>Ga0209902_100992_pt1 | contig 18411 bp, 19 predicted proteins | sample FECB27metaG_FD_188304 | JGI IMG/M metagenome (GOLD analysis project Ga0209902, IMG submission 188304) | Cyanobacterial communities from the Joint Genome Institute, California, USA - FECB-27 (SPAdes) (version 2) | ecosystem: Environmental > Aquatic > Thermal springs > Hot (42-90C) > Microbial mats...
GAGCCCCGCGGCGGCGAGCAAGGTCGCATCCGCCTCGCCGCGTTCGAGGCGGCCGAGCCGCGTGTCGACATTGCCGCGGAACAGCACGATCTTCAGGTCGGGCCGGGCGCGCAGAAGCTGGGCGGCGCGGCGCGGCGAACTGGTGCCGACCCGCGCGCCGGGCGCCAGCGCCTGAACCGTCTCCGCGCCGATCAGCCGGTCGCGCACATCCGCGCGCGGCAGCATCGCGGCGATGACGATCTCCGCCGGGCGGATGGTCTCGACATCCTTCATCGAATGGACCGCGAAATCCACGCTGCGATCGTCGAGCGCGCGTTCGAGCTCCTTGGTCCACAGCGCCTTGCCGCCGAGTTCGGCGAGCGGACGATCCTGGACGATGTCGCCCACCGTCTTCACCGTGACGATCTCGATCGCGTCGTCGGCCCAGCCATGCGCGGCGATCAGTGCGGCGCGCACCATATGCGCCTGGGCAAGCGCCAGCGGCGATCCGCGGGTGCCGAGTTTCAGGGACGAAAAGGGGCTGGACATGGCGGCGCTTGTGCTAGCGGCGGCGCCGACTAGATGGAAGAGCCATGACGATCATTCTCGGCATCGAATCGAGCTGCGACGAGACCGCGGCCGCGCTGGTCTCCGGCGATCGCCGGATCCTGTCGCATCGCCTTGCGGGGCAGGAGGCCGCGCATCGGCCATTCGGCGGGGTCGTGCCCGAGATCGCGGCGCGCGCGCATGTCGAGGCGCTGGAGCCGCTGGTCGCCGCCGCGCTGGACGAGGCGGGGCTGGATCTCGCCGATGTCGACGCCATCGCCGCGACCGCGGGACCGGGCCTGATCGGCGGGGTCATGGTCGGGCTGGTGACGGCGAAGGCGCTGGCGATGGCGGCGGACAAGCCGCTGATCGCGGTCAATCATCTGGAGGGGCACGCCCTGTCGCCGCGGCTGGCCGATCCCGACCTGCAATTCCCCTATCTGCTGCTGCTCGTCTCGGGCGGCCATTGCCAGTTGCTGCTGGTCGAGGATGTCGGCCGTTATCGCCGGCTTGCGACGACGATCGACGATGCCGCGGGCGAAGCGTTCGACAAGACCGCGAAGCTGCTCGGACTCGGCTTTCCCGGCGGACCCGCGGTCGAGCGGGCGGCGGCGGGCGGCGATCCGCGCGCGGTGCCGCTGCCCCGGCCGCTGGTCGGCAGCGCGGAACCGCACTTCTCGTTCGCGGGGCTCAAGAGCGCGGTGCTGCGCGCGCGCGACGCCGGCATCCATGCGCCGCAGGATATCGCGGCAAGCTTCCAGCAGGCAGTGGTCGATTGCCTGATCGATCGCACGCGCCGCGCGATCGCGCGTGCGCCGGGTGCGACCGCGCTGGTGGTCGCAGGCGGCGTCGCCGCCAATGGCGCGATCCGTACGGCGCTCCAGGCGCTGGCGGCCGACCATGATCTGCCTTTTTCGGCGCCGCCGCTCTGGCTGTGCACCGACAATGCTGCGATGATCGCCTGGGCGGGGGCGGAACGGTTCGCGGCCGGCCTCACCGATCCGCTCGACGTGGCGGCGCGGCCGCGCTGGCCGCTCGATCCGGATGCAGAAAAGGTACGCGGCGCGGGGGTGAAGGCATGAGGATCGGCGTCATCGGTGCAGGGGCATGGGGCACGGCGCTCGCGCAGGTCGCGGCGGCGGGTGGCGATCCCGTATTGCTCTGGGCGTTCGAACCGGATGTGGTGGAGGCGATCAATTCCGACCATCTCAATCCGGTCTATCTGGCCGGCGTGCCGCTGTCGCCCGCGATCCGCGCGACCGGCTCGCTCGCCGATCTCGGGGATTGCGATGCGTTGCTGGTGGTGACGCCCGCTCAGCATGTCCGCCGCGTGCTCGGCGGGATCGACGCGGCGGGCAAGCCGCTGGTGCTGTGTTCCAAGGGGATCGAGGCAGGCAGCCGCAAGCTCGTGTCCGAAGTCGTGGAGGAGGTTCAGCCCGGCGCCGCGATCGCGGTCATCTCGGGTCCGACCTTTGCCCATGAAGTGGCGAAGGGCCTGCCGACCGCGGTGACCCTGGCCTGTGCGGACGAGGATATCGGCGGCGCGCTCGCCGCACGGCTCGCCCGGCCGAATTTCAGGCCCTATGCCTCGACGGACGTCATCGGCGCGGAGATCGGCGGCGCGGTCAAGAACGTCCTGGCGATCGCCTGTGGCGTGGTGGAGGGGCGCGGCCTGGGCTCCAATGCCCGCGCGGCGCTGATCGCGCGCGGCTTTGCCGAGATGACGCGCTTCGGCCTCGCGCGCGGCGCACGGCCCGAGACGCTGGCGGGCCTTTCTGGGCTCGGCGACCTCGTGCTCACCTGTTCGTCGATGCAGTCGCGCAATTTCACGCTGGGCAAGGGGCTGGGCGAAGGCCGTAGCGCCGCCGAACTGATGGCCGATGTCCGGACGGTGGCGGAGGGTGCGTTTACTGCGCCCGTGCTGCAGGAAGCTGCGCGCGACGTCGGCGTCGACATGCCGGTGGTCGATGCGGTCTGCGCATTGCTCGACGGATCCGCGTCTGCGGACGCGATCGTCGCCGCTTTGCTCTCTCGCCCGCTCAGGCCCGAGGGGCGCTGAGAGACCCGACATGCATCATGCTGAAACGAGTTCAGCACGACGGAAGCTCGGGCCCGAACCTATTTCGGCCCGATCGTCGCCGCCTTGGGTTTCTTCGCGTCCTCGATCGCCTTGAGCACCGCGGCGCCGCGCGTGTCGCGCTTTGCATATTCGCGCGCCGACATGCCGGCCAGCGTGTCCGCCCGGTCGGGATTGGCGCCGGCGTCGAGCAGCAGGCGGACCATGCGGACATCGCGAAGCTGGGCGGCGCGGATCAACGGCGTCTCGCCCTGGTTATTGGGTTCGTCGACGCGCGCGCGCGCCTGGATCAGCGCCGCCGCGCCTTCCGCGAAGCCGAGTTGCGCCGCGACCAGCAGCGGCGTGGTGCCCTGCTTGTCCTTGACGTCGACGCGCGGCTTGCGGGCCAGCAGGAAACCCAGCCAGCTCAGATCGCGCCGTGCGACGACCATGTGCAGCGCGCCCTGTCCGGACGACAGGTCGCGCGAGTCGATGATCGTCGAGCCCGGTTCGTTGAGCAATTCGGTCGCCTTGGCGCCGTCGGCATCGCGCACCGCCTTCAGGAACTGGGATGCGGGCGACTGGAACTGAGCTGCGGCGATGCCGGGCAGCGTCAATGCCGCAGCGGCCAGCGCGGCGAAGCCGGCGCGCACCGTCCCCTTCATGAATTCGGTCATTCGATATTCCCTGATGTCTTGCGCTTGCGGCCATAGCAAAGCATGGCTGGCGCCGCCATGAACGAAATCGCACGCTTCGCCATCAGCCTGCTGCCCGTGGCAGCCTTTCTGTCGTTGACCGGTTGCAACCGGCAGGCCGCGGCGCCCGCCGAGCCGCCGCTTGCCGGCGCCACGCTGGGCGGGCCCTTCGCCCTGACCGATCAGGACGGCAAGACGGTGAAGGACAGCGATTTCGCGGGCAAATACCGGCTGATCTATTTCGGCTACACCTTCTGTCCGGATGTCTGCCCCGTCAGCATGCAGCGGCTGATGCAGGGCTATCGCCTTTTCGAAAAAGCCAATCCCGAAGCCGCCGCCAAGCTCCAGCCGCTGTTCGTCACGGTCGATCCCGAGCGTGATACCCCCGCGGCGCTCAAGCAGTTCGTCGGCAATTTCCATCCCAAGCTGATCGGCCTGACGGGCACGCCCGAACAGATCGCCGCGGTCGCCAAGGGCTATGCGGTCTATTACCGCAAGGCGGGCGAGCCGGGCGCCAAGGACTATCTGATGGATCATTCCGACGTCACCTACCTCATGGGCCCCGATGGCGCCCCGATCGCGCTGGTTCCGCAGGACGGGACACCCCAGGCGATCGAAACCGTGCTTGCGCAATGGGTGAAATAGGCGACCGTTTCTGGGAGCATGTCCCGCTCGGCCGGATGAGCCGCGACCAGTGGGAAAGCCTGTGCGACGGCTGCGGCAAATGCTGCCTCCACAAACTGGAGGACGAAGACACCGGCGAGTTTCATCCGACGAACGTGGCGTGCAAGCTGCTCGACCGGAACAGCGCCCGCTGCACCGATTATCGTCATCGTCGGATCCATGTACCCGAATGCGTGCGGCTGACGCCGCGGCTGCTGCGCGAGATCGAATGGCTGCCCGAGACCTGCGCCTATCGGCTGGTCGACGAAGGCCGGCCGCTGCCCGACTGGCATCCGCTGGTGAGCGGCGATCCGGAATCGGTGCACAAGGCGGGCATATCGGTGCGTGGCTGGACAGTCTCCGAAACCGAAGCGGGCGATCTGGAGCATCACATTGTCGACCGCATTCTCTGAGGCCGTCTTCGGCCCGCCGGGGCAAGAGCAGGCGCTGATCGTCCGCCGCAGCCGTCAGGCGCGCCGGATGCGGCTGAGCGTCGATCCGCGCAACGGCGCGGTCACGTTGTCGCTCCCCTGGCGCGCCAGCCTGAAACCGGCGCTCAACTGGGCCGATGCGCAATGGGCCTGGGTGGAACAGGCGCTGGCAAAGCTGCCGCGGCCCAGCCCGATCCTGCCGGGCGGCATCTTTCCCTTCGAAGGCGAGGACCTGATCGTCGACTGGTCCGCCGATCGCCCGCGCACCGTGCGTCACGAACCCGGCAGACTGGTGTTCGGCGGCCCGCGCGACGCCGTGACGTCACGGGTCATCGCCTGGGCGAAACGGCATGCGCGCGAGACGTTGGAGCGCGAGACGATGGAGATCGCGGCCGTCGCGGGCGTCAGCATCGGGCGGATCGGCGTCGGCGATCCGCGCGCGCGCTGGGGGAGCTGCGCGGTCAACGGCGATATCCGCTATAGCTGGCGGCTGATCATGGCGCCGGTCTTCGTCCGCCGCTCGACCGTCGCGCACGAAGTCGCGCACCGTGTGCATATGGATCACAGCCCGTCTTTCCACGCGCTGGCCGCGAAACTCTATGGCGGCGATCCCAACGAGGCGCGCGCCTGGCTGCGCGCCAATGGCAGCGCGCTGCATTGGGTGGGGCGGGAGTAGACACTGTCGCCCCAGCGCAGGCTGGGGCGACGAGGTCGGTCAGGAAGTTCGCCGTCCCGCCGGCACCGGTGCGGGAACCCGCGCATCCTCCGGACGACGCGGACGCGGTTGCTGCTGGCGACCGCCCAGCACATTGTCCAGCCATTGCTGGTCCAGCGTCTGGGGCGCCTCGACGTCCTGACCGTCCGGTGCGGGCGGCTGACCGGGCTCGGGCGCGTAGACCGGGTTGCCGTTCTCGTCGACATACATGGTGGGGCCGGCGCCGCCGCCATTGTCGGGCTCGCCGAAATAGGCGTCCTCGTCGGGCTCGAGCTGCTCCTCGGGCAGGGTGACGTCGGTCTGGAACTTCTCGATCGGCCGGTTCTCGACGGCCTTGCTCATGAACGCGGCGAAGGCGCGCGCGGGGGCGGTGCCGCCCTGGAGCCCGCCGACGCGCTTGGCGTCGTCGCGGCCCATCCAGACGCCCGTGGTGAGCCCGCTGGAGAAGCCCATGAACCAGCCATCCTTGTTCGAGCTGGTCGTACCGGTCTTGCCGGCGACAGGGCGGCCGATCTGCGCGGCGCGGCCGGTGCCGGCGCTGACCGCGGTCTGCAGCAGGTCGGTCATCTGCGCGGCGACCCACGGCGCCACCAGCACACGCGATTCGTCGCTGCGGTGCTGGTAGAGCATCTCGCCATTCTCGGTCGTCACCTTGGTGATGCCATAGGGCGTCACCGCGATGCCGCCATGCGAGACCGCGGCATAGGCGCGCGTCATGTCGATCAGCCGGACGTCGGCGGTGCCCAGCACCATCGACGGATGGGTGTTGAGCGGGGTGGTGATGCCGAAGCGGCGCGCCATGTCGGCGACGGTTGAGAAACCGACCTCCTGTCCGATCTTCGCCGCGACGGTGTTGATCGAATAGGTGAAGGCGGTGCGCAGCGAGATCTCGCCCGAATTGCGGCCCGAACTGTTGCGCGGGCTCCAGCCGTTGATCGAGATCGGCTCGTCGACGACCATGGTCTCGGGCGTATAGCCATTCTCGAGCGCCGCCAGATAGACGAACAGCTTGAACGCCGATCCCGGCTGGCGCGTCGCCTGGGTCGCGCGGTTGTAGATGGACGACACATAGTCCTTGCCGCCGATCATCGCGCGCACCGCGCCGTCGCGATCGAGCGAGACCAGCGCGCCCTGCGTCCCCGCAGGCGTATTGGCGCGGATCGCGGCGTCGGCGGCGCGCTGCATCGCCGGATCGATCGTCGTCCACACGTCGATCGGGCGTTCGGTCTCGTCGATCAGCATCTCGAGCTGGGGCAGCGCCCAGTCGGTGAAATAGCGGACGCTGTCCTGTTGCGGCTCGCGCGCCAGCTTGATCGCCTTGGTATCGACCGCGGCCGCCTGTGCGCCGGTGATCGTGCCCGCATCCTGCATCACGTCCAGCACCACGCTGGCGCGGTCGATCGCGGCCTGGGCGTCGGCGGTGGGCGAATAGCGCGACGGCGCCTTCACCAGCCCCGCGATCACCGCGGCCTCGCCCAGCGACAGCCTCTTGGCGTCATGGCCGAAGAAGCGGCGGCTGGCGGCGTCGATGCCATAGGCGCCGCCGCCGAAATAGACCTTGTTCAGATAGAGCTCGAGGATCTGGTCCTTGCTGAACTTGCGTTCCATCGCCAGCGCCAGGATCATCTCGCGCGCCTTGCGGCCAAAGGTGCGCGCGTTGGTCAGGAAGATGTTGCGGGCAAGCTGCTGGGTGATCGTCGATCCGCCCTGGACCCAGCGGCCGCGCTGGACGCGGACGTAGAAGGATCGCGTCAGGCCGATCGGATCGACGCCAGGATGCGAGCGGAAGCGGCGATCCTCGACCGAGACCATCGCGTCGACCATGACGTCGGGAATCTCGTCGTAACGCAGCCATTCGCCATAGCTGGGGCCCAGCGAGGCGATGATCGATCCGTCCGCGGCGCGGACCTGGATCATCTGGCCGTTGGGATCGCGCTGCAGCTCGCCGAAGCTCGGGATGCTCGACATGGCGATGCCGACGGCGACGGCGAGCGCGATCAGGCCGGCAAGCGCCGCGAGCAACAGGATCTTGATGATCCTGACGACCGTGCTGCGCCAGGTGCGCGGCTTCTTGCGAGGGGATTTGGGGGATGCGGCCATCGGTCGTCAGCGATTTACGCGCAGTTGGCGTCGGTGCCAAGCGACTGCATCGTCTCTGCACCGAAAAAGCGCCCGGCGTTCACGCCGCAGGCCCGGCGGATCGGTTCAGCCCTTTGCCTTGCCGTCAAAATCCAGCGCGACGCTGTTCATGCAATAGCGCAGGCCGTTCTCGCCCGGACCGTCGGGAAAGACATGGCCCAGATGGCCGTCGCAACGCGCGCAGCGCACCTCGACCCGGCGCATGCCATGGCTGTTGTCGGCATGTTCGACCACCGCATCGGTGCTTGCCGGCGCGATGAAGCTCGGCCAGCCGGAGCCCGAATCATATTTTTCGTCCGAACGGAACAGCTCCGCGCCGCAGCCCGCGCAGCGATAGACGCCCGGCGCCTTGTTGTCGTTGTAGATGCCGGCAAAGGCGCGCTCGGTCCCTGCCTCTCGCAGCACGTGATATTGCTCGGGGGTCAGGCGCTTGCGCCATTCGCTTTCGGGAAGGTCCAGCTTTTCCATGTCCGTCATCTGGTGCCGCCATCGCTTGCGGTCAAGGGCCCGGCGGCGATGCGGGTGGCATGTGCGAGCAATGCCGCCAGTCCGGGCAGCGCGGCGACAAGTCCGGGCGCCGCCCGGCGGCCCGGCCGGCTGCCGGCGATGGTGGCGAGCGCGGCCGCCATCCGAACCGGACGCGCCGTTGCCGCCGCGAATGCCGGCTGGAAACGGATCGCGCCCGACGGACCATCGCGCAGCCAATGCGCGGCCGCGCTCAGTCCGCTCGCCAGTGCGATGCCGACGCCTTCCCCGGCGAGCGACGGGATGACCGCGGCCTGGTCGCCCAGGCGGAACAGGCCCGCCGTGGCGTCGCGCGCGCGCCAGCCATAGGGCACCGATCCCACCGCATCGATCGGGCAGGCTCCTTGCGCATAGGCGAGCCGATCGCCGAGCGCGGGCGAGTCCGCGGCCAGCGCGGCGAGCAAGGCGTCGGGATCGCCGCCTGCTTCGGCCAGGCGGGACTTGCGGACCGCCATGCAGAGATTGGCGGAGCCGTCCTCCTGCAGCATCAGCCCGGCATAGCCGCCGCGGAACAGGTGAAGCTCGATCGCGTCGCCGATCAGCCGGCTCAATCCGGCGGCGGGGGCGATCCGGCGGCGAAGGCCGAGCGCGGGGTCGCCGGCGGCGCGCGGGCGGGGAAGGCCGCGACAATCATGTTTGCCGGTCGCGAGGAACAGGCTGTCGCACGCGATCGACGCGCCATCGGCCAGTTCGATCAGGTCCGGTTCGGCGGACCGGATCGCGATTCCCCGTTCGATCGGCACGCCCAGCCTCTCGGCATGCGCCATCAGCGCCCCGTCGAGCCGGCGGCGAGAAACGCCGATCGCGCCGCTGGGAAGCGGCGCCTCGCCGGTCGCGCGGGCGGTGACGATGCGAAGCCGCGCGACCGGATGCCCGCCGAGCGAGGCCGGATCGATGCCCAGCCGTTCGAGCGCCGCGAGCGTGCGCCAGCTCAGGAAACCGCCGCATAGCGCATCGCCGGTCTCGCGATTGCGTTCGATCAGCAAGGGCCTGTGTCCCGCCCGTGCCAGCGCGATCGCGGCGCTGGTGCCCGCCGGGCCGCCGCCCGCGATCAGCGCAGTCGTTCGACGCATAGCCGGTAGGGGAAGGCGCGGAACACGCGCGCGGCATCGCCGATGCCCGCTTCGGCCAGGATCGGCGGCCATTCGGCGGGCCGATAGGATCGCGCGATCGACAGCGTGCCGTCGTGCCGGACGATCGGATGCCAGCGCATGATCCGCGCGAGCAGCGGAAAGCCCAGATGCGCGAAGCGATGGCGGTGCAGATCGTTGACGAACCAGCCGATCCGCGCCTCCGCCTCCATGAAGCGCAAGAAGGCGACAAGCTGGTCGTGCGTCATGTGATGCGCGACCAGGCTGGAGATCACCAGGTCGAAACCGCCGCCGGCAAGCCCGGCATAGTCGCCCGTACGCCAGTCGATCGTCAGCCCGGCCGGCGTATGCGCCCTGGCTGCCGGCGCGCTGCTGGGATTGAGGTCGATGCCGACGAGTTCGGCGGCGATGCCGCGCCGCCCCGCCCAGCGCGCGATGGCGCGCAGCATGTCGCCGTCGCCGAAACCAACGTCGAGCAGCCGGAATGCGCGCCGGCCGGCCAGAGCGCGGCCGAGAAAGGCGAGGGTCGGGCGCCGCGCCATGGTCAGCCGGTTGACCCCGGCCAGATCGCGCATGACGGCGGCGTAGGTTTGGGCCGGCAGCGCGGGATCGTCCATCCGCTCCTCTTCCAGGGCGCGGACGGCCAGGTCCCTCATGCGGCAGGTCCGAAGGCGAACCCTTCGGCGGCAAGGCCGGGCCCGAAGGCAAGCGCGATGCCCGGCCCGGTCACGCCCCGCCGGAGCGCATGGGCAAGCACGAACATCAGGGTGGCGGACGACATGTTGCCGAAATCGTGCAGCACCTCGCGCGAATCCGCCAGCGCCTCGGCCGGCAGACCCAGGCCGTGCTCGACCGCGTCGAGGATCGACCGGCCGCCGGCATGGACCGCCCAATGGTCGATCGCCTCGGGTGCGCGTCCGCCGGTCAGCCGCAGGCGGGTCTCGGGATCGGCAAGCGCCGCCGCGATCCGGCCGGGCACCTCGCCCGACAGGCCCATGACGAAGCCCTGATCGCCGATCGTCCAGGTGATCAGCGTTTCCGACCGTTCGAGCGTCGCGGAGAAGCCGCCGCCCAGCGCGATGCCGCTCGGCGCGCCGCTGACCAGTGCCGCGGCGGCGCCGTCACCGAACAACAGGCCCGCGAGCAGCGGCTCGATCTCGTCCATCGGTCGCAGGTGAAGCGAACAGAGCTCGACCGTGACGACCAGCACGCGCGCCTCCGGCTCGGACCGGACGATATGCCGCGCGGCGCGCAGCGCGGTGACCGCGGCGTAGCAGCCCATGAAGCCGACCAGCAGGCGTTCGACGCCGGGCGACAGGCCGAGCTCGGCGGCGAGCATCTGATCGACGCCCGGCGCAGTGAAGCCGGTGCAGCTGGCGACCACCAGATGGGTGATAGCTTCAGGTTCGAAGGCATCGCCCAGCGCCGCCACGGCTTTCATCGCCAGCGCGGGCGCCGCTTTGCCATACAGCGCCATCCGCGCCGATGTGGGCGGCAGCGGATCGGACGCATAGAAGCCGCCTGGCTCGATCGGCGATCCGCCCCCCGGCGCGCGCGGCAGCACCGACCAGCGATGCGCGATGCCGGACCGGCCCGCCATGCGGCTGAACAAGGGCTGCTTGCGCGGATCGAGCTGATCTTCGGCCCAGCCGATAAACGCGGCGTGGATGTCATGATCGGGAACGGCCGTCCCGATGGCATTGAGATAAGCGGTCAAGCAGGCAGCCTTCTTCCCGAGACTGCGCTCTTTCCCCTGGGGCGCATCCGAAACATTTCATAGCGCAACGCATCACAAGCTGAAAGGGATGCGCCTTGAACCGGATTTTGGGTTTGAGAAGGGGATGGTGCGGTCGAGAAGACTCGAACTTCCACGGGCTTTCGCCCACAACGACCTCAACGTTGCGCGTCTACCAGTTCCGCCACGACCGCACAGTCCTGTTCGCCGGAAGAATCCGGCGACGGAGAAATCCCAGAAAGTGTTGCTTTCCGAGGGACGCCCCGCTGGTAAGGCGCGGCCTCTAGCAAAGCGGATCGGGCTTGGGAAGGGGCTGAACGCACAAAGCGTCCGGCTTATTTTCCGCCGCTGCCCGCGAAGCTCACCGTCAGCTTCTGCGCGCTCTTGGGAACGTCCATCTCGGCGCTGTCGAACTCGGCCTTGCCCTTGGGCGGCAGGCGGCGCACCGGCGGCACGATCCGCCAACCATAGACCACCCGGCCCGACGCATCGCGCAGCTCGGCCAGGATGTCGGGCACCATCTGCGGCGCGTCGGTCGGATTGACGATCCGGCCGGACACGGTGAACAGTTCGTTGCCGCTGGGCTGCTCGCGCCGCTCGGGCTTGGTCGGGAATTCCAGCAGCAGCGGCACTTCCGCTTCGGCGCCGCCAAGGCCCAGCCAGGCCGCGATGCCCGGCGTTCCGAAATACTGGATCGCGCCGATCCCGCCGACCATCAGCACCGCGGCGGCGGCGGCGGCGAACGTCCAGCGGCGCAGCGGATTGCGGCGTGGGCGGAATGGGGGTTCATGCGCGAATGCGTCGTAATCCTGCGCATCGGTTTCCGTCGGCGCGGGCATCGCGTCGGTCGCGGCCGCCGTCGTCCGTTCGATCTCAGGCAGCGGTGGCGCTTCCGGCGCGACGGCGCGCGGCAGGGGCTCTGCGTCGTTCCGCAGCGGCGGCGTGGGCGGTGGCGTGAAGGCCGGCGGCGGAGCGGGGCTTTCGAGGTCGAGCGGCGCCGGATCCTGGAACCAGCTATGCTTGCAGGACGCACAGCGAACCGTCCTGCCGACCGGTCCGATCGCGCTGTCCGGGACCAGATACCGGGTCCTGCACTCTGGGCACGTCAGGATCATGCGGTGTGGCGGTGTCCGTCTTGATTAAGCACGCAATTGCACCGCCAGTGTAAACACGCTGCGAGGCGATGTTGCAAGCGCCTTGGATAGGGAAGCACCAAACATCTATGTGCTTTACGCGGGCGATGCCGCTGTGCGATGGCGAGACCTGGGGCAAAGGACAGGGTCAAGGGAGCGTTTCGGGTCGCGATGGCGAGCATCGTGCAGTTCGAGAATGTCGGTCTGCGCTATGGAACGGGCGCGGAGACGCTGTCCGACGTCAGTTTCACGCTCAACACCGGCAGCTTCTATTTCCTCACCGGCCCGTCGGGCGCCGGCAAGACCTCGCTGCTCAAGCTCCTCTATCTTTCGCAGCGTCCCAGCCGCGGGCTGATCCGCCTGTTCGGCGAGGATGCCGTCACCATGCCTCGCGCGCGCCTTCCCGCGCTGCGCCGCCGGATCGGCGTGGTGTTTCAGGATTTCCGCCTGGTCCCGCATCTCTCGGCCTATGACAATGTCGCCTTGCCGCTGCGCATCGGCGGCTATGAGGAAAAGGAGATCGAGACCCCGGTCAACGAGATGCTCGCCTGGGTCGGGCTGAAGGATCGGGCAAGCGCGCGGCCGGCGACGCTGTCGGGCGGCGAGCAACAGCGCGTCGCGATCGCGCGCGCGGTGATCGGCCGACCGGAGATACTGGTCGCCGACGAGCCGACCGGCAACGTCGATCCCGACATGGCGGCGCGGCTGCTCCATCTGTTCGACGGGCTGAACAAGCTCGGCACGACGATCGTCGTCGCCACCCACGACATCCACCTGCTCAGCCGCATCTCCAATGCGAACATGATGCGGATCGATCGCGGGCGCCTTTCGGACCCGACCGGTGCGCTGCGCTATCCCCCGCGCCGCAACGAGACGGGCGGCCCGCAATGAGTTCCGGTCAATGAGCTTCGGCTGGACGCCGTCCGCCGCGGATCGCCGGCTGCTGCCCGAAGGGCGGCTCGCCGGCCCGATGCCCTGGGTGATCGCGATCATGATGTTCCTGACGGTGCTGGCCGCCTCGGCCGGGCTCGGCCTGGGCGCAGCGGCGCGCTCGCTGGGGGACGATCTCGCCGGCAAGCTGACCGTCCAGATCGTCGAGGCGGATCCGGTGGTGCGCGACCGCCAGGCCGCGGCCGTCGTCGACACGCTGAAACGGCTTTCGGTCGTGCGCTCGGTCGATCGTCTCGACCAGGCCGAAATGGCTGCGTTGCTCGAACCCTATCTGGGTGAGGGCGGGCTGGCGGGCGACGAGCTGCCCGTGCCCGCGCTGATCGACGTCAGCCTGTCCGATGGAGGCGCGCGCGCGGTGGACGACGTCTCCGCCGCGATCCGTTCGGCCGCGCCGGCCGCGCGGATGGACCGTCATGCGCGCTGGCTGGCGCCGCTCACCGGGCTGATCGATTCGCTGCGCTGGCTCGCCATCGCGCTGGTGCTGCTGATGGCGGCCGCGACCGCCGCGGCGGTTGTGCTCGCCGCGCGCGCTGCGCTCAACACGCATCGCTTCACCATCGACGTGCTGCACCTGATGGGGTCGACCGATACACAGATCGCCTGGCTGTTCCAGCGCCGCATCGCGCTCGACGCGCTGTTCGGCGGCGTGGTCGGGCTTACCGCGGCGACGGCGGTCCTGCTGATCCTGGGCGCGCGGGTGAGCGAGATCGGTTCCGACCTGCTCGGCGCCGTCACGCTCAGGACCGAATCCTGGGCGATGATCGCGGCGCTTCCCGTCGCGGGCGCAATGCTGGCGATGCTCGCCGCGCGGATCACGGTCCTGCGCACATTGCGGCGAATGCTGTGATCCGCCGGATCCTCTCGATCGTCCCGCTGCTCTGGGCGCTGGGCTTCGCGCTGTTCGTGATCGCGCTGCCGCAGCCGGCGGCGGAGGGACGGACCGACGCCATCGTCGTGCTGACCGGGGCGCCGGGCCGGATCGAACGCGGCCTGGCGCTGCTTCAGGCCGGCAAGGCGCAGCGCATGCTGATCTCGGGCGTCAATCGCGACGTGCGGCCGCACGAGCTTGCGCTCGCGCAGAAAGTGCCGGCCAAGCTGTTCGACTGCTGCGTCGACCTGGGCACCGAAGCCGTCGACACGCGGTCGAACGCGCTGGAGACCGCGCGCTGGATCGGCGCGCGCCGCTATCGCACGGTCCGGCTCGTCACCACCGACTGGCATATGCGCCGCGCCCGGTTCGAGCTGGAGCGTACGCTCGGCTCCGATGTCGTGGTGGAAAGCGATGCGGTCAAAAGCCGTGCGGGGTTCTCGATGCTGTTCAAGGAATATCACAAATATCTGCTGAGCCGCATCGGCCCGCTCGTGGGCTTCTGACCATGATCCTGCTTCGCTCGATCCTGTTCACGATCGCCTTTTACGCGGGCAGCAGCTTCTATGTGCTGCGCGCCGCGATCATCGGGCGCAATCCCGTGGGCGCACGCCGCGCGGCCTTTCTATGGGCGTCCTATCATCGTCGTTGCGCCGAACGGATCCTGGGCATCCATACGCGCGTCGAAGGCATCATTCCCGACCGCCCGGTGCTGTACGCGATCAAGCATGAATCGATGTACGAGACGCTGGAAGTGCTGCTGCTGTTCAAGGATCCGGCGGTGCTGGTGAAGAAGGAACTGATCGACATACCCTTCTGGGGCGGCATCGCGCTGCGTCATGGCGTCATACCCATCGATCGTGCAGGCGGCGCCAAGGCATTGCGCGCACTGGTGACCGCCGCGCGCAGCGCCGCGGCGGAGGGCCGATCGCTGGTGATCTTCCCCGAAGGCACGCGCGTGCCGCATGGCGAACGTGCGCCGCTGCGCGCGGGCTTTGCCGGGCTCTACCGCCATATCGGGCTGCCGGTCGTTCCGGTCGCGCTCGACAGCGGCCGTGTCTCGCCGCGTCGCAGCTTCCTGAAACGCCCGGGCATCGTGACATTCCGCTTCGGCGACGTCATCGAGCCGGGCCTGGATCGCGACGCCGTGGAAGCGATGGTCCACGATCAGATCAACGCCCTGAACGGCTGAACGCGCCGCGGGCGACAGGCCCGCGTCTATTCGTGGCTGCGGCCGAAATCGGGGCGCTCGTCGTCCTGACCCTGCTCGATGATCGAGCGGCGGATGGCGCGGGTGCGCGCGAACAGGTTGAACAGCGTATCACCGTCGCCCCAGCGGATCGCGCGCTGCAGCGCGGTGACGTCCTCGGTCAGGCGCTGGAGGATCTCCAGCACCGCCTCGCGATTGTTGAGGAACACGTCGCGCCACATGGTCGGGTCCGACGCGGCGATGCGGGTGAAGTCGCGAAAACCGCCCGCCGAATATTTGATCACTTCGCCCTGAGTGACATTCTCCAGGTCCGATGCGGTGCCGACGATCGAAAAGGCGATCAGGTGCGGCACATGGCTCGTGACCGCCAGCACCAGATCGTGATGCTTCGGGCTCATGATCTCGACATTGGAGCCAAGCTTCTCCCAGAAGGCGCGCACGCGTTCGGTCGCCGCTTCCGGCGTGTCCTCCTCGGGCGTCAGGATGCACCAGCGGCCGTGGAACAGGGTCGCGAAGCCGGCCTCCGGGCCGCTATGCTCGGTGCCGGCCACGGGGTGGCCGGGAACCACGATCGCGCCGGGCAGCGCCGCGCGCAGCGCCTCGGCCACGCTCGCCTTGGATCCGCCGACATCGGTGACGATCGCGTCGGCGGGCAGGTCGGCGGCGAAGGACTCCGCCGCGGCACCGATCGCGCCGACCGGCACGCAGAGGATGACGAGATCGGCGTCGATCACCGCGGCGCCGGGCGTGTCGGTGACGTCGTCGCACAGGTCCAGCCGCCGTACCGTCTCGCGCACTGCGGGATCGGCGTCATGGCCGGTCAGTCGCACGGTCGGCATATGCGCCCGCACCGCACGCAGGATCGAGGAGCCGATCAGCCCCAGCCCGATGACGGTGACGCGCGCGAAGGGCAGCATCAGCCGGCGGCCTCGACCAGCCGGCGCAGCGCCTCGGCGACGCCGCGCGTCTCCTCCTCGGTGCCGATGGTGATGCGCAGCCCGTGGGGCAGGCCCTGTCCGGGCAGCCAGCGGACGATGAAGCCCTGGTCCATCAGCCCCTGATAGGCCTGTTCGGCGGTCAGCCGGCCTTCGAACAGCACCAGGATGAAATTGGCGTGCGAGGGCACGGCGCGCAGCCCGGCATTGCCCAGCGACGCGATCTGGTCGGTGAACCAGGCCAGCCACTGCGCATTGTGCGCGCGGCTGTGCGCGACGAAATCGGTATCGCCCAGCGCCGCGATGGCGGCCTTCTGGCCGGCGGTCGTGACGTTGAACGGCGCGCGGATGCGGTGCATCGCGTCGATCGCCTCGGCCGGGCCATAGCCCCAGCCGATCCGTTCCGCGGCAAGCCCGTGGATCTTGGAGAAGGTGCGCGTGACCATCACGTTCGCCGCGCTCTGCGCCAGTTCGAACGCGCCATCGCGCTCATCCTCGGCCAGATATTCGGCATAGGCTTGGTCGACCACCAGCAGCACGTCGCCGGGCAGGCCGGCATGGAGCCGCGCAATCTCCTCACGCGGGGTATAGGTGCCCGTCGGATTGTTGGGATTGGCGATGAAGACGACGCGCGTCCGCTCGGTCACGGCCGCCAGCAACGCATCGACATCGGTCGCATAGTCGCGGTCGGGCGCGACGACCGGCGTCGCACCCACGCGCCGCGCGGCGATGTCGTACACCGAGAAGCCGTAGCGGACATACAGCACCTCGTCGCCCGCGCCGGCATAGGCGCCGGCCGCGAGGTGCAGGATCTCGTCGGATCCAGTGCCGTGGATGACGCGCGCGGGATCGAGCCCGTGATGCGCCGCGATCGCCTCGCGCAGCGCGGTCGCGTTGGCGTCGGGATAGCGCGACAGCGTGGTCTCCGCCGTTTCGAACGCGGCGGCGGCGCTGGCGCTGGTGCCGAGCGGATTCTCGTTGGACGACAGCTTGGCGACCTTGCGGCCGTCACCGGTCGTCGAGCGGCCCGGCACATAGGCGGCGATGCCCAGGATCCAGGGCTTGGGTTGAGGCGCGATCATGGCGCTGGCGCATGGCGCAATCGCGCGCGGCGCGCAACAGTGCTAAGGGACATGCGATCAGGCTGGGAGGGCGCGATGCGGGGTTCTGGACCATTTTGGCGGCTGTTGGGCGAGGCGCGGCGTGCGAATCTGGAAGACGCCGGTGTGGCAGCGCCGATCCGCGTTCCGCAGGGCATCACCCGCCGCCGTGCGCTTGCCGCTCTGGGCGCGGCGGCCGCGACGCCGCTGATCGGCTGGCCGCAGCCGCTGCGGGCCCGCGAAGCGATGCGCGTCGTCGTGATCGGTGGCGGGATGGCCGGGCTGTGCGCGCTCGACACGCTGACCACCAATGGCGTCGATGCGAAGCTGTACGAAGCGCGTGGCCGGCTGGGCGGTCGCGTGCTCACCGCCAACAACGCGCCGGAACCGGGCCTCAACATCGAGGATGGCGGCAACCTGATCAACACCGACCATGACGACATGCTCAAGCTCGCGGAGCGGTTCGGCATCACGCTGATCGATCGCAAGCCGATGAAGGCGCATAGCCGCTACGTCGCGGATGGAAAGCTGCTCGACGATGCCGCGCTGATCCGCGATCTCCGCCCGATCGCCGGGCAGATCGCCAAGGATTCCGCCGCGCTCGATGCGGATTATGACGTCATGGCGCCCAAGCTCGACGCGATGTCGGTCACCCAATATCTCGACATGCATCGCGACATGCTGAAACCGCATGTCCGCGCGCTGCTCGAAGCCACGATCCGCACCGAGTTCGGCGCGGAGCCGCACCAGGCCTCGGCGATCGAGCTGCTGTTCAACCTGCCCGTGGTCGACGGCGCGCAGGCCGAACTGATCTCGACCAGCGACGAGCGCTTCATCCTGACCGGCGGTTCGTCGAGCGTGGTCGAGGCGCTGTCGCGTCCGCTGCTCCCGCGGATCGCGACCGGCCATGCGCTCACCGCCCTCGAACGGGCCGGCGGACGGGTGAAGCTGCGCTTCGCGAACGGCATGACCGACGAGGCGGACCGGGTGGTCGTGACCGTTCCCGCGCCGCTGATGCGCACCATCGACTATGGCGATCTGCTGCCCGAAAGCTGGCGCACGGTGATCGGCGAGATCGATTGCGGCCGCAACGAGAAGATCAATGCCGGCTATACCGCGCGCATCTGGGAGGACAGGACCGGTCCCGCAGGCGCGGCCTGGGCGGTCGATACCGGTGGGCCGGGCGTGTTCTCCGAATTCTGGGATGCGAGCTCGGGGCAGCCGGGAGAAGCCGGCGTGCTGACCTGGTTCTTCGGCGGCGATCAGGTCGATGCACTGATGGCCGGCGAGATCGAGCCGGTGCTCCGCCGCGCCGAGGCCGCGGTCGCGCCTGCGGTTCCCGGACTTGCCGCACGCACCATGCGGCGCACCGCCTGGGGCAAGGACCCATTCGCGCGCGGCGCCTATTCCAGCTTCGCGCCCGGCCAGCTCACGCGCTTCGCGGGTCATTTCTGGCTGGAGGAGGATGGCGTCGTGACACCACCCGCGCCCGCGGGCCCGATCGTGTTTGCCGGAGAGCATCTGTCGGATGCATTCCCGGGCTATATGAACGGCGGTGCGCAGACCGGACGGTTGGCGGCGGAAGCGGTGCTGGCGAGCCTGGCAGTGAAGGCGTGATAAATCCTCCCTGAAGGGGAGG
>Ga0209902_100993_pt1 | contig 18391 bp, 16 predicted proteins | sample FECB27metaG_FD_188304 | JGI IMG/M metagenome (GOLD analysis project Ga0209902, IMG submission 188304) | Cyanobacterial communities from the Joint Genome Institute, California, USA - FECB-27 (SPAdes) (version 2) | ecosystem: Environmental > Aquatic > Thermal springs > Hot (42-90C) > Microbial mats...
GGGAGGGGGGAGCCCCACGCACAGAAGTTGGGCGGACTGGCTAAGGCCGGTGTTTGTCGCCCCCCCCGCCCACCAGCCTTTCGGCTGGTCCCCCCTCCCCGTAAACGGGAGAGGGACGCCGACTGCCAGCGTTGGCGCTAGACCAACTGCCCTCTACCGATCCAGCACCAGCACGTCGCTCGAGGCGATGCCGATGCGCACCGGGGCGCCGTGGGCCGGGGGTGGGGTGCGCTGGTCGTTGAAGGTGTCGAGGTTCACCGCGTTGTCGCCCAGATCGACCTTCAGCCGGATCACCGAGCCGAGGAAGCTGACTTCGGCCACTTTGCCGTCCAGCATGATGTCGCGCGCTGCGCCATTGGCGAGCGACACCGCTTCGGGCCGCATGGTGAGGGCTACCGCTTCGCCGTTGCGCGCCGTGGCGGGGAGGGCCGGGATGGTGACGGTGGTGCCGCCGAGCGTCACGGTCTTCTGGCCAGCATCGGCGACCGTGGCGTTGAGGGTGTTGAGGGTGCCGACAAAGGTGGCGACGAATCTGGTCTGTGGCCGGTTGTAGATCTCGAACGGCTGGCCGAACTGCTCGACATTGCCGGTGTTGAGCACCACGATGCGGTCGGAGATCGACAGCGCCTCTTCCTGGTCGTGGGTCACGAACACCGTGGTGATGCCGAGTTCGCGCTGGATCTGGCGGATCTGCTCGCGCAGCGAAACGCGGATCTTGGCATCGAGGGCCGAGAGCGGCTCATCGAGCAGCAGCATGCGAGGGCTGGGCGCCAGCGCGCGGGCCAGCGCCACGCGCTGCTGCTGGCCGCCCGAGAGCTCGAACGGATAGCGCTTGCCGTAGCCGGAGAGCCCGATCAGCTGCAGCATCTGTTCGACGCGGGCTTCGCGCTGCGGCTTCTGCATGCCGGCGATCTTCAGGCCGAAGCCGATATTGTCGGCGACGTTCATGTTGGGGAACAACGCATAGGCCTGGAACACCATGCCGATCTTGCGCTGGTTGGGCGCGAGGCCGGAAATGTCCTTGCCCTCCACCAGGATGCGGCCGGAATCCGGGCGCTCGAAGCCGGCGATCATCCTCAGAATGGTGGTCTTGCCGCAGCCGGAGGGGCCGAGCAGGCTGACGAACTCACCCTTGTTGAATCCGAGGTCGACGCCCTTCACCACCTGGTTGCCGCCGAAGGTTTTGACCAGCTTGTCGATACGCAGGAATTCTTCGCGCGGGAGTTCTTGGGCCATGGTCTAGTCCCTACGAGCGGTTTTGGGGGCGAAGCGGGCGAGCAACTGGATCATGCCCATGGCGCCCCAGGTGATGACGAATGAAATGACGGCGAGTGCGGCGGGCTCGAACGCTCGGTTGGCGCCGATGTTCTGCATGTAGACGCCGAACACCTGCCGGTTGAGCAGGCTCGCGATGGTGAATTCGCCGATGACGATGGCGAGGGTCAGGAAGGCGCCCGACAGCACCGCGACGATGATGTTGGGAAAGATCACCCGGGCGATGATGGTCGCCTGGTTGGCGCCGAGGATATTGGCGGCCTCGGTGAGCGTCTGCACGTCGATGGTGCGCAGGCCCGTATCCACGGCCCGATACATGTAGGGCAACGCCAGCGCCACATAGGCGAGGGTCAAGAGGATATCGGTGCCGAGGTTGGTGCCGAGCAGCGGCAGCGGCGACGAGGTGTTGTACATGCGGATGTAGCCGAACACCAGAATGATGGCCGGGATGATCAGCGGCAGCAGCGTCACGAACTCGATGATCGGCCGCAGATGCGGGGCGCGCAGGCGCACATAATAGGCGGCCGGCACGACGATCAGCAGCCCGATGATGATGGCGCAGACCCCGACGATCAGCGAGTAGCTGAACGAGGCCTGGAACCGCCCGTCGGAGAACACCGAGGTATAGGCGTCGAAGGTGTAGCCCTCGCGGCGGATGCGCAGCGAGAACTCGAAGGTGGCGAGCAGCGGCACGAGAAAGTAGGCCGCGCCGAGCCCGAAGATGATCCAGCTCCAGAGCTTGCCCGACTTCACTTTAGCCACCTCTCGGCGCGGGTGCGGATCACCAGGTAGATGACGTTGGCGAAGGCGGTGATGACGATCATGCCGAGCGCCAGTGCCGCGCCGAGGCCGGGGTTGTGCAGCACGTCGCCGCGGATCTGCGCATAGAGCAGGATCGGCACGATGTTGAGCGACGAGCCGGTGAGGGCGTAGGCGGTGGCGATGGCGCCAAAGGCGTTGGCGAATAGCAGCGACAGGGTGCCCAAGAGGTTCGGCCACAGCACCGGCAGCCCGATATAGCGCCAGAACTGGCCATTGGTGGCGCCGAGCGTCGCCGCGGCCTCGCCCCATTCCTTCTTCAACCCGTCGATCGCCGGCGCGATGATCAGGATCATCAACGGGATCTGGAAGTAGAGGTAGGTGATGGTGAGGCCCCAGAAGCTCAGGAGGTTGAAGCCCGACTTGTAGAGATCGAGGCCGGCGAACTTCAGCAGCACGGTGACGAGGCCGAGGCGGCCGAGCGTGGCGAGGAAGGCGAAGGCCAGCGGGATGCCGGCAAAGTTGGAGGCGACGCCGGAAAAGGTCATCACCGTGGAGCGGATGGCAGAGGGCAGGCGGCCGCGAATGATGGCGAGCGCGATGACCAGCCCGATGCCGGCGCCAAGGATGGCCGAGGCGGCCGAGACGCGGATCGAAATCCAGAACGAGGCGAGGATCTGCGGCGTGCCCAGATCGATGATGTTCTGCAGGGTGAAGTTGCCGTCGCCATCCTGGAAGGCGCCGACCACGAGGCCGAGCGTCGGGATCAACAGGAACAGCAGGGCGAAGATGATGAAAGGCGCGATGGCGATCAGGTCGCCGAGGCGAAGCTGAGTAAAGAACCGGAACGGGTTACCACCGACGCGCACGGCCGGCCCGGTTGAAACCGGGCCGGCCGCGGGGTCAGCCGCAGAGCTGACATTGGTCATATTACTGGACGTTGGCGCCGACGACGGCGTCCCACTGGCCGGTGATCACTTCCTTGGCGGCAGCCTGCTCGTCGAGGGTGGGGAACACAGCCTTGGCATAGGCCTCTGCCGGCGGCAGTTTGTCGAGAAGAGCCTGCGGGATCGAGCCCTTGGCGGCGAGGTCGTTGAAGCGGATCGGGTGGCAATAGCCAGCCAGCCAGCCGAGCTGACCTTCGTCGGAGTAGAGGTATTCCATCCAGAGCTTGGCAGCATTCGGATGCGGCGCAAAAGCCGAGATCGCCTGGATGTAGACGCCGGCGACGACGCTGTCGGACGGCACGACCACTTCGGCCTTGGGGTTGCCGGCAAAGCCATCGCGCCAGGCGAGGGCATTGTAGTCCCAGGCCACGACGATCGGGGTGGTGCCCTGGGCGGTGGAGGCGGCCTTGCCGATCACCGGCACGAAGTTGCCGGATTTGTTCAGCTCGGCGAAGTAGGCGAGGCCGGCATCGGCCGCGGCCTTGGCATCGGCGGCACCGGTGGCGAGGCCGGCGCCATAGACGCCCTGGATGGCCTGGTTGGCAGCGCGCGGATCTCCGGCCAGCGCCACGGCGTTGGCGTAGTCGGCAGCCTTCAGGTCAGCCCACGAGGTCGGCACCTTGGTGACGAGATCGGTGTTCACGAGGAACGACAGCACGCCGTAATAATCGCCGTACCAGTAGCCTTCAGCGTCCTTGGCCGAATCCGGGATCGAGTCCCAGGTCGAGACCTTGTACGGCTGGATCAGGCCTTCAGCCTTGGCCGACGGGCCGAAGCTGAGACCGACGTCGATCACATCGGGCGCCTGCGGGCCGGTATTGCCCTTGTTGGCCTTGATGGCCTCGATTTCGTCGGCCGAGCCGGCGTCCGGGTTCAGCTCGTTGATGGTGATGCCCGGATACTTGGCCTTGAAGCCTTCGATCACGGCGCCATAACCGCACCAGTCGTGCGGCAGGGCGATAGTGGTCAGCTGTCCCTCAGCCTTGGCGGCTTCATAGAGCGCGGTGAGGTCGGTCTGCGCCGAGACGGTGAAGGTCGAAGCGGCGAGGGCCGCGACCGAAACCGAAGCGACGAGCGCATTCTTGAAGATCATTCTCAAGTCTCCCTGGAATTTTGGCTTCTTGTCCTGACTCGGGAGGAGCCCCTAAAGCCGCGCTTCACCTATTTTGGCCGTATGACAGCCACGTGACACCCCCAAGGTGCCGCAATGGAATCCGGGCAGTCGGCAGCCCCGATAAAGTCAGGCGGCGCAGGCGATACAGCCTTCGGACCCCCTCCGAAGCCAATTGTGACAATTGTGACAGTGCCCGTTTTGCTTGAGCGAGTCGAGATGGCGGCAATGGAGGCAGTTTAGAGCCGTTCCAAGCTGGGTCGATATTTCTTGAAGCCGAGTATCCACTTTGCTAGGCCGCGCTGAACCGGGTCCGCCGCGGCCTGCTCCAGGAGATTTCCCAATGAAGATCAGCACGCTTGCCCTCTCGATCGGCATGGCGGCGATGGGCGCCGGCCTTGCCAATGCCGCCGAGCCGACGGCCGACGCTATTCTGAAGACCTACGCCGACATCGCGCTCGCCGGTTACGAGGATGCGCTGACCACCGCCAAGGCGCTCGATGCCGCCACCGACGCACTGATCGCCAATGCCAGCGAGGAAACGCTGACTGCGGCCCGCGAGGCCTGGAAGGCGTCGCGTCCGTCGTATCAGCAGACCGAGGCGTTCCGCTTCGGCAACCCGATCGTCGACGAATGGGAAGGCAAGGTGAATGCCTGGCCGCTCGATGAAGGCCTGATCGACTATGTCGACGCCTCCTATGGCACCGAGAGCGACGAGAACGGGCTGTACACCGCCAACATCATCGCCAATTCCAAGATCACCATCGACGGCACCGAGGTCGATGCCGCCGAGATCACTCCGGCGTTTTTGCAGGATACGCTGCAGGAAGCCGGCGGCATCGAAGCGAACGTGGCGACCGGCTACCACGCCATCGAGTTCCTGCTCTGGGGGCAGGATCTGCACGGCACGGGGCCAGGCGCTGGCGAGCGGCCGTTCACCGATTACTCGACCGAGGCCAATGCCAAGCGGCGCGCCCAGTATCTCGACGCGGCGACAGATCTGCTGGTTTCCGATCTCGAGGAGATGGTTGCCAACTGGCAGGAAGGCGGCGCGGCGCGCACGGCGCTGGCAGGGCAGGGGCTCGCCACCATCCTCACCGGCATGGGGTCGCTGTCGTTCGGGGAACTGGCGGGCGAGCGCATGAAGCTCGGCCTCTTGCTGCATGATCCGGAGGAGGAGCACGACTGCTTCTCGGACAACACCTACATCTCGCATCTCAACGACGCGATCGGCATCCAGAACGTCTATCTGGGCAAGTACACCCGGGTGGATGGTTCGGTGGTCGAAGGCCCCTCGATCTCGGAGCTGATTGCCGCCAAGGATGCCGCCGTCGATACCGAGCTCAAGGCGCAGCTGGCCGACACCATCGCCAGGATGGAGGCGATGAAGACCCGTGGCGACACGATCGAAAAATACGACCAGATGATCGCCGAGGGGAACACCGAAGGTAACGCGGTTGTGCAGGCGGCCATCGATGGCCTGATCACCCAGACCCGTGGTATCGAGCGCGCCGTGGCGCTGCTGGAGCTGGGCGACACGGTGACCATCGAGCAGTCGGACAGCCTGACCAACCCGGACGCCGTGTTCCAGTAGCCGACGTCTCAGTCGGGCTTGGGTTTTCCAGAGCTTTATCGGCATCGCGGGTTGCCAGAATCCGCGCTGCTGCCTTTCATCCCGGTCTATGGCCGGGAAGCCTAGAGTGCGAGACATGCACAAGCGCTTGACCGTTTTCCTGGTCATAACCCTTATCGCGGGTCTCGCCGTCGCCAGTGACGGCGGGACCCGTTTGGATTTGACGCCCAAGGACCTGAAGCGGGTCCAGGCGGTCACCGCGCCGTCCGGCGATTTTACGAAGCCCGAGAATTTCGAGCAGTTGCCCGGCGGCGCCGGCACGGTGAAGAAGCGCGTCAACCAGGACATCTTCTCGTTCTCGTCAGCCAACATCACGTTCGAACAGGAAGCCGAGTTCAAGCTCGGCAACGCGCTGTTCAGGAAGCTCTGGGTCTCGTCGCCGGCCTCGACCGAAGCCTCGGACGGGCTCGGCCCGCTGTTCAACGCCCGCGGCTGCCAGAATTGCCACCTCAAAGACGGGCGCGGCCATACGCCATCGGGCAATGGCGACGATGCCGTCTCGATGTTCCTGCGCCTTTCCATCCCGCCGCGCGACGAAGCTGATCATGCGGCACTGGCGGCAGGCGCCAAGGTGATCGACGAGCCGACCTATGGTGGGCAACTGCAGGATTTCGCCATCCAGGGCATCAAACCCGAAGGCAAGATGGTGATCAGCTATACCGACGATCCGGTGACGCTGGGGGACGGTACGGTGGTGACGCTGCGCCGGCCGAGCTACGCCGTTGCCGACCTCGCCTACGGCGCAATGGCCGATGATGTGCTGCTGAGCCCGCGCATTGCGCCGCAGATGATCGGGCTCGGGCTGCTCGAGCAGGTGCCGCGCGAGGATATCCTCGCCAAAGCCGACCCCGACGATCGCGATGGCGACGGCATTTCCGGCAAGCCCAACATGGTGCTCGACCCCATCAGCGGCCAGCGCGAGCTCGGGCGCTTCGGCTGGAAGGCCGGAGCCGCTTCCATCAGGGCGCAATCGGCTGACGCCTTTGCCGGCGATATCGGCATTTCGACACCGCTGGTGATGAAGCCGCATGGCGATTGCACCGCGGCGGAGGCGGAGTGCCTTGCCGCGCCCACCGGCGAGCAGGAGCGGTTGGGTCCGTCCGAGGCGCCCGACCCGGTGCTCGACCTCGTCACGTTCTATTCGCAGAACCTCGGCGTGCCACAGCGCCGCGATGTCGGTGACCCCGCGGTGCTGCGTGGCAAGCAGGCGTTCTACGAGGCCAACTGCACCGCCTGCCACACGCCGAAATACGTGACCTCGCGCAAGGCGCCGATCGAGGCGCACAAGTTCCAGCTGATCTGGCCCTATACGGACCTCTTGCTGCACGACATGGGCGAGGGGCTGGCCGACAACCGCCCGGAGGGCGATGCCGACGGCTATGAATGGAAGACCCCGCCGCTGTGGGGGATCGGCCTCACCGAGACGGTGTCCGGTCACACGGAGTTCCTGCATGACGGGCGGGCGCGAAACCTCACCGAAGCCATCCTCTGGCATGGCGGTGAGGCGCAGAAATCGCGCGACGCATTCGCACAAATGCCCAAATCGCAGCGCGATGACCTGATCGCCTTCCTGGAGTCGCTGTGATGCGCCTGTTGCTTGCCGTCGTCCTCGCGCTTGCGGTCGCACCCGTCGCAGCGGAGGAGCAGAAACTCACCGCTGGGCAGGTGGTGTCGCTGGCGATCACTGAGGCGATCCGCCCCGGCTTCGCGCAATATGCCGAAGAGACGGCGTCGCTGCAGCTCAACGTCGGGGCACTCTGCGATGCACCGTCCGAGCCTGCTCTGGACGCGGCCCGCAGCCAGTTCAAGTCCGTCGTTGCCGCGTGGTCGCGGGTCGAGCTCTACCGGCTCGGGCCCCTGATGGTGGAAAACCGCTACGACAAGGTGCTGTTCTGGCCCGATCGCAAGGGCATTGCGCTCAAGCAGGTGCAGGGCGTCCTGGCCGATGCCGATGCGGCTGCCACCGACCCCGCCAAGCTCGGCGGCAAGAGCGTCGCCATGCAGGGGCTGGGCGCGCTGGAGTTCCTGCTGTTCGGCACCGGGGCTGAACAATTGACCACAGCCGAAGGGGATTTCCGCTGCCGCTATGGGCTCGCCATTGCGACGCTGCAGGCGGATCTCGCGGCGCAGCTCGCGGCCGAGTGGAACGATCCCGAGGGCATTTCGAAGCGGCTGCTCGAGCCCTCCGAAGCCGATCCCGATTACCGCAGTTTCCGCGAGGTGGCCGAGGCGCTGACCGGGCTCCTGGCGCACGGAACGGAAGCGATCCGTGACCAGCGGCTGCTGCCGTTCCTCGGCCGCGACGGCGCGGCGCCGAAGCCGAAATCGGCGCTGTTCTGGCGCTCGGGCATGACGGTGCCCTCGATCACCGCCAATTTCGAAGGCCTCGCGGCGCTGCTCGAGAAATCGCGCATCGCCGAGGCGACGACGGCGGATAACCTCTGGGTCGGCAACAGCGCCAATTTCGAGTTCGGCAATGCCGAACGCGCCGGCAAGGTGGTGAGCGCGCCGGTGGAGCAGGCGCTTGAGGACCCGAAGCAGAAGAAGGCGCTCGACTATCTGGTGATCGTCACCCAGTCGCTCGACACCATCCTCGGCGAAAACCTGGCGACGGCGCTCGGCCTGTCGGTCGGCTTCTCGTCGCTCGACGGAGACTGAGAATGTGGCAGCGCCGGGCATTTCTCAGGGCAGCGGGGGCGGGGTTCGCCGCCGCGCTCCTGCCGCACCGTGCCGAAGCACTCGAGCGGGCCGAGCTGGTCTTCGCTTCCTCGATCCAGAAGCGTGAAGGCGGCTTTGCCGCGGCGCTGGTGAACGAAGCCGGGTCGGTGATCTCGACCATCGAACTGCCGGATCGCGGGCACGACATCACCTTCTCGCCGACCACCGGGCAGGGCGTGGTGTTCGCCCGCCAGCCCGGCACTTTCGCGGTGATCTTCGACCCCACGGGCGCGAGCCAGCCACAGACGCTGACCAGCATTGCCGGCCGGCACTTTTTCGGCCACGGCGCCTTCTCGCCTGACGGCAAACTGCTCTACGCCACCGAGAACGATTTCGACAATGCCCGCGGGGTGATCGGCATTTACGACGTCGCCGGCGGCTACAAGCGGATCGGCGAGTTCGACACCTTTGGCACCGGCCCGCACGAGATGCTGCTACTGCCCGATGGCGAGACCTTCGTCGTCGCCAATGGCGGGATCGAGACGCACCCCGACTACGGGCGCACCGAGCTCAACCTCGATACCATGGACCCCTCGATCGCCTTCATCGACCGGCGCTCCGGCGGACTGATCGGGCAGATGCGGCTCGATGGCGGACTGCATCAGTTGTCGATCCGCCACATGGCGTTCGATCACCAGGGCCGGGTGTGGTTCGGCTGCCAGTTCCGCGGGCCTTCGGCGGATCGCCCGCAACTGGTGGGTTATGCCACACGCGACGGCGAAATCCGGCTGATCGAACTGCCCGAGACGACGCTCGGGAGCCTCCGCAATTACATCGGCTCGGTCGCGGCTTCCGCCGATGGCGGGCTGATCGGCGTTTCGTCGCCGGAAGGCAACACCATCCTCGCCATCGACCCCGATACGGCGACGGTGGTGGCGAGCCTCGGGCTCGAGAATGGCTGCGGTATCGCGCCCGACAGCACCGGGTTGCTGGCCTCTAGCGGCGAAGGGGCGCTCAACGGCCTCGCTGGTTCACCCGCGCCGCTGACGACGTTCGAGTTGAATTTCGATAACCATCTGCGCTTGCTGAAGGCGGTCTGATCAGAGGTCAGGCAGCGCTGGCGGCTGCCCTGGGCTGGAGCCGCGGCGCCAGCAGCAGTACGCCGAGGGCGAAGGGGACGAGGCAGGCCAGCGCGCCGCGCAGGCCAACGAGGCCGGCAATGAAGCCGACGACCGGCGGGCCGATGACGTAGCCGGAAAAGCAGATCAGCGACAGCGACGCGATGTTCATGGCGGCGGAGCGGCCGGGTTGCCGGGCCGCGGCGGTAACGGAAATCGGGAAAATCAGCGAGGCGGCAAAGCCCATCAGGGCAAATCCGGCCAATGCCGCCCAGACGCCGGGAGCCAGCCAGATCACCAGCAGGCCCAACAGGCCTGAGACGCCGCAGCAGCGGGCAATGAAGACCGGTCCGACACGATCGACCAGCCGGTCGCCGGCCAGCCGGGTCCCGGCCATGACGGCGGCGAAGATGCCGAAGCCGGCGCCGGTCAGCGCCGCCTGCGCGCCATGCTCGATCCTGAGGTACACCGCCGCCCAGTCGGCCATGGCGCCCTCCAGCACGCAGGCGCAGAACGCGAGGAGGCACAGGACCAGCAGCGGAAAATCCGGCAGGGCGAAGGCCGGTCCTGGAGCGGACGAAATCGGGCTGGTGCCGAGCCGGCCGGTCGAGACGTAGGCCAGCGCCATCAGGATCGGGGCCGCGACGGTGAGGGTGACCATAACGTCGAGATGCAGCGCCAGCGCCAGGCTGCCCAGCGCCGCGCCGGTGAGGTTGCCGACGCTCCACAGGCCGTGGCAACTCGACATGATCCGCCGGCCGGCGCGCGCCTCGACGGCATCGGCGGTGGCGTTCATGGCGACTTCGACGCCGGCAATGCCGGACCCGTAGAAGAACAGGGCAACCGCAAAGCTCGGTAGATCCCAGGCGAGGCCAGGGAGGATCGAGGTCAGGGCGAGCCAGAAGAAGCTGATACGGATGGTGGCCCGCTCGGAGAAGCGCGAGATGAGGAAGGTCCCGACCAGCGGCAACGATGCCATGATGCCGAGCGGCAAGGCAGCAAGCGCCAAGCCGAGTTGGCCGACGTCGAGGCCCAGATGCGCCTGGATGTCCGGCAGGTGCGGCAACCATTTTGCAATGATCAGCCCATCGAGAAAGAAGATCACGCGGATGGCAAATACCGGCGACACGCGACATCTCCAGAACAGGACGGTTGCAACGGTCGGCAGAACCGAACGCGTCGGCCGCAAGTCCTGGCAGACGATTGTTGTAGTAATATTGGGTCGACTTTCTGCACGCGGTTTGGGTCACCGGCGGTGCAGATTGATCATCCCCCGCGGGGCGGGGGATGGGGACCAGCGAAGCTGGTGGAGGGGGCGGCCCCGGCCTCCGGTGCTCACAACGTCCCCCTCTTGGAATTTCTAAGGCTTAGCCAGGAAGCTAAGCCCAAGAAATTCCATTCTCCCCCGCAAGGGGGAGATGACCGAGAGGTCGGTGGTCTGACAAGGGTGCCGCAAACGCGGTGCAGTGAGTGCGTCCTGGAGGTCATGGCCCTAAACCCCCGCCACCTTCCGCCCCACCCACAGCTGGCGCAGCCCGTCATAGGCCCAGTTGTACACAAACGCATAGGGCAGGAAGAACAGGAAGAAGCCGATATCGAGGACGAAGGCCTCGATCAGCGAGATGTTGAGCAACCATGCCGCCAGCGGCACGCCGACCAGCACCAGGCCACCCTCGAAGCCGAGCGCATGCAACGCCCGGATAGCGAGGGTGCGCGGCACCCGCTCGACCGGCCAGAGCCGGTCGAAGCCGAAATTGTAGACGACGTTCCAGCCCATGGCGGTGGTCGACAGCAGGATGGCGAGCAGGCCGACATGGCCGAGCGGCCGGTCGAGCAGCCAGGCGGCGATCGGTGCGCAGATGACGAGCGCGATGACCTCGAAGCCGACCGCGTGGCCGAGGCGTTCGAGGAACGACCGGGTCTGGATTTGCATGGTGTTCTCACACGTCAGCTGTTGGTTTCCCTCGACCTAGCATCGATTTTTCTGGCATACCAAGATGGATACCATTGAGAAAATCGATAGATGCAATACTCCCCCGAGGCCATGCAGGCCTTCGCGACCGCCGCGGAACTCGGCTCGTTCTCGGCGGCCGCGCGGCAGTTGCGCAAGAGCCAGTCGACCATCAGCACGGCGATCGCCAATCTCGAGGCCGATCTCGACCTGACGCTGTTCGACCGCACCAGCCGGCTGCCGGTGCTGACGCCCGCCGGGCGGCGCGTCCTCGCGCATGTGCAGGAAATCCTAGCGGCGACTGAGCGGCTCGAGGCGCTGAGTGTGCGGCTCTCCGACAAGGTCGAGCCGCGGTTGACGGTGGTGCTTTCCGACACTTACGGGCAAAGTGACCATCTCGAACTGATGCAGGCGTTCGAGCGGCGCTATCGCGATATCGAGCTCGAGTGCCTGATCGCCGAAGGCGCCGATGTCATCGACCTGCTGCAAACCGGGCGGGCGCACCTGGCGGTCAGTGCGGCCCAGCCGGCCTATCCGAGCGGCATCGCGTCGGCCCGGCTGGCACTGCCGACCCGCATGGGGGTGTTCGTGGCGCGCGGGCATCCGCTCGCCGCCAGCAGCAGCCCGAGCCCCGAGCAGTTGGCGGCGACGCGGCAGATCTATCTCAACAGCTATGTCGGCGGCGACGCCCGGCCGCTCGGCCTCGCCTGGTCGGCGACGAGTTACCTGATGCTCCTGGAACTGACGCAGCAGGGTTTCGGCTGGGCCGAACTGCCCGACTGGCTGGTACGCCAATATGCCGGCGACACGCTGGCGGAGCTCAGCCCCCGCGGCTGGCCGAGGCTGCTGCCGGTCGACGCGCTGTGGTCGCGGCGCAATCCGCCGGGGCCGGCGGGGCAGTGGCTGCTGGATGGCTTGCTGGGGGAGCGGCGGGGGTAGGGGGCGCCGGTGCTCGGGTCCGGCCGCGCCACACCGCCCTCTCGCCCCTCTGGGGAGAGGGGCAGGGTGGTGGGCAGCCAGGCACTCCAGACGCACTTTGCGCCGCCGGCACCATACATGGTGCTCCCGTGTGGCGTCCTCTATCCACCTTTCGACCCAGTTGCCCAACCCCTGCAACACCAATACGATGACAATCGGGAAAACGTTTTCCCAACCATACTTCAAAACACAATTCGCCGCATAACGGCGATCCGAGGGGGATACATTGAAGCTGAAACTTCTGGCTGCGCTGGGCGCGGCGGCGATGGCGTTTGCAGCTAACGCAGCACAAGCGGCGGGGATCGTCGAGTTCGGGTTGCAGGCCGAGAGCCCGACGCTTGGCCGGCCAATCCCCTATGCCGTCTACACACCGTTCCCGGCGCCGCCCGAGGGTGAGCGTTGGCCGGTGGTTTATCTGCTGCACGGGATGACGGGTGCAGCTGGCGACTGGTTCACCTGGGGCAATCTCGGGCCGATCCTCGACCATGCACTGGCCGATGGCCGGATCCCGCCGCTGATGGTGGTGGCTCCGGGGGCGGGAGACAGCTGGTATGTCGACAACCCCGACCCCGAAGGTTTCGGGCTGATCGACACGGCCTTCGCCACCGACCTCATCGCGGCCGTCGACAGGAAGTTCCCGACGGCGAAGTGTCGGCAGGGGCGAGCAATCGGCGGAGTATCGATGGGCGGCGTCGGCGCGGTGTTGCAGGCGATCAACCACCCCGACACCTATGGGGCGGCGATGAGCTTTGCCGGGGCGCTGCACAAGCCACTGGAGCGCAATGACCCGCGCAGCCGCTGGATCCCGGAGCTTTACCGCAATGTCTTCGGCACACCGTTCGATGCCAGGCGCTTCAACGCCGCCAACGCCTTCACCCTGATGCCCAAGCTCAGGCGCGCTGCCGACAAGCCGACCTTCTATTTCGCCATCGGCGATGCCGATTTCCCGGACCTGATCCTTGCCTCGGCCGAGTACCATAACGGGTTGAAGCAGCTCGGCATCGATACGACGCTGCGGGTCACCAACGGCCGACACTACTGGGATACCTGGCAGCAGCAGATCGTGCCGGCGCTGGAATGGCTGGCGCCGAGGTTGGATGCGGGGTGTGGGGGCAGATAGCGACAGGCGCTACGGGGTAGCGGAGTGAGCGCCGGTCTCTCGGTTATCCTCCCCCGCCCCGCGGGGGAAGATCACGGAGAGGCCGGTGGCCTTACTTCGGCGCCGGACCGGTCGACTCGCGCAGCACCAGTTCCACCGGCCACAACTCGTGGATCGAGCCGGGCGGTTTGCCGTCCTGCATCTGCAGCAAGAGCTCGGCGATGCGGGCGCCGGCGGCGCGGATCGAGGAGCGGGTGGTCGACATGGAGGGAACCATGTTGTCGGCGTTGAGGTAGGGGAAGACGTCGTCGTGGGCGATCATCGAGACGTCCTTGCCCAACTCCAGCCCGGCGAGGCGGATGGCGCGGAAGACGCCGAGAGCCGTCATCATCGAGCCGGCGAGGAAGGCGGTGGGGCGGGGGCGCCGCTCGAGAAAGGCTTGCGCGAGGCGGAAGCCGTTTTCGTCGGTGAAGCGGCCGCCGCCGATCAGCTGCGGATCGGGGGTGAGGCCGCGCGCCTCCATGGCGCTGCGGAAGCCGCGCAGGCGGTGGATGGCGAAGGTCTGATCCTCCGGCCCGTTGATCATGGCAATGCGGGTATGGCCGAGGTCGAGCAGGTGGCTGGTGGCGCGGCGGAAGGCGCCTTCGTTGTCGATGTCGAGCCAGGCATGCGGGATTTTCACGTTGTCGGCGCGGCCATGCATCAGGAACGGCATGCCGAGCTCGGTAAGCGCCGCGATGCGCTCGTCGTTCGGAGTGGGCGCCGAGAGCACCAGCGCGTCGACGCGCTTGCTGGCGACGAGGCGACGGAACACCGGCACTTCGTCGTCGGCATCGATCGGGGTGACCACGATATCAATATCGTGCTGAGCCAGGCGCTCGGAGATACCGGAGAGGAATTCGGCAGTGTGCGGGCCGAAATGCAGAGAGCGCTGCAAGGGCAGGGTGACGCCGATGGCGCCGGAACGCCCGGTGGCAAGGCGGCGGGCGCTGACATTGGCGCGATAGCCGAGCCGGCGGGCGGCCTCGCTGACGCGCTGGCGGGTCGCCTCGTTGACCTCCGGAAAGCCGTTCAAAGCGCGGCTGACCGTCGTCTGCGACAGCCCCAGCTCCGCGGCCAAGTCTTTGAGTTTCATCACCAAATTCGTCTGCGCCCGTCAACGGCGCGCGGTGGTGTTCCACTCGCGAACCAAGCCCCGACGCGGAGCTTACAGCCGGACGCCCTCCTCACCAAGTGCCGCATTCAAAGCGATTTGGAAAGCAAACGCAAGGGGCACGCAAGAGGCGGCGCGGCACTAACATTTCTGATGTTCGTACCTCAGGCTGGAAGGGGCTGGTTTCCGGGCGTTAACCGATGCTGTCGCGTATTATATTGATATTGAATGATAATTTGTTGTGTCGATCGTGGCGTTAAGGAATGGTCGGCGAATCCCGCTTGACAGCATTTCACCGCTCTGGCTACTTTCCACTCAAAGCGCTTTGGAAGACTTTTGCGGGGCGGATAGCCCTCGGTCCTGGCGTTTTGGTGGGAGGAACTGACTGCGGACCAACGCCGAAGGGCGTCGGTCGCGTTTGGCTGCCTCCCGGTCATGTCTGTCCTTTGGGAGGAAGAATAATGAGAATGAAGTCCTTGATGCTCGGTCTGCTGATGGGCGTGTCGGCCGTCGCGACGGTCCAGGCCGCCGACCTGCAGATCGTGCTCGGCGACACCGGCACCGGCCTGCAGTTCCTGCAGGGCCAGGTTGAGCGCTACATGGCGGCCAACCCGGAAGACAAGGTGACGATCGTGCCGATGCCGTCGTCGACCTCCGACCAGTTCGGCCAGTACAAGCTGTGGCTGGCGGCCGGCAATACCGACATCGACGTCTACACCACCGACGTGATCTGGGCCCCGCAGCTCGCCGATCACCTCACTGACCTGACCGAGGCGACCAAGGACATCATCGGCGGGTACTTCCCGGCGATCGTCGAGTCGCAGACCGCCAACGGCAAGCTCGTGGCGCTCCCCTCGTTCACCGACGCTCCGGCGCTCTACTACCGCAAGGATCTGCTCGAGAAGTACGGCAAGTCCGTGCCCAAGACCTGGGACGAACTGGCGGCGACCGCCAAGGAAATCCAGGACGGCGAACGCGCTGCCGGCAACAAGGACATGTGGGGCTTCGTGTGGCAGGGCAATGCCTATGAAGGCCTGACCTGCGATGCGCTCGAGTGGGTGAAGTCGTCGGGCGGCGGCCAGATCGTCGAGCCCGATGGCTCGATCTCGATCAACAACGAGAAGGCCGCTGCGGCCATCGACCGGGCCAAGGGTTGGGTCGGCACGATCTCGCCGGATGGCGTCCTCGCCTATGGCGAAGAAGAAAGCCGCGGCGTGTGGCAGCTCGGCAATGCCGTGTTCATGCGCAACTGGCCTTACGCCTACGGCCTCGGCAACGGCGCCGACTCGGCGGTGAAGGACAAGTTCGACGTGACGACCCTGCCGGTCGGCGCCGAGGGCGATGCTCCGGCGGCAACGCTGGGCGGCTGGAACCTTGCCGTGTCGAAGTACTCGCCGGATCAGGACGCTGCGATCCGTCTGGTGAAGTTCCTCTCCTCGCCCGAGGAACAGAAGCTGCGCGCCATCGAGCAGACCAACCTGCCGACCCTGGTTGCGACCTATGACGATCCGGATGTCGCCGCCAAGGCGCCGATCATCCCGCTGTGGAAGGACGTGTTCCTCAACGCCGTGCCGCGTCCGTCGGGCCCGACCGGGCTGAAGTACAACGAGGTTTCCTCGCTGTTCTGGTCGGCGGTGCACGACACGCTGTCGGGCAACGGCACTGGCGCCGAGAACCTCGAACTCCTCGAAGCCAAGCTGACCGAGCTCAAGGGCGACGCCTGGTAAGGCGCAGCTAGACTCTCCGGCACGGGCGGCGCACGCTGCCCGTGCCTTCTATCTCTGCAGCAGGGGGAGCCGATGACCGCTGAAGCTACAGCAGGTACCGTCGTTCGCACGCAGCCACAGATCCAGTCCGAACTTATGAAGTCGCGCGTTGCCGCGGCCATGTGGTTCCTGGTGCCGATGCTGGTGGCGCTGGCCATCGTCGCCGGCTGGCCGCTGCTCCGGACGATCTATTTTTCGCTGACCAACACGTCGCTGAACGACCTCTACGGCGGCGATTTCGTCGGCTTCAAGAATTACCTGAGCTGGACCACGCTGAAGAGCGGGCGCACTGTATTCTCGGGCCTCCTGGTCGATCCGGCCTGGTGGAATGCGGTGGGCAATACACTGCGCTTCGCGGTGATCTCGGTGACGCTCGAAACCGTCATCGGCATGATCGTGGCGCTGGTGCTCAACGCCGAGTTCAAGGGACGCGGCATCGTGCGCGCTGCCATCCTGATCCCGTGGGCGATCCCCACCATCGTTTCCGCCAAGATGTGGAGCTGGATGCTGAACGACCAGTTCGGCATCATCAACGACCTGTTCCTCAACCTCGGCATCATCAGCCAGAAGGTCGCCTGGACCGCCACCGCCGACACGGCGATGACGGCGGTGCTGATCGTCGATATCTGGAAGACCACGCCGTTCATGGCGCTCTTGATCCTCGCGGGCCTGCAGATGGTGCCCAAGGATGTGTACGAAGCTGCCAAGATCGACGGGGTGCACCCGGTCAAGGTGTTCTTCAAGGTGACGCTGCCGCTGGTGCGGCCGGCGGTGATGGTGGCGGTGATCTTCCGCCTGCTCGACGCCATGCGCATCTTCGACCTGATCTATGTGCTGACGCCGAACAGCAAGGCCACCAAGACCATGTCGGTGATCTCGCGCGAGAACCTGTTCGATTTCGACAAGTTCGCCTACGGCTCGGCGCAATCGACGCTGCTGTTCCTGATGATCGCGGTGATGACCGGGCTCTATATCTGGCTGGGCAAGGTCCGGTTCGACGGGGGAGACCGCTGATGACCATGGATCTCTGGGGTATCACCAAGCGCGTCGCGTTCTATGCGCTGGTGCTGTTCATCGTGGTGGTGGCGGTGTTCCCGTTCTACTACGCCATCCTCACCAGCTTCAAATCCGGCACCGACCTGTTCCGGGTCAGCTACTGGCCGACCTCTTTCTCGCTCGACAACTATGTCGCGGTGCTGAACGTCGGCGATTTCCCGCGCAACGTGCTGAACTCGATCTTCGTCGCTTCGGTCACGGTGCTCCTGGCGCTGTTCCTCGCGGTCACCGCGTCGTTTGCGCTGAGCCGGGTGCGGTTCCGGGGCAGGGGGCTGATCCTGATGACCATCCTCGCGGTGTCGATGTTCCCGCAGATCGCGGTGCTCGCCGGGCTGTTCGAGGTGATCCGCTTCCTCGGCATCTACAACACGCCCTGGGCGCTGATTTTCAGCTACACGATCTTTACGCTGCCGTTCACCGTGTGGGTGCTCACCACCTTCATGCGCGACCTGCCGATCGAGATCGAAGAGGCGGCCATCGTCGATGGCGCAACCCCCTGGATCATCATCACCCGGGTGTTCATGCCGCTGATGTGGCCGGCTTTGGTGACGACCGGCCTGCTGGCCTTTATCGGGGCGTGGAACGAGTTCCTGTTCGCCCTGACCTTCACCTCGTCCAATGCGACCCGTACCGTGCCGGTGGCCATCGCGCTGCTGTCGGGCGGCACGCAGCACGAAATCCCGTGGGGCGCGATCATGGCGGCATCGGTGATCGTCACCGTACCGCTGGTGATCCTCGTCCTCGTCTTCCAGCGCAAGATCATTTCCGGCCTGACCGCCGGCGGCGTAAAGGGCTAATTCCATGGCGCATATCGAACTCAAGAACATCAAGAAGTCCTTTGGCCTCGTCGATGTGATCAAGGGCGTCGATCTCGAGATTTTCTCGGG
>Ga0209902_100994_pt1 | contig 18389 bp, 15 predicted proteins | sample FECB27metaG_FD_188304 | JGI IMG/M metagenome (GOLD analysis project Ga0209902, IMG submission 188304) | Cyanobacterial communities from the Joint Genome Institute, California, USA - FECB-27 (SPAdes) (version 2) | ecosystem: Environmental > Aquatic > Thermal springs > Hot (42-90C) > Microbial mats...
CGGATTACGGGCAATGCCGACGCCCTCGGGCGTACCGGTCGCCAGCAGGTCACCGGGATGCAGGGTGAACGCGGTCGAGAGATAGGCGATCTGCTGCCAGATATCGTGGATCAGTTCACTCGTGTCACTGTCCTGCCGAACCTCGCCATTGACGATGCAGCGCACTTTCAGCGCATGCGGATCGGCGATCTCGTCGGCGGTGACGATCCAGGGGCCGATCGGGCCATGGGTGTCGAACGACTTGCCGACCGTGAAGGTGGGCGAATGTTTCTGCCAGTCGCGCGCGGAGACGTCGTTCATCACGGTATAGCCGAAGACGTGAGCGGGCGCGTCGGCGGCGGACACGCCCTTCGCCGCCTTGCCGATCACGACGCCCAGTTCGACCTCGTAATCGACCTGCTCGCTGACGCCGCGATCGATCGGGTCGAAGGGGCCCGCGATGCAGCTCGTCTGCTTGTTGAACCAGAATTGCTGCTCGGGAACCGCGATGCCGAGCTTGCGCGCCTCTTCGGCATGTTTGCGATAATTCATCCCGATCGCCAGGAACTTGCCCGGTTGTTCGATCGGCGCGAGCAACGTCGTGGCGTCGAACGGCACCGTCTCCGTCGCGTCAGCCACGACCGCGCGGACACGATCGAGCGCCGCGTCGCCGCCGGCCACGATCGACAACATGGTGGGATATTCGTCGCGAAGCGCGTCGAGAGGCACGATCGCATCGTCCCGCACCACGCCCAGGCGCGCTGCGCCGGCTTCCCCAAATCGTACGAGTTTCACGGCAAATCTCCCCAGGATATCGGTTGTTCAGACAAAATCGGCGGGCGATCCGGGACCCCATTGCTGGCCCATCATCACGCCCAGATCGTTGACGCCCGTCGGGGCATCGGCGGTGAAGACGTCGCCGTCCGTCCAGTGCTCGACGCGGTGGCCCCAGGGGTCCTTCCAGTAATCGAACACCTGGCTGCCCAATATGTGGCGCCCCACGCCCCAGTCGTGGCGATAGCCCGCCTGTTTGAGATGCTCGTGGCCCGCCATCAGGTCGTCCAGGTCGGCCACTTCGAACGCGGCATGGTGGAAGGCCGGCGGCCGCCCCGGGATCGCGGCGAAGTTCAGCGTGTGGTGGTCCGCCGGATCGTCGCCGCGATCGCAGCGGATGAAAGCCGCGGCCAGCGCGCCATTGGGTGCGCGCACCTCATCCGACATGAGCACGCCGAAGCGCGCGCGATACCATTCCCAGCTTTCGGCGGTGTCGTTGACGCCCAGCACGACATGGCCGAGCCGCACGACATGCGCCGCACCGGCGGCGACGCGCTTGGGCGCGCCGGGCCGTCCGCGCGCCGTCATCGTATTCCAGGGATCGCGCACGCCATGCGGCAGCCCCGCCACGCGCGCCTTGTCCGCGATCACCTCGACCGGGAAGCCGTTGGGATCGGTCAGGCGCACCACCGATCCGCCGCCCGGCCCCGCCGCGGCCTCTACCGTCGCGCCCTCGGCCGCGGCCAGCGCATGGAGGTCGGAGACGCTGCGGGCGCGCAACGCGAGCGAGACGAAGCCGGGGTCGCCCTGCACCGTCTCGTGCAGATAGGGGGCCGTGCCCGTGCCGCGCATACGCAGCACGCCGTCCCCGCCATCCTGCGCATCGGCAAATCCGAAATCACGCAGGAAAGCCTTCATCGCGGACAGGTCGGGTGCGGCGAAGCGCACCGATTCAACATCCTCAATCGTGATGATGCTCATCCATTCCTCTCCCGTGTCGCGCGACCGAATCGCTGCGTCTGTCGATGTCCTACCAAAAAAATGCTTTGACGCCAGAAAAAAGTTTTTTTACTTAAACATCGTCGATTCGGCATTTCAGCCGGGCGACCAACGATTTTTCGGGAGGGATGAATGTCGCCAAAGGCTTTTCTTCGCGCCACCACGGCCGCGCTCTGCATGGTCGCGGCGCCCGCCTGGGCGGCCGGCCAGGATGCCCCCGCGCCCGCCGGCCAGGACGCTGCGCAGGCCGACGACCAGGGTGTCGCCGACATCATCATCACCGCGAACCGGCGCTCCGAGAATCTGCAGGACGTACCGATCAGCGTCGCCGCCTTCACCGGCGAGACGTTGAAGACCCAGGGCGTGGTGAACGTCGTCGATCTGCCGCAGATCACGCCGGGCCTGGGCTTCACGCGCACGCTTGTCGGCACCAACGCCTTTCTGCGCGGCGTCGGCACCACCAGCGCCGGCTACAGCACGGAGGCGCCGATCGCGACCTATGTCGACGGCCTCTATCTGCCCAATTCGGCGGCCGCGTCCTTCTCGTTCAACAATGTCGAACGGATCGAGGTGCTGAAGGGGCCGCAGGGCACGCTCTATGGCCGCAACACCACCGGCGGCCTGATCCATGTGATCACCAAGGAACCGGGCGCCGTCACCAGCGTCGACGCGTCGGCCAGCTACGCCAATTACGACACGGTCCAGCTCAACTTCTACGGATCGACCCCGATCTCGGACACGCTGGCGGTCAATTTCGCTGCGCTCTACATCAACCAGGGCGACGGCTGGGGCCGCAACGTCTTCACCGGAAACGAAGCCTATAAATTCAAGGACCTCGGCTTCCAGGGCAAGATCCTGTGGAAACCCGGCCCGGACACGAAGATCACGCTGCGCGGCTTCTACGACAAGGTCGAGACCGACCAGGGCAACAATGCCGGCGTCTATCGCGGATCGACCGCGACCGACGGCACCACCTATCTCGGCGAATATAATGTCCGCACGCGCATCGATCCCTATGCCACCCAGCGCCAGTACAGCGTCTCGCTGAAGGCCGAGCATGATTTCGACTTCGCGACGCTGACCAGCACCACCGGCTATATCCGCAACAACTCGCTGGCGGCGCAGATCCAGAACGGCATCGTCGGCGCGCCGACGCCGCTGCAGAGCGAGATCTTCCTGGGCGGCGACCAGTCGGCCAAGACGTTCAGCCAGGAAGTCCAGCTCGCATCGAACAAGTCGGGATCGGATTTCCAGTGGATCGTCGGCGCCTTCTATTATCACGACAAGACGCGCATCCAGGCAGATGTCTACGGCACCTGCGTCGGCACCACCTGCGTCAACATCCCGCAGCTCCTGCCGTCGCGGACGACCGGCATCCAGCGCACCAAATCCTATTCGGCCTATGCCGAGGGTACTTACGATCTGACCAGCGCGACACGGATCACATTGGGCCTGCGCTATACCAGCGACGAAAAGACACTGGAGGGAACGCTGGCCCCGCTGGCCGGCCGGCCCAATTCCATTCCGGCCTTCCCCGCGACCGTCGTCACGCGTCCGAACGGCGTGATCGATACCGACGTGACGTTCGGCAAGCTCACCTGGAAAGCCGTGCTGGCGCATGATTTCACCGACGACGTCCACGGCTATGTCTCGTACAATCGCGGCTTCAAATCGGGCGGATACAATCCGATCAGCTTCACCAATCCGCCATCGCGTCCCGAAGTGCTCGATTCCTACGAGCTGGGCGTGAAATCCGAACTGTTCGATCGGATGCTGCGCCTCAACCTCGCCGCCTTCTATTACGATTATCAGGACATCCAGCTGCGCTCGACGGCGCCGCCGGCGCCTCCGGGCGGGTCGCTGCTGTTCAATGCCGCTTCGGCACGGATCAAGGGCATCGATGCCGACTTCCTGCTCCGTCCGGCGCGGGGGCTGACGATCAACGGCGGCTTCCAGATCCTCGACGCCAAATACAAGAATTTCCCGGCCGGCGTCTGCACCACGCCGCGCGTAATCGCACCGCCCTTTGCCGGAGGCACGGTCAGTTCCTCGTGCAACCTGTCGGGTTACACTCTCCCCCAGGCTCCCGAATTCTCGTATAGCCTGGGCGCGACCTACAGCTTCGACACGTCGATCGGCATGTTCGAGGCCAATGTGAACGACGGGTACAAGTCGACTTTCTTCTGGGAACCCGACAACCGGCTGAAGCAGGATGGCTATCACGTGATCAACGCGTCGGTCACCTGGACCGAACCGAACGGGCATTTCAGCGTGCAGGGCTTCCTGCGCAATCTGGGTGGCGAATATTATTTCGTCAGCGCCGCGAATGGCGGCGGCAACGACCTGTATGTGCCTGGCGCGCCCAGGACCTACGGCGTCAAGCTGCGGTACCAGTTCTGATGACGGGCGCGGTTCCGGAGCTCGACCTCGACCTGTTCGATCCGGCGAGCCTTCGGGACCCGTTCGAAGACTATCGCCGGCTGCGCGATGCGGGGCCCGTCGTCCGCCTCGCGCGGCCGCAGGTCCACGCGATCGGGCGGTTCGCGGACGTCCAGGCAGCGCTTCGGGCGTCGGACATATTGATCAGCGGCGAGGGCGTCGGTTTCAGCGACGCCTTCAATGCGCCAAAGGGCATGAACGTCATCCAGTCGGACGGCGATCTGCACCGCCGGCTGAGATCGACCGTCGCCCGTCCGCTCACCCCTGCGATGCTGAAAGGGGCGCGCGCCGACCTGAAGGACATGGTCGCCACCCGCATCGAAGCGCTTGTCGGCACCGGCTGGTTCGACGCAATGGCATCGCTCGCTGCCTTCCTTCCCGTCGAGGCGGTATCGCATCTCGTCGGCCTGCCTGATGTCGGCCGCGAACGCATGCTCGAATGGGCGGCAGCGGCATTCAACGTCATCGGGCCGAACCAGGACGCGAACGACGTCGCCAGCCTGCGCGAGGCGTTCGGCTTCATGGCGACGCTCAGCGAAGACGTGGTGCGTGATGGAAGCTGGGCGGGCGAGCTGTTCGCGGCGGCGCGCTCCGGCCGATTGTCGATGCAGGAGGCGATGGCCGCGATCAGCGCCTATATCATCCCCAGCCTGGACACGACGATCCTGGCCAAGGGCCACCTTCTCGCCAATCTCGCGACGCATCCCGAACAATGGGAACAGCTTCGCGCCGATCCGGCGCGCATGCCGGGCGCAGTGCTCGAAGGGGTTCGCCACAGTTCGGTGCTGCGCTGGTTCTCACGCGTTGCAGCCGAGGATTATGCGGTCGGCGACGCGGTCGTGCCCAAGGGAGCACGCGTCATGCTCCTCTATGGATGCGCCAATCGCGACGAGCGCCATTATGCCGATCCCGACCGTTTCGACATAGCGCGCGATGCGCGCGATCACCTGGCCTGGGGCACCGGCCCGCATATGTGCGCGGGCATGCATCTGGCCCGGATCGAGATGGAGGTGCTGATCGAAGCGCTGATCGAGGCACGGGTGTCGCTTGTCGCCGGCGAACCGGTCCGCGGCACCAATGCCGGGCTGTTCGGTTTCACCGAACTGCCGTTCCGGCTCGACCCGATCGAGGGCTGAGGATGGGCTGGAAAAGCAAGATCGCAAAGACCGCGGCGGTGCTGGGCATCTTGGCGGCGGCAGGCTTCGCCTATGTCGAGGTCACCAAACCGGCGCGGCCGATCGTGGTGCTGGCGCGGGCCGGCAAACTCATGCTGACCGGTGTGACCATCGTCGATCCGCGCACCGGCGCGCTCACCCCCGACCGGTCCGTGCTGATGGAGGGGGGCAGGATCGTCGGCGTGGGCGCCGGCGATCTGGCGCCGGGCGATACCGCCGTCCGCCGGGTCGACGCGGCGGGCAAATATCTGGTGCCCGGCTATAACGACATGCATGCGCATGCTCTGGGCCCTGACGATCCGAGCGGCGGGCTCGCGCTGATGCTGGCCTATGGCATCACCGGTTTCCGGCAGATGCACGGATCCGACACCCTGCTCGACGAGCGTCGCACCCGCCGGCTGCCGATCGGCCAGGACGCGCCGGCACTGCTCGCCATGCCGGGCACGCTGCTGACGCCGTTCAGCGCGAACGACGTCGAGATGGCGCTGGAGACCGTCCGGCAGGAAAAGGCCGAAGGCGCCGATTTCATCAAGATCGGGATGGTCAGCCGGCCGGTCCTCTACGCGGTGCTGGCCGAAGCCAAGCGGTTGGGTCTGCCCGTGGCGGGCCATGTTCCGCCGAGCGTCGACGTGGTCGACGCGGCGCGTCGCGGCATGCGGGCGATCGAGCATCTCGGTCCTTCGGACGGCGCCCTCGTCGCCTGTTCCTCGGCACAGCCGCAACTTCGCCGCGAGCTGGACGGACTGCCCACAATCGGCGGCCCGCCGATCCGGCTGGCCTTTCTCGACGGCATCGCCGACTATTTTCTCGCGAAGATCGTCGTCAATCCGGCGACCCAGACCAAGCCCGACGATAGCCGCCGCCGCGCGATCATCGTGAAAAGCTTCGACGAGGCACGCTGCCGGCAGGTCGCCCGCGCGCTGCGTGCCGCGGGCAACTGGCAGGTGCCGACATTGATCCGGCGCAAGGCATCGGAACAGGCCGACGATCCCGCTTTCGCGCGTGATCCGAATTTGCGTTTCATGCCGCCCGAAACCGTCGAGCTGTGGCGATCGACCACGCGCAGCTATGTGGAAAAGGTGCCGGCCGAGGCGCGCGCGCTGCTCCGTCAGGATTATGCGCTGAGCCTGAGGGTGGTGAAGATCTTCGACGAGGAAGGCGTGCCCATGCTCGCGGGCAGCGACACGGTCGGCGCGGGCTGGGAAGTGCCCGGCGCGTCGCTCCACCAGGAATTCGACGAGCTCGCCAAGGCCGGCCTGTCGCCGCTCCGCATCCTGCAGATGACGACGATCGACGGCGCGCGCTTCCTCGGACGCACGGCCGTGATGGGAACCGTCGAGACCGGCCGCAACGCCGATCTGGTGCTGCTCGACGGTGATCCGACGCGCGAGGTCGCCAATCTCCATCGCATCGCCGGAGTCGTCCGCGCGGGCTTTTACTATGACCGCGCGAAGCTGGACGCGCTCAAGGAGCGTGTCGCAGCAGGCGGTGGATATCTGAAATAAAGGCGATGCCGGATGGCGTCGTCAGCGCGCGTCCTGCACGGTCGCCCGCCATGTCGTGATGTAATCGACGCTGCCGCGGCATTCGCCCATTTCGGATTGCTCGGCGAGGCGGAAGCGGCGTCCGTCCCAGGCGAAACTGCTCATCACGCCGCAATCGCCGAGCCCGCGGCCCTTGGCATAGGTGTCTAGCCGGCCGGTCTGGTCGTTCCAGCCCGGATTGACCAGCGAATGGGTATCGTCGCCCATGCCGGGGCTGGAATCGAATTCGGCCGGCGTCACCCGCCCCTTCTCGTCCACCACCAGCGCGATGCCGAAATAATTATAGGCGCCGTTCCCGCACGGCTGCATCACCAATGCCAGGCTGTGGTCCGCATCGAGCCGGACCGGATCGGGTTCCAGCGCGTCGCGATCGATCTCGCAGCCGATATCGCCGAACTGTTTGGCGGCCTCCGCCCTGGAGATCTCGCGCGGCGGCGCCGCCGTCGCAGCGGGGCGCGGGATCACCGGCAGCGCGGGCGGCGTCGGCACCGCGCTCGCCGGCCCCTTGCGCACCAGCGCGCTCGTCGTGCCGACACGTTTCTGGCGATCGTCGATATAAAGCAGCGCCGCGCTCGCGCCCGACAGCGAGATGTTCCCGACCTGCTTGCCCGCCGCATCGAGCACCGCAAGCGCGGGATCGCGCCGCAACACGTCCATCACGGCGGGAACGTCAGCTGCCGCGATTTCCCCGGTCGCCGAAAAAGCAATGCGGCGCTTGCCGATCGCGAGCGCCCTGCCCTTGTCGGGCACGGTCACGCTGATCGCGGGCGCGGCGCCCGCCGCCGGGCCGCGCGTTAGCACCAGCGTCGCGCCTTCGATATCGCCTTCGGGCATCAGCGCCACCGCCTGGCAGGCGCGGCCATTGTCACAGCCGACGATCCAGTCGCGGAAGGTTTCGAGCTTGGCGGGTTGGGGCGCCGACGCCGTGGCCGCAGCCAGCAGCAGCAGCGCCCCCGCCATAGGGTCAGCCCGCCTTGGCTGGCGTGTTCACGCCCATGCTCTGCAGATATTTGCGGACGTTGCGCGCGGCCTGCCGAATACGATGCTCGTTCTCGACCATCGCGATCCGCACATAGCCCTCGCCATCCTCGCCGTAACCGACGCCCGGCGCCACCGCGACGCCGGCATGGGTCAGCAACTGCTTCGAGAATTCGAGGCTGCCGAGATGCGCGAGCGCGGGCGGCAGCGGCGCCCAGGCGAACATCGACGCGCGCGGAGGCGGAATGTCCCACCCCGCCCGGCCGAAGCTTTCGACCAGCACGTCGCGGCGATGCTTGTAGAGCTGGCGGTTCTTCTCGACGATGTCCTGCGGGCCGTTGATCGCGGCGACCGCGGCGGCCTGGATCGGCGTGAAGGCGCCATAGTCGAGATAGGATTTGACGCGGGTCAGCGCGGAGATCAGCGTCTTGTTGCCCACCGCGAAGCCCATGCGCCAGCCGGCCATCGAATAGGTTTTCGACATCGACGTGAATTCGACCGCGACATCCTTCGCGCCCGGCACCTGCAGGATCGACGGCGTCGGGCAATCGTCGAAATAGATCTCGCTATAGGCGAGGTCGGAGAGCACCCAGATGCCATGTTCCTTCGCGAAGGCGACGACGCGCTCGTAGAAGGCGAGGTCGACGACTTCGGCGGTCGGGTTGGACGGATAGCCCATCACCAGCACCGAGGGCTTGGGCACCATGAACTTCACGGCGCGTTCGAGCGATTCGAAATAATGCTCGTCGGGCGTGGTCGGCACCGAACGGATGCTGGCGCCCGCGATAATGAAGCCGAAGGTGTGGATCGGATAGCTTGGATTGGGCGCGAGCACGACGTCGCCCGGCGCGGTGATCGCCTGCGCCAGATTGGCCAGCCCTTCCTTCGAACCGAGCGTCACCACCACTTCGCTGTCGGGATCGACATCGACCCCGAAGCGGCGGCCATAATAGTTCGCCTGCGCCTTGCGGAGGCCGGGAATGCCCTTGGACGCGGAATAGCCGTGCGCCTTGGGATTGCGCGCAACCTCACACATCTTCTCGATGACGTGCTCGGGCGGCGGCAGGTCGGGATTGCCCATGCCGAGATCGATGATGTCGTCCCCTGCCGCACGTGCTGCTGCCCGCATCGCATTCACTTCGGCGATCACATAGGGCGGCAGTCGCTTGATGCGGTAGAAGTCTTCGGTCATGGCTCCCATTCCGATTGGAGTTTTGGAGCCGGTTTCCTACGCTTTTGGGCGACTTATGTCGAAGGCTAATTGGCGGTCGCGGGCCGCCGCGCCGGTGCCGGCTTGCCGCGGCGGAACCAGAAGCTCCATACCGCCAGGCTGCCGAGCAGCGTCAGGGCGAGCCCCGAGACGGTCATCACCAGCCGGTACGGCAGGCCCCCGACCTTCGCCGCGTGGAGCGGATAGAGCATGTTGAAGCCGCGGACATTGGCGGGCAGCGTCAATGCGTCTCGCGCCGCGATCAGCCGGCCGGTATCGGCGGCGAAGAACAGCGTCGTGCGCCCGTTGGGCAGCCATTCCGCCGGCTGTTTCATCCGGATGCTGATCATGCCGCTGTCGCCGCGCGGCAGCGAGAGGATGCGGAACTCGGCGTCCGGGAAACGCCGGCGCGCGGTTCCGATGATGGCGGTCCAGTCGATCCGGTCGGCAAGCTTCGCCGCGATCGGCGGCGGCGGTTTCAGCGCGGCGCCGATCGCGGCCGGCGCCGATGGGCCGAGCGCCAGTATGGTCGTCGGGCGGAAGATCATGGTGAGACCGGTATAGAGCGACAGCAGCAGCAGCGGCGCAACGAGGATCCCCAGGTCGCGATGCTGGCGCACGATCGCCGGCCGGCTCATCCGCCGCGGCCAGAGCCGGAACTCGAACGTCTTGCGCGTGCGCCACCACAGGATGATGCCGCTCAGCACGAAGAACAGCCCGCAGATCCCGGCAATGCCGATCACCGTCTCCCCCATATCGCCGGCGAAGAGGTGATGATGGAAATCGAACAGCCAGATCTCCGGCCGCTCCCACTGGCTCTGCCAGGTGGTGACGACATTGCCGGCCTGATCGGCATAGGCGCCGGCATCCTTGCCAAGCGACAGCCGGTGAAGGCCGAAACCCTCGCCCGCGAAGATGATGCTCTGCGGCCGCGCCGCCGGGTCCGCCATCAGCCGCGTGACCGTGGCGGCGATCGCGCTGGTGTCGGTCACCACCGGATCGCCGGCATGCGGCAGCAGCATCCAGGCGTCCTTGTGGACCAGTATCGCGCCCGACAGGCCGAGCAGCGCCAGCACCAGCCCGATCAGGCCGCCGGTCCAGCGATGCAGCAGGTCGAGCGTCTTCATTGCGAGGCCTTGATCCTTAGAAGCGATAATCCCAGCCGAGCGTGAAGGTCCGGCCACGCCCCGCGAAATAGGCCAGCACCGGATTCTCCGCCGCAAGCCGCGTGTCGCTGCTGTAATCGATGTAGAATTTGTCGAACAGGTTCTGGACGCTGAAGCTCAGGCCGCCGAACCGGGTCTGATAACGGATGCTCGCATCGGTCAGGTTATAGCCCTCGAAATTGTTGCGCTGGTCCGGCTTGATCTTGCCGTGGAAGGTCCGCGACAGGAAGAATTGCGTCTGGACGAGCGCCGACAGCGGCCCGCGCACATAGCTGGCGGACAGGTTGAGGCGATCGGGCGAGATGTTGGTGCCGTCGAGATCGGTGTCGACCACGCCGTCGGGATTGGCGGAATCGCTGTCGTAGCGCCCGAGCAGATGGGCATAGCCCACCGATGCGCGCAGCCCCTCGATCGGCAGTTTGATGCCCAGATTGACCTCCAGACCCTGGATCTCCACCCGCTGGCGCTGGACGTCGAAGATGCCGCCGGCCTGAGCGATCAGCAACTGCCCCTTGTCGCTCGACGACCAGAAATAGGTCGCCGTCGCGTCGAGCGGGCCGCGCTTCACCTCGACCCCGATCTCCCGGTTGTTCGAGATGATCGGCGCGATGTCGAGGAACGTGTCGATATCCTGCCCCGGCCGGTTGACCGCGCGGGTGATGCGGCCGACGTCGGGCACGGTGAAGCCCTCGGCATAGCTGGCATAGGCGCGAATTCCGTCCCACGGCTCGAAGATCACGCCGCCGTTGATCAGCAGGTCGTCGAACTTGGGCGTGCCGCCCGAGACGAAGGTCGAGTTCGCGCTCGCCAGCGTCGTGAAATCGTCGATCTTGATCTGCACATTCTCCCACCGGACGCCGCCCGCCAGGCGCAGCTTCTTGTCGAAGAGCGCCAGGTTGAGCTGGCCGAAGGGCGCCAGGCTGCGGAAATCGCTGGGCGGCACCCAGACGCGATTGGTCGCGATCAGCTTCTGCTCGGTCTTGTCGACCAGCGCGTCGAAACCGATCGTCGCGGTCAGATCTTCGAAACCGGGCACCGCGCGTTCGTAGCTGAACTTGGCGCCCAGCTTGCGCGAGCGGTTCTGCGATTGGTCGAACAGCTTGCCGGTGGGATCGATCTTCGGATCCTGGAAGGTCGCGATCGGCGCGATTTCTCCGCCGAACGTGTCGCGGCTGCGGTTGAAGAAGATCTGGGTGACGAGATTGCCGCCGGCCAGATCCGTATCGGTCAGCGACAGCGCGACGCTTTCGGTGCGATTGGCCGCGGGAACGCCCGGCGGGGTGCCGCGCACGGCGCTGGTGGGAATGCCGGTCAGGCGATTGCCGGGGATCGCGACATAGTCGCCATCGCCCTTCAACTCGTAGCGGCTGGCGATCAGGTCGATCCGCGCGGTACCGGACAGCGCGTAGCCAAAGCGGCCGAACAGCGAGAGCGTCTCCGAATCCTGCGTTTCGCCTTGCGTCAGGTTCAGGCCGATGCGGCGATCCTGCCCGTCATAGAAAGCACCGCGGCGTTCATAGGCAGCGCCGACCGTCGCGTCGAAATCGCCGGCCTTGTACTGGACGAGGCCCGCGACCTTGCCGCCCAGCCCGTCTCCGCTGAAGCCATTGTCGGCCGTCCCTTGCAACAGCATGCGTCCGCTGAGCCCCTCGGTGCGCGGTGCGCCGACCGTGACCTGATTGACGATGCCGCCGGTTCCGCCGATGCCCTGCAACGCGTTGGAGCCGTAGATCAATTCGACCCGGTCGATGAAGAAGCCATCGATGGTGAAGCCGTCACGGCTGCCGTCGCGCAACGGCGTCGATTGCGGGATGCCGTTGATCGCATAGAGCGGCGACCGGCCACGCAAGGTCTCGCCCGATCCCGACAGTTTCTGCCGCGTCGGCGAGAAGGACGGCGTCAGCGACGAGACCGCGTCGGTGATCGAGCCGGAGATCGCGATCTGCTGGTCCAGCGTCGCCTTGTCGATCACGTCGATGGTCAGCGGCAGCGCATTGGCGGGCAGGATAGTCCGGGCCGCAGTCACGACGATATCGGTGGGCGGCGTGCCCTCTGCCGCGGCCTCGTCGGCCGAAACGCCGGCCTGGGCCCAGAGCGGCGTGGACAGGCAGGTGGACGCAGCGAGCACCGCGAAAATGACAGGCTTCATCGGAATCTCCCTTTGCGCGCCGCCGGGAGTCTTCTCTGTCCGCAGCGCTTCCCGGCCGAAAAACCGGCTCCCAATTTTCGGAAAGCGCTCTAGAGCAGCAGCCGCCTGTAATGCAAGAGACTCGCAATAGCGACTTAGCATAATCCGATCATGGTTACGGAACCCTGTAGGGAGTCGAGTCGTTGCGGGATGGGGATGCAGCGCCTAGTCTGCATTGAGATGGGGAGGACCGCCGATGGCCGAAGCCGGCACCATGACGCCACCGACGCTTGAGGACATGCAGCGCTGGACCTGGGTGATCGGTCGCGCACAGCAATTGCTGCTCGAATTCGGGATCGACCGGATGCAGCAGGCGGCGGCGGCCCAGCCGCCGACCGACGGCCTGCCCTTTGCCGGCATGGAGACGGTGGCGCAGGCACAGGCCGACTTCTGGAGCGAGAGCATGAAGCTCTGGCAACGCTTCCTGGATCCGGCGAGCGCGCCTGCGGCGAAGGAAGATCCGCGCCTTGCCAAGGATCGCCGTTTCTCGGCGCCGCAATGGCGCGACAATCCGATGTTCGACCTGATCCGGCAAAGCTACCTGCTGATCGCCGACCATCTGATCAAAAGCGCGGATGCGATCGACGGCGTCGACCCGAAGCAGAAAGAGAAGATCCGCTTCGCCACCCAAGGCTTCGTCGATGCGATGAGCCCGAGCAATTTCGCGTTCACCAATCCGCTGGTGATCGAAAAGACGATCGAGACGCGCGGCGAGAATCTGCTCAAGGGGCTGACCCACATGTTGCGCGACATCGGTCGCGGCCAGCTCACCCACAGCCAGCCCGACGCCTATGAACTCGGCCGCAACATCGCGACCACGCCGGGCAAGGTGGTGAAGGAAACGCCGCTCTATCAGCTCATCCAGTACGCGCCGCAGACGACCGAGGTGTATCGCACCCCGCTGGTGATCTTCCCGCCCTGGATCAACCGCTATTACATCCTCGACCTCAATCCGGAGAAGAGCTTCATCCGCTGGGCGGTGTCGCAGGGTCTGACCGTGTTCGTCGTGTCGTGGAAATCCGCCGATGCGAGCATGAAGGACGTGACCTGGGATGATTATATCGTCCGCGGGCAGATCGACGCGATCGACACCGTCCGCGACCTGCTCGACGTGAAGAGCGTGCACAGCATCGGCTATTGCGTCGCCGGCACCACGCTGGCGGCGACGCTGGCGCTCCTCGCCGCGCGCGGCGAGGCCAAGAAGGTGAAGACCGCCACCTTCTTCACCGCGCAGGTGGATTTCGCCAAGGCGGGCGAGCTCAACCTGTTCGTCGACGACGAGCAATTGAAGCTGGTCGAGAGCCTGTCGGGCGAGGGTTTCCTGGACGGGCGCTATATGGCCGCCACCTTCAATCTGCTGCGCGGCCGCGACCTGATATGGAACTATGTCCAGAACAATTACCTGCTCGGCCAGGATTATGCGCCGTTCGACCTGCTCCACTGGAATGGCGACACCACGAACCTGCCGGCCAAGTGGCACAAGGCCTATCTGACCGAGCTCTATCGCGACAACAAGCTGGCGACTCCCGGCGCGATCAGCGTCGACGGCACCCCGATCGACCTGAGCGCGGTGAAGACGCCCGCCTATGTCCAGGCGGGTCGTGAGGATCATATCGCGCCGCTGGAAAGCGTGTGGAAGATCAACGACCATTTCACCGGGCCGATCCGTTTCGTGCTTGCAGGCTCCGGCCACATCGCCGGCGTGGTCAATCCGCCCAGCGCCGGCAAATACCAGTACTGGACCAGTGCGAAGCCGGCGAAGTCGCTCGACGATTTCCTGTCCGCGGCCAAGGAGACCCCCGGAAGCTGGTGGCCCGACTGGATCGACTGGCTTTCCGGCGAGGACGGCGACAAGGTTGGAGCGACCGGCGCCCGCGTTCCCGGCAAAGGCAAGCTGAAGGCGATCGAGGATGCGCCGGGGCGCTATGTGAAGTCGCGCTAAAGCGCTATTTTCCAACGATTTCCTATGCCGACATGACAGCTCTATAACGGCTGCATGACGTTTTTGCTGCACTGCACAAAAACTCTTGCAATTTGCCGGATCGTCTTATATTGTGCAGCGCAACATAAGCAGGACCGCATATGAGCGCCACCGACAGCAAGGCACCGCCGGCACCGAAATCAACGCCGGCCAAGACCGTGAAGACGACCCGGGCGGCTCCGAAGCGGACCGCCGCAGAGAAAGGAACGAACGAGATGACCGACACCGCGAAAGTGACCGAGACCGTCAAGAAGGCCGCGACCGAAGCCACCAATCAGGCGCAGGCCGTGTTCGCCGACATCAACAGCCGCACCAAGGCCGCTGTCGAGAAGAGCCAGAAGATCGCCGAGGACATGGCCGACTTCCAGAAGGGCAACCTCGAAGCGTTCGTCGCTTCGGCCAAGGTCGCTGCCCAGGGCCTCGAGACGATGGGCCAGGACGCCGCCGAGCTCGGCCGCAAGAACTTCGAATCGGCCCAGGCCGCGCTGAAGAGCTTCGCTGCCGCCAAGACGCCGACCGATTTCTTCAAGCTGCAGAGCGACTATGCCAAGTCGGCCTTCGACGCGCTGGTCGCCCAGACCTCGAAGAACACCGAAGCTTCGCTGAAGCTGGCCGGCGACGTGTTCCAGCCGCTTTCGAGCCGCTTCGCGGTTGCGGCGGAGAAGTTCAAGACCGCCGCCTGATAGCGACAGTCGCGTAACGCGTAAGGAACGGCCGCCCCGACGGGGCGGCCGTTCTTGCGTCCGGCACCGCACTTTTCATGGCTAATGCAGCGACAACCGCCGCATTGCCCCTTGCCCGCGCCGACGCGCTTGCCATATTCAGTCGGCATATGCGTGACGCGACACCCACTCCACCGATGATGGCCGCCCGAAAGGACGGCGAAGACGACGGCACCGGCCTGGGCGTCGCCACCCGCACGCGTACGCGCACGAAAAAGCCGACGCCGTACAAGGTGTTGATGCTCAACGACGATTATACGCCGATGGAGTTCGTCGTCCTCTGCCTGCAGCGTTTCTTCCGGATGAGCATCGAGGATGCGACTCGCGTGATGCTCCACGTCCATCAAAAGGGCGTCGGGGTGTGCGGCATCTTCAGCTACGAGGTGGCGGAGACCAAGGTCACCCAGGTCACCGACTTCGCGCGGGAGAATCAACACCCGCTCCAGTGCACGCTGGAGAAGGCGTAGCTCGCGAATACCCCCGACCCTGTCGCTCCAGCGAAAGCTGGAGCCCATACGATGCTGGCCATAAGCCGAGATGAAGCCAGGCTGGGTCTATATCATGACCAATGCGCCGCACGGCACGCTCTATACAGGCGTAACAAGCGATTTGGCCGCGCGCATCACCCAGCATCGTGAAGGCCAAGGGTCGATCTTCTGCAAAAAGCACGGTCTGAACCGGTTGGTCTATGTCGAGTCGCACAAACGCATCGATGAAGCGATCGCGCGCGAGAAGGCGGTCAAGGCGTGGCACCGAAAATGGAAGATCGAGCTCATCGTCGGGCAAAATCCGGACTGGGACGACCTGTTCGAACGCATCAACGCGTGACCAGCGCCGCAAAGGCTCCAGCTTTCGCTGGAGCGACATCGAGATTTGCCGACCTTCAGCGGCTCCAATCCACGATCAGCCACCCATGCCCCTTGGCCAGCCGGCGCAGTTTCGGGCTGGGGTTCACCGCGATCGGCACGTCCGCCCAGTCGAGCACGCATGCATCCGACACATGGTCGGAATAGAAGCGCACCGTGCAATCGGGCCGGTCCAGCCCCTGGGTCTGGAGCCAGGCGACGATCTTGCGCAGCTTGGCCGGGCCGTAACAATTCTCACCCTCTATCCGCGCCCGGATACGGCCGTCGGGCAGGCAGAAGCTGTCGGTCGCGATCACGTCGTCCATGCCCAGCGCCTCCGCGATCGCGGTGACGTAGATGCGGTAGGACGCCGTCGCCATCACCAGCCGATGGCCCGATTCCCGGTCTGCCGCCATCTGCCGAAGCGCGCCCGGATAGATGTTGGTCGCGACCGTCCTCGCCGCGAAGCTGCGTACCAGCGGCTCCAGTTCGGCGGTCGGGATATGCCCGCCGATCAGCAGTGCCTGGTTCAGTTCCTTCAGCTTCACGCGGTCGATCAATCGGCAGGCATAGGCCAGCATCACCAGCGGCACGAGCGGCGCGAACAGCAGTCGCCATGGCGCACGCCGCAGCGCCACGTGCAGCAGGAAATCGGTGTAGGTTCCCCGGCGCGTGATCGTCCGGTCCATGTCGTAGATCGCGAGCGCGGTCATCCTGTCGCCTCTTGCTGTCAGCCCAACGCGCTTGCCCCCCGCGCCAGAATCGCGCAAGACTCCAAGTGCATGAGCGATATGGCCGATTTCATCCAGGAGCACGGCGAAGCCGGCTGCGAGCTCAGCTTCCTCGGCAGCCTTTCGATCGCCCGGCTCGGCGACCTGCCGGAACGGCTGGGGGCGCTCGCCGTTCCGGTCGACGCGATCCGGCTCGACCGGATCGAGCATATCGACACGATCGGCGCATGGCTGGTCTATCGGCTCAGCCGCGACCATGGCGCCGAGATCAAGGGCGCCGATGCCGATGCGGCGCGACTGATCGAACAGGTTTCCGCGTCCGACAAGCCGGTACGGATGCGGCCGGACCGGACCCCGCCGCATATCCGCGTGCTGGGAGAGATCGGCGACGCGACCGCCGTCGCCGGCCACACATTGCTAGGCCTGCTCGGCTTTTTCGGCGCGACCATGATCGCGGCCTGGAACGTGATCCGCCATCCGTCGCGCTTCCGGATCAACGCCGTCGTCCAGAGGTTCGAGGTGGTCGGCGTTTCCGCGCTCGGCATCATCGGACTGATGAGCTTCCTGATCGGCATCGTCATCGCGCAGCAGGGCGCGGTGCAGCTCCGCCAGTTCGGCATGGAGACCTTCACGATCAACCTGGTCGGCCGCATCACGCTGCGCGAGCTGGGCGTGCTGATGACCGCGATCATGGTCGCCGGCCGATCGGGATCGGCCTTTGCCGCGCAGCTCGGCACGATGAAGCTGACCGAAGAGGTCGACGCGATGCGCACCATCGGCGTCTCTCCGCAGGAAGCGCTCGTGCTGCCGCGCGTGATCGCGACGGTGGCATTGATGCCGTTGCTCGGCTTCTACGCGTCGATCGTCACCATCTTCGGCGGCATGGTCTGGTGCTGGATCGACCTCGGCATCCCACCCATCACCTTCATCCAGCGGATCCGCGAGGTGGTACCGCTGACCGACCTTTATGTCGGACTGGTCAAGGCGCCGGTGTTCGGCGCGATCATCGCGATGGCAGGCTGTTTCCAGGGCATGCAGGTGAAGGCCAATGCCGAGGAAGTCGGCCTGCGCACGACGTCCGCGGTGGTCCAGGCGATCTTCCTGGTGATCGTGCTCGACGCCTTCTTCGCGGTCTTCTTCACCTCGATCGGGTGGATATGAGCATCATCGAACAGGGCGCGGCCGAAGAGCTGCCCGAAGTCGCGGAAGGCGACACGCTGATCCGCGTGCGCGGGCTGCAGAACAGTTTCGGCGATCAGATCGTGCACCAGGGTCTCGACCTGGATGTCCGCAAGGGCGAGATATTGGGCGTGGTCGGCGGTTCCGGCACCGGCAAGTCGGTGCTGATGCGCTCGATCATCGGACTGCAGACCCCCGACCAAGGCGAGATCAGCGTTTTCGGCCAGTCGATGGTCGACCGCGACGACAACGAGGCGCTGGCGATCCGCAAGCGCTGGGGTGTGCTGTTCCAGGGCGGCGCGCTGTTCTCGACGCTGACCGTCGCCGAGAATGTCCAGGTTCCGCTCCGCGAATTCTATCCGGAGATCAAGGCGCCGCTGCTGGACGAGATCGCGTCCTACAAGGTGACGATGAGCGGCCTGCCCGTCGATGCCGGCCCCAAATATCCCGCAGAACTGTCGGGCGGCATGCGCAAGCGC
>Ga0209902_100995_pt1 | contig 18342 bp, 11 predicted proteins | sample FECB27metaG_FD_188304 | JGI IMG/M metagenome (GOLD analysis project Ga0209902, IMG submission 188304) | Cyanobacterial communities from the Joint Genome Institute, California, USA - FECB-27 (SPAdes) (version 2) | ecosystem: Environmental > Aquatic > Thermal springs > Hot (42-90C) > Microbial mats...
ATGCGTGCCGCAGGCCCGCCGATGATCGGCTCGGTGATCGGGAAGTAGCCGTTCACCGTCTCTTCGCCCACCTGCATTTCCACCCCGACGCCGAGATCCGCGATGCGGGCCGAGAAGTCGTTGTTGAACTTCTGGGCGATGTCGCGGGTCAGCTCCAGGTGCTGCTTCTGGTCCTCGCCGACCGGCACATGGGTAGCGCGGTAAAGCAGGATGTCGGCAGCCATCAGGCTCGGATAGGCGAGCAGGCCGAGCGAGGCGTTCTCGCGGTCCTTGCCGGCCTTGTCCTTGAACTGCGTCATCCGCTGCATCCAGCCGATGCGCGCCACGCAATTGAAGATCCATGCAAGCTCGGCATGCTGCAGCACGCGGGCCTGGTTGAAGACGATGTGCTTCTTCGGATCGATGCCGGAAGCCAGGAATGCTGCGGTGATCGAGCGCGTCTGGCTCTGCAGGTCGTCATGGACGAGCTGGGCGGTCAGCGAGTGCAGGTCAACGACACAGTAGATGCACTCGTTGGTGTCCTGCAGGGCGACAAACTTGCGGATGGCGCCGAGATAGTTGCCGAGATGGAGATTGCCGGTCGGCTGGACGCCGGAGAAGATGAGCGGTTTGAAGGCGGTCATGATGGATCCTGTGGCTTGTGGAGGGCCGTTTCGCGCGCGGCGAAATTCGAGTGGCGCTTATGAACGATGGCGCCTAACCGATCAAGAGGGACGCCAGCTTCGAACCCGTCTCTCCATGCGCAGGCCGAGCCGTTTTGCCCCGCCGGCAATGCGCTGTAACAGCGGATCGGTGGGCGCTGTCCAACCCTTGTGAGCCTTGCGGACAGCGGCCTCGAGTTTTGTCCGAAGTTCGGCACTGTTGCGACGTTCGAACAGGTCGCGCAGCTCCGCCACCCGTTGTTCTGCAGGCCAGTCCGTCCGCAATGGCGATATGATGTGGATCGAGCTCGCCTCGATGCGGGAAGCGAAGCGCAAGCCAGGCTGGCGCAAGAATTTCCGCCACATGAACTGGTCGGTATAGATGTCAGGCGGTGCAGGGCTCCAGCCCAGAGGCAATGCGCGATAGGCGCTCATGCGGTGACCGCCGACCGTCAGGCCGAAGAACGCCGCCTTGCCGTCCCGCACTTTGCGCCAGCATCCCGGCTCGGCAAAGCTTCCGCCGTAGACGACGAATTCCTCTGGGCCGTGCACATTGACTTGCACCATGTGGCCGAAATCAGCTCGATCAAGCAGTTTGACCAGGCTGGCAAGATGCCCGCGCAGCCAGAGGTCATCGTCGCCGCAATAGGCGACGATCTCGCCGCGCGCTTCCTGCAGGACGATGTGCCTGTGGGCCTCGCCATGGCGCTGGCCTTTTGGGAAATCGAAATAGCGGATGCGCGGATCGTTCCGGGCAAGCGCCTCGACGACGTCGCGTGTCTCGGCAGATGCGCCGTCGCCGACTACGAACAGCTCGAAATCCTGAAAGGTCTGATCCTGGATGCTGCCCAGTGCATAGCCGATCAGGTGCGGATGGTTGTGCGTTGGCATCAGTACGGTGGTAAAAGGCTTGTTACTCATGCCGCCCGCCCCGCGCTGTACCTGCCCCGATCGTAGGCCGCTTTGATATCAAACAACCTCGGCACGGTCAGACGAACGTGTATGGAATACCTGGATGATCGTAGCGCACCCGCGACTTGTCCGGGTTCGCAGGATCGTAGGCGTTCGTCGGCATGTTGACGAACGTCACGGTGCTTGTACCCCTGTTCTGCACGCCATGAACGACATAAGGCGGGATCGTCAGAAGAACCTTGTTCGCCGCCCCGACATCAAAGATGTTGAGCCTTTGGTAGGTTGGGCTGTCCGTGCGCAGGTCGTAGAGGACGACTCTTAGGTCGCCGTTTGTGTAGGCGAGGCGGTCGGATTGCCGCTTGTGATAAACCCAGGCCCTGATCGATCCAGGCTCTGCCGACACCAGGTAGATATGCGGCGGCGACACGATGGGCTCTTTCAATGCCGACAAAAGGACCGTCAGATCCCCACGCTTGTCCGCGCGCGTGCTTAATCGCTGGAGCCGTACGCCCTCGATCTGATCATTGATGGGGACGTCATCCAGAAGCGGAATGTCGTCGTTCCATGGCTTGTCATCGACGAAATCCCCAAGCGTCAACATTTCCACTGAACCTCCCCTAAATCAGGCACCTCCGAACCAATCCGGAAACAGTGCGGTTGTTTTCCCCGCACCTTGTATCTGTCCGCCCGGCGCAGAAGGCAATGGTGAATTGGACCGCGGTTGTGGGGATGCGCGGACTGACGCAGAAGGCGCTAGGGCCGTCTGGCTAGTTCTCGGCCATTGCAGCGGGCCCCTTTTCCGTCGCACTCGCTTCGAGCGCTTGCCACGGGTCGAGCTCCGGCGTCTGCGCCACGACAAGGCGCCTTGTCGCCGTTGTAGGCTGTGCCTTCTTCTTGCCCGGCAGGCCGACAAGCGTGCGGAGGGACGCGGGCAGGCTTTCGGCTGCTATCGCGAAGACCAGCGACCAGAAGGTGGTGATGGCAACGACCAGCGCCAGCTTGCCCATCAGCGGCAGGTCGAGCGGCAGCACGTAGTACAGCGCCATGACAACGAATGTCTGGTGGGCGATGTAGAGCGGGAAGATCTTTGCGTTGAGCCAGCTCAGCGCCTTGCTCGGGCGGTTGGCGTAGAGCGCGGCAAAACCGACAGCGGCCAGGATCACGCACCAGGCCAGCGAAAACGACAGCGCCTTGTACAGCACCTCGTTCAAGCCGCCATGCGCGCCGCCGATGCCATGCACCTCGTCCACCCAGGCATAGCGGTAGAGGCCTGCGGTGAGCACGGAGGCGACTGTGGCACTCAGCCAGCGCCTGCCGATGATCCCGCCGATCACCGCCTGATGGTGCTTGGCGATGAGGAAGCCAAGCCCGAACCAGCTCGCATAAGCGGCAAACCAGGCTCCGTCATTGTAGAGCACGTTGGTCTGGCGCGGGAAAATCGGCGACAGCGTGAGGTTGAGCACCAGCGGCAAAAGTACGAGCAGATAGATGGCCGACGACTGCGCCGTCCGCTCGAACCAATCGGCCACCGCCCGCATCCGCGGATCGATCACCGCAAGGAAAACGGGGTAGCAAACCACCGTCATCACAAGCAGATAGGCGACGAACCACATATGCGCCCAGGAGAAATTACCCGTGGGGTAGCGCCCTTCGGTGAAGTAGTTCAGCACCCAGAATTGCATCAGCGAGCCACTGAAGCTGCCGTCGAGCAGACGCTCGTACCAGACTTGCGGCACGACGATCACGCACATGGCGAAGATCAACGGCAAGAACAGCCTGGTGAAACGGCCGCGCAGGAAGGCGAGCCCGGTTTCAGACCGGAAGGCAAGCCATGTCCCCATGCCGGAAACAAAAAACAGCAGGGGCAGCCGTCAGACACGCGGAAACATCATCACTAACTGCGCTCCGGACTGCTGACCAGCCACGAAAGGTCGGGGGAAAAGGCGACCGAAGAATGATACAGGATCAAGATGGCAAAGGCTGAGACCCGCAGCCAGTCGATGTAGTGAAGCCTCGTGCTTTGTTGCATCGGGCCGGGTCCCATTTCGCTGCACTGTGGACGGCTGAAGTCGTTCGCAGGTCAATACTGCATCCGCAGAACTTATCGCCCGTGAAAGCTTAAGAAATCGGCCAAGACGGCAAGGCAAATTGTCAGTCTGGGTCGACAGCAGTAGGTTTGGCGCTGGCGCGATTGCGTTTGATGTTGCGGCGGATCATGCCGGCATCCGCGCCGCCGATGCCGAAGGCGACGGCGAAATAGACGCTCATCGCGCCCGCCACCAGCACGGCGAGCGCCGCTGCCTGGGTGTAGACGGGAGCCGCCGACCCGAGCCATTGATCGGCCTCACGTGTGGCGAACCACAGCCCGCCGGCCATGGCGGCGGAGGCGACGACGAGCCGCGGAATCCGCTTCATCAGGGCGGCGTCGCGATCCCACTGGCCGCGCCAGACCAGCGTGCCGAGCAGCATCGCCGCGTTGACCCAGCCGGCGACGGCGGACGCCGCGGCGATGCCGGGCGCGCCCCATGAGGGAAACAGCGTCAGCGCGACCGAAATGTTCACCGCCACTGAGATGGCCGCGAAATACATCGGCGTGCGTGTGTCCTCGCGGGCGAAGAAGCCCGGCGTGAATGCCTTGATCAGCACGAAGGCCGGTAGGCCGAGGCCGAAGATGGCGAGGATCGACGCGACCACTGGCGTGCTGTTGGAGGCGGCAAACGCGCCGCGCTCGTAGAGCACGCGCACGATCGGCTCTGAGATGACCAGCAGGGCTGCCGCAGCGGGAAGTGTCAGGAACAGCGTGAACTCTACCGAGCGGTTCTGCAGGTTGGCGGCCTCGACCTTGTTGCCCGACTTCAGCGCCCGCGACAGCTCCGGCAACAGCACGATGGCCACCGCCACACCGACGACGCCGAGCGGCAACTGGTAGACGCGGTCGGCGAGGTTCAGCGACGACACGGCACTGTCCTGGCCCGAGGCGATGGCAGTGCCGATCAACGTGTTGATCTGGGTGATGCCGCCTGTGATCGCGGCCGGCAGCGCCAGCCACAGCAGCCGCTTGACGTTGGGCGTCAGCTTCGGCCGACGGAAGCCGATCGCTATGCCGGCATGGCGGACCGCGATCCAGACGATGATCAGCTGCACCAGGCCGGCGGCCAGAACGCCCCAGGCCAGCGCATAGCCGACGGTCAGCCCGTCATGGCCGCGATACCAGGCATTGGCCAGCACGCCGACGAGGATGATGTTGAGGAACACCGGCGCAATCGCCGCGGCGAAATAGCGGCGCAGCGAATTCAGCATGCCGCTCATCATCGCCGCCAGTGACATGCAGATCAGATAGGGGAACATGATGGTGGCGAGCGCCACCGTCAGGTCGTATTTCTCGGGATTGTCGGCGAAACCGGGTGCCACGACGAAGCGCACGATCAGCGGCATCGCCAGTTCCATGGCGATCGTCAGCACCAGCAGTGCCGAAAACAGCACGCCGAACACTTCCTCCGAAAAGCGCTTGGCGCCCTCCGTGCCGTTGGCCTCGATCTCCTTGGCGAATAGCGGCACGAAGGCGGCGTTGAAGGCGCCTTCGGCAAACAGCCGGCGGAAGGTGTTGGGAAACTGGAACGCGGCGTAGAAGGCGTCGGCCACCGGCCCGGTGCCGAGCGCTGCCGCCATCAGCATTTCGCGCGCAAAGCCCAGCACCCGGCTCATCAGCGTGCCCGAGGCAACGGTCGCGAATTTCTTGATCAGTGACATGGGGCGCGACGATGCCTTGCGGATTTGGGCGGGATAATGGCTGGCGTCATTCGGCAGCCGCCGCCTTGGCCTTGGTCCGCTCGGCGGTTGTGCCCTCGAGCGTGGCGATCAGGCGGGCGCGGATGTTTTCGAGCCGTGTCGGGTTGTCGATCTTCTGGCCGGTCAGGTCGGTGACGTAGAAGGTGTCGATGACCTTTTCGCCGAAGGTGGTGATGTGCGCCGAGGCGATGTCGAGCGACAGGTCCGACAATGCGCCGGTGATCTCCGACAGGAAGCCGGGGCGGTCGAGGCCCTCGACCTCGATCACCGAGAAACGGTTTGACAGCGCATTGCGGATTTCGGCGCGCGGCTGGATGCGGAAAGTCTTCTGGCCGCGTTTCGGCTTGGCCCGCTTGGCGATCATCTCCGGCAGCCAGGCCCGGCCCGACAGCACGTCCTCGATCAGCTGGCCGACGCGCTCGGCGCGCCGCCGCTCGTCCTCGTCGCGATCGAACTCGCGGCTGATCAGGATGATGTCGAGCGCCCGCCCGTCGGCGGTGGTGAAGATCTGCGCATCGACGATGTTGCCGCCGGCAGCGGCACATGCGCCTGCGATCACCGACAGCAGGCGCGGATGGTCCTGCGCCAAGATGGTGATCTCGGTCACCGCCTCGAATTCGTGGGTCCGTACCATCGTCGACAGCTGCTTGCCGGCCGCATCTGCGCCGCGGATGAACTCGGCGTGGCGCTTCTGGTCTTCCAGGTCGACGGTCAGCAGGTAGTTGTCATAGTGCAGCTTGACGTATTTCCGCCGCGCCGCCTCGGGCCAGTCGGCCAGCGCCTCGGCCAAGGTCTCGCGCGCCGCCGCCGTGCGTTCCGCCCGCGACAGCTCGGAAAAACCGCCGGTCAAAAGCAGCTCGGTCTCGTAATACAACGTGCGCAGCAGCTGGCCCTTCCAGCCGTTCCATACGCCGGGGCCGACGCCGCGGATGTCGCAGACGGTCAGGATCAGCAAAAGCTTCAGCCGCTCCACCGACTGCACCACGTCGGCGAAATCGTCGATGGTCTTGCGGTCGTTGAGGTCGCGCGTCTGCGCCGTCATCGACATGACAAGGTGGTTCTCGACCAGCCAGGCGACGGTCTCGGTGTCGGTTGGCGACAGCCCCATATGCGGGCAGATGCGGCGGGCGATCTTGCCGCCGGCTTCCGAATGGTCTTCCGGCCGGCCCTTGGCGATGTCGTGCAGCAGCACCGCGACATAGAGCACTTCGCGCTGCTTCTTCAGCCCGCCGATCAGCGAATGGCTGAGCGGGTGGATCTTGGCGCCGTCGCCATGCTCGATCTCGGAGAGCACGCCGATACAGCGCAGCAGGTGCTCGTCGACAGTGTAGTGGTGATACATAGAGAACTGCATCATCGCGACGATCCTGCCGAAGTCGGGGATCAGCCGGCCGAGCAGCCCTGCCTCGTTCATGCGCCGCATGTTGAGCTCGGGGCTGCGGTCCGAGGTCAGGATTTCGAGGAAATAGCGGTTGGCCTCCTCGTTGCGGCGCAGGCCCTTGTCGACGAGCCCGAGCGAGCGGGTCAGAAGCTTGAGCGCGTTGGGGTGCAATTCCAGCCCATGCCGGTCGGCGAACCAGAAGAAGCGCAGCATGTTGACCGGGTCGCGCTCGAACACCTTGTCGTCGGCGACGTTGATGCGCTGGTTGTCGATGATGAAGTCGCTGGTGCCGGCCAGCTTGCGCCGCCGCCTGGAAAAACCCTGCAGCAGCCCGTGGAAGCCCGGCGCGTCCTTGGCCTGCTCCTCTTCCAGCGCCGCACAGAAGATGCGGGTCAGGTCGCCCACTTCCTTCGCCACCAGGAAGTACTCCTTCATGAAGCGCTCGACCGCCGAAAGGCCGGGCTGGGTGGTGTAGCCGAGCCGCTGGGCGATTTCGCGCTGGATGTCGAAATGCAGCCTCTCCTCCGGCTTGCCGGTCAGGAAATGCATGTGGCAGCGCACTGCCCAGAGAAAATCCTCGGCCTCGACGAACTGACCGTATTCGCCTTCGGTGAACACGCCCTTGTTGATCAATTCGGCGCCGGTGCGCACGCGGTAGTAATATTTGGCGATCCAGAACAGCGTGTGCAGGTCGCGCAATCCGCCCTTGCCGTCCTTGATGTTGGGCTCGACCAGATAGCGGCTTTCGCCCGCCTTGGCGTGGCGGGCATCGCGCTCGGCGAGCTTCGCCTGCACGTATTCGGGTCCGGTGCCTTTCACCAGCTCCTTGTCGAAGCGGTCGATCAGCTCGTCGCACAGCTTCTGCTCGCCCCAGATGAAGCGCGCTTCCAGGATCGCCGTGCGGATGGTGATGTCGCTGCGCGACAGGCGGATGCACTCGTCGATGTTGCGGGTGGCGTGGCCGACCTTCAGCCCCATGTCCCACAGCATGTAGAGCATGTACTCGACGATCTGCTCGCCCCACGGCGTCTGCTTGTAGGGCAGCAGGAACAAAAGGTCGATGTCGGAGCCCGGGGCCAGCGTGCCGCGGCCATAGCCGCCGACAGCGACGACAGCCATGCGCTCTGCCGAGGACGGGTTCTTGGCGCGGTAGACGTGGGTGACGGCGAAGTCGTAGAGGACGCGGATGATCTCGTCCATCAGATGCGAGATCCGCACGGCACAGAGTGTGCCGCCGGCATCGTCCATCAGCATGTTCTCGGCGATCTTCTTGCCGGCGGCGATGTGTTCCTTGAACAGCTGCAGCGCCTTGGCCCGCACGGCGGGGTCGGTGCCGTCGCCGTCGCTGGTCTGCGCCGTCAGTTCGCGGCGCAGCGCGTCCGCGTCGATCAGCTCTTCGAGTTTGAGCGGAACTTTGTTCATCTGCCTCGGCTGGCCTCGCCCTTGTGGCGGCGTCTATAGCGCGAAATGTTTGCCATGGGTATGGCGCTGAGAAGAGCCGCATCGGCCAGCAGCTGTTCGCATTGACCTTCCACGTACTGGAACCCCTATTCTGATTCGTCAGACTAGCGTGGATTTTTACCAATGAACGACGATCACGCCCATCATCATCATCCGGCAAAGGCTGCGGCCACACCCGAAACGGTGGTTCGCGACCCCGTCTGCGGCATGACGGTCGATCCCGCCGCCGGCAAGCCGTCGCTCGAACATGGCGGCCACCTGTTTCATTTCTGCAGCGCCTCGTGCCGCGACAAGTTCCAGGCGGCGCCCGACACCTATGTCAGCGCCAAGGACCCGGTCTGCGGCATGGACGTCGCCCGCGACAGCGCAAAGCATTTCCTCAAGCACGAAGGCGCCGGCTACTATTTCTGCTCGTCGGGCTGTGAGGGCAAGTTCACCGCCGATCCGGCAAAGTACCTTTCCGGCAAGCCGGCTGCTGCGCCTGCGCCCAAGGGTTCGCAATACACCTGCCCGATGCATCCCGAGATCATCAGGGACAAGCCCGGCTCGTGCCCGATCTGCGGCATGGCGCTCGAACCGATGATGCCGAGCGCCGATGACGGTCCCAACCCCGAGCTCGTCGATTTCACCCGTCGATTCTGGGTCAGCGCGGCACTGTCCATCCCACTGCTGGTCATCGCCATGGGGCCGATGGTCGGCCTGCCGGTGCGCGGCTGGATCGGCGAGCCGCTCGCCACCTGGCTCGAACTCATCCTGGCAACGCCCGTCGTGTTGTGGGCAGCACTGCCCTTCTTCCATCGCGGCCTGGATTCGTTCCGCAACCGCAGTCCCAACATGTGGACGCTGATCTCGCTCGGCGTCGGCGCCGCCTATCTCTTTTCGGTCGTCGCCACCCTGTTCCCCGACCTGTTCCCGCACCAGTTCCGCGGCCATGGCGGCTCGGTGCCGGTCTATTTCGAGGCGGCCAGCGTCATCGTCGCCCTCGTTTTTCTCGGCCAGGTGCTGGAGCTCAGGGCGCGCGAGCGCACCGGCTCGGCCATCCGCGCCCTTCTCGACCTCGCGCCCAAGACAGCGCGCCGCATTGCCGACGACGGTTCCGAAACCGAGGTGCCGCTGGAGGACGTTGTCAGCGGCGACCGCCTGCGCATCCGCCCCGGCGCCGCCGTTCCCGTCGATGGCATCGTGCTCGAGGGCCGCTCCTCGGTCGACGAATCGATGATCACCGGTGAGCCGGTGCCGGTCGAAAAGGTCGAGGGCGAACGGGTCACCGGCGGCACGCTCAACAAGAACGGTTCGCTGATCATGCGCGCCGACAAGGTCGGCGCCGACACGGTGTTGTCGCAGATCGTCGACATGGTCGCCAAGGCCCAGCGCAGCCGCGCACCGATCCAGGGCTTGGCCGATCGTGTCTCGTTCTATTTCGTGCCGGCGGTGGTGCTGATCGCCATCGTTGCCTTCATCGTCTGGGCAATCTTCGGTCCCGAGCCGAGCATGGTCTTTGCCACCGTCTCGGCAGTGTCGGTGCTGATCATCGCCTGTCCCTGCGCGCTTGGCCTCGCCACGCCGATGTCGGTCATGACCGCCACCGGCCGTGGTGCCCAGGCCGGCGTGCTGATCAAGGACGCCGAGGCACTGGAGCGTTTCGCCAAGGTCGACACGCTGATCGTCGACAAGACCGGCACGCTGACCGAGGGCCGGCCGCAGCTGACCGACGTGGTCGCCGCCGACGGCATCTCCAGCGACGAACTGCTGTCGCTTGCCGCCGGCCTGGAAAAGGGTTCCGAGCACCCGCTCGCCGAGGCCATTGTCGACGGCGCGGCCAAGCGCGGCGTGACCGTGCCAGATGCGCAGGACTTCGAATCGATCACCGGCAAGGGTGTTTCGGGCACCGTCTCGGGCCGCAAGGTGGCGCTCGGCAACGCCGCCATGATGGCCGACCTCGGCCTTGATCTCGCCGGCCTCGCGTCCCGCGCCGACGCCCTGCGCGGTGACGGCAAGACGGCGATGTTCGTTGCCATCGACGGCAAGCCGGCCGGCATCGTCGCCGTCGCCGACCCGATCAAGGCTTCGGCTGCCGCCGCCATCCGCGAGCTCCACGACCTAGGCCTCAAGATCATCATGGCAACCGGCGACAACGCCCGCACAGCCAGGGCGGTCGCCGAAAAGCTCGGCATCGACGAGGTCCGCGCCGACATGCTGCCGGAAAGCAAGAAGGCGCTGGTCGACGAGTTGCGTGCCAAGGGGCAGGGCGTCGCCATGGCCGGCGACGGCGTCAACGACGCGCCCGCCCTTGCTGCCGCCGATGTCGGCATCGCAATGGGCACCGGCGCCGACGTCGCCATGGAAAGTGCCGGCATCACGTTGGTGAAAGGCGATCTCGGCGGCATCGTCCGTGCCCGCAAGCTCGCCCGGGGCACCATCCGCAACATCAAAGAAAACCTGTTCTTCGCCTTTATCTACAACGTGCTGGGTGTTCCAGTCGCCGCAGGCGTCCTATATCCGGTCCTCGGCGTACTCCTGTCGCCGATGATTGCCGCTGCCGCGATGAGCCTGTCGTCGGTGTCGGTGATTGCCAACGCGCTGCGGCTCAGGGCGATCAAGCTTTGAGACGCTGCCATCAACAAGGACTTTTGAATGCTGAGAAAGATCGTGCTCGCCCTGATGGCGGGTGGAATGCTGGTGGCCGTCCTGCTTGAGTCGGCGCCGGTCTAACCCGGTCATGGCGGCCATGCGGCAAGCACAGAACGGCTGAGGAGCAGGGGCCTGCCCCGCTCCTCGCCGGCTGGCTGCGTCAGAACTGGGTCGTCAGCCCCATGGTGATGGTGCGCCCGCGCCCGGTCTTCTCGCCCATCTCGCCCGATACCGCCGGGCTGTAGGCCACGTCGGTCAGGTTCTCGACGTTCAGGAACGCGGTGGCGTTCTTGTTGAATTTGTACGAGGCGTAAGCGTTGAACAGCGTGTAGGCCTCCTTGGTTTCGGTGTCGCCGAAGCCGACCGCATAGCGGCTGCCGCCGACATGGTTCATCGTCGCGCCGACGGTCAGCGCTTCCTCGAAGGCACGGATACCCACATCGACCGAGATCTTGCTTTCCGGCAGGAAAGTCGAATCGCCATTGCCGATGCCTGCGCCCCAACCAACCGGCTGGTTGTTGCTCGCCTGCGTGTAGGACAGATTGACGTAGGCGACGCCCGCGTCATAGCCGCCCTCGACCTCGAAGCCCCGGGAGTGGGTGGTGCCAGGCACATTGACCCAGATCGCCCGCTCGTAGGGATCGCCGGGGATACTGATCAGGTTGTTGACGATGTAGTTGTCGATGGCGCTGTTGAAGTAGTTCACCTTCAGACGCAGCTCGTCACCGCCATAGAGCACGTCGTTCTTGACGATGTTGGCGCCGATCTCCCAGCCCTTGGACGTTTCCGGGTTGAGGTAGAAATTGGAGTACTGGCCGCCGCCGACACCTGATCCGATGGGCACCAGCGCCCACAGCGCCTCGCGCGCCGACGGCGGCCTGAAGGTGTGCGAGTAGGTCACGTAGGGCTGCAGCCAGTCCACTGGCTTGGCCGACAGCGTGATCTTCGGATTGAGCGCGGACTCGTGCCTGGAGACGTCGACATTGCCGCCGGTTGGCGGGCAGAAGCCGACATTCGGCTTGCATGGGCTCTGCCGCCCGCTCAGGTCCCAATAGTCGTAGTTGAGGCCGGCGCTCAGTTCGAACATGCCCTGTGACAGGGTGAGGTCGGAGAAGGCACGCGCCTTCCGCATGTGCCCGGGAGGATTGGCTCCCCGGAACAGGTTGACCTTGTAGTCGTTCGACGCATAGGCGGCACCATAGTCCCAGCGCGCGCTGAGCTCGTCGGTGATGTCAAACCGGCTGGTGTTGGCGATGTCGAAGCCAAAGCCAAAGTCGCGCGTGTTGCGCTTGCGATACGATCCGCCCGTCGTCGGATCGTAGGACATGTCGGTGCGGTTGTAGTAGCCGTTGATCCTGAGGTCGATCCAGTCGCTGCCCGGCTGGTACTTGTAGTTGGCCGTATAGGTCGCGTTGTCGACACCCCAGTTGTAGCCCGAAACCAGGAAGTCGTTCTTGTACCAGCGCGCGCCGAGCTTCAGGTCGTGCACGTCGTCGGGCTGGAAATGCAGCTTCACCAGCCCGGACCCCGGATTGTTGCTGGCGTCGGGCTTGTTGTAGGTGCCGTCGCCGCGCTGGTAGTTGCCATGCTCGCCATAGCTGAACGCGCCGACGATCGATGCATGCCCGTCGCCGGACAGATCGGTACGCGCGCCTGCCGCGACCATTCCCGAGGCGCCATAGCCGTTGCTGCCTGCCTTGACCGTCGTCTTGACGCCGCGGTCCTGGCCTTCGAGCACGACATCCTCGAACTCGATGGTGCGGAAATTGACGGCACCCGCCAGCGATCCCATGCCATAGGCGCCGTTGACCGCACCGCGTTCGGCGCCGATGCCGGCAAGAAGATTGGTGTCGATGTAGAGCAATTCGCCGCCCGTGGAGGCGTGGCCTGCCGTGTTCCTGAAGGTCTGCGGCACGCCGTCGATCATCGTGTTGACGCGTCCGTCGGCCTCGAAGCCTCGGATGTTGACGGAGACACCGGGCTGGCTGGAGGACATGCGGGTGAATGTCCCCGGCATGCTGCGGACAATGGCATTGGCGTCACCGCCAAACTTCTCCTGGACGATCTTGCCGTCGATCACGCTGACACCACCGGGCGTCTGGAAGGGCGCCTTGGTGTCGCTGCCGGCGCTGACGGTGATGGGCGGCAGGACCAATGGGCTGGTTGCTGCCGGGGCCTTCCGGTCCGATTTGACCGGCTTGGGCGGCTGTTCCGCGCTGTTGGGGGATTGGGCGTTCGCCACGCTGAGGGCGATTGTGCTGCAGACGGCCGCGAGCGCGAATGTGCTGCAACGGATGATAGGGCGATTGTTCACTGTGTTCCTCGGTATGCTGGGAATCAGTGGCTTGCTGTGGAGAAAGAACTGCTAGCTTCTGATGCGTGTCTTCGCTTGCGAAGACCTGTCGCCTGAATGATGGTGATGAGCCCGCTCTCAACGCGCCATTGAAAACACTGGCAATGAGAACCGAAGCACGGGCGGTCGGACTCTCGTTCAGGCTTCCGAGAGAAGACATCGATATATCAGTATGTTGCTTGACCACCCCGCCGGCCGGTCGACGGCCATGGAGCTGAGCTACATTAACTTGATATTTGGAGTCAAGTTTTAAGCAAAGCGATTTTAAGTGACCCACAAGCGCGTGCGGACGGCGATGTCCGTCCCATCCAGCGTATCTGGAACACCTCTCGAAGACGGGCGTATTGGCCTTCTGTCCGGATTTGCTCGCCAGCAGGAACATCCAGCGAAGCGGCGTGAAAACAGTTGCAGCGTCCACGCTGTAGCCAACGTGCCCCGGTGCGGTAAGCTGCAGCAAATCGCCGAGGAGACCGTCATGCCTTTCGCAACCACCACGCTGCCCTCGGGCGAAGCCGTGCCGACCCTCGGCCAGGGCACCTGGATGATGGGCGAGGACCGCAACCGCGCCTCCGACGAGGTTGCGGCACTGAGGCTCGGCCTCGATCTAGGCGTCACGCTGATCGATACCGCCGAGATGTATGGCAGCGGCGGTGCGGAAAAGGTGGTGGGCGAAGCCATTGCCGGGCGCCGCGACGAGGTGTTCCTCGTCTCCAAGGTGTTGCCGTCCAACGCTTCGCGCAATGGCGTCATCCGTGCCTGCGAGGCAAGCCTCAAGCGCATGCACACCGACCGGATCGACCTGTACCTGCTGCACTGGCGCGGCGGCGTGCCGCTGTCGGAAACCATCGCCGTCTTCGAGGAGCTGCGCCAGTCGGGCAAGATCCGCCACTGGGGGGTCAGCAATTTCGATGCCGATGACATGGAAGAGCTGAACCGCCTGTCCAGGGGTGGCGCCTGCCAGTCCAACCAGGTGCTCTACAACCTCACCCGCCGCGGCATCGAGTTCGACCTCGCGCCATGGAGCCGCGAGCGCGGCATGCCCGTCATGGCCTATTCGCCGGTGGAGCAGGGCGCGCTGGCCAGTAACAAGGGGCTCGCTAAAATCGCGGCCCGCTACGACGCGACCGCCGCGCAGATCGCGCTCGCCTGGGTCATGGCGCAACCAGGCGTCATCGCCATTCCCAAGGCGACACGTCTCGAACATGTCAGGCAGAACGCCGCAGCGCGGGACATCCCGCTGACGGCACAGGACTTGGCCGAACTTGACAACCTGTTCCCGCCGCCGGTCCGCAAGCGCCCGCTCGAGATGATCTGACTGGTCGCGAACGCCGGTCAGTTCGCCTTGACGGTGCAGACACCGTTGGCGCCGCCCTTGCCGGTATAGGAGACGCTCGGCGAGCCATCGGGGTTGATGCTCAGCGAGATGGTCACGCCCGCGCCCTTGATCTCGAAGTAGTTGTCGTTGAACTTCTTCAGCGCGCCTTCCTTGCCGTTGATGTAGACCGGCCCGCCTTCGTCGGCGTGGACCTCGATGTTGCCGGGGCAGGTGGCATTGAGGAGCGGGATCGACGCATGCGCCTGCGTCGCAAGTCCGAAGGTGGCCGCAAGCACGGCCATGCAGGCAAAAGTCCTGATCATTTCAGCTTCCCCCATGTCGGAATGACGAGCGAGCATTGTCGCGCCGCACAGCCCTTTCCGCAAGCAATCGGGGGTCAGCTCGCCAGCGCCACATCGGGCGTATCGATCCTCGCCTCGAAGCTGCGACTCTTGATGCCGACATAATGCTCGCTGAATGGCCGCGGCTTGGCGATGCCAAAGCCTTGCGCATAATCGACGCCGATGTCGCGCAGCACCCTGGCGATGTCGTCGTTCTCGACGAACTCGGCGATGGTGCGTTTGCCGGTCACCTCGCCGATATGCTGGATCATCTCGACCATGGCGCGGTCGATGCGGTCGACCAGCATGTCCTTGACGAAGCCGCCGTCGATCTTGAGGTAGTCGACGGGCAGCGCCTTGAGATAGCTGAACGACGACATGCCCGAGCCGAAATCGTCGAGCGAGAAGCGGCAGCCATGCGCCTGCAAGGTGCTGATGAAGTGAGCCGCGCGGTCGAGGTCGGCGATGGCGCTGGTCTCGGTGATCTCGAAGCAGATCGTGGCGGGCGAGATGCCGCTGCGGGCGAACTGCTCCAGCACGAAGTCGGCAAAGCTGTCGTCGCCGAAGCTCGCGCCCGACAGGTTGATGGCACAGGTGGTGATCGGCGTCGCATCGGCCGTCTGCCGGGCCAAAATGCCGAAGGCCTGGCGCACCATCCAGCGGTCGATCAGCGGCATCAGCCCGTAGCGCTCGGCTGCCGGAATGAACTCGCCTGGTGCAATCAGCTTGCCTTCGGCGTCAGCCAGCCGGACCAGCAGCTCGACATGGGCGCCGGCCGCACCGTCGCCATGCAGCGGCACGATCTCCTGGGCATAGATGCGGAAACGGTTCTGCTCCAGTGCCTCGCGCAGGCGCTGCACCCAGGCCATCTCGCTCAGCCGCTGCTCCACCTCCATGTCGCCGATCTGCTGAATCTGGATGCGGTTGCGGCCGCGCTCCTTGGCCATGTAGCAGGCGACGTCGACGCTGCGTAGGATCTCTTCCAGCGTCATGCTGGCATCCGACATGCCGACGACGCCGATGCTGACGCTGATCTTGAAGGCGCGCCCCGCCCAGACGAAGTTCAGCTCGTCGACGGCCTTGCGCAGGCCCTCGGCGGTGCTGGCTGCGAGCTCCTCGGGGCAGTTCTCCAGCAGGATGCCGAATTCGTCGCCGCCCAGCCGCGCCAGAAGGTCGGTCGGGCGCAGCTGGCTGTGCAGTGCCGCCGACACCTTGCGCAACAGCTCGTCGCCAGCCGCATGTCCACACGTGTCGTTGACAATCTTGAACTGGTCGAGGTCGAGATACATCAGCGCGTGCACCGCCGGCCGCTTGGCCAGGCCCGCGAGCGACGCGTTCAGCCGCGCCTCGAATTCGCGGCGGTTGGCCAGCGACGTCAGCGTGTCATGGCTTGCCTGCCACGACAGCTGCGCCATGAATTCCTGTTCCTTGGTGCGGTCGTGGAACACCAGCACTGCACCCGCGACCTTGCCGTCGACATAGAGCGGGGCGGCTACCAGCGACACTGCGACACTCGACAGGTCAGGCCGCATCAGGTGCTGCGGCACGCCGCTGCCGCCGATCGCCTCGCCGGCCAGAACGCGCGCGATGAAGCCATTGTCCTCTTCGTCGCTTTCTTCGCTGACCAGCCTGAACAGCTGGTCGAGCGGCTTGCCCTTGGCGCTGGCGCCATGCCAGTCCAGCATTTGCTCCGCCGCCTCGTTCATGTAGTCGAGCCGGCCCTCCGCATCGGTCGCAACGACAGCCTGGCCGATCGAGGCCAGCGTGATCTGGGCGCGTTCGCGCTCGGCGTTCAAAGCGCTTTCAAAGGCCCGGCGCTGCTCCAGAAGATTGCCCGTGCGGCGCATCGCCAGCAGGATCAGCGCGCCTGCCGTCAACACGTTGACGCAGAGCAGCAGCACGGTGATGTCGCGCGACCCGCGCCCGAGCGAAACGGAGAAGGCTTCCGCCAGCGGCGCCGTCTCCTCGTGCAGGCGGTGGATGTCGTCTTTCCAGGCAGCAAGCTGCTGTTCGGAGGCAGTCGAGATGCCGGCGTGCATGGCCTCGCCAAGTGCCGCGATCTCCAGGATCTTCGGATCTGCGTCGACCCAACGGTCGACCGCATTGGACAGATAGGGCACGTGGCGGAAGTTCTTGAACAGCCAGATCAGGCCGGGATTGTCGTTCGGATGGTTGCCGCCGCGAATGAAGCCGTCATAGGCGGCATCATAGTCGAGCAGCGGCTTTTCCATCGCCAGCCGCGCATCGCGGTCGGCCAGCGGTACCGCGATGGCGTGGCGGAAACGTTCGAAATACTCGGCATCGCCGGAATTGGCATACAGCGTCAGATAGTAGATCGCGTCCTTGTGGCCTTTCGACCAGGCGCTTTCACCGGCGGCATAGGCGCGCACGGCTGACAAGGTATAGAGGCTGGCACCGGCAATGACGGTCTGGATCAGGACAACGGCGATGAAGGGCCACAGCAGCCCGATGAGTTGAAACCTGGATCTGATGTCGCGTTGTCTCGTCACATGTATGGCGAACGAACTCGCCCCCCAGCTTGTTCTCCTCGCGTTTCCGGCGCGAATAGTTGCAATACCTATATGAGCAAGCTTTAAAATTCCTTTCCCTGTAAGGTTCAAAGTAGATATTCAGAATAGTGACGTAGCGGAAGGTTGATTGGCTGATGCCGCGACTGTCTGCCGATCAAGCGCCGAGGCAAATGGCGCCGGCAGCGACGACGGCGCATGCAATGATGCGCCGCACTGTCAGTGTCTCTCCGAGAAACAGCCAGCCGATCAGCACCGCAAACACCACGCTTGTCTCGCGCAACGCAGTGATCGGACCGGCCGGCCCAAGTGCGAACGCCGCCACCACCACGGCATAGGCGACGAGGGCGACGACTCCGCCCGCCAGTGCCTTCCAGGTTTCCGGAGATCGAAGATCGACCGCAAGCTTGCCGCGCATCAGCATGAAGGTAACAGGCAGTAGCAGGCCGTAGAGGAGCAGAACCCAGGCTGTATAGGCGCCGCTATGGCCGGCAAGGCGCACGCCGATCGCATCGACCGTCGCGTAGCTGGCAATTATCGCGCCGGTCGCCAATGCCAGCAGGATCGACGAAATGCCTGCTCTGCCCTTGCCGAATGACAGGCTGATGATGCCCGTTGCCACCAGCGCGACACCCAGCATTTGCAGCATGCCGAGGTGCTCGCCGGCGAATATCAGTCCGCCGAGGGTCACCAGCAACGGCACCGAGCCGCGGACGATGGGGTAAACCTGCCCGAGCTCGCCATATCTGTAGGCGGCGACCAGAAAGACGCTGTAGCCAACCTGAAGGCAGGCGGAGAGCACGATGCAGACCCACGCCGAAGGCCCCGGCATGGGATAGGCGAGGGCAAACGGCAGCGCGATATTTGTGCCGGCAAAGCTCATCACCGTAATGGTCCAAAGCCTGTCTGCGCCGGTGCGCAGGAAGGCATTCCAGCTCGCGTGCAGGATCGCCGCGAACAGCGCCAAACTGACGACGATCGGGCTCATGA
>Ga0209902_100996_pt1 | contig 18334 bp, 19 predicted proteins | sample FECB27metaG_FD_188304 | JGI IMG/M metagenome (GOLD analysis project Ga0209902, IMG submission 188304) | Cyanobacterial communities from the Joint Genome Institute, California, USA - FECB-27 (SPAdes) (version 2) | ecosystem: Environmental > Aquatic > Thermal springs > Hot (42-90C) > Microbial mats...
CCGGCCATCGAGGCCGTGGTCAGGCAGTGGGTGGCGCTGGTTTCGGCGTTACCCTGAAATGAAAACGGGCCGCCCACTGGGCGGCCCGCTCGCATTCGGTAATCGGAAGCTTACGCTTCCTGGATGGCGCTGATCAGCCAGCGGCTGCCGTTCTGGCGCTGGAAGGTCCAGACCTCGGTGGTCTCGGTGATCCGATCGTCGCCGGAGACGATCTCACCGGTGCCGCGGTTACGGGTGACGTCGCGGCTCTCGTAGCGCATCGCCACGCTCGCGTAGTCGGTGCCGTCTTCCCGCCAGGCTTCGGCCACGTCGCCGGCGAGAAGGTTCACATCGAACACCTCGTTGCGCAGGCCCTTGGAGGCGTTCTCGCCCAGTTCCTCGGCAAGGTAGCCCATCACTTCGGGCGTGGTGATCCGGCGGAGCGCCGCATAGTCCTCGCGCGAGTAGGCGTCCTGCATCTCCTTGAGCTGGCTCTCGAAAGTGCCGAGGTCCTGGTCGGTGATGCCAACCTCATCGCGCCGGCCGGCACGCTGCGAAGCTGCCGAGCGCGGGCCGCGCGGAGCCGCAGCGCCACCGCCGCCGCCATAGGTGCGGGCCGTGTTCTGTGCCTCGTAGTTCAACGGGCCGCCGGCCATGGCCGGGCGCTGCTGCCGGCGCCTGAGGAAGAAGCTGACGATAAGGCCGATGATCGCCACCTGCACCAAGAGGGCAAGCATGCCGCCGAAACCGCCGAAGCCGAACCCGAACAGCATGCCGAACAGACCGGAGAACAGGAAGCCGCCGAGCAGCGCGCCGCCAAAACCGCCGAACAGGCTGGGGCGGGCCGGTGTCGTGGCATTACCCACGGTATTCCGCGTCGTGCTGTTGGTCATCGTGTTCTGCACCGGCGCCGTGGTGTTCGGCGACACCTGGGTAGACGGCACGCTCCGCTCGGTACGGATGCCGCGGCTGCCAAAGCTGCCGCCGCGCCGCGCTTCTGCGGTATCGACCGCAACCAGCGAGAAGGCCATGATCAGAGTGGCAAGGAGGGCCGAAAACCGGAAGCCCTTCGAAGCGAACATTGTGGTTCCCCATGTAAAACGTTGGGGTTGATATGGGGACCTTTGCCACCCGGCGCTAGACCTTTCGTCGCCCGCTTGTCCGTTTTTCATCGGTTCGCCGTCCGGCCCCTTGGCTGCCGCCCTGATCCCGGCGGGAAAACCGCCATGGCACCCTCGACTATCACTTGCTTTCTGCTTACCTCGCGGGGTGATGGACGAGCCGCGCCCCAACTTCCTCGACGTATCGAATTCCGCCTTGGGCCGCGCCTGGGTGGATCGGCTCGATCCGGCGGCAGCGCGGACTGCCGCGGCCATCGGCCAGCGCACCAACCTCTCGGAGATTCTCGCCCGCATCGTCGCCGGGCGTGGGGTCGGCGTCGATGCCGCCGAGATCTATCTGCAGCCGACCATCCGCGAGCTGATGCCCGACCCCTCGACGCTCGCCGGCATGGATGCTTTGGCCGAGCGGCTGGCCAGCGCCATCACCGACAACGAGCCGGTGGCGCTGTTCGGCGACTATGACGTAGACGGCGCCTGCTCCTGTGCGCTGATGGCCCGCTACCTCCGGCATTTCGGGCTCGACCCCCAGGTGCATATCCCCGACCGCATCTTCGAGGGTTATGGTCCCAACACCACCGCGATCGACAAGCTGGTCGACGGCGGCGCCAAGCTGCTGATTACGCTCGACTGCGGCACCACCAGCGATGGCCCGATCGCCCATGCCCGCGAACGTGGCCTCGACGTACTGGTGATCGACCATCACTTGTCCGACGCCGAGCTGCCGCGGGCCAATGCACTGGTCAACCCCAACCGCCCCGATGACATCTCCGGCCTCGGCTACCTCTGCGCGGCCGGCGTCACCTTCATGGTGCTGGTGGCGACCAACCGGCTGCTGAAGCAACGCGGCGACACGGGCCTGCCCAACCTGATGACGATGATCGACCTCGTGGCGCTGGCGACGGTCTGCGATGTCGTGCCGCTGAAGGGGCTGAACCGCGCATTCGTGGCGCGCGGCCTCGAGGTGGCGCGCACCGGTTCCAACCGCGGCATCGGTGCCCTGGCGCTGGCGGCGCGGCTTTCCGGTCCGCTCAATGCGTATCATCTCGGTTACCTGATTGGACCGCGCATCAATGCCGGCGGCCGCATCGGCGATGCGGCGCTCGGCACCAGGTTGCTGTCGCTCGACGACGAGCAACAGGCGCTGATGATCGCGGCGCAGCTCAACGAACTGAACTCGGAGCGCCAGCGCATCGAAGTCGAGGCGGTGGAGGAGGCGGCGCGCGCCGCCGAGGCCGAGATCGGCGGCGGCGAGGGGCCGCCCGTACTGGTGCTGGCCTCGGCCAACTGGCACCCCGGCGTGGTCGGTCTGATCGCGGCGCGGCTGCGCGAGCGCTTCGAACGCCCGACCTTCGCCATCGCGCTGGCCCCCGACGGCACCGGCACCGGCTCGGGCCGCTCGATGCCGGGTGTCGACCTTGGTAGCGCCGTGATCGAGGCGGTAGAGCTGGGTCTCGCGGTGAAGGGCGGCGGGCACGCCATGGCGGCTGGCGTGACACTGAAGCCGGGGCAGCTCGGGCCGTTCCGTGCCCACGTCACCGACCGGCTGGGCAACAGCGTCAGCGCGGCGCGGGCGCTCACCGCGCTCGAGATCGATGCGGCGATGACGGCGCGTGGCGCCAACCCGCAATTCGTGCATGAGATCGAGCGGGCAGGGCCGTTCGGCGCCGGCAACCCACAGCCGGTGTTTGCCTTTCCGGCGCACAAGGCGAAGTTCGCCGAGATCGTCGGCGCCGGTGGGCATGTGAAGTTCACCTTGACCGCCGACGATGGCGCGCGACTCAAGGCCATTGCCTTCCGCGCCGCCACTACCGCGCTCGGCGAAGCGTTGCTGAGCGCCGGCAACGACACCCCGCTGCACATGGCGGGGACGCTGTCGATCGACCATTGGCAAGGCCGCGAAGAAGCGCAGTTCCGCCTGCTGGATGCGGCGCGACCGGGCGGTCGCTAGCCGCTCGAGCGGGTGCTCTGAGGGTTGAAAGTCATGCTTGCATATCCACTTATGACGACTAAAGTGCTGCCCTAATTCACGGGGAGCCCCGTTGCTCGGTCGCGTCTTTGCGGCCCCGCGGCGGCGCTGGTTTGGCCGCTCGGCGGAGCGGACTTAGTCTGGAATGTTGCGTCATGGATAAGCTTGCGGTTGAAACGAGGGCAGCGTCGCCCACGCCGTGGACCCATCTGCTCTCGACCGTTGCGGCCTTTCTCGGCAAGCGGCTGATCGGCCGCCCCAAGCACGGCGCGGTCACCATCACTTTCCCGAATGGCAAGACCCGCACCTTCGGCGACCCGTCGACCGGGGTGCATGCGCAGCTGACGCTGCACAACTTCAAGGTGTTGCAGAAGACCCTGCAGCGCGGCACCGTTGGCTTCGCCCAGGCCTATATCGACGGCGACGTCGAGATCGAGGACCTGACGGCGCTGTTCCGCTATTTCCTGCAGAACCGTGACGTGCTCGATAGCGGCGAGAACTCCTGGTACGGCCGGGCCGCCCAGGACTTCACCTACCACCTGAGTCGGCACAACTCGAAAGAGGGGTCCAAGAAGAACATCTCCGAGCATTACGACCTCGGCAACGACTTCTATGCCGAGTGGCTCGACCCTTCGATGACCTATTCCTCGGCCCTGTTCACCTCCGACGAGCAGTCGCTCACCGATGCGCAGCACACCAAGTACCGCCGCGTCGCCGAGCTGGCCGGCGTCAAGGCAGGGCACCGCGTGCTGGAGATCGGCTGTGGTTGGGGCGGCTTTGCCGAAACCGCTGCCAAGGACTTCGGCGCCGAAGTCTACGGCATCACGCTCTCGGCCGAGCAGCTGAAATATGCCAACGAGCGCCTTGAGCGGCAGGGGCTCGACCAGCTCGCCACCATGCATTTCGAAGATTATCGCGATACCCGCGGCGATTTCGACCACGTCGCCTCGATCGAAATGATCGAAGCCGTTGGCGAAGAGCACTGGCCGAGCTACTTCAAGACCGTGCACGATCGGCTGAAACCGGGCGGCACCGCGGCGATCCAGGCGATCACCATCGGCGAGCAGGATTTCCACGATTATCGGGCGCGTCCGGATTTCATCCAGCGCTTCATCTTCCCCGGCGGCATGCTGCTGACCAAGACCGCCATGCAGGAGCAGGGCGACAAGGTCGGGCTCATCCTCGAGAATGTCGAGACCTTCCGGCTGAGCTATGCCAGGACGCTGAAGCTTTGGCGCGAGCGCTTCCTCGACCGCTGGAATGACATCAAGAAGCTCGGCTACACCGAGGAATTCCGCCGCAAGTGGGTGTATTACCTCAGCTATTGCGAAGCGGGCTTCTTCGAAGGCTCGATCGACGTCGGCATCTACCAGTACCGGCGGCCGGCCTGAATGGCTGAAGCGCGATGAAGCAGAGCTGAACAGCTCGGCTTGGATCGGTTCAAAAACCTCCCCCTACGGTGCGTTGTCACCATAGGGAGATGGAGATGGACCGGTCCACCGAGTTCGACGCCTGGAGCGTCGGCCACAACTACGAGCAGTATATGGGGCGCTGGAGCCGGCAACTGGCCGGGCGTTTCCTCGATTGGCTGGAGCCGCCGCGCGGCGCCGATTGGCTCGACATCGGCTGCGGCACCGGCGCCCTCACCGGCGCCATCCTCGAACGGGTGGCCCCGCGCTCGATCCTCGCACTCGATCCGTCAGCGGATTTCGTCGCTTACGCCCGCAGGGCCGTCGGCGATGACCGCGCCAGCTTCATCGTTGGCGACGCCACGGCGTTGCCGGCGACCGCAAGCGTCGATGTCGCCGCAGCGGCGCTGGTTCTCAACTTCCTTCCCGACCGGGTGGCGGCGCTGCGCCAGATGCAGCGAGTGCTGAAACCGGGCGGCATGCTGGCCTTCTACGTCTGGGACTATCCCCGCGGCGGCATGGAAATGATCGACGTGTTCTGGAAGGCCGCGGCAGAAATCGACCCGCACGCCGCTGCGCTCGATGAAGCGTTGCGCTTCCCGTTCTGCACCGACGCTGGGCTGGCGGCGCTGAGCCGCGATGCCGGTCTCGCCGCGCCTGATATCGAGACCATCGAAATCGACACCGAGTTCGCCGACTTCGAGGCCTTCTGGCACCCGTTCACGCTCGGGGCAGGGCCGGCCCCCGGCTATTGCACGAAGCTGCCGGCTGAAGCGCGAGAAGCCTTGCGGCAGCGCCTGGCGAAACGGCTCGGCAACGGGCCGATCCGCCTCGCTGCGCGGGCCTGGGCGGTGAAGGCCCGGCGATAGCGGCAGTGTCAGATGCCGATACCGCCGACCGGCTCGGTTGCGGCGATCGTCTCGAACTTGGCGATCAGCAGCCGGCCGCGCGAGATCGCGTCCTTTACCTGCGGCAATGCCAGCGAAGCGCGATGTGCTTCGCTGCTTTCCCAGACCTCGGTGACATAGATGGCATCGGCGTCATCAGTGGCTTTGGCAACGACGTAGCTGATGCATCCGGCCATGGTGCCGCCCGGCGTCAGGATGGCGATGAGCTCGTCGCGCTTGCCCGGCGCTGTGGTGATCCGGCCGATCAGCCCGTACATCAGCCGCTTCCCACCAGCGTATCCCGATAGAACTTCAGTACCGCACCCGCGTTGACGCCGACCGCGATGCGCTGGCTTGGCCGGCCGTCCCACGCGCCGGGCGGATAGTTCCGTCCATCCGGCTTGATGATGGTCTGCCCGATGGCGATGCCCTCGGTGACCACCCGGATCGCACCCGTCTCCATTTGGTAGAACTCGGGATGCAGCGCCAGCGCCACGGCGCTCGAATCGTGCACGTAGAAGCCGTCGAGCCCGGCGCTTTCGCGGTGGAAGTTCTGGTAGAACGCCGAAATGGCGCGAACGAACGCCCCATCCTCGCCGGCGGCTGCGAGCTCGGCCACGTAGGTTTCCGTCATCACTGTCGCCTGCGTCACGTCGAGCCCGGCAATGGCGATGGGCCACGCCGCACCGAACACGATGTCGGCGGCATCCGGATCGCCCCAGATATTGGCCTCGGCCACCGGGGTGACGTTGCCGGTATGGCCGTTGCGGCCGAAGGCGCCGCCCATCACCACGATCTGCCTGACCAGCCCGACGATCTCCGGCGCCTCGCGCATGGCGCGCTCGAGATTGGTCATCCGTCCCACGGCGATGATGGTGACCTCGCCCGGATCGGCCTTCACCAGGTCGATGATCAGCTGATGCGCCGGGCGTGGATCGGCGGCGGCGGTGATATCAGGCAGGTCGATATCGCCCAGCCCGTTCATGCCGTGGACGAAGGTCGGTGGCGCATCCGGCTCGCCCACCAGCGGTGCGCCCGCACCCCCGGCCACCGGCGCGGAGAAACCGAGTTTCTGCTTCAGATACAGGGCGTTGCGCGTCGTCGTCGCGATGTCGGCATTGCCGAACACGGTGGTGACGCCAATAAGCTCAATCCGCTTGTGGCGGGCGAGGAGCAGCAGGGCCATGGCGTCGTCGACGCCCGGGTCGGTATCGTAGATGACTTTGAGTGTTTGCATGCCCGCCATCATGCATGCCCGCGCCCGCCGCGCCAGTCTCGCCACCACGCTGCCCAATACTCTGGCAGCTCTGCCTCATCATGTAAGGCCGTGGGCAGTTGCGGCTCAGCCCGCGCTCGTTAGTTACGAGCGCCAAGTGTTCGGCGCGTTCGAGGACAAGGTCTCGCGCGCCCCTAAGCTTGCATTCGTGAAATTTGGGCGCATCTTTGCATAAAATATCCGGCGCCTAGTGCTCTCGTCCCGACGACGCACTTGTGCGAAACTCATTCCAGATGGCAGAACGCCAGCGGAATCGGTGATAACGGTTCCGTGAACAGCAGGGGTGACCTCTCGATGGCCAAGGCGCTCTACCTCGTGATCCAGAGCCGCGATAACTGGTGGGTCGATTTCGAGGGCAAGGCGCACGGCCCGTTCCCCTCCCGCTCCAACGCCGCCCTCGAAGCCCAGTCGCTGGCCCGGTTCCAGGCCCATAGCGGTCGCGAGGCCGAAGTGCTGGTTCCCGACGAGCAGGGCCGCTACTGGGTCGTCTGGTCGAGCCTCTCGGATAACGGCCGGACCTTCAGCCCGTATCGGGTGGCGAGTTAAGCCTGTCTAGAGCGCTTGGCTACCCCTCACCCTAAACCCTCTCCCCAGAGGGGAGAGGGGACGTGTGTGGCACGGCCGGTGAGCCCATCGCCCCCTCTCCCCTCTGGGGAGAGGGCCGGGGTGAGGGGCGCCAAGCACGCTGCGCCAACCCCTACCTGATCAGCTTCCGCGGCACCTTGCGCACGAAAATTTCCTCGTGCCCGTCCTCGTGCGCCCGGGTCATCCGGTGGACGCCGTCGAGGATCAGCCAGCGGCCCTTCAGCCGGGTGATCTCGATCGGGAACACCAGGCTCGCCGCCCGCACCCGCCGATATTCCTTGTCATAGCGATAGGGCGAGCGCAGCACCTGGCGGGGCGTCAGCGCATAGCGGTGCCCGTCGAGTTCCCACAGCGGCACATCGAGGTGCCAGAGCAGCTTGTCGATCGGAAACGCTTCGGACGGCAGGTCCAGCGCCCACAGCGCCTCGACGTTCCAATCGAAGGCGTACCAGTATTCTTCGATGGCCGGCGGCAGCTCGATCACGTCCCGGTCTCGCGTGTTGGCGGCTAAGCCATAGCACCGATTGGTGAAACCCGCATGACTCACGGTCGTGAGCCGGAAACATGACTTGACTAATCAGCATAGCGCGCTGATAGGTGACCCGAACAATCAACATATCTGGGTCCCGCCAATGTCCCTCAAGACGCTTGCCGCAACTGCTTTTGCGACACTCCTGCTCTCGGTGCCCGGCGCCGCTTTCGCAGAGGCTTGGACCTATGCCGACGGCTCAGGCACCACGGTGACTGTGGACCACGTGCCGACGCGCATCATCGCCAGCCAGGACGCGGCTGCCGGCTTGATCCCGCTCGGCATTCGTCCGGTAGGCATCTATGCCGACAGCGCTATCGCCGATGCCAAGGCGCTCGAAGGGCTTGACCTCACCGGCATCGAGATCATCGGCGAGGCCTGGGGCGAGGTCAGCATCGAGAAGGCCGCGGCCCTGAAGCCGGACCTGATCGTCGGCGAGTGGTGGCCGCTCGACAATACCTGGAGCGGTGGGGCCGACGTGGTCAACGCCTTGAAGCCGCTGGCGCCGATCACTGGCCCGAAGCAGGGCGCTTCGATCGTCACCCTGATCGAGGATTACGAGAAGCTGGCCGCGAGCCTTGGCGCCGATCTCGCGGTTCCTGAGGTTGCCGCCGACAAGGCCGCTTTCGAGACCGCGCGTGACAAGTTCAAGGCGGCCGTTGCCACGAAACCCGATCTCTCGGCCCTTGCGGTCTGGGCCGGCACTGACGCGCTCTATGTTGCCGCCACCGAAGGTTCGTCCGAGCTGATGGATTTTGCCTCCTGGGGTCTCAAGCTGATCGACCCGGTAATTGCCGATGACCGCGGCTACTGGGAGACGCTGAGCTGGGAGAACATCGACAAGTACCAGCCCGACCTGATCCTCGTCGACAACCGCTCCAAGGTCACCATGGAGACCGCCAAGGCCCAGGCCACCTGGACCACGCTGCGCGCCGCCGCGGCAGGGCAGGTGGCCGACTGGCCGGCGTTCTGGCTGCGCAATTACGCCGCCTATGCCACGGAGCTCGATAAGCTCAGCGCCGCCATCGCCGCTGCCGACGTCAGCATCGGCGACTAGAGTATGTCGCCGGGCGGCACATCGGCGGGCCTGCCGCCGGCAGCCCGCGCCGGCGGCTTCGTGCTGCTGGCGCTGGCGCTCGTCGTCGTGCTGGCGCTCTCGATCACCGTCGGCGCCCGACCGATCGCGCTCAGCGACATCTGGAACGCGCTGACGGCGTTCGACGCGACGCAGACCAACCACAAAATCACTCTCGACCTGCGCCTGCCACGCACCCTGGTCGGCCTCCTGGTCGGCGCGGCGCTCGGGCTCTCCGGCGCGATCCTCCAGGGCGCGACCCGCAACCCACTGGCTGACCCCGGCATCCTCGGCATCAATGCCGGCGCAACGCTCTGCGTGGTGCTCGGCATCTCGGTGTTCGGCATCACCCAGCTCTCCGGCTATGTCTGGCTGGCCTTCCTCGGGGCAGGGGCGGCGATGCTGGTAGTCTACCTTGTCGCCTCGCTCGGCCGCGAAGGCGCGACCCCGGTGAAGCTGGCGCTGGCCGGCGCCGCAGTCACCGCCGCGCTGACCTCGGTCACATCAGCCATTCTCATCACCAATGTCCAAACCCTCGACCAGATCCGCTTCTGGCAGGTTGGGGCACTGACCGGCCGCACCACCGACATCCTGCTGCAGGTGGCGCCGTTCATCCTTGCCGGTATCGTCCTGGCGCTGCTCACCTCGCGTATCCTCGATGGCCTGGCGCTGGGCGATGATGTGGCCCGCGGTCTTGGCCTCAAGGTGCAGCGCGGTCGCGCCATGGTCGGCTTCGCCGCGGTGATCCTCGCCGGCGCCGCCACTGCCGCCGCCGGACCGATCGCCTTTGTCGGCCTCACCGTGCCGCATCTCGCCCGTGCCTTCACCGGCCCGAACTACCGCTGGATCCTGCCCTACTCGATGCTGCTGGCTCCCATCCTGCTGCTCGGCGCCGACATTGTCGGCCGCATTATCGTGCCGCCGGGCGAGCTGCAGGTCGGCATCGTTACGGCGGCGCTCGGGGCGCCATTCTTCATTGCGCTGGTGCGGCGCAGGAAGCTGGCCGAGCTGTGAGCGCCGCCTCGAGCTTTGCCCCGGTCGGCGCCGTCGTCGCGGTGCGCAGGCGCCTGCAGCGCCGCTATGGCCTCGTCGTGCTCGGACTGGCGCTGCTGTCGCTGGCGGTGGCCAGCCTCTCGATGTCGATCGGCGACTACCCGCTGCCGCTTGCCGACGTGGTGCGCTCGCTGCTCTCGCCCTTCACCGGCAATGCCGATGCGGCGAACGATTTCATCGTCCTCGGCGTGCGCTTGCCGCGCGTTATGGCCGGGCTGCTGTCGGGGGCGGCGTTCGGGCTCTCCGGCATCATCTTCCAGACCATCCTCCGCAACCCGCTCGCCAGCCCCGACATCGTCGGCATCACCACCGGGGCGAGCGCCGCGGCGGTGCTGGCGATCATCATCTTCAAGTGGTCGGGGCTCGGCGTCTCGGTGATGGCCTGCGGCGGCGCGGTGCTGACCGCGCTACTGATCTACGGGCTCGCCTGGCGCAATGGCGTCACGCCCTACCGGCTGGTGCTGATCGGCATCGGCATGGCGGCGCTGGCCGGCGCGGTAGTGTCGTACCTCTTCACTCGCGCCCGCATCATGGAAGTGCAGGAAGCGCTGAGCTGGCTCACCGGCAGCCTCAACGGCTCGACCTTCGAGAACCTTACCCCGCTCGCCATCGCGCTCCTTGTGCTGGCGCCGCTGGCGGCGCTGCTGTCGCGTTCGCTGCGCACGCTGCAGATGGGCGACGACGCGGCGCGGGCGCTCGGCACCCGGGTCGAGTTCTCCCGCCTCGGCCTGATCCTCGTCGCGGTGCTGCTCGCTGCTTTCGCCACGGCCGCCGTCGGCCCGGTATCGTTCGTCGCCTTCATCGCCGGGCCGATCGCCCGGCGCCTGCTCGGCCCGTCCGGCAATGCGCTGCTGCCGGCGGCGCTGGTCGGCGGGCTCGTCACCAACGCCGCCGATTTCGTCGCGCAGCACATGCTCGGCCGCAACCAGTTGCCGGTCGGCGTCGTCACCGGCGCGCTCGGCGCCGTGTTCCTCATCTACTTGCTTGCCGCCGCCCATCGTTCGGGCCGCGGCGGCTGATCGGAGGCCCAACATTACAGTGAACCACCAGCTCTCGGCCGCCGACCTGACCCTCGGCTATGGCGATCGTACTATCGTCGACAAGCTGAGCATCGACATCCCACCCGGCAAATTCACCGTCATCGTCGGCGCCAATGCCTGCGGCAAGTCCACCTTGCTGCGCGGCCTGGCGCGGCTGCTGACCCCGAGCGCCGGCACGGTCTATCTCGATGGCCGCGCCATCCACCAGATGCCGACCCGCGAGGTCGCGACGCTGCTCGGCGTCCTGCCGCAGACCCCGGTAGCGCCCGACGGCATCACCGTTGCGGACCTCGTCGGCCGCGGCCGCTATCCGCACCAGGGCTGGTTCCGCCACTGGGTCGCCGCCGATGACGCAGCGGTCGCCACGGCGCTGCAGGCCACCGATACGCTCGATCTCGCCGGTCGCGCCGTCGATGAACTCTCCGGCGGCCAGCGCCAGCGCGTCTGGATCGCCATGGCGCTGGCGCAGGAAACCGAACTGCTGCTGCTCGACGAGCCGACCACCTTCCTCGATATCAACCACCAGGTCGAAGTGCTGGACCTGTTGACCGACCTGGTGCAGCAGCGCGGCCGCACCGTGGTTGCCGTGCTGCACGACCTCAACCTCGCCTGTCGCTACGCCGACCACATCGTCGCCATGCGCGACGGCAAGATCGCGGCCTCCGGCCCGCCGGCCGAAGTGGTGACGGCAGCGCTGGTGAAGTCGGTATTCGGCATGGACGCCGAGGTGTGTGACGACCCGGTGTCGCACACCCCGATGATCGTGCCGGTCGGTCGGCACCGGGTGAAGCCGCGGCTGAAGGCGGCGGCGGAGTAGGGTGGGGGCCGCAGCGTGGGGCCACCCCCACCCTCATTCCCTCCCCACAAGGGGGAGGGAGGCAGATCGAGTTCGCTGCATCCTCAGTTGGCGTCTCCCTCCCCTTGATGGGGAGGGATCAAGGGTGGGGTGGGGCTGCGTCAGCCGGACGTTCAGCTAGTCCTGGCGCTCGTCGCGCCGGGCGAGGAACTCGCGCACAGCGTCCCAGAACAGTGGTTTGTTGACGGCCTCGTGGCCGACATTGGCGATGATGGAAAGCTCGCCGGCGCCGAGGTGCCGGTAAAGCCGGTTGGCTTCCTCAGCGCCACCAAGGTGGTCGCGGTCGCCCATGATCACCAGCGTCGGCGCCGAGATCGAGGCCAGCTGGCGCTCGCTGTAATTGGGCAGGGTGAGCCACAGCTCGGAGGTCTGGCTGAGAAACGCCTTCCAGTAATCCGGACCATAGTGATGCATGTGCGTCACCTTGATCTGCTCGAAATACGGACCGTACTCGGCCGCAACACGGTCGAAATCGACCTTGCCCGGCGCCGGAAACCCCCAACCGTGCAGCCCCTCCAGATAGGCCTCGGTCGGCCGGCTGATCGTGCCGCCCAGCACCAGCGCTCCCGCCTTGCCCGGATGCCGGAGCCCGAATTCCAGCGCCGTCTGCCCGCCATCGCTATAGCCGATGATCAGCGGCTTCCTGAGGCCGAGCGTTGCGATGAAGCCGGCGACATCATCGGCGAACTGCGCGTAGCTCATCTTCTGGGCGGGGTTGTTGGTCCTGCCGTGTCCGCGGGTATCGAGCGCGAAGACGCGATAGCGGTCGGCCAGCCGCGGCATCGCCGCGCCCCAGGAGTCGGCGGTCGCCGTGCCCCCGTGCAGCAGCAGCAGCGGCTGCCCGCGGCCTTCCTCGAGGTAGTGCACCTCGAGGTCGCCGATCATCACGCTATGCGATTTGGCGCTCATTGTTCGTCGAGCCACTTTCCCATCAGGTCGATGATGTAGTTGGTGCCCGCCTCGCGATCGGCCATCTTGTCGAGACCGTCGAGGAAGGCGCCGTCTTCCTTCACCACCATGCGGGTGCCGGCGGCATCCGGGAAGAACTCGACGGTCGCCAGCGACACCGAAATGCGCGCGCCGTTCTTCAGCATCTCGTAGGTGTAGATGATGCGGTTGTCGGGCACGATGTCGCGATAGGTGACGTCGAACACATAGGTGTCGCCGCCCATCTCGGCCTCGTTGAACTCGCGGCCGCCGACGCGGAAGTCCATGACGTCCTTGGGCTTGTCGGGGCTCGGCGAGCCGAACCACTGGCGCTTGAACTCGGGATTGGACCAGGCGGAGTACACCTTGCTCGGAGCATGCTTGTACTTGCGTTCGACGGTGAAGCTGCCATGGGCGATGGAACGTTCGGTCATTTGGGTTTCCTCTGTCTAGGCTTGGTTGATGACATTGAATTCGAGATGGGTGACGCCGGGCGAAGCCGTGACCACCCGGGTACGGGCGAGCTCGATCTGAGCATCGCCAAGTCTGTCGAACAGGCGCGTACCGCCGCCAAGCAGCACACTGACCACCTGGACGCGGATTATGTCGGCGAGGCCGGCGCGCAGCACCTGCTGCGCCGCCGAGGCGCCCATCACCACCACGTCCTTGCCGCCTGCCGCCTCGCGGGCCTGCCGCACGGCGCTCTCCACTCCGTCGGTGACGAAGCGGAAGCTGGCGCTTTTCATCTGCTGTTCGGGCTTGGGGTTGTGGGTGAGGACGAACGACGGCACCGGGTAGGGCGTGTCGTTCCAGTGCTGTAGCCCCACATCGTAGGTGCGACGGCCGACGATCGTTGCGCCGACCGTGCTGAAAGCCAGATCGATCTCGGCCGCGTCCTGGGCCTCGGTGCTGCTGTAGCTGCCATCGCCGGCCTTGGTGCCGCTGCCGGCGAACATCCATTGGTGCAGGCGCTCGCCGCCCACCCCCATGCCGTCTCGAACCGAGACGTTCGGGCCGGCCACATAGCCATCGAGCGACATCGAAAAACTCAACACGACTTTGGCCATTCGATCCTCCTGGGCAAAGCTCGCCCGTTACCGGAAACGCTGCTTCCGGCCGATTGTCTCAGTTTCTGTCGTCCATGACGCGCTTGTGGGGCGCTACTTCACCGGCTTGTCCGAGCCGCTGGGCAGCGCGTCGAGGAACGCCCCCAGCCGATCCAGCCGGTGCTCCCAGCCGATGCGTCGATCATTGATCCACTTCTCGGCCATGCTGAGCGCTCCCGTGTCGATGGTGCAGGTCCGCACCCGTCCCACCTTCTGCGTCGTCACCAGCCCGCTCTGTTCCAGCACTTGCAGGTGCTGCACGATGGCGGGCAGGCTCATCTTGAACGGCTCGGCCAGCTCGCTGACCGATGCGGATCCCCGGCTCAGTCGTTCGATCATTCGCCGCCTGGTCGGGTCGGCCAATGCCTGGAACATGAGATCGAGGGGCTCTGTCTCTTGGTTAAGCATGATCTTAAGTATCGCGACGCAGCGGCGCTGTCAATACCTAAGTCAATGCTTAAGTGTCTAGTTGGCTGAGATGCTGACGGCCTGAACGGTCCAGGCGGTTGGCGGCTGGTCATCGATACGCTTGACCGAAATCAGCTTGGGCGGGCCGCTCAACTGGCCAAAGTAACTGGCAAAAGCCGAGTCCGCCGCGTCGCGACCGACACCGATCCGCATGATGCCGTCGATGGGGCAGAGCCGCGTGGCGTCGAACAGGTACCAGCGATCGCCGAGATAGGCCTCGAACACGGCGTGGAAATCCTGCGGGATCAGATCGAGCGCATAGGCCGAGACAAATCGGGCAGGGATGCCCAGCGCCCGGGCGAAGGTGATGCCTAGATGCGCGAAGTCACGGCACACGCCGGCCCGCAGCGTAAAAGTGTCGTAGGCCGAGGTGCTGACGTCGCTGGAACCTTCGAGATAGTCGACGTTCTCGAAAATCCAGTTGCAGATCGCCGTCACCTTTTCGTGGCCGTTGGCGATGTCGCCGAATGTGCGCCAGGCGAACCGCCCGAGTTTGTCGGACTGGCAGTAGCGCGATGGCGACAGGTGGCCGAACACGTCGAATGGCAGTGCCGCGACGGGTACCTGTGCGATCTGGCCGGGGTCGCCGACGAACGGCATCGTTTCGATATCAGCCGTGTAGCTGATCTGGTGTTGGCCGAAAGGTAGCACCATGCGGCGATAGCGATTGCCCGTCTCCGGCACCACATGCGAGTCGGTCGGCACGCCGCTCGAGATGCTGAACCGTTCGGCAAGAATATTCTGGCCGGCATTGCGCTGCGCCTCGATATTAAGGATCAGCGTCGTATCGGTCGCCACATCGTATTGCAGGCTGCAGTTCACGGAAAACTTCATCGCACCACCCAGTTGTATGCGCCTCAATTCGGGGCAGGTCGGGAAGTTCCGCGGAACCGCCGCGACAGTTCGACTGTTCTGACCAGGGGAACAAAAGCGGAAGCGGCGATGACTGTTCTGAGAGTACGCCACACCACGACGTACAGCTACGCACGGCCAGTGCGCTTTGGCCAGCACCGGGTGCTGTTCCGCCCGCGCGATAGCCACGACCAGCGGCTGCTGAGCTCAGCGATCACCGTGTCTCCGGACGCAGAGATCCACTGGATCCACGACGTGTTCGGCAACTGCATCACCGTCGCGGAGTTCGGCGAGGCGGCCAGCGAGTTGCGCTTCGAGACCGATATCATGCTGGACCACACGCCACTGACTGTGCCGCGGTTCAAGACTGAGGAGCGGGCCAAGTCGTGGCCGTTCGAGTATGACGCCGAGACGCTGCCCGACCTTGCTCCCTACATGCGGCCGCACCATCCGGCGCCGGAAGTCGAGGCGTTTGCCAGAAAGTTCGCCCATTCCGGCGTGGCGATGGAGACCGGACACCTGCTGATGACCATGACCGCCGGCATCCGGGAGAGTTTCAGGTACTCCCGCCGCACCGACCCTGGCACGCAGCTGCCGCTGCAGACGCTGACCACTGGCACCGGCACCTGCCGCGACTTCGCACTGATGATGATCGAAGCTTGCCGCAGCCTCGGTTTCGCCGCGCGTTTCGTTACCGGCTACATCTATGTGCCGTCGCGGGATACGGGCATGGCCATGCGTGGCGGTGGCGCCACCCATGCCTGGGTACAGGTTTTCCTCCCCGGCGCCGGCTGGGTCGAGTTCGACCCGACCAACGGCATCATCGGCAACAAGGATCTGATCCGGGTTGGCGTCGCGCGGGAGCCGAGGCAGGCCAAACCGCTCAGCGGCAGCTTCATCGGCGACCGTGCGGATTATCTCGGCATGGACGTACAGGTGAACGTCACTGCCGATGGTGGGCGTCACAAAGTGCAGGTCGAGGCTGAGGCAGCGGGGCGGCGGCTGCGCGAGGCCAATGCAGCGAGCCTTGCCGGACAGAATTAGCCTTCCGGACCATTGCGCAGGCGGACCAAGTCGTTACACCTCGGGGCCGCAACAATCGGACTTCGGGAGAGCACGAGAATGGCCGGCAGCGTCAGGTGGGGGATATTGGCAACCGGCTGGATTGCCGAGCAGTTCGTGAAGGACCTGAACCAGCACGGCCATAAGGTGACCGCAGTCGGCTCGCGTAACCAGCAGAGCGCCGACAAATTCGCCGCCGAGTTCGGCGTCCCCAAGGCGCATGGCAGTTACGAGGCGCTCTGCGCCGACCCCGATGTCGACGCCATCTATGTCGCGACGCCGCACCCGATGCATGCCGACAACGCCAGGCTGGCGCTCAACCACGGCAAGCACGTGCTGATCGAGAAGGCCTTTACCGTCAACGCCCGTGAGGCACAGGAAATCGTCGATCTCGGCGCCGGCAAGGGCCTCGTCGTGCTCGAAGCCATGTGGACCCGCTTCCTGCCGCATATGCTGCGCATCCGCGAGATCGTCCGCTCGGGCGTCTTGGGCGAGATCCGCTCGGTGGTCGCCGACCATACGCAGGACCTGTCGGATGACCCCAAGCACCGGCTCAACGCGCTGGAGCTCGGCGGTGGAGCGCTGCTCGACCTCGGTATCTACCCGATCTCATTCACCTTCGACGTGCTCGGCGCGCCCAAAACCATCGCCGCCACCGCGCGGCTCAAACAGACCGGCGCCGACGGCACCGTCGCGACCATGTTCACCTATGAGTCCGGCGCTATCGCGCTGACGCTGTCCGGCAGCGACACGGCCGGGCGCAACATCGCCATTATCCACGGCACCGAGGGTCGCATCGAGATCGACAAGGTCTGGTACACCCCCACCAGCTTCCGCCGCTACGACGCCGGCAACAGCGTGGTCGAGGAGTATGTCTCGAAGGTCGAGGGCCGTGGCATGCAATACCAGGCTGCCGAACTCGAACGCCTCGTCGCCGAAAAGCAGACCGCCGGCACCATCCTCTCACCCTCGGAGAGCGTCGCCATCATGGCCTGCCTCGACACCATCCGGCAGCAGATCGGGCTGAAATACCCGACCGAGTGATCCGCCTTTCCCTGTTCGATCTCATATTCGGAGGAAACTGATGAAGTATCGCTATCTCGGCCGCAGTGGCCTGTTGGTCTCGCGCCTTTGCTTGGGCACCATGACGTTCGGCAATTCGCAGTGGGGCTGCGACCAGGAGACCTCGAGCGCCATCGTCAAACGCTTCGTCGAAGGCGGCGGCAACTTCATCGATACCGCCAACGGCTATTCCGGCGGCGCATCGGAGACCATGCTCGGCGTGGCGCTGAAAGATCACAGCCGCGACCAGCTGGTGATCGCCACCAAATGCTGGTTCCCAGCCGACCCGGCAGTGACCTCGCGCGGGCTGAGCCGCAAGCACATCGTCGAGGCCTGCGAGAAGAGCCTGAAGCGGCTCGATACCGACTATATCGACCTCTACCAGTTCCACGGGCCCGACCCCTACACCCCGATCGAAGAGAGCCTCCGCGCCGCCGACGACCTGATCCGCGCCGGCAAGGTCCGCTATCTCGGCTGCTCGAACTTTTATGGCTGGCAGATCGCCAAGACCAACGGCGTCGCTGCCCTCAAGGGTTATGAGCCGCTGGTTTCGGCGCAGCACCTCTACAACCTCGTCCGCCGCGACATCGAGCGCGAGATCCTGCCGGCCTGCGACGATCAGGGCCTCGGCATGATCTGCTGGAGCCCGCTCGCCGCCGGCATGCTCACCGGCAAGTACCGCGGCGAGGATAAGCCCGACGAGAAATCCCGCATCGGCCAGCAGGCGGCGATCACCCTGCCGCGCTACTGGTTCGAGGATTCGCTGAAGATGATCGACAAGGTCGTCGAAGTGGCCGGCCGCCTCGGCCGCACCCCGAGCCAGGTGGCGCTGAGCTGGCTGCTTGGTGACACGAGGGTCACCGCCGCCATCATCGGCGCCCGCCGCGTCGACCAGGTCGCCGAAAACCTCGACGCCGGCGATTTCGACTTGCCGGTGGAGGTGCGTCAGGAACTGACCGACGCCATGCCGCTGAAGCTCGGCTACCCCTACGAATGGATGGACACCAATCTGCCGGGCACGTTCGGCAAGGCCGAGCTGGAGCCCACGCACACGCAGCGGCTGCCCTAATCCTCCTCCGCG
>Ga0209902_100997_pt1 | contig 18330 bp, 11 predicted proteins | sample FECB27metaG_FD_188304 | JGI IMG/M metagenome (GOLD analysis project Ga0209902, IMG submission 188304) | Cyanobacterial communities from the Joint Genome Institute, California, USA - FECB-27 (SPAdes) (version 2) | ecosystem: Environmental > Aquatic > Thermal springs > Hot (42-90C) > Microbial mats...
GCCCGCCCCGACGCGGCGCGATCGCCGCGGGTGGAACGATCACGCCGCCGAGGCGGCCGCGCCGATCGAAATAATAGATGTTCGCGGTATATTCGTCGCCGATATAGAAACCGCCATCGCGCGTGAATTGCAGCGATTCCGCGTCGAGCGACACCTTGCCGGCGCCGACGCCATCGGCTGGTGACGGCAATGTCACGCCGCGTTGTACCATCGTGCCCGCGGCCGGGTCCGCGCCGGTGAATGGACGGCCGCGAAAGTCGCGCAGTTCCATCCCGCCATCGGGCACGAGATCGAGCCGGCGGTCGCCGGGTGTGAAGCGGATGCCGAAACGGTGGAGCCGTGCCGGATAGTCGAAGAACAGCTTCGCAGCCGGATCGTTGCGACCCCGGTCGGGCAGCGTCCAGAGCGTCGCTTCATAATGGTCGCCGACGCGCTTCCAGCTTCCCGGCGCCACCTGCAGCGACGAGAAGGAACCGAGCGTATCGCCGAGAAAGTCGATCGTATCGGCCGGCAAGTGTCCGGCGCCGACCAGCCCATGATCGATGAAGGTCCGCCCGTTCAGCGAAATCGTGCGCGCGGCCTCCGTCCGGTCGGGACCTGGCCGGGAAACGGGCTCTTCCCCGGCGGCGGCGCCGGGGAAGAGCGACATCAGGATCAGCGCTGCCGCGCCCGTCCCCTTAGAAGCCAAAGCTGAGCGAACCCAGGATCTGGCGCGGGGCGGAGGCGTGGAACACGACGAGGCTGCCCGTCGCGTCATCCGGCGCGAACACGCTGCTGTCGAAGTTGGTCGCATAGCGCTTGTTGGTCAGGTTGGTGACGTTCAGCGACAGCTTCGCGCCCTTGAGCGGACCGAAGTCGCCGAACCGGTAACCGAGGCCGAGGTCGAACGTGGTATAGCCTCCGAAGCTCTGATCGTTGGTGTAGGTGTAATAGCGGCGGCCGGTATATTTGCCCATCAGCGAAGCGGAGAAACCGCCCTCGGTCACGGTCACGACACTGGCGAACATCTCTTTCGGCGTATCCACCTGCTGCTTGCCCTTGGTCTGTTTCACCACGCAGGTCGCGCCGGTGCACCAATTGAGATTCTCGTCATAGGTCGACTTGTTGTACGACGCCGAATTGTACCAGCTGAGCCATGGCGCCGGCTTCCACAGCACGCCAAGCTCGACGCCCCGGCTGGTGATACCGCCGGCATTGTGGAAGGAATTGCCGCAGCCCGGATTCTGCTGCTGGTTGGTCGGGCACGGATTATACTGCAGCAGACGCTCGTTGAAATGCGTGTTGTACGCCGAGAGCGAGACCTGCAGCGGGCCGCTGACATAGCGATAGCCGCCCTCGACGCTCTTCGACGTTTCGGGCTTCAGATGCTTGCCCTGCAGATCCCAGACGGCCTGCGACACCGATTGCGGACCGAGTTTGAAGCCGCCCTGGAACATCGCCATATTCTCGGCATAGCTCGCGAACAGCTCGTGCCCGGGCGCGACGTTCCAATGCACGCCCACTTCGGGCAGGAAATTGTCCTTGGCGACCAGCGTGCCGCTGGCGAACTGGGTCGACGCCGGCGGCGCAGCCTTGGCGATGCCGGCGATCGCGCGGGCATCCGATTTCGAATAGGTGCTCTTGAACCCGAAATCGACGGTCAGCGCGTCGTTGAACAGCTTCATCGTGTTCTGGGCATAGAATTGCCACGTCTTCCAATGGGTTTCCTGCACCCACTGGGCAGTGTCCGGCTGACCCTTCAGATACTGGGCCAGGCTGAACGGGCCTTTGACGTTGGTCCAGATGTAACGCGCGGCGCTGCTGGTATTGTCTTCGAACCACATGCCCGCCTGAAGATGGTTGAAGCCCGCTTCCAGGCTGAGGCTGGCGAGCACGCCGCTGCGGTCGATCGTGTAGCGCGTATCGCGGATCTGGACCGGCACGTCGTCGGCCGTGTCCGCGGTGTCCTGCTTGGACCAGCCCATGATCCAGTTGTTGCCCGCGCCCTTGTTCTTGTGGTGATAGCCCTGCACGCGCGCGCTGAGCGATTTGGTCAGGTCGAATTCGCCGGCCAGATAATAGAGATTGTCGTTGCGCAGGATCTGGCCGTTGGTGAACGTCACGTCCGAGCGCTTCTCGGGCAGCACCGAATCGACGCACTTGGTCGGCGCGGTGGGACCGGTCACCGCGCAATAGGCGCGGTTGAGATAGCCCTGCCAATCGGGTGCATAACCGCCCTGATCCCAGCCGAGGCGCGCCAGCATGTCCTTCGAGATATAGGCGTCGCTGGCCTGGTTGGTGCGCGAGATGTCCGCATAAGCGGTGATCTTGCCGCCCTCGAATTCGTACTTCAGCTTGCCGTTGAACTGCTTGCCGGTGGACTTGTTGTAGGCGGCCTGATCCACGAACAGGTCATATTCGTGATACTGGCCCGACAGATAGGCAGAGAAGCCGCCATGCTCGCCGGTGTCGAACCGCATGAAGATGCGCTTCGCGCTCTCGCTGCCGACCGTCGCGTTGGCGGTCAGCCCCATGTCCCTGCGCGGATCGCTGGAGAAATAGGTTACCGCGCCGCCCAGATTGCTGGTCGAGGGGATGGCCAGGCCGGCAATGCCGGTCGCGACCTCGGCACGGCCGAGATTCTCCGAGATCAGTGCACGGCTGATGCTGAGGCCGTTGTAATTGTTGTACGCCCCGTCGCCCAGCGGCATGCCGTCGAGCGTGTAGCCCAGGTGCGTGGTGTTGAAGCCGCGCACCTGAAGCGTCATCGACTTTTCGTTGACGCCCAGCGCGTCGATCGACTGCGCGCTCACGCCCGGCAGGAAGTTCAGCGCCTTCTGCGCGCTGACTCCCGGCGGCAGCACATCGAGGTTCGAGGGCAGCAGCGTCGAAACCGAACGCGTCTGGCCGCTGCCGATCACGACGATATCGCCGCTGTCGTCACCAGCCGCATCGGCGGCCTCGGCGGACGGAACGTCCTGCGCGATCGCCTGTGTGGCGAAGGCGAGACTGATGGCGACCGCCAGAGCGGACACGGATTTCTTCAACATTGAACCCCCCTACAAAAGCCCGCAGGACGGATGTCCGCGGCACTGGGCATTTGAGGAGCGCGCCTATTCCACGCGTTGATGACGGTTTCGCTACAGTCGGCGAGGATTCAGAAAAGATTCGGCAACAATCCGGATCAGCGCCGGACGCGTCGCGCGCGGCCGTCACGGAAGACGGGCTGGGTCCAGGCATATCTGCCGTCGCTGTCGGTGATCCTGGCGCGGACATAGGTTTCCGACCCCTTGAACCGATAGCTCGGCGTCAGTCCGGCGACCTCGGCCAGCACCTGCCCGCCCTGGCCGATAAAGCGCGTGGTGTAGCGCGGACCAGCCTCGGACCCGGGAATCGTCACGGTGAAGCTGGTATCGTCGGCGGCGATATCGGTCAGCGTCACGCCGTTCGACGCGTAGAAATCGCCCGCGGCCATCGCGGTCTTGATCGCGGCCGACGTCAGTTCCGGCGCACGCACGACGATCCAGGCCTTGCCCGCGCCCGGCGCCTCGCCTTTCAGCACATGGACATCGTCCGCGCCGGTCGCCCAGACGATCTTGCCGCGGCTGAGCAGATAATCCCAGAACCCTTCCGACGATGGCTTCACTTCGCCCTTGCCGTCGGCGCCGCCGATATTGTTGATCTTCGGCAGGCCGTTCCAGATCTCGATCAGCGCACCATCGGGCACCTCGTCCAGATCGGAAGGCTTCAGCGACCATTTATAGTTGGGGTGGTTGATCTGGACCATGGCGCCCTGTTCCAGCACCGGAGCGATCGCGCCGGCCAGCGTCGTGCCGGCCTTGTCCGGCCAGATCACCTTGCTGGAAAACAGCGCGTTGATGTGAAGATCGCCGGGCGTGTCGTTCTTTCGCAGCAACCGCTCGCCCATTTCCTGGCCCGGAAGCACCAGGAACCAGTCGCGCCGGCCGAGCAGCGCATTGATCGGCGCGACATCGGTCAGGACTTCGTCGTGATCCGTCATGAAGACGAATTGATAGCCATGTTCCCTGTACCAGCGGGCCAGCGCATCCGGCGCGCTGTCGCCGCCTTTCGAATTGCTGCTGTGCGCATGGGTGTTGCCCCGATACCAGCCCGGACTGGCCGGCGCCTGGGCCTGGGCCGGCATCGCGATTGCGAGCCCGAGCACACAGCCCAGGGTCGACAGGAACGGTTCGATCTTCATCGCGGTCTTCCTCGAATGTCGTTGATATGGATCGGGGCCGGCGGTCAGAATTTGGCCTTTACGCCCATGTGGAAGAAGCGGCCGATAACATCGTAATATGACCCGTAATTATAGGTCTGCGCGCGCAGCGGCGGCTTGACGCCAAGCACGTTGTTGACCCCGACAAATCCGGACAGGCGCGTGTTGATGTCGTGCCGGATCAGTGCGTCGGTGTAGATCCGGTAGGGGACGTTGCGCAGCTCGCGCGCCTCGGGCGGCGCTTCCCGATCGATCGCGGACTTGCTGATGAAACGATTGGTGATGCTGACGCCCCAGTTCGAGATGTCGAAGCTGGTCGTCAGGTTCAGGCGCAACCGCGGATCGGTATATTCGCCGTCCTGCACATTCAGCGTCGACGGATCGGTGCGGACGCCCAGCGTCTGCTTCTGGAGCAGATAGGTTCCGATCAGGCTCAGCCCGATCCGCCCCGACGATCCCACCGGCAGACGGTAGTCGACGGCGAAATCGAGACCGGAGGACGAGAATTCGCTGGCGTTGATGAGCGCAGTGTTCTGGCTGATCAGAAGGCCGGCGGAGGTGAACTTCAGGCGATCGCAGAAGGGATTGCCCGTCATCGAGGATGCGTCGAGACATGCGCGGTTGAGATCCGGCGACGTGATCACGCCGGTGATCGTGATATCGTAATAATCGACGGACAGGCGCAGGTTCGGGATGGCGCGGGGCGTGACGACGGCGCCGATGGTCAGGCTGTTCGACGTCTCTTCGGTCAGGTCCGCATTGCCGCCGGTGATCGACTCGATCTGCGGCACCGTGACCGGGCCGCCCGTCGCCGGCGTGCCCAGCGCGACGCAATTGGTCTTGCGATTGGCGGTGGTGTTGATCGCGTTCGATCCGCACGGGTTCGCGATGCTGGTCAGCGTCACGGTCACCGGCCCGAACAATTCCTGAAGATTGGGCGCCCGAACGCTTCGCGAGCGCGAGAAGCGCAGACGCAGATCGTCGCTGACCGTCCAGTTCACGCCGGCCTGCCAGGCGATGGTGGAGCCGATGGTGTTATAGTCCGAAAAGCGGATCGCACCGGCGAGGCTGAGCGCATCGATGAAGCGCGTATTATGGATGATGGGAACCAGGACTTCGGCATAACCCTCGGTCACCTTGAACTGTTCGTCCAGCGGCGGCCGGGCATTGGCGTTGGTGCCGACGCCCCAGCGGATATCGCCGCTCAGCATCGCCGCATCGTCGCGCGTGCGCAGCCCTTCCACGCGGCGTTCGGCGCCCGCAGCGATCGCGACCTTGCCCGCAGGCAAGCTGAACAGATCGCCGTTCAGATGGGCGCTGAGGATCTCCTGCGTGTTGCGTGTGTTCTGAAGGCGCGAGGCGACGAAATAATTGCGCTGCGCATCGGTCAGCGGGCCGCGGACCCAGATATTATAGGGGGTGCACCCGGCCGCGCGTGCCGCCGGATCGCGGCAGACCGGCTGCCCGGTCACCGGATCGGCGATCACGTCGAGCGCGTTCTTGAAATTCTGTCCGCGCAGCAGGTTCGGGGTTTCGATGTCGTCGTTGGCCTGCCCATATTGATAGGAGACGTCCCACTTCCAGTTATCGGCGAACTTGCCCTTGAAGCCGGTGACGATCGAATAGGTCTTGCGATTGTGATGGTCGACGATGACGCCGAGTTCATCGGCCATCCGCTTGCGGGTGCCGATATCCGTGACGCCCGAACTCCTCATCAGCGCCGCCACGTCGGCGGGCAGATAATAATTGTCGAGCTTGATGCGCGGACCGCCGGTCGCGTTGAACCAGAGCGCGCGATCGTCGAACCGGTAATATTCGACGGTGCCCGGCACGGTGGTCTGGGTGAACTCCCCCTCCGCAAAGAAATCGAGCCAGTCTGTGAGCTGGTACGAAAGGTCGCTGCGCATCGAGAAGACCTTGCTCGCCAGGCGGATCGTCCGCTCGCCGAAATTGAAGTCGCTGAGCGGGCCCAGGCGGGGCTCGTACAGTCCGCTGCCCTGCGATCCGGTCGCGATCGTCACCTGGCGCGTGGCGTCGATCAGTCCGTTGGCGCCATAATACCATGGCCGATTGCTGAGGAAAAAGTTCGCGTCGGGCGTGGAGATATAGGTCGCGACGTCTCTGAAGATGATCGTGTCGGGAATGCCGTCGTTCGGCCCCTTGCTTGCCGGATTGGCCTGTTCGCTGAGCGGGTGGCGCAGGAACGACCGGTCGTCGACGTCCAGGGCCTTTTGGCGGTTGTAGCTCAGCCCGAAATTTATGGTGCCACGACCGTCGGAGAATTTGGTGCCGCCGAAGACGCTGACTGCGTAGGTCTCGGCGTCGCCCCGATCGCTGATGCCGCCCTGCGCCGACATCTCCATCCCCTCGAAGCCGGTCTTGGTGATGAGGTTGACGACACCGCTCACCGCGTCGGCGCCGTACTGAGCCGATCCGCCGCCCGTCGTGATCTCGACGCGCTCGATCATGGCGGCGGGAATGGTGTTGAGGTCGACCGCCGAGGACGTGGCCGAGCCCGAGACGCGCCTGCGGCCATTGACCAGCGTCAGGCTCCGATTCGCGCCCAATCCGCGCAGGTTCACGAACGCCGCACCGGCATCGAGATTGTTGTTGCCGTTATAGGAATCCAGGCCACGCGTGATCGACGGCGTCCGCAGCAGCGTGTCGATGACGGCGGTCGAACCGGAGGTTCCGATCCGGGCCGAGTCGACGACGGTCAGCGGCACCGGCGCGCTGTAGCCGGACTGGGTGATGCGCGTGCCCGTGACGACGATCGCGTCGTCCTCGGCCATCTCCTGGCCGGGCTCCGCAGAGGCGGCGCCGGCGTCTCCGGCGGCAGGCGGCAGGCCCTGCGCATGCGCGGCGGGTACGATCAGCGCGGAGCCGGCCAGCCCCGCGAGCAAAATGGTCCTGAAACGCATTCCCTTGTCCCCTTATGAATGGACGGCCGGCAGACTGGCGGCACATCCGGGTGATCCGATGCGTCGCCGTTAGGAGCGGTTTGTGACACTGAAATGAATATGTCTCAGTCTTTGTGATAATTTTGATGAGACATTTATATTTCAGGCCATCGCAGATTGAGACCGCGCTGAGTGGCCAGCGGCGATTATCTCATCCGGATCGCCGACATCGGCTTCACCGCGGACCCCGGTCAGGGTATCGCATCCCGATGACGAGACAGACGCGACCCAGCGGTCAGGACTTTCAGCCGGCGGCGGCGCGGCTTCAGAGCATGGCGGCGAGCCTGCCGGCGACCAGCCGGCGAATCGCGCAGTTTGTGCTGAGCAATGTGGGCGAGGTCGTCCATATGTCGGTGACCGAGCTGGCAGAACGGACCGAATCGTCGGAGGGCAGCGTCGTCGGCCTTGCCAAGACGCTCGGCTATACCGGCTTCCAGCAATTGAAGATCGCGCTTGCCCAGGATCTGGTCGCCCCCGTCCAGTTCATCCATGAGGATCTGGAACCCGGCGATCATCCCGACACCGTCGTCCGCAAGATATTCGCGAGCCATATCCAGGCGCTGCAGGATACGCGCGCCAGCCTGGACATCCATGCGCTTGCCCGCGCGGTGGAGGCGATCCGCGCGGCACGGCGGGTAGAGGTCTACGGCGTCGGATCGGCCGCGCCGATCGCGGAGGATGTCGGCTATCGGCTGATGCGGATCGGCATCGAGGCCAAGGTGCTGGTCGACAGCCACACCCAGGCGATCGGCGCCAGCCTGACCGGGCCGGACGTGGCGACGCTCACCATCTCGCATTCGGGCGCCACGCAGGAGACGCTGGTCGCGACGCGCCTGGCGCGCGAGGCAGGCGCGCGGACGATAGTGGTCACCAATTACGGCAAGTCGCCGATCCAGGCCTATGCGGACATCGTGTTGTTCACCGTAGCCCGCGAAACCGATTTCCGGACGGAGGCGATGACCAGCCGAATCGGCCAGCTCGCAATCCTCGACACGCTGATCGCCTGCCTCGCGCTCGAGGATTACGAGGCATCGAGCGACATGCTGCGCCGCTCGTTCGAGATCCTGTCGCTCAAGCGCTATTGAGAGCCGGGCGAAACTCGCGCCGGACACCCGCTCCCTCTTCGACGTCATCCCCGCGAAAGCGGGGATCCCGCTTATTCTTCCTCCGGATGCTTCACGGAATAGCGGGATTCCCGCGTTCGCGGGAATGACGAGCAGGGGGTGCGCCCCGGCGGAGCGGCTACGATGACGGTGCCGACTAGGCCAGCGCCTTGCAAAGATCGGCCAGATTCGGCCGCCCGCCCTGACGATCCGAGCTGACGATCAGCGAGCGCAGCCCGAGCGCGCGGGCACCTGCGCGATCGGTCAGCGGATTGTCGCCGATCACGATCGTGTCGCGGCGATCGGCGCCGAGCCGGTCGAGCGCCGCGAGGAAGAGCAAGGCGGTGGGCTTGCCGACCACATGGGCGGCCGCGACTCCCGCCGCCGCCTCGACCGCGGCCAGGAGTGCCCCGGTTTCGGGCACGACCTGTCCGTCGCTGCCCGGATGGGTCAGGTCGGGGTTGACCGCGACCAGCGTCGCCCCGCGCCGAACCTCGTTGGCGAGCAGGGTCAGCTTGGCATAGTTCCAATGGATGTCGCGCCCCAGCACGACCACCTCCGCCTTCTCCATGACGGGCAGCAGCCCATGGCGGCGCGCGCAATGCCGTAGCGCGGGCGATGCCGCGATCAGGCAACGCGCGCCGGGATATTGCCGGGCGACGAACCCGACCGCCTCCTCGCCCGCCAGCACGATGCTGGCGGGCGGAATGTCGAATCCCACCCGGCGCAGCTTGGCGCTGAGCGATCGCCCGGTGTCGCGCGAATTGTTCGACACGAGCGCAAATCGCCCCCGGACCGCGTGCAGGAAGGACAAGGCGCCTTCGGTCGCGCGTCCTCCGCACAACAGCGTGCCGTCCAGATCGAGCAGGAAATGGTCGCCGGGCTCGATCACATCATTGTCGTCGGCAAAGCGGCCTAGCACCGGGCGCGGCGCGGACTGATCGTTGAGGAGCGCGATGCGTTGCGCGCGACTGGGATCGATGGTCATGAGATAAGTGCAATAGTCTCAATATATCATTTTTGCAAATTGAGATCTTGTTCGCAAATCTGTCACATAGCTGGACTAAGCCGCCCGCGGGTCGGCGGGACTCGTTCTCCGCCGCGGCGGGAGACGAACATGCGATCGCTTATCGGATTATTGGCGCTGCTGCTGCTCGCCGGCTGCTCGGCCCCGGACTCCCCCGCGCGCGAAACGTTGCGCGTCGTCCTGATCCCGGCCGATGGCGGAACCGAAGACGGAACCAAGGCCGACTATGCGCCGATATTCGGCGCGATCTCGCGGATGACCGGTATCGATTTCGATATCAAGGTGGGCCAATCCTATGCGACCGTGGTCGAAGCGATGTGCAACGGCGCCGCCGACGTCGCGTTCGTCGGGCCCGTCACCTATATCCAGGCGCGCGACCGGAACTGCGCCGACCTGCTGGCTGTCGGCGTCGAGAAGAACCAGTCCATCTATTATGCCGGCATCTTCGCGCCCACGGCTTCGCCGATCCGCGCCCTCGCCGATCTGAAGGGCAAGCGGGTGGCGTTCGGCGACGTCAACTCCACCTCCTCCTTCGTCTATCCGATGGCGATGATCGTCGATGCGGGGCTGGATCCCGTGCGCGATCTCGCCGCGATCCGGATGACCGGCAGCCATGCCGACAGCCTGGCCGCATTGGTCCACGGACAGGCGGACGCCGCCGCACTTTCGTTCGACAGCTTCGAAAAGGCGGTGCACGAACATGCGGTCGATCCCGCCACGCTCCGTATCGTCGCGAAGAGCCCGCCCATTCCCTATCCACCGCTGATCATGAACGCGCGGCTCGACGCGGGCATGAAGGCGAAGCTGCGTGACGCCTTCGCCCGGGTGCACAAGGCGCCGGGCGTCACGCCGGAGATGATCCGCGGTTATGGCGGGAAGGTGATGGACCGTTACGACACCGCCTTCTCGCCCGCGCAATTCGATGTCGCCGGCCGGGTCATGGCGAAGCTGGACGAGAGCATGAAGGCCGCGATCCTGAAAAAGGCAGGCGAGCGATGAGCCTGGTCTTCGATGGCGTGGGCAAGCGATATCCCGACGGGACGATCGCGCTCGCCGATATCGGTTTCGAGGTCCCGGCCGGGCAGTTCTGCGTCGTCCTCGGTCAATCGGGCGCGGGCAAGTCGACGCTGCTGCGCTGCGTAAACGGTCTCGCCGAACCCAGCGAGGGCCGCGTGATCGTGGACGGCACGCCGGTGGAACCGGCAACACTCCGCCGGCTGCGTCCGCGCATCGGGATGATCCACCAATCGTTCAACCTGGTGCCTCGCGCCAGCGTCGCGACCAACGTCATTGCCGGCGCGCTTCCAGCGATATCGACTCCCCGCGCGATGCTCGGCCTGTTTCCCAGGCCGTTGCGGGACACGGCATGCGCCCTGATCGCCGATGTCGGGCTGGGCGAGGAACATCTGCGCCGCCGCGTCTCCGCGCTTTCCGGCGGACAGCAGCAGCGCGTCGGCATCGCCCGCGCCTTCATGCTCGATCCCGCCTATGTGCTGGCCGACGAACCCGTCGCCAGCCTCGATCCGCAGACCAGCGTCAACATCCTCTCGCTGATCCAGCGGGCGGCGAAGGAGCGCGGCGCCGCCGTGTTGTGCAGCCTGCATCAGATCGATCTCACGATGCGTTTCGCCGACCGGGTCGTCGCGCTGAAGGACGGGCGGATCGTATTCGACGGCGCGCCGGGTGCGATGGCGGAAGGGCCGCTCCGCCAGATCTACGGTTCCGACCCGGCTGAAAAGGACCAGCGCGCGCAAAAGGTCTTCGCATGAACGTCGTCACCAGCCTGCCGATCCGAAGGCCGTCCGCAGAGTGGCAATATCCCGCACCGCTGGGATGGCGCACCATGCTGGTCGTCATCGTCGCGATCCTGATCGTGCTGCGCACCGGCGCCGATGTCGAGATCGGCCGGATGGTGGGCGAGACCGGAAAGGGCGTCGCCGCGAGCGTCGGGCTGGCCGAAGATTCGCAGGTCGCGCGCGGCTTCGGCGCGATCCTCGGCCAGATGTTTCCGCCGCAGCTTGCAGAAGTGACCGAGACCGCCCGGATCCCGAATTTCGATCGCGAGCGCCTGCCCCTCCTTTCCCATCTCGAGACGCGGACGGAGACGGTCCGCTCGCTGGATCCGGAGACCATGCGCATGGTCGCGCGCACCACCGAGCGCGAAATGCTGGTCGAACCCCTCGGCTATCTGCGCCAGGTGGCGGCCAAGCTGTTCGAGACGATCGAGATCGCCCTGTGGGGCACGCTGCTGGCGTTGCTGATCGGCGCGCCGCTGGCGTTCCTGGGCGCGCGCAACCTGTCCCCTCACCCGTTGCTCGTCCTGCTGAGCCGCGGCGTCGTCAGCCTGTTGCGCGCCGTGCCCGAGCTGATCAGCGCACTGTTTCTTGTGCTGGCCTATGGGTTCGGCCCCGCCGCCGGGGTACTCGCGCTCGCGCTCCACGCGGCCGGCTTTCTCGGCAAATTCTACGCCGAGGATATCGAGAATGCCGATCGCGGGCCGCAGGAGGCGCTGCGCGCGATCGGGGCCAACAGGCTGGAGATGCTGCGCTACGCAATCCTGCCCCAGGTCATGCCACAATATATCGCCTACACGCTCTATATCCTCGACCGGAACGTGCGCATGGCCACCGTCATCGGCCTGGTCGGCGCCGGCGGCATCGGGCTGGAGCTCAAGGGCCGTTACGACCTCTACCAATATGCCCATGTCGGCACGATCCTGATCGCGATCTTCGTGCTCGTCTTCGCGCTCGATCAATTGTCGAGTTGGCTGCGCCGCCGCTGGATGTGACGGACGGCGCCGCCGCCCGTCACATCTTGAACGTCGCCCCGAACCAATATGAACGGCCGGGCGCCGCGGCGGTGGTGGTCGCGTTCGAATTGATACCGGTCTGCTCGATCCAGTAGCTGTCGGTGACGTTGCGCGCCTCGGCGAACAGGGTCAGCCCACGCATCGGCTTGAACGTCGCCTGCAGGTCGAGGCGATCGTACTTGTCGATCCAGATATCGGCTTCGGGCGTGGCGCCGAAGCTGCCGGTGAAGGTGCGCCCGCGCATACGATAGCCGAGATTGGCGCCGAACCGGCCCTGCTGATAAGTCAGGATCAGGTTGGCGAGCCACTTCGGCTGGTTGCGCAAGCCGCCGACCGTGCGACGCGAACCGTCGGTGAAGACGACGTTCCACTTGCCGTCGAGCAGGGTATAGTTCGCATTCAGCCCGAAATTGCCGAGCATGCCGGGCAGGAAATCGAACCGTTCCTTGACCAGGCTCGCCTCCAGCCCGTTGACGCTCGCGCTGCCGGTGTTGAGCGGGATCGTCTCGATCAGGGTCAGGACGTTGTTAGCGTCATAGGTGTTGCGGACCTGGCGAAAGGTCTCGTCCTCCAGCTCCTTGCGGAACAGGCCGAGCGACAGATAGCCACCCTTGCCGAAATACCATTCGATGCTGGCGTCGTAATTCTTCGACTTGCGCGGCCCCAGATCGGGATTGGCGCCGCTGATCACCTGGACGCCCGACGAATTGAACGAGACCGTCGTGCCATTGGCGAAATCGGCGAAATCGGGGCGGCCGATCGTCTCGGTATAGGCGGCGCGCAGCTTCAGCCCCTCGATCGGCGCGAACGAGGCCTGCACATTGGGCAGGAATTCCGAATAGCCGCGGCTGCGGAGCTGGGGCGTGATCACGCCCGACAGCGTGCTCGCGGTCCGGTTGTCGAGGCTGGTGCGTTCGACCCGGAAGCCGGCGAGCAGCCGCACGCCCGGCATCGTCCACACGAGCGAGGCATGGCCGGCCAGCACATCCTCCTTCAAACGATAGTCGGTGGTGAGCGCATCGTCGCGCGAAAAGGTGCCATTCGCCATGGCCCAGGCGATATAGGCCGCGCGGTCGATGAAGACCGGATCGGCGCCATTGGGCGATTGCGGGCCCGCCGCCGCGTCGAGCACGTCGGACAGGCGGTAGGTCGTGCCCGCCCGGATGGTGTAGTTGAGCGTCGTCTGATCGAAATCGCGATCCAGCCTGCGCCACGAGGCGCCCGCGACCAGCCCCAGCCCGCGCGCGCTTTCCTGCGCATTCCAGTTCAGTTCGGCGCTGGCATTATAGACATCGTCGCGATGCGGCAGCGTCTGGAGGAAGGCGGCACGGCCGGTCCGCGACAGCCAGTTGGCCGGATTGGACGCCGCCGCGAGCGACGCCGCGTCGAGGGCGATGCCTGGCGTCTCGGGATCCAGGCTGTAGCTGCCCGCCAGATTGGCGATCTGGAAGCGTTCGGAACGGAAAATCTGCTCGTCATGATCGTAGCGCGTATAGGCGGCGCGCAGCGCGAGCGAGGCACGGTCGGCGACGCGATAGTCCAGGCCGCTGCCCAGCAACAGGGTCTTACGGTCCAGCCCATATTGCTCGAAATAGGTTTCGCCGGTGCCGCGCGTGAAATCGCCGCCGCCGGCCGTCGCATTGGTCACGCGCGTTCCGGTGATGAAGGTGCCGCCGCGGTTGAACGCCTGGTCGATCGAGTCCTTGAAATAGCTGAGCGAGACGAAGCCGTAATATTGGTCCTCGGCGCGCGTCTCCAGCTTGCCGAACAGCGCCTGCCGCTTTTGCCGGGTGGGAAAGATGCCGTGGAAGATATTGCCGTTGGCGACGTCGACGCCGCCGATCGGGCTATAGGCGGTCACTTCGTTATAGCGGTCGAAGAACGCATATTGCTGATATTCGCCACCGAGCACGACGCCGAACTGCCGATCGGGGCCGAAGGTGAATTTGGCGGCGCCATCGATGCGGAAGGACGGCGTGTCGCTCGCCGGGAAACCGTCCTGCTCGTAGAGGCCATAGGCGGCGCGCAGCTTGTAGAAGCTGTCGGTGCCGCCATCGAAGGCGCGCAGCGTGCGCAGCTCGACATGCGCGCCGATCGAATTGGCGTCCTGATCGGGCAGCACGGTCTTGTAGACGTTGATCTGGTTGATGACGGAGGCTGGGAAGACGTCGAGCTGGGTGCCGCGATTGTTGCGCGACGAATTCCAGATGATGTTGCCGTCGACATCCATCGAATTGTAGCGCGCGTCGAAACCGCGGACGGTGACGGTGCGCGGCTGCGAGCTGGAAAAGCCGCGATCCGAGCTGACCCCTGGAAGCCGGTCGAGCACCTCGGCGAGCGACCGGTCGGGCAGGCGTTCGATCTCGCGCTGGGTGAGCGCGTCGACGATCTGGTCGGCCTCGCGCTTGGTCTCGGCGATCGGCTTGTTGAGCTCACGGAACCCCGTGACGACGATCTCCTCGCTCGCGTCGCCCGAGGCGTCCACCTGCGGCTCCGGCTGCGGTTCCATTCGGGCCTGGGCGGCATGCGGAAGAATCGCCAGCATCGAGGCGGCTCCGGCCAGGGTCTTTGCGCGCGTCATCGTCTTCATGGGGTTCCCCGATCCTTGCATTGTCGCGGCCGTGACCGCCGCCACCCCGATCGGATGGCCTGTTCGACTCGCCGATTAGCGGGAGAGGAAGACAGTTTAATTACACAATGAAATTTAACAGGGGTGGTTACGGCCGGGATTTCGCTTGATAGTGATGCCCCGACGCCCGAGGAGACATGCCCTGTCGGCCAAGCTGAACCTGACCGCGAACGAACGCCGCCTGATCGATCTGGTCTGGCGGCGCGGCCCGATCGCGCGCACCAACCTGGCGGCGCTTTCGGGGCTGACCGGGGCGTCGGTCACGCGGCTGATGCGCAGCCTGGGCGATCTGCAGCTCGTCGAGGAGACCGTGAACCGCGCGGGTGCGCGCGGGCAGCCGACCCGCCCCGTCCATATCAACCGGTCGGGCGCGCACGCGGTCGGCGTCTATTTCTCGCATCGCCATGCCGAGATCGGGCTGATCGATCTGGGTGGGACGATCGTCCATGCCGAGACGCGCGCGCTGGAGAATACCGATCCCGCCGCGCTCGGCGAGCTCACCGCGGCCTTCATCGCCGATGTCGCGGCGCGCGGCCTGACCGTGCCCGAACGGCTGCTCGGCGTCGGCGTCGCGGTGCCCGCCGACTTTATCGAGGGCGCGCGCCAGTTGCATGCCCATGCCTATTTCCCCGAACTGGCGCGCCGTGACGCGCTGCTCGCCTTTGCCGCGGCAGTCGACGTTCCGGTCTATGTCGAGAACGACGCGGCGAGCGCTGCGCTGGGCGAACGCATCCTTGGCGCCGCGCAGAATTTCGAATCCTTCATCTTCGTCCATATCGGCCATGGCGTCGGCGCCGGGGTGATGATGGACGGCCGGCTGCTGCGCGGCGCGCGCGGCAATGCGGGGATGATCGGTATCCAGTTCCCCGGCGACCGCCCGCGCCCGTCCGGTCAGGATCTGTTCGCCACGCTCCACCGAGAGGGCGTCGCCGTCGACGATTTCGCGGATCTGGAGACGCTCGGCGTGCAGAGCTGCCCGCCGCTACGCGCATGGGTGAAGCGCGCGGGCGCGCAGTTGCGCGAGCAACTCGGCATCACTGCCCGGCTGTTCGATCCGGAGGCAGTGTTGATCGGCGGCCGGCTGCCGCTGCCATTGCTCCAGGCGCTCGTTGCCGAAGTGAACGTGCCCGGATTCTGCGACGAAGGCGTCGGCCTGCCCCAGCCGCGCGTGGTGGGATCGATGCTCGGCCCGCGCGCCGGCCTGGTCGGCGCCGCGGCGTTGCCCATCTTCCGCTCGCTGCTCGACTGGCGCGACGGCGAGGACGTCGCCCCCGGACTGCTGCTGCCGCGCCCCTGAATCTCAGCCTAACCGCGCCAGTCTACATCGCTTTCCCACCGATCCATTCATCCTGAGTAGCCGTTGAGCGAAGTCGAAACGGCGTATCGAAGGACGCACGACGTATCGTGCGTCCTTCGATACAAGCCTTCGCCAGGCTCAGTCTCTACTCAGGATGAGCGGTTCGGGACGGAGCACAGCGATTGCGCGCCGTCACCGGATTGCAGCGTATGAAAGCATCGTCGGCGAAGCGCACCGAATAGCCCGAGAAGCGCGGATCGGGGCTTGGAAAATCGGTCGAGATGAAAGTGGCGCCGCTCGCGAACGCCGCATCACGGCGGCTGCCGTCGTTTCGCCGCGCCTCTTCGGTGTCCGCATCCGCGCGCGTGTAGACGAGCATGCCCGCGCGACGAGCGTCGGCAATCCGCGGATCGTGCGGATTGGGCAGGATCGCGATGCGATCGTGGCGGTTGGCGCGCAGCGGCATGCGCTTGGCCGGACGGACGGCGGTGAAGACGATATCGTCGCCGTCGCGTTCTGCCTGGATGCGATAGCTGCGCGCGTGCGATTCCTCGTCGAGCAGCATGACCATGATGCGGCCGCGAACGTCGCGCAGCATCGGCCAGGTTCCGCCGATCTCGCCGGGCGTCAGCAGCGCCGCGCCGAATGCATCGCGCAGCGCCCCTTTCAACCGCACCCAGCCCTCGCCGCACAGACCCGCACAATCGTCCCCCCGCCCCTTTCCGCCATCCTTGACCTCGACCATCAGGATGATCGGCACATGGTCGGGATTGGCGGTCGACCAGTCGGCGACCTGTTTCAGGCAATCGGCGAAGAGTGGACAGCTGCTCGCTGGATCGTAACGCGCCTTGTGCAGCGTCTTGAAGCCCGGGGTGCCCATCCGACCGGCCGGCAAAATGCCATCCGGATCGTCATGCACATCGAGTTCGAGCGCGCGAATGCCCTGGTCGAGCTGATCCGCCAGCGGGGCGCGGCTGTAATCGATCGCACGCGCCAGCCGCGGCCCGGTCCAGTAAGGGCCGTCGCTGATCTCGGAGCCGCGCAGCCGATCGAGCATCGCCGTGTCGGGCGCCTGATGATAGCTGTTGTGCGTGCCGACGATCTGCACCTCGTCGAGGCGAAGATCGTCCAGCGCGCCAGGTTCGGGCAAGGCCGGCGATCCAGCCGTCAGCAGCACCGCAGGGATCAATTTCGAAAGGCCGCGCATCCGCATCTCCAGGTCGGGATGGGCGGCGATATGATTACATTGTGTAAATTAAGTGACACTGTCGCGGTAATCGAGCCGTCACAAAACTCGTGTCTGGCGATCCGATCCCAGGGCCGCGGCTGGAGGCGACACATTCTTGGTCAGGCAGACGGCTGGCGCTTCACCATCGCCTACGGGTTCGCCCATCTGGGCAAAAGCCTGTTCTGGTATTCGAGCGAGATCCTCTTCGCCTATTTCCTGACCGAGTTCGTCGGCCTTCCCGCATCGCGAATGGGGTTCGTGCTGGCAATCGGGTTTCTCGTCAGCGCGACGATCGATATCGCCATGGGCGTCGGTCTGCAGCGGCGGCTGGCGCATCCCGGATCGGCAAGCCGACTGCAGTTCGCGGGGTCGATCCTGTGTTCGGCGGCGCTGGCCTTCGTCTTTCTCGGCGCGTGGCTGCCGCCAGAGACGCGTTTTGCGCATGCCATCGTGGCCGGCCTGGCATTCCGGCTCGGCTTCGCCGCCTATGATATTCCGCAGAACGCCTTGATGGCGCTCGCCACCCATGACGCGCCGGGCCGGATGCGTGTCGCATCCACCCGGATTTGGTTCAGCGGCGCGGCGACGCTGATCGTCGCCGCGGCCGTCGGCCCGATCGTGGGTGCGCGCGGCGATCCGGATGGCCCGACCATCGTCTTGGGGCTCGCCGGCCTCTTCGCGATCGTGGCGATCACCAGTGCGTGGCTGTTGTCGCACATCCTGCGCGGCGCCGTGCTGGAGGTCGCGCCGCGCAGCGAGGGATGGCGGTTCGATGGTCGCCTGCCGCCGGATTTCTGGCTGCTGCTGTTCGTGATGTTCGCCACGTCGATCTTCACGCCGGCCTTCTCGAAACTCGAACCCTATTTCGCGGCCTATTCATTGCGGTCCGCCTGGTGGGGCGGGATCGTCATCGTGCTGATGGCGGTGGGCATATTCGCCGGACAGCCGCTATGGATGCGCCTGTGCGAACGAATGGCGCGCGGCCTGGTGATGCTGATCGCTGCCGCCGTCCAGATCGTGGGTCTCTTCGCCTTCTGGCTGGCCGGAACGGCCAGCCC
>Ga0209902_100999_pt1 | contig 18274 bp, 26 predicted proteins | sample FECB27metaG_FD_188304 | JGI IMG/M metagenome (GOLD analysis project Ga0209902, IMG submission 188304) | Cyanobacterial communities from the Joint Genome Institute, California, USA - FECB-27 (SPAdes) (version 2) | ecosystem: Environmental > Aquatic > Thermal springs > Hot (42-90C) > Microbial mats...
CGTCCAACTCAATCGCTTGCATTACTTTTTGCCGGAAGTCATTACTGTAAGGTTGAGCCATTGAAATTGGGTAGAAGTGATCGCAATTATTATAGTCCACGTCCTAATTAGACTGGCTATAGCTATACAAAGTACCGGAGTCAACCGTCATACCCTTTAGCGACCCAGACCCGTTCCAAGAATTTACATATCCTACCGCACTGTTGGCGAAACGGGCGATTGCAGAATATCTTGCTCAACCACTGGCGAAATTATCAGCCGAACAGCGAGCATTTATTGATGCATTGCTAGCCGAGACTTTGAACAAAAAGGCGCTCATGGAGAGGGTGCGGCAGTACTTCCAACAGCCAAAAGGGGGAGAACAACATGCTCACTGAGGTTATGGAACACTTTGGCTTGGTTAAGGAGTTTCCCAAGGTCGGGTACTACGAGACAGACCACCAAAAGCAAATGTTCAAAGACATTAAAGCCGCCATCTATTCAGGGAAACTGGTTGCCCTTACGGGGATTATTGGGTGTGGCAAGACGACCACTTTACGACGTTTATTTGAAGTTTTAGACAAAGAAGGTAAAATCCTGGTATCGAAGTCGCTTTCTGTGGATAAAGACCGCACGACGCTGCCAACACTGATATCTGCTTTGTTCTACGATTTGTCGGCAGACAAGGAAATTAAAATTCCTAAAGTTGGCGAAAAACGGGAACGGGAACTGCGGGATCTGGTCAAGAAGGGTAAAAAGCCAGTGGCGCTGTTTGTTGATGAGGCTCACGACCTACACTATAGTACTCTATCTGGACTCAAACGGTTAATGGAGGTAGTTGAAGACGGTGGTGGCACCCTTTCGGTGGTGCTAGCTGGTCATCCCAAACTGAAAAATGATTTGCGCCGTCCAACGATGGAAGAAATTGGGTATCGCTCAACAGTCTTCTCCCTAGATGGTATTGTTGGCAGTCAACGAGAATATATTGAATGGCTGGTATCTAAATGTACTACTGAGGGAACTCAAATTGGTGACATATTAGAAGCGGAAGCTATTGACTTACTTGCCACACGACTAAGGACGCCACTACAAATTGAACAACATTTGACGCTAGCCTTTGAGGCTGCCTACCAACTTGGAGAAAAACCAGTACAGGGCGCGATTGTTGAGTCGGTTTTATCGAAGCAGATTGATGATTTGGAACCTACTCTCAAAAGGCATGGATATGACACCAAAGGCTTGGCTGAACAGTTTAATGCCAAACCCGCCGAAATTAAATCACTGTTTCGCGGTCAGCTTGAACCAGCGCGTGCCCGTGAATTGCAGGAGCTAATGCTGGCGGCGGGACTGCCAATTTGAGCAGATCCTCAAGCGCATCTGCTAACATTCGCCTATTTGCATTTAATATGAGCCGAGATTTATGATTGCAAGCCAGTTGCAATTAATTTGAGCCGAGTTGCAATTAATTTGAGCCGGAGTGCGTTCTTATTTGCAATTAATGTGAGCCAGTAATTATCTTGTTTGCAAGCCGGAGTGTTTATATTTGCAAGCCGCTACACATAAGCGGGATTCGGGTGAAATTAAACGTTGTTGTTGGGCAATCTTTAGCCCCCGACTTATAAAGAGTAAATTCTGATATTGTGGGGACAATTCCCTAATTTCACGTTCTTCCTGGGCGGCAGATGTGACCTCGATTGTGTGATATTTGGGGTTTGTATTGCCCATCACTACTCGAAATAAATACACCCGTCGCCCAGAGTCACCCCTTGCTACTACCGTCAGTAAGCTGCTATTTGTCTTAAGCAATTGCGGCACGTTTAACGGGTTGATTCGCCGCAGATGCAACACAGTCGCCCCTGGAGAGTCGCACTCTCGTCCCAACCCCGACAAACAACCATCAACATCTAAAGAAGCGATCGCAGGGTTATCCAGCCATACTTTCTCTACTATCTCGCCACTGGGAATGAATGAAATATTAACTCCATACCCCGGCGACAATTCAATTAGCGGTATCTCACTTCCACTGTGACCAGTTGCTATGTCTTGTGAGATACGTCGCACCCCTTGGGAAGCTTGACTGGAACCAGTAGTTTCGCCAGCAACTACTGGCAGAATACCAGCAGCAAAGGTCAGCGCAGTAGATATAGAAGCGATGACAGCCAAATGTCGAAGAAAAGATTTCATGGTTAAAAGTGTTTAAAATTGAAAAGATTGGTTGATAAACACTTGCACATCTGTGCCTGGACGGACGTACCAAACCTCTTCTCGTTGTTGAATTTCTGAAAGCGCCCGTCTGTTGCGTTCTAAAATTTGTTCAGTCAGCGGTTCAAACCCTCCTTCCAAAACCGCTCCCAAGATATTGGGACCGCCTCGCCTGGTGGAAGAAAAAGTTGTTGTACCGCCAAACCCATTAGAAGCGGAGTATTGTTCTTCTTTGGGTTGATTGAGTACCTTACCCACTTTAGCAAGGGAGCCAACTACAAATGTTCCTGCGTCCCGTGAAGCTATTTCGGCACCTTTATCACCCCACTTTGATGCCATCAATGGTTGACCGGAACTGCCGCGAATACTAATCGCCCCTGCTGGCTCGCGTTCTTTGAGAGAGCGGATGGGAGTTTTGCGACTTAGGAGATGGGTTTTAAGTTCATCGATGGTATTTTCTATTTCCCAACGTTGGTGGTATTCGGATGCTAGCAACAAAGCTGGGAACACAGTAATATCCATCAAACTGCTAATCAGACGGTAAGTTTTTTGGACCTCATCACAGTCAATAGTGTACTCAATGACTCGCACCTGAATCCACTGGGCACCTTTTTTCCGAGACTTACCATCTGGGTAAATCCAACTCAAATAAGATCCATCATCTAAAACTTGTTCGACCTCGAATTTAACGTTAGCAGGCAATCGTCCTAAGTAGTGACACGATTATTTAAGTGTCGCATTTACCATTTTATAAGAATGCAACCCTCTGTCCCACATCAACAACATCCCATTTGTAACTGAGCGTAGCAGTTTTTGCACCCGGACACGCTCTCCGATGCGATATGGGCATATCAAGGCATCCACTATCAAATGAGTCCCTGTTTCAATCAGCAGAACTAATCTCACTTTGGGGAAAGCCGCTTTAGTACCTCGACGTGTCCCAGGATAACCAAAAACTCTAGCATTCGCCTCGCTATCCGGCACATCCATAACTGTTCCGTCTACTGCAATTGATGAGCAATCCACCCAAAAAAGCGCCTGGAGTTTGAGGTGTTGCTAAAGGACGGACAACACTTTCAAATAATTGGTTCATCACTCGGCATCCTACCCGTTGTCTGGCTTCACTAATTGATGAACTGCTTGGGAAAATGCCAATACTTAGCTACAGCAATCCATTTCCTGCTCAAACCATTCACGAGATTTTTCAGCACTGTTCGTAATCGTTACCGATGGCCACAGACTCATAGCGATTACTAGAGTGATCACCAACTGGGATGGAAGTTTTCTTTGACGCTCTTGTTGGCTGTTTGTCTTGCCAATTGCCTGTTCAATGGCATCTGAGGGTATAGCTGTTTCTATCGCCCTGAATACCTCAGATGATTCGATTACTGGAGATATGAAGGAGAATTCTTTGAGATGAACCAATTTAGCGATTGCCCTTTGGGCACTGCGCTCCGCGCAATCGCCTGTTAGAGAATAACAGTTAATCTACCTGATTTTGGGCTTAACCGAGAAGTATTGGTGGACGACCTTTGTAAGTCCACTTGAATAGTTTACTTTCAATTGCGTCCGCAACAAGTTCTTCTTTCGATTTGTATCGTCGGTAAATTATGGGTTTTCCAACTCCAGCACGGGTTGCAATTGCGTTCATGCTCATGCGCTCGAATCCAACTTCTGCCAGCAGTTCCAGGGTCGCTTGCAGAATCGCTTGATGAGATTGGGTACTTCGGGGCCGTCCCAATGGCTTTTTAGCGGTATCACTCATTGATGGTATTATAATTTACGATATCGTATCGTAACAGAGGCAATTATGAGTCAACATTCACACCCTCGTTACACAGACAAAAACAGCACCCAGACCCTTCGACAAGGACTCGATGAATACTATGCTGTGAACTCGAATCTCACTGATCCAAGGGAACTATCACAAGAATTTGCAAAAATTTTGCTGGCGCACGATGTCACCCACATCATTTTTGGCTGTGATACAAGTATGTATGACGAAACCAAATTGTTGCCGCTGACTTGGTGGGCAAGCGACTACAAGTTTCGTGACCACCTACGTGCGCTCAAAGATCCCACAATCGGTCCTGCGGTCAGCATCATGTATGACGACTTGGTGAAGCAGCATGGGTTGCTATGGTTGTATGGGTCAATTTTCCTGGTATTGCCACGACTGCTGCCAGAGCTAATTATGATGTGGTTCAAAACTCGCAAGCGTCACCGTTATGTTCCGTTTCTGAATTTTGAACCGCTTCTAGATCGATCACTCTTAGATATTCGTCAAGAGTTTGACCTTTTGCCTTTCATTAAATCCCATATTCCGCACCAAGTAGTATCACTGGAGTAAAAAGTAATAAATCGAACAAAAAAACAGTGAATGCGCTGGGATCGTTAGGGTGGGATGGAAGCTCGGTCTAGGGGGCGATCGCGAATAACTCAGCAAGATTGTGAGAAGCTGATCAATACCTTCGCCAATTTACGAGGGTTCAACGCCTGTAGAAACAGGGTGAATACCAGGGGAAACGCATCTTAATTATTGATATGAATTAATGAAAATTTCAAAATTATCTAAAAAATTGCAAAAATGACCGATATAATAAACACAGTAAATCAATAATTCGACTTTGATATAAATTCTTTTATCTGAAATGTAAGAATTCACTAATAATGCTAAAAAAAGTTCAAGAATAAGTCCTCCTGAAATAGTTTACTATCTCTGAAGCTAGTAAAAAATTCAGGCAGAGCATAAAATTGAAGTATTTAGAAGCTCGCTTCAGCTAGCGCTAAAACTCTCGCGCTCATATTTGTTATCCATTGCTGCGAGAAACTGCTTATTTTTTAGACCGACTTTGACACTTTTCTCTTTACCTAAAAGATTGACTGCAATAGCAGCGTAAAACTGCAAAATTCTGTGGAGCGTTATCTTTTCTAATTCGACAGTCATCTTCCCTAAAAGCAACATCCAGTACCCAGTGTAATGAATTTTCTATTCCCCAATGACTCCGTACCGACTCTGCAAACTTTTGGGCATTATTGCGCTCGACTACTAATATAGTAACGGGTTTCCACCGTTGTTTTACCATTAAGGGTGCGGATGTACTCTACCATACCTACACTATTAAATTTTGCCCATTTTTGTTCTGGGTCTAAACGCTCACTTATATTAGATAACATTAGATAATGGCGTATTTCCTGCCGTCCATGTGACATTTCTTGGTTCTTATACGTACTGTATTCCCAGTCATCAAAGCCATTACTTATCGCATCTTTAAATAACTGTTCAACCTCAGTATGAAGGTTACCTTGATTCTTTTTTAAGGTAATAATGTAATCTGCTTCTTTGTTGACAATTAATTTGACAATCTCTTTTTGACACCCTATAGCATCTATAGTAACAATACAACCAGATAATTCTAAAACCTTAATTAGTTCTGGTATTGCCGTAATTTCATTTGATTTGCAATCTACTTTGACTTGTCCCAACACTAATTTGTTTGCAGTTGCCCACGCACTCACCAAATGAACATTGCGCCTTGTTCATTACCCAAGTCAATCGGAGTTACATAACGTTTTTCCATCAATTGCAACAACTTCACCTGAAGTTATCTTATGTATTGATTTCATCCAGTTCAGGAAACATTCCTGGAACTGTTGGGGATTAATCAGTGCAAATACTCGTGCAAAAGTATCATGTGTTCGCGAAGCGTGCCGTAGGCATGGGTATGCCATTTGGTAATTCTAAAAACATTTTTAACCATTCATACTTTGCGCATCCATACGTCTCAATTGCCACCCAACTATCCGCTCCACAAATCACCCCACAGATGGCAATGGTAATAATATCGATTAACTTATGTCGTTTCGTGCGATCTATTCGTGGATCTTCTATCTGTGCAAAGTGATCAGCAATGGTGATTTTAGGCTTGATCTTCATTCAAGGAGAAATCAAATTGTAATTCTTCTGGTTCTGCTTCCTGAGAATATCACGCTCAAGAGAGGCTGACTTTCCCCTGTATGGAAAAGGGGTAAAGTTCGCATTGTTTATGGCTCGCTCCGCACGAATTGCGATTGCGCAAAGCGAGCGTCCAATCATGCAATCGCATTCATTTTTCGGTCTACTGACATTCGATGCGTACGCGCAGCGGCGGCTTCCGCATCGCCTGACAGTGGAATTATCAGCACAACCATCGCCGCCTTTTCGGTCAATCCATGTTCTACATTCGATGCGTACGCGCAGCGGCGGCTTCCGCATCGCCTGACAGTGGAATCATCAGCACAACCATCGCCATCTTTTCTCTTTACCCCCATATATTTATTTTTTTGTCAAGTCTTATTTAGATGCGTTTGCCCTGGTTGGGTAATCCCATACTGCTTACCGTGGATGATGAAATGGTGCAGGTGAATATCCTCCCACCCCATTGCCAGCTGGATCGTGTAATGCAAGTCTTCTATCGTGCTGTCGCTGCTGACAAGTATGCGCCGCCAAATCATTGGGCTGATGCCCAACAGCACCACCTTTAGTTGATATATGACGGGTTCAGAAGAATCAGACATTGAGTCATCTTACCGCGTTGTGTCCCTCATCTCCCCCGAAATTTTTCGCTCTCCTTTTAGCTGTACTATTTAATCGAAAAACGAACTAAAAAAATTACATTTATAACTTAGTTATATTACTATAACTAAGTTATACTAACTGACAAAAATTAGCACACATTCTATAGTTAAGTTATGTTGCCTCGTTGAGGGCAACAACCTAACAATCAATTTGTTGTAATAGTGCAATCATCCAAACTATGACTACAACTTTACAAAGACGCTCAAGCGCTAATGTATGGGAGAGGTTTTGTGAGTGGATCACCAGCATTGACAACCGTTTATACATCGGTTGGTTCGGCGTGCTGATGATTCCCACCCTGCTTGCCGCTACTATCTGCTTCATTATCGCCTTCATCGCTGCACCTCCCGTTGACATCGATGGTATCCGCGAGCCTGTTGCAGGTTCCTTAATCTACGGCAACAACATTATTTCTGGTGCTGTTGTTCCTTCTTCCAATGCCATTGGTTTGCACTTCTACCCCATCTGGGAAGCAGCTTCCTTAGATGAGTGGTTGTACAACGGTGGTCCATACCAGTTGGTCATCTTCCACTTCCTCATTGGTTGCTTCTGCTACCTGGGTCGTCAGTGGGAGTTGTCCTACCGCTTGGGTATGCGCCCCTGGATCTGCGTAGCATACTCTGCGCCTTTGGCTTCTGCTACCGCAGTATTCTTGATTTACCCCATCGGACAAGGTTCCTTCTCTGATGGTATGCCTTTGGGCATCAGCGGAACCTTCAACTTTATGTTTGTGTTCCAAGCGGAGCACAACATCCTGATGCACCCTTTCCATCAGCTGGGTGTTGTAGGTGTATTCGGAGGCGCTTTGGCTTGTGCTATGCACGGTTCTCTGGTAACCTCCAGCTTGGTACGTGAGACCACCGAGAACGAATCTCAGAACTACGGCTACAAGTTTGGTCAGGAAGAAGAGACATACATGATCATGGCTGCCCACGGTTACTTTGGACGCTTAATTTGGCAAAACTTTGGTTGGAGCAACAGCCGTTCATTGCACTTCGTTCTAGCTTCGTTACCCGTAATTGGTATCTGGTTCACCGCATTGGGTATCAGCACGATGGCATTCAACTTGAACGGATTCAACTTTAACCAGTCCGTTCTAGACTCACAAGGTCGTGTGATTAATACTTGGGCTGATATATTGAACCGTGCCAACTTGGGTATGGAAGTAATGCACGAGCGCAATGCTCATAACTTCCCCCTCGACTTAGCTGCTGGAGAAACTGAGCCAGTTGCTCTCACTGCTCCTGTTATCAATGGGTAAACTCATCCAAATTCAGATTTCAGTGGTCGGTTTTTAAGAGTACTTTACCTAAAGCTGATTTACTGAATTGATGTAATACCAATTCTATGTGAGGTTGCGCTTTATTCACCCATAGGCTAAAGCCTCGGGCTACACAAACAAAGCCTGCAAAGGCAGGCTAATTAGGCGCATCTTCATAGAGAAACGGTAAAAGCGCTCCTGGAAGGAGCGCTTTTTTATTTTCAACTTCCCCGCCCTACTAGTCTGTCAAGAAATAATTGAGGGATAAAGTCGCTTAAGGGACTTCCAGAAAATAAAGTATCCCAATTATCAATAATGATAATCACATTCAAGGGGGCACTCAGGGCTGCCGACGGCAGCCCTGAGTGCCCCCTTTATAGTAAATTTAATAATTAAGCTTACAAAAAAAGCTATGTCTAAAATTGAAGAACAAATCGAGCGATTGACCAATTCTACCCATGAGCTTTTTCCCGATTTAGGGAATTGGTTTATTGATATCTGTTGTGGAAAAACTTAAGTTTTAAAATAGTTATCAAAGTCTGCTGAAGCTCTAGACGAATATTAAATCAACACCATCTCACTTCGCGCGGAAACTGTGGAGTGCAGACTGTTCAGGCATACTTGAGGGGAAGAAAGCGGTTGCTGACAGCAACCGCTTTCTTCCTCCTCCTAACGATTATCATTGTCTGTTGAAGATTGCCTCTAGATTTTTTTGGGATAATTTATTCTTTGGAAGTCCCTTCATGAAATTCAAAAGCAGGGTTACACAGGTAGTTATGATACCGTAGCTCGCTATACCCGTCGCATCCGTCATTCACAAGGACTCAAACCTCGACAACGATATTCAAAACAGGTTCTACCAAAAGTTGCTGAACCTGAGAAACTTCGCCTGACGCCTCGTCGTGCAGCATGGTTGGTGCTACGCAAACAGGAATCACTTGAGCCAAATGATGAACAACTAATTGCATTGCTAATAGCCCAGCACCCCGATTTAGCTCAAGCCATTGAATTAGCTCAAGGCTTTGCTCAAATGGTACGCACTCTTACGCCATTACAACTTGACGAGTGGCTCACTCAAGCAGACAGTAGCAATCTTTCTGCTTTTGGTCGCAATGCGTTGCGTTTACGTGAAGATTACGATGCTGTTAAAGCAGGTCTAACAATGTCAGTCAGCAATGGTCCAGTAGAAGGGCAACCTTATCGACTGAAGATGTTAAAGCGGCAGATGTATGGTCGCGCAAAGATAGATTTGCTTGAGCGACGATTTTTGTTGGCGACCTGAGGGATATAATTTTGAATACTTCAAACTTCTTTTCTTTCAAACTTCCAACTTAACTTATGAGTTATAGAAATCAGTTTATATGGCAACGAGCAGTTCAGCTTGCCATTAATTGCTATAAATTTACGCGTTTATTCCCTAAATCGGAATTATATGGTTTGACAAGCCAAATACGACGTTCCGGAGTATCTGTTGCATCCAATATTGCTGAAGGTTATGGCAGACGTTCAAAACAAGAGTACATACAGTTTTTACATATTGCGTTAGGGTCTTTGAGAGAGCTTGATACACAATTAATAATTGCTAAGGAAGTTGATTTAGCACAGAAAGAGCTTTTCACTCCATTATTGAATGAAGTTGAAGAAATGCAAAGTATATTAGTTGCAACTTTAAACAAGCTAAAAGATTAAAATTTTACTTCTTCCTTCTTCCTTTTTCCTCCTTCAGCATAGCTGCCCTCAGCATAGCTGCCTTACCCCAACCAGGATCACCAAATTCTGCCAAGAGCCTTAATGTGGTTTCAATTTTGACTTGTTTGCGGTTTGAAGCGTTCTTGTTTGCAGTTCGTTACAGGTAGTCGTAGCGTGGGGGTTGACCTGGTTCTATTGGCAAGGGTTCGGCAATTTCTGCTACCAACTGCTTGTTACTCTCATCAAAACAAACGACCGGATATTGGGGGTCATAAGGACGCTTGTAAACATCAAGTACATCTTCCATGTGGCAAACAAACTCGGCTGAAGCTTCGGGGGGAATTATCCAAGATTCGCGATAAACCTTGGTTTAAGTTGGTTTTTTTTAGTGTCTGACGAATCGTTTCATGAGAAATGCTCTCCACTTCCTCCAACTCGACCAGCCGTTGTGCCAACAGTCGTAATGTCCAACGGGCACTACCACAGGGAGGACTGCTACAAGTAATGGCTACCAAATGTGCTTCCCCGTCTCCGTCCAACCGTCGTGGTTTGTGTTTGGTTTGAGCTTTTCGGTTGAGAGCTGCTTCTAGACTCAACTCCACAAATTGCTGCCGTACCCGTTCGATGGTCGCAACGCTAAGATCTAGAGCTTTGGCGATTGCGCGGAGCGCACTGCCCAAAGGGCAATCGCTTGATCTGTCCAACCTCCCTCCTTTTGATTGATGTCAGCTTTCAGTAATACACGCGCATGATTTATTTTGTACGCACTTTCTTTACCCTTTGTTGTTAATTTTTCGCGCGTATTCTCGTTCTTTGGAGGTTAGGCGGACGACGTATTTTTTCTTGGGCATCACACACAGCATCGGTTCAAGTTTATATAGATTACCGTGTTTTTTCATCCCTCAACTCAAAATTGACAGACTACTACAACGTTTTGGTATAAAGATATAACTTTACTATAACTTTTAATAACTGACAAAGCTTAGCAGACATTCTATCGTTATGTTATGTTGCCTCATTGAGGTCAACGACTTTACAGTCAACTTGCAACATAGTTGTAAGGTTGTGGTTCTATTTTTATAGAGTGCTTAATTGAAACAGCGCTCCTTCCAGGAGCGCTTTTTACCCGTTCCATTGAATTGTCTACTTACTTTTTGGTTGTGTTGCAAAAACTTGTGATGTTATGGTAAATGTGTTCTCTGTAGCAACTACCGGGATGCAAGAGTTGTGTTGCAAAAACTTTTTGAGGGCATAAAAACCCCGTTGTCGGGTTTTGTTTATGCAGCTACTCCGAAAATTTTGGCAAGAGATTTCACTTGACCCGAAATGTCTCCTTTTTCGATTCCTTGAATTTGTCCTTTTCGGATCATATTCATTGTCTGGTAACCTCTCAATGTCCGCCATGCTGTATGGAATGATTTGAACCCTAGTCCTGGATTGACCAACCGTTTTATCGGTCGGTGGTCTGGCTCCACAATATTATTGAAATACTTATTCTGTCGAAATTGGCAGGTTTTTGGGAGGGTTTGTGCTGCTTTGAGTTCGTCAATCGCTTTCGGATAAGCCGCATTCTTATCCACATCTATAACTCGTGGCGACTGGTGATGCCTAGCCTTCAAAGCCTTATGGAAGAATCGTTCTGCTTTCGAGTGCATCTCGTCCACACACTCAGCATAAAGTCAAGGGTATTGCTCTGTGAATCCACTGCCCGATACAGATATTTCCATTCACCTTTGACGTGCGATATACGTCTCATCCACCCGCCATGAGTCGTTGGTCGTTCTAGGTGAGTCCGGCATCGTTTATCTAGTTCGGGGGCATAGCCTTGAACCCATCGATAGATTGTCGTGTGCTCCACTCTCTTGTCCCCGTTCCAGCATCATCTCTTCCAAATGGCGGTAGCTCAAAGGATAGCGCAAGTACCACCGCACGCACAGCACTCTGGTTGTCTGATTGAAAGTGACGCCATTTGAACGGTTGCTTGGGGTTCATTAACGGGGTGACTCTGGCAAAAAGCAGTTGGTATAAATAACACTTCTACCAAACCACCACAGGTTTTTGCAACACAACCAATTGTCGAGATAACGTCGTTTGGGGATGATGAGTTTATGAGTGAACACGTCAAAAGCTCACCTGGACGCCCACGTAGCGTCCAAGCCCATCAAGCGATTATTCAAGCGACCCTTGACCAGTTGGCGCAGGTTGGGTACCAAGGCATGAGCATCGAAGCAATCGCCGCACGTGCTAGGGTGGGCAAACCCACCATCTATCGACGGTACAGATCTAAGGAAGAACTTATTGCAGACGCGATCAAAAGTCTCAGGGAGGAGGTCCCGATACCGGATACTGGCAGCCTCTGGGGAGATCTTGATATCTTCATCGAGAATGCAGCGAAAGCCACACTCAGTTCCCTTGTTCGTCAAACCATTGCCCTAATCATCAGCACAGCGTCTAGCAGTCCTCAGTTTGCCTTTGTCTACTGGGCAGAATACATGAAACCTCGGCTTCAAGCCTTTTCCGTTGTGCTTGAACGTGCTAAAGGTAGGAATGAAATCCAGGCAGATACAGACCCTGATTTGGTCTTCGACCTCATGAGCGGGGCAATGTTGTATGCGCTGGTCTTTAAACCTGCCACTGAGCCATTTGAGGCATATATTCATCGCGCCCTGAAGCTTTTACTTAAAGGTACTGGTGGAGAGTGAAAAAAATCAAAGGATTCAAACCGTTGGGGAGACATTTGCGTGTAGCGAACAGTATGATGAATGTTTTTAAATTCAGTAGATCGAAAAGTTTTTTAGAAGACTTACCAGCCGTTCATTTGAGCAAGTATAACCCTCTTTTGTTACTTCGGGGAGAGTAAAATAAAGGACATTCTCCAAAAATCAAGTCCTGACAATGACTGCACCCAGAGAGGCAGTAACGACGGTAGGGTTTATTGACGATTACTGCCAGCACTACCAAAAACTGTTTGACGATGCTAGAAACTTTGAATGCTTCAAGTTCTTACACTTGGGGATGATATCAGAAACTAAGCGCAAATCCTTACTATAGCGAAACACAGTTGTACGTCCAATGCCAATTTGCTTCGCTACAGCTGGTGCTGACCAGCCTTGGTGGTGTAAGTCCCAGACTTGTTGATAGTTTGTCAGTCGGCGTGTTCTGCGTTGTTCGGCTCGATGTTGCTCTTTAGTCGTTGGTTGTGGTGGTGATACCAACACAACCGTAGTCCCGTCTTGACCACCCGCATTTGAAAGGCTGTGTTCGACAGCGACCGCTTTGATAGCTTGACTGTGTGCGCCAAACACCTGATCCAGGGTTTCGCCTAAGTTTTGCAACAGATGAAACCGATCAGCAACCTGGATGGCCGCCAAGGCAAACGCATCTTGTCAACAAGAACCTCTCAATGTCAATAAAACCCAAAATAATCGCATTAATCCCCGCTTATTGACAATGTTTTAAGCGATTGCGCCCAGCGCAGTGCTATGCAGGGCAATCGCCTTAACCCCTGAAAAACCAATCAAACAATAAATTCTTGTTTTTGCGTTGATACACTAATTAAGGTTTTTGTCAAGACTAATTAAGATGCGTTTGCCCTGCCATACGCGGCGACAACACGAGGCAGCCGTTCGCAAAAAATCCGCCGCATACATATTTTATTGATACAGAAGAACCGACGGGTGAGCAATTGTATCTGTACCGTCACTCCCTGCCAAGGTAAGTCGGCAACTGTTCGTTTGTAACGACTATGTATCCGTGATGAAGCTTGGTGGCAGCGGGGGCATGGGACTGCTGATTGGATTGTTTTGGCGACCAGTACGACTTGAGTTTCCTCTGAAGTAATGCTTTCTAGTTCAAGTGCTTCGGTGTCAACCAGTAACGGAGTTTCCTTCATATAAACAATTATAGTAAATTGCCAACACTATCATCAAAAGTGCGGAAGACCCGCTATTTTAGTACATCTGCAACCATATAATCTGATACTGACGACTTTCAATTTATCTGAGTAAATCTTCGGCTTTTTTTCGTTCTGTAATGTCTAGAAATGTTTCCAGCATCCGTGTGGCTTGACCTGTTTCATCATACAGGATCTGACCTTTAGCTTCCACCCAACGGATGCTTCCGTTATTTTGGAACAAGCGGAAATCAATATTGTAGTCCATGCGTTCCTCAACAGCATAGCTGACTACAGAGGTTAACTTTTCATGGTCGTCTGGATGAATATATTTTAGTAAGGTGTCAAAGTCACGGTTAAAAGTTTCTGGGTTGAAACCGAAAACAATTTCCAGGTTATCAGACCGGATAATCTCTCGAGTTTTTAGATTCCACTCCCAGGTACCCATGCAAGCAGCTTTCAGTGCTATATTTAAACGCTCTTCACTTTGTTTTAATGCTGCTTTTACTTGCTTGTACTCGGTGACATTGGTGATACTAAAAACTAGTCCTATTACCTGACTTGTTAGGTTCTCAACGGCGTCGGCATACAGTTCGACTTGGATTATTTCACCATAGTGAACACGTATTGCTACCTCACCTTTCCAGGTATACCCATTAAGTATGAGGTTGTGGATTTCTTGTCCAACTTCAGTAGTCACAAACCGAGTGAATAAACCTCCATCTGCATTGAACTCGTCTATTGAGTCCCCAAATAATTTTAGGAAAGCTTTATTAATATCAATGATGTTCCCATCAGTGTCTGTGACGCATATTGCCTCACTAGCTTCTTCAAATGCCTTGAAAAGACACAGGAGCGATTCTTTGAACTGCAACCGCTTGCTTAGTTCAGTTTGTAGTTGATTAACGGCGTATTCTAGCTTGATTGTCTGACAAACTATTAGGGATTTGATCTCAGTGATAACATTGTTATTTTCATTACTTTCTGGTGTAAGTATTTGATTGTGGAACAGTTTTGGGTAAGCGTAACCTTGGAGTATCAGGTTTCTGTATAACAGTGCTAAAAGTGCAGCTATGATGACCAAAAAAATTACCCAAAAGATACCTAACTCTACTTTAAGCTGGCTGAGAGATATAAAATTTCTGTTCATACTTTTAGCTATCAATCTGTAGACAGATTTTTGTATAACGTTATTGAAGAAAGGCAATCAGAGGGGGGAGCCAGACCCTCTGAAGAGCACCTTTTTAGAGATTTGGTGGGGGCTTGGACCCAATTTGGGCTAGGTACAAAGGCTTCTAGTATAATCAAAAACTTCTTTCCTTCTGCACCCTGCAGTATGACTCTGCCTTGCCCGAAGGGCTTAGTCAATAACATGGCTTTAACCTGCAGTATAGTCGTTACTGCATCTCGGGCGTTCCTGAATGGAAGTATGAATCAAGCGATCGCTTCAAACTTGCGGGCGCTACGCGCCCGCAGCGCTACGGAATCGTACTTGAGATAATGTATTACTAATCGAATTGAAAATTTTAGCATTTCTTCTGACTTAGAGTAGCAGAAAGTTTTACGATGTAGACGAGCAAGATAATGTCTTAAACGACTGTTTTCTCCTTCTACCTTCAATTATGCAACGCCGTATCCCAGGCGTGCAGTCATAGCCAGGACTCGATTTTCGTCGATTGTCCTTTATTTTACTACCGCCGTAAAAAAATTATAGCAATTCTCATTTTAAAATTGGTTCAATTTGTGTACGGCAGTCCCAGTGATTGGCAGGGCAAACGCATTTAATTAGCGCCAATCATAAATGATGAAGTTTTTTACCCGCTTGAAAATTTATCCAATAATAGGCGAGCACTACTTTTATTTATTAAACTTAGATTAATCACCATAGTTGATAAAAATGTTTAATAATTTAGCAATATGTAAAGATATTTTCGCGTCTTACTTCAGTTTAAACACTGTGATTTGTAGTAATTATTGAAACCATTAAACTCTTTGGATTTGGACAAATAAAAATGTTCCGAACGTGAGTTTTTCGCCCTAGAAGATGTATTTTCAATTCATTAATCGTATTTTCTACTTCCCAACGCTGATAGTATTCCTTCGCGAACAACTGTGCTGGAAATTTCTCAGGGCAAACGCATCTAAAAAGCAGATGTTGTGTCTTCCAGAACTTTTAGTGTCGTTGGTTGGTTTTGTACAACTGAAGAAAAGCGATCGCTAAAATAACAGATGAACTTTTGTTCAGTTATTGAAAAAAATTAAATAATATTGCGATTCCTTAAGACATCAATCAATATTTATCATTACTAGGGGCAAATATAGCGGTGCGATGTAGAAAGTCGAGTGTTAGAGGATTAAATAAATCCTCATAAAATGAGTGGAGAGCTAACTCTCCCGGTGGAGTCTGTCCCACCGTCCTCACGTAAAAGAGTCATTGACTCCGGTCACACTGGTAGTAAGTAATGAACCCAGTGGAATGCAGACCACGAAAGAAGCCAATACGGTTCAGTTAAGCCCCAAAGTCGTGTAAATTAAGGATTATCCCCAAGAGTGGAAATTAACCGTGGTGCATCTCAAAGATTTCTCACTATTGTCTCCAACGATACAAAATAGCGATTTACTCAAAGCGATAGAGACAGCCATTCCTGCAACTGCGATTGAGCGAGCGAGCCTCCCAAAGGGAGGAGCTTCGCTAACGTAACAAGCAAAGCCAGCGAAGAAAGAAATCGTTCTTTACCAGCACATTTGGTAGTCTGTCTGCTAGTAGCAATGAGCCTTTGGTCGAGAGATTCGATGCGGGATGTACTCAAAAACTTAATTGATGGGATGTCTGAGGCATGGGTAAAGGTTGGTAAATATTGGCGAGTGCCATGTAAATCAGCAATCACTCAAGCGGGCGCAGCGGTTACGGCCAGGGGTAATGAGCCGATTATTTCACCAGTTAGTACAACCAATGGCGACTGCTGAGACAATAGGAGCATTTCTAAATGGACTACGAATTGTGGTGATTGATGGCACTTGTTTTGATGTTCCAGACAGTGATGAAAATGCGAGAGTTTTTGGTCGCCCCAGTAGTCGTCCAGGCACACAAGCAGCTTTTCCCAAAGTCAGATTAGTCATATTAGTAGAAGCCGGAACGCACATAATATTTGATGCAATAATAGTGTCCATACCGTATAGGAGAACGAGTGCGGGCATTAAAATTATTCCGACCAGTACATCAGGGATGTTGTTGATGTGGGATCGGGGATTGCAAACGGGATGCAATGGTACATACAACAGTGCCTAAGGGGTGTGACTATTTAGGTAGAATTCCTGCCAATGTTAAATTCTTTGCAGAAAAATCGTTGTCAGACGGCTCTTATCTGTCATGGATTTACCCATCTGCAAAGCTACGAAAAAAGGGTTGTCAGCCAATATCAGTACGAGTTATCGAGTACACAATTGAGCATCCTGAAAACCCAGAAGAACAAGTGACATATCGCTTGATTACTAGAGCGCCGGTACAGTAATGACAATTCCGGGTTAGGATGACCAAAGGGACTGAAACAAGAGTTGTGCGGTGCCCAATTATGTGAAGTTTTGCAAGGTATTTCTCATTTAAGAGTAGTAGGTTTCAACGAATGCAACCACCTTTGTGGCATCCGCAAGTGGAATTATCAAACATCGAGCAGGCGATCGTTAATCGTATCAAACGTGCCAAACTGTTTATTTTCTTGCGGCAAGTGCGTCACCAATTATTTGATGATGAATTCCAAACAGAGTTGGCAAAAATCTTTGATGAGAACCCCAAAGGTCAACCCCCCATACCGCCGGCGAAATTAGCATTAGTCACTATCCTGCAAGCATACACTGGAGCCAGCGATGACGAAGCAATTGAGTCGTTATTAATGGATAAACGTTGGCAGTTAGTACTAGATTGTCTTGAGTGTGAACAACCACCATTGAGTAAACCAACAATTGTCCGATTTCGCGCTCAACTGATGAAGCGGCGATTAGACCGAAGGCTAATTGAACGCACTGTGGAACTAGCAAAACAGACAGGTGGTTTTGGATCGAGAAATTTGCGAGCAGCGGTGGATTCATCGCCATTGTGGGGAGCCGCAAAAGTAGAGGATACTTATAATCTGTTGGGTCACGTCCTGAAAAAGGCAGTGAGCGCTCAGGGCGCGTCAGCAGGGGCGGGAGCTGACGGATCTAGCGATGGAATTGGGAGCAGAAGTTGTTAGTGGTTCGAGTGTGAAAGCGGCACTAGATATAGACTGGGACAATCCAGAGGAACGCTCTAGTGCTTTGTCCAAGTTGCTTGTGGCCGTACAAGCAGTAGAAACTTGGCTGGAGCAAAATCAGCAACTGAGCGTCGCCGATAGTGTCGAACAGAATCTGAAAGTGGCGCGACAGGTCGAATCTCAGGATGTCGAAGTCACAGTAAATGGGACACCACAGTTGCGGCATGGGGTAGCTAAGGATAGACGAGTCAGTGTGGAAGATCCAACCATGGGATTAAGTTAGGTCGAGGGGGAGTATTATCTCCCGCCCCTCCCATTTAGAACCGGACGTACCCGTTTCCGTGTATCCGGCTCCCGACAATCTTAAGTATCCCTTTTGCTCATGTGGATATATTGGTGACAGG
>Ga0209902_101000_pt1 | contig 18158 bp, 14 predicted proteins | sample FECB27metaG_FD_188304 | JGI IMG/M metagenome (GOLD analysis project Ga0209902, IMG submission 188304) | Cyanobacterial communities from the Joint Genome Institute, California, USA - FECB-27 (SPAdes) (version 2) | ecosystem: Environmental > Aquatic > Thermal springs > Hot (42-90C) > Microbial mats...
AGATCGCCAACCTGCCCGAAACGCCGCCCGCCTGGGAAGCCAAGCCGGTTTCGGCGGGCGCGAAACAGGTCGAAGGCACGCTGTATCGCGTCCTCGCGGGCGACACGCTGCGCGGCGTGGGCGACAAGACCGGCGCCGGATCCGAAGCGATCGCGCGCGCCAACAACCTCACCGCGCCCTACACCATCTTTCCGGGCCAGATGTTGCGCGTTCCCGCCGGCCGTTATCACCGCATCGGCCAGGGCGAGACCGGCATCGCGATCGCGCGCGCCTATGGCGTGGCCTGGTCGGAGATCATGGCGCTCAACGGGCTGCAGGAACCATTCGTGCTGCGCGTCGGCCAGCGGCTCGCGCTGCCGGGCGAGGCGGCACCGCCCGCACGACAGACGCTGGAGCAGCGTGCGGCCGCCTTCAAGCTGGACATCGCCTCGATCCTGAGCGGCGGCGAGCCTGCGCTGCCCGTTGGCAAGTCCGCCGCCGCGCCCAGCGCGAGCCCGGCGCGCACGTTGCCGCCAAGCGCGGCGGTCGCGGCGCCCGCCAGCTTCCAGGGCGGTTTCGCCTGGCCTGCAACCGGACGGCTGCTGACGCGTTTCGGGCCCAGCGGAAAGGGTCTCGTGAATCAGGGCGTCAACATCGCGCTTCCCAAGGGGACGGACATCAAGGCGGCGGCCGACGGCGTCGTCGCCTATGTCGGCGACGGCGTGAATGCCTATGGCGGGTTGATCCTGATCCGTCACGGCAGCGGCTGGGCGACGGCCTATGGCCATGCCCAGGAATTGCTGGTCTCGCGCGGGCAGGCGGTGAAACGCGGCCAGGTGATCGGACGCAGCGGCCAGTCCGGCTTTGCCGACCAGCCGCAGCTCCATTTCGAGATCCGCCAGAACAGCAAGCCTGTCGACCCGCTGAAGCACCTGCCCCCCGCCTGATGCCGATCCGCAAGTCTCGCCTGGACCTGCGCTACGAAACGCTCCAGCGCACCGCGCGGACGCCGGTCTGGATCTCGATCGGCTGGCGCGTGATCTTCGTGCTCGCACTGGTCGGCATCGCGGTCAGCGTGCACTGGTTCGACCGCGCCGGGCTGCGCGACAATTACGACGGGCACGTCAGCTTCGTCGACGTCATCTATTTCACGATGATCTCGATCACGACGACGGGCTATGGCGATATCGCCCCTGTGTCCGAGCGTGCGCGGCTGTTCGACGCGTTGATCGTGACGCCGATCCGCGTCTTCGTCGTGCTCGTCTTCCTCGGCACGGCCTATAACTTCGTGTTCAAGCGAACCTGGGACAAATGGCGCATGAAGCTGATCCAGAAGAACCTCCACGACCATATCGTCGTCTGCGGCTTCGGCACCAGCGGTTCGGAGGCCGTGGACGAACTGCTCGCGCGCGGCACCGACCCGCGCGAAATCGTGGTGATCGACCAGTCGCCGGTGGCGCTCGAGCGGGCGGCGGCGTGCGGATGCGCGGTGATCGAGGCGGACGCGACGCGCGACGAGTCGCTGAAGGCGGTGAAGATCGACCGCGCACGCAACGTCATCGTCTCGGCGGGGCGCGACGACACGTCGATCCTGATCGTGCTGACCGTCCGTCACCTTGCGGATTCGGTGCCGATCAGCGTGCTGGTCCGCGCCGAGGACAACGAGATCCTCGCGCGTCAGGCCGGCGCCACGACCGTGATCAATCCGGTCAGTTTCTCCGGATTGCTGCTCGCCGGATCGTGCCACGGACCGCATATCGCGGATTACATGGCCGATCTCGCGGCGACCGACGGCAGCGTCAAGCTGGCCGAGCGGCAGGTGGCGGCGAACGAGATCGGCAAACCCTTGTCGGCGATCGCCGGAGGGATCGGCGTCCGCATCTACCGCGCGGGCGCACCCATCGCCTTCTGGGAACCGGCGGCTGCGGCGCTCGAACCGGGCGACACGATCCTGGCGATCGTTCAGGGGGATGGCGCTAAGGGGGACTGATATCGGTCGCCATCCGGCGAAGCTAAAGCGACAGATTGCGCACCCTGATGACATTTGCGTCCGCACACACTATGTGGCGCGCTCCCATGGCACTTCAACTTCCCTCCCCGCCGAAGATCGGCATGGTGTCGCTTGGCTGTCCGAAGAACCTTGTCGACAGCGAACGCATCCTCACCAAGCTGCGCTCCGATGGCTACAGCATGTCGCCCGACTATGCCGGCGCGGACGTGGTGCTGGTCAACACCTGCGGTTTTCTCGATTCCGCGAAGGAAGAGAGCCTGGAGGCGATCGGCGAGGCCATCGCCGAGAATGGCCGCGTCATCGTCACCGGCTGCATGGGCAAGGAAGCCGAAGCGATCCGCGCCCGTTTCCCCGGCGTGCTCGCGGTCACCGGCGCGCATCAATATGAGGAAGTGGTCGGCGCGGTCCACGAAGCGGCGCCGATGCCGCCCTCCGCCTTCCTGAACCTGGTGCCAGAGCGCGACCTGAAGCTGACGCCGCGCCATTACAGCTATCTGAAGATCTCCGAGGGCTGCAACCATCGCTGCGCCTTCTGCATCATCCCGTCGCTGCGCGGCGATCTGGTGAGCCGCCGACCCGATGCGATCCTGCGCGAGGCCGAGAAGCTGGTCGCCGCGGGGACCAAGGAACTGCTGGTGATCAGCCAGGATACCTCGGCCTATGGCGTCGATATCCGCCACCAGCCGCGCGAATGGCACGGCCGCGAAGTCCGCGCACACATGACCGACCTTTCGCGGGAGCTGGGCAGCCTGGGCGCCTGGGTGCGCCTCCACTATGTCTACCCCTATCCCCATGTCGACCAGGTCATCCCGCTGATGGCCGAGGGGCTGATCCTCCCCTATCTCGACATCCCGTTCCAGCACGCCAGCCCCAATGTGCTGCGCGCGATGAAGCGGCCCGCCAACGAAGCCAAGGTGCTCGAGCGGATCCGCAAATGGCGCGACATCTGCCCCGACATCGCGGTTCGCTCGACCTTCGTCGTCGGCTTTCCCGGCGAGACCGAGGAAGATTTCCGCTATCTGATGGACTGGCTGGCGGAAGCGCGGCTCGACCGCGTCGGCGCCTTCCGCTTCGAGCCTGTCGAGGGCGCGGCCGCCAACGACCTGCCCGATCCGGTGCCCGAAGAGGTCAAGGAAGAGCGCTACGCCCGGCTGATGGAGCTGACCGCGCGCATTTCCGCCGAGAAGCTGGAGGCCAAGATCGGCCGCACGCTGGACGTGATCATCGACGCCGTCGACGAAGAGGGCGGCGCGACCGGCCGTTCCAAGGCCGACGCGCCCGAGATCGACGGCGAAGTGCATCTGCGTGACGCCGACGGGCTGAAGCCCGGCGATATCATCGCGGTCGAGATCGAGGATGCCGACGAGCACGACCTGTTCGGGGTGCCGGTCGGGCGATGATCTTTCAGGCTAGCCAGCCAACGCCATCCGCCGCTCAAGCCACATCCACAGATACTCCGCGCTGAATCGCTCAACCGCGATCCGCGCCCAGCCCGGCCGATATTCGACGGTCACACGCAGATCTGCGACGCGCGCGGTGACAGCGCCCTGCTCGCTGGTCACGATCGGCGCGATGCCGAGCAGATCGCAGACTGCCGGGCCGGTCAGCTCGACGAACGCATAGGCGGCGCTCATATCCTGGGCGAGCGCGGTCGCGCCCGCCGATGCGGCACGCATCCGTGCCGCCAGTGCATCTCGGTCGCCGCCCTCCTCCAGCATCAGCCATTCCCCCGGACCGATCGCAATCGCGCCGGGCAGGTCGATCGGCGCGCGACTGACGATCAGGCACGCGGCGATATCGCTTCGCGCACGCATCGCGTGCGGGCCGACAAGTACCAGATCGCGCTCCAGCGGCGCGGATGCGATCAGTTCAGCCATTCAGCCGGCTCCCCTCCGGATCGAAGGCGCAGATGGGCGAAACCGTAGCCGGCCATTCGCGACCTTCCGACCACAGGCGCACCGTCTCGCCCATCCGCGCGCGTCCGCCCTCCAGCAGGCCAAGCGCGAGGCCACGGCCCAGCGTCGGGCTGAACGCGCTGCTCGTCACGATCCCCTGACTGGGGAACGGATCGCCGCCGATGACATGTGCGCCGATCGGCACGATCGCGGCCGGATCGACCGGCTGCAGTCCGACAAGCTGCGCGCGATCCGGCGCCGTCGCGGACGCGTGGAGCAACGAGCGTTTGCCGAGGAAATCGGATTGCTTGCGCGCGATGCCCTTGCCCCAGCCGATATCGCCCGGCTGGGTGCGGCTGTCGGTGTCGCTGCCGACATGGATATAACCCTTTTCCAGCCGCAATATGTCGAGCGCCTCCAGGCCGAAGGGGATCAGCCCCTCTCCCGCGCCGCATTCGGCCAGCCAGGCGGCGAGCGCGTCGGCAAAGTCGGCGAAGATCGCGATCTCGTAGCTCTGCTCGCCGGTGAAGCTGACGCGCTGGATCCGGACGGGCTGGCCGGCGAGGTGACCGGTGCGGATCGCGTTGTGCGGGAAGGCGTCGGGCGAAAGATCCACGTCGCAATCGGCGCGCGACAGCACCGCGCGCGCACGCGGACCCGCAAGCGTCAGCACCGCCCATTGCGCCGTCACATCCTGGATGACCAGGTCGAGCGGCCATTCGAGCTGATGCCATTGATCGAGCCAGCGCAGCACGCGTTCGGCATGGCCGCTGCTTGCGGTCATCAGGAAATGATCGTCGGCCAGCCGCGCGACGACCCCGTCATCGATCAGCGTGCCGAGCTCATCGGCCAGCAGGTTGTAAAGGATCCGACCCACCGGGATGGTGCTCGGACTGCCGACTGACATCAGGTCGAGGAAACGGCCGGCGTCCGGCCCTTTCAACTCGATCTTGCCGAAGGAGGAACTGTCGATCAGCCCGACGGCGCCACGCACCGCCAGCGCCTCGCGTCGGGCAGCGGCCTCCATCGTCTCGCCGGCGATCGGATAATGCGACGGCCGCAGCCAGCCATGATCCTCGAACGCAGCACCCTGCGCGACATGCCAGTCATGCGCCGGCAGCCGCTTCCACGGATGGAACAGCCGGCCGAGCCCGTGGCCGGCCGCGAGCGCGCCGAACGCCAGCGGCGCGAAGGGCGGTCGGAAGCGCGTGGTGCCGACCGCGCCGGGTTCGACGCCCTGCAGCGCCGCCAGCGCGGCGATGCCGTTATGCGCGCTCAGCTTGCCCTGATCGACGCCCATGCCCCAGACGGTGTAGCGCTTCACATGCTCGACCGAGCGGTAATTCTCGCGCGTCGCGAGGCGGAGGTCGTCGGTCGACACATCGGTCTGGAAATCGACGAATGCCTTGACGCCCGGATCGGGCAATGGCGGCACAACCGCCGCTTCTCCCGACAATGGTGCGGGCGGATCGCCCCTGCCCGTCGCCGCCCAGCGGCCCGCCGCGATGCCGTCTGCGATGCACGCCTCGGTTTCGAACAGCCCACGCGCCGCGCCGCAGGACCGTTCCGCCTGCACCGACCTGTCGGGCACGAAGGCGCCGGCGACCGCGTCGTGTCGCAAGGTGCCGCCGGATTGCGAGAAGAGCTGGACCGCCGGGCTCCAGCCGCCGGACATGCCGATGCAATCGCATGTCACGCGGCGCCTGTGTCCGTCCGGCCCGGCCAGGATCGCACCGCGTACGCCACGGCGACCGATGACGCGCAGCACGCGGTGGCCGCGCAATACCGCGACACCGCGTGCTTCCGCCTCCGCCGCGACATGGCCAGGCGCATCGCGCAGATCGACGACGAGCGGTTCGAGCCCTTCGGCCAGCGCCGCGAGCGCCGCGCGATAGCCATGATCGTCAACCGTCGCGAACAGCGGCCGGCGCCCCGGCGCGACGCCGTGATCGACGATGTAGTGGCGCATCGCGTCCGACAGCATCACGCCCGGCCGGTCGTTGCCGCCGAACAGCAGCGGCCGTTCGAAGGCGCCGCCGGCCAGCACGACACGCCCCGCGCGGATCCGACGGAAACGCTGGCGGACGCCGCCGGCTTCGACCTCTTCGAGCGCGGTCAGCAGATTATGATCGTGATAGCCCGTCACGGTGGTGCGCGTGAGGATGCGGACATTGGGCATGGCTGCGAGCGCCGCCACCCATTCGACGACGCGCGCGTCGTCGCGGCTGGCGCCGCCGAGTTCCGCTTCCGCCTCCGCCAGCATCACGCTGTCCCCCGCCTCGGCGACGGCGCGCGCGGCGGACAGCCCGGCGACTCCGCCGCCGACGACAAGGACATCGCAGCGGTCGGCGCGCATGTCATAGGCGTCGGGGTCGGGCGAGGCCGGCGCGCGGCCCAGCCCCGCGGCGCGGCGGATCAACGGCTCGAACAGCGACCAGCGCGGCCAGATGAAGGTCTTGTAATAGAATCCCGCCGACAGCAGCCGGGAGAAGACATCGTTGATCGCGCCCAGGTCGAATTCGGGCGACGGCCAGCAATTGACGCTGTGCGCCTCCAGCCCATCCTCCAGGCGAATGCGCGTCGCGGGCAGGTTGGGCGTGTCGCCGATCCGCACCAGCGCGTTGGTCTCGGCGAAACCCATGCCGACCACGCCGCGCGGACGATGATATTTGAAGCTGCGGCCGACGATGCGCACGCCGTTCGCGAGCAGGGCGGCGGCAAGCGTATCGCCCTCGCGCCCCTCCATCTCGCACCCGTCGAAGCGGAAACGGATCGGCCGCGCCGCCGCGCGGGGATGATCGGACAGGCGGAAGCCGCTCATTCGGGCAGCTCCGGCATCTCGTTCAGGCCGTAGGTGGCGACGATCTCATGGCTCGCGGTGTCGCGCGCGGTGTGGAACCAGCGGCGGCAGCCATAGGCATGAAGCCATTGTTCGCGCAGCAATCCGCGCGGATTGCGGTGGAAGAACAGATACTCCGCCCAGCCCGCATCATCGATGGCGTCGGGTGCCGGGCGCGCGACATGCGCCTCCCCGCCGTTCACGAACTCGGTCTCGTCGCGCGGGCCGCAATGCGGGCAATCGATCCTCAGCATGGCGCGGTCCTCAATGCGAAATGCCGGCGGCCGCCGCTTCGTCGACCAGGGCGAGGTCGCGGAAACGGTCGAGCGAGAAGGCGCGGATCAGCGGATGGGGCTCACCCGTCGCGATGGTGTGGGCGAATGTCTCGCCGCCCGCCGGGATCGCCTTGAAGCCGCCCCCGCCCCAGCCGCAATTGAGATAGAGGCCGGGCACCGGGCTGAGCCCCAGCACGGGCGAACTGTCATGTGCGTAATCGACGATGCCCGCCCATTGGCGCAGCATCCGCACGCGGCTGAACGACGGGATCAGTTCGACCAGCCCGGCCGCGACGGCCTCCGCGGTCGGGATGTTGCCGCGCTGCGCATAGGACGCATAGGCATCGGCATTACCGCCGAGCACCAACCCGCCCTTGTCAGACTGGCTGACATAGACGCCGAGCACGGAAGAAGAGACGATGGTGTCGAGCACCGGTTTCAGCGGTTCTGAGACGAAGGCCTGAAGCGCATAGCTGCGCAGCGGCAGTCGGAATCCCGCCATGTCGGCGAGCATCGTCGAATGGCCGGCGACCGCGACGCCCAGCCGGCCGGTCGCAATGGCGCCGCGCGTCGTCCGCACGCCGGTCACCGCGCCGCTCGCGGGATCGCGATCGATGCCGGTGACCGCGCAATTCTGGATGATGTCGACGCCCAGCCGGTCGGCCGCACGCGCATAGCCCCACACCACGGCGTCGTGACGCACCGTCCCCGCGCGCCGCTGCAGCATGCCGCCCAGGATCGGATAGCGCGCATCCGGCCCGAAATTGAGGATCGGGCAGTGGCGCCGCACCGCTTGGGGCGTGACGGTCTCCATGTCGATGCCGTTGAGCGCCATGCCATTGACCAGCCGCCGCTGGAAATCCACCTCGCCGCGGCTGTGCGCGACGGTCAGCATGCCGCGCTGGCTGAACATGATGTTGAAGTTGAGCTCGCGCGAGAGGCCTTCGTAGAGCGAGACCGACCGGTCGAAAAAGGCCGCGCTCTGCGGGTAATAATAATCGGATCGCACGATGGTTGTGTTTCGGCCGGTATTGCCGCCGCCGATCCAGCCCTTTTCGAGCACCGCGATATTGGTCAGGCCGTGGCGCTTCGCCAGATTATAGGCGGTGGCGAGGCCATGGCCGCCGCCGCCGACGATCACCGCGTCGTAACGCGGCTTCGGCTCGGGCGAGCGCCATGCCTCGCCCCAATGGCGGTTTCCGGACAGCGCGTTGCGCAGCAGCGCAAGCGCCGAATAGCGACCGCTCATCCAGCGCCGCCCTGACGATCGGCGATGTAGCGGCGGATATCGAGGCTGTAATCCTCCAGCGGCGAATAATAGCCGTGATCGTGGACGCGCGCGGACATGCCGCGCTGGACGCGCTCGCACACCGCCCAATCCTGCCTGTTGACCATGTCCCAGAAATCGACCGCATCCGACGGATCGAACCCGGGTTTCGCCATCTCGTCGCGGTGGAACAGGAAACGGCATTCGATCCGCGTGCGATCGGCCGCCTCGGGCCAGAGGATGAAGGCGGCGGCATGGTCGCTCGACACGCTGAACATCAGGTTCGGATAGATCAGCTCGCCCTTGTGGCGCACCTTCTCCTCGTCGTTCAGCCCCGGAAAGACGTCGCGCGTGGTGGTGCCGCTCCGCGTATAGGTCGTCGCCCCGTCACGGTGCGGAATGCCCAGCTCCCAGTCGAGATGCATGCCGCCGTCCTTGCGGAATTCGGGGACCAGCTCGCACAGCTCCGGATGAACCGGGCCGCAATGATAGCATTCGTTGTAATTCTCCAGGATCAGCTTCCAGTTGGCGTGGACCTCGTAATCGATGGTGCGCGCGGTCCGCAGATCCTCCAGCGGATAATTACCCAGACGACGCGGTGCCTGGTGCAGCGCCACGGCGATATCGGGTGCGTCCGCGGGCGTCAGATTGATAAAGACGAAGCCGCCCCAGCATTCGACGCCGACCGGGTAGAGGCCGAAATCCTTCTTGTCGAAATCCTCGCCGGTGGTCAGGCTCGGCACCGCAAGCAGGCTGCCGTCGAGATGATAGGCCCAGCCATGATAGGGGCAGCGGATCACGCCGCCGATCACGCCGCCCGACAGCGAAAGGCCCCAGCGCGCGTCGTTTGCCGCATCGCACAGCCGCGAACCGCGATGGCGGCAGACATTGTAATGCGCGCGCAGAATGCCCGCCTTGGTGCGGACGAGCAGGACGCTCTCCCCCGCGACATCGATCACCCGGTGGCTGCCGGGTTCGGCTACATCATCCTCGCGCGCGACGCAGACCCATTCGCGCGACAGGATCGCTTCCTTTTCCCACGCCCAGGATTCTGGGGTCAGATAGGCGCTGCTCGGCAGCGACTTTTCCATCGCGCCTGCCGGCCCCGTCGCTGCATCCGCCATCGCAGTCCCCTTATTAGACAGTTGCCTCATAAAACGAATCGTGCCACTCGTGAAGCGGAACTTGAGGGGGAACGCAAAGAATGTGGTGCCAGGGCAGCCAGGGGGTCAATCGTTGAACGACTCCCCCGGCTCCGCGTCCCGTTACGATGCGATCGTCGTCGGCGGCGGCCATAACGGCCTGACCGCGGCGGCCTATCTCGGCCGCGCCGGATTGAAGGTGCTGGTGCTCGAACGCCGAGACATCGTCGGCGGCGCCTGCGTCACCGAAGAGGTCATCCCCGGCCACCGCGTGTCCTTCACATCCTATTTCGCGTCGATGCTGATGCCGACGGTGATCCGCGACCTGGAGCTTGCGCGTTACGGGCTGCGCATGGTGGGCAGCGATCCGCTGCTCGCGGTCGCGCTGGAACCGGGCCGGATCATCCGCTGGTGGGCCGATCCGGCGCGCGCGGCGGACGAGATCCGCGCCATATCCCCGCGCGACGCGGAGACCTTCCTGCGCGTCGAGCACGAGCTGAAGACGCTCGCCGCCTATCTCCAGCCCTTCTTCCTCGAACCGCCGCCCGATCTCGCCGCGACCGGCTTCGATCGCGTGCGCGAGGCGATCCGCCTGTTCCGGCGCTTTCGCAGGCTCAAGGGGCCGGAGGTGGCGCAGCTCGTGTCCTTCCTCACCGGCAGCCTTGGCGAATATCTCGACAGGCAGTTCGAGAGCGAGGACGTGAAGCGCATGTTCCTCGCCAACAATGTCTACGGCAAGCATGGCGGCCCCTATGAGCCGGGATCGGCGGTCGGGCTGCTGTTTCACCTGCTGTCGGGCGGCGACGACGCGGTGCAGGGCTTTTCCGGCCATGTCATCGGCGGCATGGGCGCGGTGACCCAGGCAATGGCCGCGTCCGCCCGCGCACATGGCGTCGAGATCCGGACCGACGCGCCGGTCGCGTCAATCGCGGTCGCGGACGGCAATGCGACCGGCGTGGTGCTGGAAAGCGGCGAGACCATCGCGGCGCCGCTGGTCCTGTCCAACGCCGATCCCCGCCGCACGTTCCTGGGGTTGGTCGATCCGGCGCATCTGCCCGACGATTTCCGGCGCGACATCGCCGCGATCAGGATGGCCGGCCCATCCGCCAAGCTCAATCTGGCGCTGACCCGCGAGCCGACCGTGCTCGGCCGGCCCGCCGATGCCGATCCGCGCGAACGGTCGCTGCTTACCATCGTGCCCACGCTCGACGGCGCGCAGCGCATCGCCGATGCCGCGCGGCGCGGCGAGATCTCGGACGAGCTGTGGATCGACTGCGTCATCCCCAGCCTGGTCGACGACACGCTCTGTCCGCCGGGCAAGGTGATGATGACCTGCTTCATCCAATATGTCCCCTATCGGCTGAGCGAGGGCGACTGGGATGTGCGACGCGAGGAGCTGGGCGATTCCATCGTCCGCCAGATCGCGCGCCACATGCCCGACCTGCCCGAACTGATCGAGGGCCGGGTGGTGCTGACCCCGCTCGACCTGGAGCGCATCTATGGGCTGACCGAGGGCAATATCTTCCACGGCGACCTCAATATCGGCCAGCTCTTCGCGATGCGGCCGACGCCGGGCTGGTCGCAATATCGTACGCCGGTGGACGGGCTGTATCTTTGCGGCGCCGGCGCGCATCCTGGCGGCGGGGTCACCGGCGCGCCGGGGCACAATGCCGCGCATCAGGTGCTGCGCGACCGCAAGCGAAAGGGACGCAGGGCATGAGCCAAAACGACGCCGCAACCCACCCGCCCCGCGTGATGGGGTTCGCGGACGTCGCGCTCTTCTACATCGTCACCGGGGTCTCGCTGCGCTGGATCGCGACCGCCGCGGCCGCCGGCCCGGGATCGATCGTCATCTGGGTCGGCGCGTTCCTGCTCTTCTATGTCCCCTTCTCGCTCGCCATCCTCGAACTGTCGTCGCGACACCCGGACGAGGGCGGTCTCTATGCCTGGACCCGGCGTTCGTTCGGCGATTTCCCCGGCTTCATCGCGGGCTGGTGCTACTGGACGAGCAACCTGCCCTATTATCCTGCGGTCTTCTATTTCGCGGCGAGCAACGCGCTCTATATCGGCGGCGACCAATGGACCTGGCTGGGCCAGTCGCCCGCCTTCTTCATGTGGTTCTCCTTCGCCGCGCTCGCGCTCATCTCGCTGCTCAACATCGTCGGGCTGAAACATGCGCGCTGGCTCCACAATATCGGCGCCTATGGCATGTGGCTGCCCGTGCTGGCGGTCGTCGTCCTCGGCGCGATCGCCTGGAGCCGCGACGGATCGGCGACGGCATTCTCGGCGACGACGATGGCGCCGAGCTTTCAGATCAAGGACATGCTGTTCTGGGCGGCGCTCGCCTTCGCCTTTTCCGGCTGCGAGACCGCATCCTTCATGAGCGGCGAGATCAGGAACCCGCGCCGCACCATCCCCCGCGCGCTGATCGTCGCCGGCGCGACGATCGCCGCCTGCTATATCCTAGGCACGCTCGCGGTGCTGGTCGCGCTGCCACCGGGCACGATCGACAGCCTGTCCGGCCTGCTCCAGGCAGTGCAGGCGACCGCGGCGAAGCTCGGCTGGCTATGGTTGGTTCCGCTGGTCGCGCTGATGATGACCATCGGCAACATCGGCGCCGCCGGCGGTTTCCTCGCCGCGACCTCCCGCATTCCCTTCGCCGCGGGCATCGACCGGATGCTGCCTCCCGCCTTCGGCAAGCTCCACCCCAAATACGGCACGCCGCATGTCGCGATCCTCGTCCAGACCGGGCTCGGCGCCATCTTCGTCTTCCTTGGCCAGGCCGGCACCAGCGTGAAGGGCGCCTATGACGTGCTCGTCTCGATGGGAATCATCACTGCCTTCGTCCCCTTCGTGTTCGTGTTCCTCTCTCTCATCAAGGTGCAGCGCGAGCACGCCGCCGCCGACGTGATCCGCATTCCCGGCGGCCGGATCGTCGCGACGTTCCTCGGCTATGTCGGGCTGCTCGTGACGCTGTTCGCGATCGGCCTGGCGATGCTGCCGGCAGCCGACGAACCCAACAAGCCGCTGGCGGTCGCCAAGATCATCGGGCTGACCGGAATCCTGATCGGCACCGGATGGGCGATCTATGCCAGCTCTCGCCGCAAGGCCGCGCGGGCGTCCGCCGCCGCCTGAACGCTTGCGGTCGGCTCCGCCGACTGCAATAGGCTGCGGACGATGAGCAAGTCCGCGGAAAGCAGCGAAGAATCGCCAGCCAAGCCGCGTCGTCGCGTCAGCCGGCAGACGCCGACCGTGCGCCGACAGGATCTGCTCGCCGTCACGATCAGTTGCCTTGCCCGCCTTGGTCCACGCGGCACCACCGGCCGCGAGATCTGCCGCCAGGCCGGCGTCTCGCACGGCCTGCTGCGCCACTATTTCCGCAATCCGGACAATCTGCTGCTCGAAACCTATCAGGAGCTATGCGACGGCATGATCGCGCGCTTCGCCGAGGAGATGGCGGCGCCGCAACATGATCCATGGGAAACGATCGACCGCTTCTTCGCGGTGCTGTTTTCCGACGAATGGTCCAACCCCGATATATTGGGCGCCTGGATCGCATTCTGGACGCTGGTGCGCAGCAACGAGGAATTCGCGGCGGTCAGCGAGGACTATAATCGCCGCCTGCGCGAAATGCTGGTCGCCGCGGTCTCGCGCCTCCCCGCCGGTCCCGTACCCGTCGATGATCTCGCCGCGTTGCTCTCCGCCGTGATGGACGGCCTGTGGCTCGATTTCTGCCTGTCACCCGAACGCCTGCCGCGCGAACGCGCACTGGAACTTGGCAAGCTGACGCTACGACGGTTCGCGCCGCGGCCCGACCTCGTAACCGCTCATCCTGAGTAGAGACTGAGTAGCTGCGCAGCAGCGTACCGAAGGCTCGTATCGAAGGACGCAGGATGCATGGCGCGTCCTTCGATACGCCGTTTCGACTTCGCTCAACGGCTACTCAGGATGAGCGGGTTAGCGGGCGTCACTAAGCCTCCCGCGCCTCTTCCTCGATCCACGCCCTGAACCGCGCGAGCGGCGCATTCGCCGCGGCCGCCTCCGGATAGACCAGATAATAGGCCTCGTCGGTCGAAAGCGGCGCGTCGATCGGGCAGACCAGGGTGCCCGCCGCCAGTTCCGGCCCGATCAGGAAACTGGGGATCAGCGCGGCCCCCGCCCCCGCCGCCGCCGCCTGCGCCAGCATCAGGAAATGCTCGAACACCGGCCCGGCGGAGAGCGGCGCCTCCACCCCGGCCGCGCGGAACCAGCGATCCCAGGCGGTCCGGCGCGACGTCTGGAACAACAGGCTCTTGCCGATGAAATCCGCCGGCTCGCGGATCTGATTCGCCGCCAGCCATTCGGGCGCGCAGACCGGGATCGCGGCCTCGCGGAACAGGAAATCATGGACCGCGTCGGGCCAGTCGGTCCGCCCGAAATGGATCGCCGCGTCGAACGGCTCCTCAGCGAAATCGAAGGGAAAAGAGCGCGCGGCGAAGTTGACGACCAGTTCGGGATGGCGCGCGGTCAGCCGCGGCAGCCGCGGCGCGAGCCAGCGCATGCCAAAGCTGGGCAGCGTCGCAATCGCGAGTTCGTTGGTCGGCCGCCCGCCCGACAGCCGCGCGGTGGCACGGCGGATGCGTTCGAGCGCCGGCCCGATTTCCTCGGCATAGGCGCGCCCCTCCGCATTCAGGGTGACGCGCCGGCCGATGCGCGTGAATAACGGCGTCTGCAGCCAGTCCTCGAGCAGCGCGACCTGTCGACTGACCGCGCTCTGCGTCAGCCCCACCTCTTCTCCCGCGCGCGAGAAGCTGCCCAGCCGCGCGGCGGCGGCGAAGCTGTTGAGTGCGCCCATGGGCGGCAGCAATCGCCGCGCCCGTTCATTCCGATCCGTCATCAGCAGATGACCCCTTCGCGTTTGCCCTTTCATAGACACTGCATCAGAGAACCGCCAGATCATGGCGGAGGTTATCATGCGCAACCGGAATGAAAGCACGGTCGAAAGGCTCGTCGTCGGCACGCTGGGCGTGAAGGCCGGCACCGTCGCGCTCGATGCGCTTGTGATCGATCCGAAGCTGCAGGCCGAGACCGGCGGCACCGTCTCTCGCGCCGCCTTCGCGATGGCGCTGGGCGTGGTGCTGTTCGACGGGCTGCTGGCACGCGTGCCGAGCGGCGCGGCCTATGGCGCTGAACGGCTGGCGCGCGGCGAACGCATCCTGTTCGACCATGGCGCCCTGCGGACGATCCGCTTTCCTGCCGGACCGACCGGCGCGCTGCCCGCCGGGCAGGATGCGTTCGCACGCATCCTGGAACCGCTGGGCTATCATGTCGCCAAGGCCTATCCGCTGCCCGCGCTGCGGATGACCGGCCATGCCTATTGCCATCGCGACCTGCCGGAGAGCGTGCCGCAATATTTCGTGAGCGAGCTGCACGTCGAGCGGTTCGACGACGCGTTCGCCACCGCCGCACGGCGCGTGTTCGGCGCCTCGCGCGATCCGCTCGGCCCCGAAGAGGCCGCACTGCTCCACGATTTCGCGCGGCATGGCGAGGCCAGCTTCGCTCAGGCACTGACCATGCTGCCGCGCATCGCCATGGCGTTCGAACGGCATCACGGGCCGGTCCACACCGAGGATTACGAGACGCTGCTCGCGCGCTCGGCCGAAGCGGCCTGGATCGCGACCGAAGGCAACGCGTTCAACCATGCGACCGATCGCGTCGCCGATGTCGACGCGCTCGCCGATCGGCTGCGCGCGGCGAACTGGCCGATCAAGGACCGGGTGGAAGTTTCGGGCAGCGGCCGGGTTCGTCAGACCGCGTTTCGCGCCGATCCCGTCGAACGCGTCTTCATCGACGGCGATGGCGAGATCGTGCACCGCACAGTGCCTGGTTCCTTCTACGAATTCATCACGCGCGCTGTGGATCCGGCGACGGGCGCGCTCGATCTGGCGTTCGACAGCGGCAATGCGACGGGCATCTTCGCGATGACGCGGGCGGCGTGACCGAAACGACCGCCCTGCTGGACGCGCTGGCCGAACTGGTCGGCGACGCCAATCTGCTGACCGAGCCCGGCGATCTCGCCAGCTATGCCAGTGACGGGCGCGGCACGACCAGCGCCCCCTTGGCCGTCGTCCGCCCGTCGTCCGCCGAACAGGTCGCCGCGATCGTGCGGCTGACCGCCGCCGCGCAGGTCGGGCTGGTTCCGCAGGGCGCGCGCACCGGGCTGGTCGCGGCCGGAATCGCGGGCATGGCGCGCGACACGATCGTGCTGACGCTGGAACGGCTGGCGCGCGCGCCGGTGATCGATCCGGTCAATCGCACCGCCGAAGTCGATGCCGGCGTGCCGCTCTCTGCGGTCAACGCGGCGGCGGCCGAACATGGCCTGTTCTTTCCGATCGACCTGGGCGCCGATCCGTCGGTGGGCGGCATGATCGCGGCGAATACCGGCGGCGCACGCTTCCTGCGTTACGGCGATGTCCGCCGCAACCTGCTGGGCGTCGAGCTGGTGACCGCCGAAGCCGATCCGCGCGTGCTGCGCTTCGGCGCGGCGCTGTGGAAGAACAACAGCGCGCTCGACTTGAAGCAGCTCTTCGTCGGCAGTTCGGGATCGCTGGGCGTGGTGACCCGCGCCACGCTGGCGCTGGCGCCGCGCCCCGCGGTGACGGTCAGCGCGATGCTGGCGCTGGAACAGGCCGAAACCGCGACCGATCTGCTCGCCGCGCTCGAACGCGATTTCGGCACGCTGCTGACCGCGTTCGAGGGGATTTCAGGCCCCGCGCTCGACGCCGCGCTGCGACATGTGCCGCGGCTGCGCGATCCGTTCGGCGGGGTGCGCCCCGATTATGCGGTGCTGATCGAGCTTTCGGCCGGCGCCGCGTTCGATGCGGAGATGCTGGAGGAACGGCTGGGCGCCGCGCTGATGCCCTGGCTGGACAGCGGCGCGATCCGCGATGCCGCGATCGACCGTGGCGGCGACCTGTGGGCGATCCGCCATGCCGTGCCCGAGGGGCTGCGCGCGGCGGGCAAGGTCGTCGCGTGCGACATCGCGCTGCGGCGCGGCGACGTCATGCGCTTTCGCCGCGATCTGGCGGAACGGCTGGCGACGATCGCGCCGCAACTCCGTCTGCTCGATTTCGGGCATATCGGCGACGGTGGACTGCACTTCAACATGGTCTGGCCGCCCGAGGCCGGGCCGTTCGACGCCGAAATCGCCGAAACGGCGCGTTCGACGGTGTTCGTCGCGGCCGTCGAACAGTATGACGGCAGCTTCAGCGCCGAGCATGGCATCGGGCCGGGCAATGCCGCATGGTATCGGCGGCTGATCCCCGCCGAAACGCGTGCCCTGTCCGGCGCGGTGCAGCGGCTGGTGGCACCGGTCCGGATCGGCCGGGTGGATTTCGGATGAATGGGAGCAACGACATGACCGACGCCTTGATGGGAGTTTACAACCGCGCGCCGCTCGCCGTCTCGCATGGCAAGGGCGCCTGGCTCTACGATGTCGAGGGCCGCGAATATCTCGACTGCGTCGCGGGCATCGCCACCGACGCGCTCGGCCACGCCCACCCCAGCCTGCTCGCCGCGCTGACCGAACAGGCGGGCAAGCTGTGGCACGTGTCCAACATCTTCCGCATCCCCGGACAGGAGGCGCTGGCGCAGCGACTGACCGACGCCAGCTTCGCCGACGTCGTCTTCTTCGGCAATTCGGGATCCGAATCGATCGAGTGCGCGCTCAAGACCGCACGCCGCTATCACTTCGCCAATGGCGCGCCCGAGCGGATCGACATCATCGGCTTCGCCGGATCCTTCCACGGCCGGACCTATGGCGCGATCAACGCCGCGGGCAATCCGTCCTATGTCGAGGGTTTCGGCCCCCGCCTGCCCGGCTATGTCCAGCTCACCGTCGACGACGAGGCCGGCATTGCCGAGGCGATCGCGCGGCCGACCACCGCGGCGCTGATCGTCGAGCCCGTCCAGGGCGAAGGCGGCGCACGCGCGCTGACCGGCGAATGGCTGAAGCGCGTCCGCGATCTCTGCACCGCAAATGGCGTGCTGTTGATCTATGACGAAGTGCAGAGCGGCATGGGCCGCACCGGCAAGCTGTTCGCGCATCAATGGTTCGAAGGCGCCGAGCCCGACATCATGTGCGTCGCCAAGGCGCTGGGCGGCGGCTTCCCCGTCGGCGCCTGCCTTGCCACGAACGAGGCCGCGAAGGGCATGGTCGTCGGCGTCCACGGCTCCACCTTCGGCGGCAATCCGCTGGCGATGGCGGTTGGCATCGCCGCGTTCGACGAGATCGCGAAAGAGGAAACGCTGAGCCATGCGCGCGCCATCGCCGACGAGCTGAAGGCGCGGCTGACCGAACTTGCGGCGCGCTATCCCGACCTGATCGTCGACGTGCGCGGCAAGGGGTTGCTGATCGGCCTCAAGATGATCCCGAACAATCGCGATTTCATGGCGCTCGCGCGCGAACACGGCCTGCTGATCGCGGGCGGCGGCGAGAATTGCGTGCGCATGCTGCCGCCGATCAACCTGACCCAGGCGGAAGCGATCGAGGCGGTCGCCCGGCTCGAAGCGACGTGCGAAGCCGCGCGCGCGCGGATGGCCGAGGCCGCCTGATGCTGGTGGTGCGGCCCGCCGGCCCGGCGGACCTGAATGCGCTGATGGAGCTCGCGGTCCTTTCGGGTCGCGGCTTCACGAGTCTGCCCGAGGACGAAGGCGTCCTGTCCGAACGGCTCGCCCTGTCCGAACGCAGCTTCGGCGGCGCGACCCCGCCT
>Ga0209902_101001_pt1 | contig 18100 bp, 14 predicted proteins | sample FECB27metaG_FD_188304 | JGI IMG/M metagenome (GOLD analysis project Ga0209902, IMG submission 188304) | Cyanobacterial communities from the Joint Genome Institute, California, USA - FECB-27 (SPAdes) (version 2) | ecosystem: Environmental > Aquatic > Thermal springs > Hot (42-90C) > Microbial mats...
CGTCCGGCGCGCCCGTTGTCGAGAGACGGGATGATTGCCCGACGGACGTGTCCGCCCGCCGTCAGCCGCCGATGCAGGCGTCGGCGTTGGCCTGGGTGCACTCGTCGAGGCCTGTGAAGATGATCGGCTCGACGGTCTTGCCGTTGATCAGGTCGATCATCACCGTCGGCGCGCGGTAGCCCATCTCGAAGGGCCGCTGGCCGACCTGGACGTGGCTGCGGCCCGCCTTCAGCGCCTCCATCTGCGGGGGCAGCGTGTCGCCGGCGACGATCACGAGCGCCTTCGACTTCATCTTGTCCATCACCTGGTCGGTCACCTGGGAATAGGCCTGCGGTGCGAACTGCGCCCAGCCCCCGATCAGCATGAAGGCGGTGAGGTCGGGATTGGCGACGAAGGTGTCGGCCATCTGCTGGTTGGCGAGGTCGACCTGGTCGTTGGTGAAGACCGGGCAGCCGTCGATCTCGGTCCAGCCGCCCTGCCCCGTCAGCCGCTCGATGCCCTTCTGGCCGGAGAGGGTGTCGCGAGTTCCGGCGGCGCGCTGGTTGATGTTGTCGGCGGCGACGTTGCCGAGCTGCAGGCAGACCGTGCCGCCCTCCGGCTTCAGCGCCTTCAGATGCTCGGCGAACTTCACGCCCATCAGGTAGTTGTCGGTGCCGAGATAGGTCTTGCGCAGCGCGGCGTCGGCGGCCGACAGGTCGGCGTCGATCGTCATCACCGGGATGTTCGGCGCCTTGGTGCGCAACAGCCGCGCCATCAGCGGCGCATTCGACGGCGAAATCGCGATCGCCTTGACGTCCGGGCGGTTCAGCAGATCTTCGACGATCTGCACCTCACCGACCTCGTCGGCGCTGGAGGCGGGCCCGGTGTAGAGGCACTTGTAGCCGCTCTCCTCGTTCTCCTTGTTCCACTTCTGGCAGCCGAGGTTGATCTGCTCGAAGAAGGGGTTGTCGAGCCCCTTGACGACGATCGCCAGGGTCTTGTCCTCGGCCAGGGCCGAGCCCGCGAGCGCCGCCATGGCGAAGCCCGTGAAGATGAGTGTGCCGATCTTCATGTCGTTGTTCCCTCCCCTTGTCTTCTGCCGATGGGCGGCAGTGTCCTGGTGCAGCCAATCGATGCCTCGGTAGCCCTCGCCTCGTCAGCCCGGATACCAGACGCGTCTCGGGTCATCCGGCGACCGCTCGAACGACCACGCCGCCTCGACCAGCCGGGCGAGGTCGTAGGCGGGCCGCCAGCCGAGCTCCGCCTTGGCCCGGCTGTTGTCCATCCAGTTGCCGACATAGGGGCCGCGCACCCGCACCGACGGCAGGCCGCGCGTGCGGGCGAGGTATTCAGCGAGCGCGCCGTAGTCGACCGGCTCGTCCATCGAGACGTTGTAGAGCCGCTGGCGGGCCGCCGGCGCCGTCAGGGCGAGCAGGATGGCTTCCACCAGGTCGTCGACATGGACGAAGTTGCGCTTGACGGGCGTGTCGTCGGCCTCGACGAGAAGCGGGATCGCGCCCGTCCGGCGAAGCCGCTCGACGTCCGCCGCCGGTACCATCGTCTTCCAGTCGGGACCGCCGAAGAGATCGTCACCGAACGACAGCGCGTGGCGGAAGTCGTCCTTCTCCATGATCCAGGGGGCGCGCAGGCAGCACCAGTCGAGCCCGTACTGGATACCGTACTGCGCGACCATCACCTCCTCGAGGACCTTCGACAGCGCGTAGCAGCCGGGATAGGCCATGTGCGGCGCAGCCTCGGTGATCGGCGCCGGATGGCGATGGAAGAAGTGTCCGACAGCCGCGTCGCCGCCGATGACGACGAAGCGCTCGGCGACCGGGCTCACCCGGAATTCCTCGAGCAACCAGAAGAGCCCCTTGACCGTGACCTCCATCACCTCGTCAGGGGTTTCCTTGCAGGTCGCGAGGTGCACGACGTGGGTGACGCCGTCGACGGCGGCACGGCACGTCTCGCGCTCGGCGATCGACCCCTGCATCACCGACAGCATCGGCCGCTCCGGCAGCAGCCGGTTGTGGCAGAGCGCGCGGATCGGGAGGTCGGGCATGGCCTGCTGGAGGCGGGCGATCAACGCCCGCCCTACCTTGCCCGTCGCACCTGTGATCAGGACGCGCATGCCGCTCCCTTCCGCCGCCGGCACTAAAGACCAGCGCCCGCGGCGTCGTCAAGATATTGTCGGACAAATATGATTATTAGGATTTATCCGCCTATTGACGATGCGGCGTCGATCGCTTCCTATGACCCCGGCATGGGCGGAGGGAGAGGATGGCGGCGCTGCGGCTGGAGGGTGTGTCGAAGCGCTTCGGGGCGATCCGGGCCCTGAACGACGTCTCGTTTTCGCTGCAGCCGGGCGAAGTGCTCGGCCTGATGGGTGACAACGGCGCTGGAAAATCGACGCTGGCGAAGATCATCGCCGGCAACTTCCCGCCCTCGGCCGGCAAGATCTTCATCAAGGACACCGAGACCGTCTTCCACGGGCCGCTGGGGGCCCGGCGCAACGGCATCGAGATCGTCTACCAGGACCTGGCGCTCTGCGATAACCTGACAGCCGCCGTGAACGTCTTTCTCGGTCGCGAGATCACCCGCTCCTTCGGCCCCTTCAAGATCGTCGACTACGCGGCGATGAACCGGCGCGCCGCGGAGCTCTTCGGAGAATTGCGCTCCGAGACGCGGCCGCGCGACACGGTGAAGTCGATGTCGGGGGGGCAGCGGCAGGCGGTCGCCATTGCTCGGGCCCGCCTCAGCGACGCGGACATCGTGCTGATGGACGAGCCGACGGCGGCGATTTCGGTTCGGCAGGTGGCCGAGGTGCTCAACCTCGTGCACGAGCTCCGGCGCCAGCGCATCGCCGTCATCCTGATCAGCCACCGCATGCCCGACGTCTTCTCGGTCACCGACCGGATCATCGTCCTGCGGCGCGGCAGCAAGGTCGCCGACAAGCCGACGGCGGCGACGTCACCGGAGGAGATCACCGGCCTGATCACCGGGGCGATCGACTATGCCTGAGGCCCGCACACGCCCCTCCGCGACCGGCCTCGACGCGGCGATCCCCACCCAGACGGCGTCCTGGCTCGGCCGGCTCGTCGGCCAGCAGGCCTTCTGGGTGTTCGTCGCCGCGGTCGCCGCCTGCGTGACGCTGTCGCTCGCCACGGAGACCTTCGCCACCTCGCAGAACCTCTTCAACGTGACGCGCAACTTCGCCTTCGTCGGCATCGTCGCGCTCGGCATGACGGTGGTCATCGTCTCGGGAGGCATCGACCTGTCGGTGGGCTCGGTGCTGTGCCTGTCGGCGATGGTGCTGGCGATCAGCATGAACGCCGGCCATTCGCTCCTCGCCAGCGGCTGCCTCGCCATTGCCGCCTCCCTCATCGTCGGCTTCGTCAACGGCGTGCTCATCGCCTACCTGCGCATTCCGCCCTTCGTCGTCACCCTCGGCATGCTGTCGCTCGTCCGCAGCGCCGCGATGGTCTTGTCCAACAACAAGATGATCTTCCAGTTCGGACCCGACGAAAACCTGCTGTTCCAGCTCGGCGGCGGCTCGACGCTCGGCATCGCCAATCCAGTCATCGCCCTCGCCATCCTCGCCGTGCTTACCGGCCTCCTGCTGAAGTGGACGCGCTGGGGCATCCACATCTTCGCGATCGGGGCGAACGAGCGGGCGGCCCGGCTGACCGGCATCGCGGTGCGGCGGACGAAGGTCAGCGTATACATGTTCTCGGCCCTGATGGCGGGCGTCGCCGGCGTGCTCGAAGCCGGCTGGCTCGGCGGCGTCACCACCAATCTCGGCCAGTCGATGGAACTCAGCGTCATCGCCGCCACCGTCATCGGCGGCGCCAACCTCCTCGGCGGTGCCGGCACGGTGTTCGGCTCGGTGGTCGGCGCAGCGCTCATCGAGGTGATCCGCAACTGTCTGATCCTTCTTGGAATCAGCACCTTCTGGCAGGGCGCCTTCGTCGGCAGCTTCATCATCCTCGCCGTTGCGTTCGATCGCGTCAGAGCCTATCGCGAGAGCGAAACGTGAGGTGTGCAGACAGTGGCTAGCGGACGCCGGCGCAAGAGCGAAACCAACGCTCCCGAGGGGACCACGACGGGCGAGAACGTGAAGCGGCAGGCGGCGCCCGGACGGCCGGCTTCCCCCCGGATCGCGGGGACCTTCGTCCACTTTTCCGTGGCCAATGAGATCGGCCAGCGGATCGTGCGGGGCGACTACCCGCCGGGCACGATCCTGCCGAACGAGGCCGAGTGGTCGGAGATGTTCGGCGTCGGCCGCTCGGTCGTCCGCGAGGCGATCAAGATGCTGATGGCGAAGAACCTGCTCGCCTCGCGGCCGAAGATCGGCAGCTGGGTGCAGCCCCGCGAACGCTGGAACCTGCTCGATCGCGATGTCCTGACCTGGTACGCGGCCTCGCCGGAGCGCCGGGAGTTCCTGAAGACGGTGCAGGAGTTCCGCTACATCATCGAGCCCGAGGCGGCGGCGCTGGCGGCGGCGCGGCGCAGCGAAGAGGAGCTCGAGGGCATCTCGCGCGCCTGCCGGGAAATGGGAACGGCGCGGACGCTGAGCGACCGGACGGCCGCCGACACGCGCTTCCACCTGGCGATCCTGCGCGCCGCCGGCAACGAGCTCCTGATGCCGCTCGGCGCCTTGATCGACTCGGCGCTGGAGGGACTGTTCGTCTTCGTGACGCGCGAGATCAACGATCTGCGCCACGCCCAGAACCTGCACGAGGATATCGAGAAGAACATTCGCCTGCAGAGGCCGGAGGCGGCCCGCAAGGCCGTGCGCCGCCTGCTTTCCAACACGGATGCCGTCATCGCCACGCAGCCGGGCGGGACGGTCTCGCCGCGGGGCGGCGCCCCGACGGCAAATTGAACGGGAACGACCGATGTTTCGATGGGGTGTGCTGTCGACGGCCAGGATCGCGCGCGAGCATGTGATCCCGGCCATCCTGGAGGCCGACAACGGCGTGCTCACCGCCATCGCCAGCCGGGACGGCGACCGGGCGGAGGCGCTGGCGAGCAGGTTCGGCGCGCCGCACGCCTTCGCGTCCTACGAGGCATTACTCGCCTCCGACGTCGTCGACGGGGTCTACATCCCCCTGCCGACGTCGCAGCACGTCGAGTGGGCGATCCGGGCGGCGGAGGCCGGCAAGCACGTGCTCGTCGAGAAGCCGCTGGCGCTCGACGCCGCGGACATCGCGCCGGTGATCGCCGCCCGCGACGCCAATGACGTTCTCGTCTGCGAAGCCTTCATGGTGATCTACCACCCGCAGTGGATCAAGGTGCGCGAGCTCCTGCGCGATGGCGCGATCGGCAGGATTCGCCACGTCCAGGGCGCCTTCACCTACTTCAACGACGACCCGGCCAACATGCGCAACATCCTGTCGCTCGGCGGCGGCGCACTGCCCGACATCGGTGTCTACCCCGTCGTCTCGACACGCTTCGTGACGGACCGGGAGCCGCTGAGGGTACATGCTTCCGTGGAGCGGGACGCGACGTTCGGCACCGACGTCTTCTCGGTGGTGCGCGCCGACTTCGGCGACTTCGATCTCACCTTCTACGTCGCGACGCAGCTCGCCGCCCGGCAGGTGATGGTGTTTCACGGCGACCGCGGCTTCATCGAGGTGCACGCGCCCTTCAATGCCGGGCGCTACGATCACCACCGCATCGAGCTGCACGACGCGTCGCATACCGAGGCGACGGTCTTCCGCTTTCCGTCGGCGCAGCAGTATCGCCTGGAAGTCGAGGCGTTCGCTCGGGCCGCGACGGGCGCCGCCGAACGCGTCTTCACCCTGGAAGAATCGGTCCTGAACCAGAAGGCGATCGACGCGGTCTTCCGCTCCGGTGCCAGCGGGTCCTGGGAGCCGGTCTGACCAGGGTGCAGCGCCGGCGCACGGCATCGGCGGGGTCGCCCTCCCCCACGCCGAGCCACGGCACCGACGAAGAGATCGTCGCGGACATCACGCCCCCGGGCGCGGCTCCAGCCCCTGCACGATGACGGTGAAGACGCGCCGCAGATAGAGCCGCCAATCTCCGAACGCCGGCCACTCCCAGTCATGACCGGTCGCCGCGGCGAGCGTCTTGAAGCCGACATCGAGCAACAGCCGGGCCGTGGTGGCCGGGTCCTCCATGCGCATCCGCCCCAAGGCCTGCTGACGCTCCAGCCAAGCGGTGATCATGGCGTGCGAAAGTTCGCGCCCGCGGGTTTCCACCAGCGCACGAAGCTCCGGGTACGGCACGCTGTCCACCATGACGACGCGGATGAAGGCGATCCGGGCCCGGTTTTCCGCGTCGCCGATATCCACCCGGAAGATGCGCTCCAGCGCCTCCACCAGTGGCAGACGGTCCCACTCCGGACGGATGTCCAGCATGGTTTGGCGGTGCGCGTCGATGATCACCGCGACGAGCTCCAACTTGCTGGGAAACAACCGGTAGAGCGTCTTTTTGGAGATCTGGCAGCGCGATGCCACGTCATCCATCGTCATCCCGCCGTATCCACGGTCGCAGAACAGGTCGAATGATACCGAAACGATCAGCTCTTTTTGCTGTTCGTCGGAACTGACTTTCGGTCTGCCGCGCGTCTTCGTCTTTGGTGGGGTCATTGCCAGCCAATGAGGAGCCTGTCTGTCGATACATCATCTATCACGTAGAGAAACATTGGGAAACGAAAAGGATCGTTTGACAGGCTCCGAACCCTCAAATAAGGGTACTCTCAAGTTTCCTAAATAGCGAGAGTGTTTGTGGCCTCCCCCCACCCCTCCTCACGCACCACTCATTCCCCCTCGACCCGTGATGACGAGGCCCGGCGCCGGCGGCGTCTCGCCGGTCTGTGGGCGGGCGTTCTCGCGACGACGCTGCTCGTCGGCTGCGATGGCCAGCCCCAGGGCCCGGGCGGCGGCGGGCCGGGCGGGCCCGGTGGCCAGGGACGGCCGCAGGTGGGCGTCATCACGGCGCATCCGCAGTCGGTGGCGATCACCGCCGAGATGCCCGGACGGACCGTCGCATCTCTCGTCGCCGAGGTGCGCCCGCAGGTCGGCGGCATCATCCAGTCGCGGCTGTTCGAGGAGGGCTCTGAGGTCAAGGCCGGCGACGCGCTCTACCAGATCGACCCGGCGAGCTATCAGGCCGCCTACGACAGCGCCGTCGCGGCCCAGCAGAAGGCCGAGGCCCTGGTGCCGAGCGCCCAGTCCAAGGTCGACCGCTATCAGGGGCTCATCAAGCAGAACGCGGTGAGCAAGCAGGACTACGACGACGCCCTCGCCTCGCTCGCCCAGGCCAAGGCGGATGTCGCCGCCGCCAAGGCCGATGTGGAAACCGCCCGCATCAACCTCGACTACACCCGCATCACCGCACCGATCGGCGGGCGCATCGACAAGTCCACACTGACGCCGGGCGCCCTGGTGACCGCGAGCCAGGAGACGGTGCTCACCACCATCCGCACCCTCGATCCGATCAACGTCGACGTCACCCAGTCCAGCACGAACCTGCTCAACCTGCGCCAGGCCATTGACGACGGGCGGATCAAGATCACCGGCGACAACGTCAAGGTGCGGCTCGAGCTCGACAACGGCGTGGTCTACGCCGTCCCCGGCACGCTCGAGTTCAGCTCCGCCTACGTCGACCAGACCACGGGCACCTACGGCGTGCGCGCCCAGTTCCCCAATCCCGACCGCCTGCTGCTGCCCGGCATGTATGTGCGCGCCATCATCGAGGAGGGCGTCGCCCCCGACAGCTACCTCGTTCCCCAGCGAGGGGTGACGCGCAACACCAAGGGCGAGCCGGTCGCGCTCCTCGTCACCGCCGACAACAAGGTGGAGCAGCGCGTGCTCTCGGTCTCCCGCAGCGTCGGCAACAGCTGGCTGGTCGAGCGCGGCATCGCGGACGGCGACCGCATCATCGTCGAGGGCAGCCAGTTCGCACGGCCCGGCCAGGACGTCACGCCGGTCGATGTCGTCGTCGACGAAACCACCGGCGAGGTGCGCGAGCGCGGCCAGCAGAGCGCGGCGCCGGCGGCGTCCGCGGCAGCCTCCATCACCACGGCGAACTGAGGCGCACCCATGTCACGCTTCTTCATCGACCGCCCGGTCTTCGCCTGGGTCGTCGCGCTGCTGACCATGCTCGGCGGCGTGCTGGCGCTGCGCACGCTGCCCATCGCGCAGTATCCGCAGATCGCCCCCACAACGGTGAGCGTCACCGCCTCCTATCCCGGCGCCGACGCGCAGACCGTCGAGAACTCGGTGACCAAGGTCATCGAACAGGGCCTGACCGGCATCGACAATCTCGACTACATGTCCGCCACCTCGACCTCGACCGGTCAGGCGACGATTACGCTCACCTTCACCAACGCGGCCGATCCCGACATCGCGCAGATGCAGGTGCAGAACAAGCTGCAGCTCGTCACCTCGCAGTTGCCGAGCGTCGTCCAGACCAACGGCATCTCCGTCGACAAGGCCTCCGACGGCTTCCTGATGGTGATCGGCTTCGTCTCCACCGACGAGCGAATGTCGTCCACCGACGTCTCGGACTATGTGGATTCGACGCTGAACGACACGCTGCGGCGCATCGAGGGCGTGGGTTCGACAACGCTGTTCGGCTCGTCCTACGCGATGCGCATCTGGCTCGACCCGGAGAAGCTGTCGAAGTACCAGCTGATGCCGGGCGACGTCGCGACCGCGATAGAGGCGCAGAACACGCAGGTTTCCGCCGGCCAGCTCGGCGGCCTGCCGGCACGAGAGGGCCAGCAGCTCAACGCGACGGTGACGGCGCGGTCGCGCCTGCAGACGCCCGAGCAGTTCCGCAACATCATCCTGAAGAGCACCACCGACGGATCGCTGGTGCGCATCAACGACGTCGCCACCGTCGAGCTCGCGGCGGAGAGCTACACCACGGCCTCGCGGTACAACGGCAAGCCGGCAGCCGGGCTCGCCATCAACCTCGCCACCGGCGCCAACGCCATCGACACCTCGGAGAAGGTCAAGGCCGCCATCGAGCGGATGAAGCCGACGTTCCCGGAGCATGTCGAGGTCGTCTATCCCTACGACACCACGCCCTTCGTGCTGCTCTCCATCGAGGAGGTGGTGCGCACGCTGATCGAGGCGATCGTCCTCGTCTTCGTCGTGATGTTCGTCTTTCTGCAGAACTTCCGGGCGACGCTCATTCCCTCGCTCGCCGTGCCCGTGGTGCTGCTCGGCACGTTCGGCGTGCTCGCCCTGTTCGGTTACTCCGTCAACACGCTGACGATGTTCGCGATGGTGCTGGCGATCGGGCTCCTGGTCGACGACGCCATCGTCGTGGTGGAAAACGTCGAGCGCGTGATGGAAGAGGAAGGGCTTTCCCCCAAGGAAGCCACCCGCAAGTCCATGGGTGAGATCACCGGCGCGCTGGTCGGCATCGCCACCGTGCTCGCCGCGGTGTTCGTGCCCATGGCCTTCTTCGGCGGCTCCGTCGGGGTGATCTACCGCCAGTTCTCCGTCACCATCGTCTCGGCGATGGTGCTCTCGGTGCTGGTGGCGCTGATCCTGACGCCCGCTCTGTGCGCAACGCTGCTGCGCCCGGTCGCCCACGGCGCCAAGCGCAAGGGCTTCGCCGGCTGGTTCAACCGGAACTTCGACCGGGGCGCCGGTCTCTACCGCCGCGGCACGGGCGGCATCGTCGCCCGCGGCGGGCGTTTTCTCGTCGTCTTTCTCGCCATCGCGATCGCCATGGGCTGGATGTTCCTGCGCATGCCCTCCTCGTTCCTGCCCGAAGAGGACCAGGGCATCCTGATCACCATGGTGCAGCTGCCGGCCGGCGCCACCGCCGACCGGACGGAGACGGTGCTCACCGATGTCCGCCGCCACTTTCTCGAGGACGAGAAGGACGCGGTCGAGGGTGTCTTCACGGTCAACGGCTTCGGCTTCAGTGGGCAAGGACAGAACCTCGGCATCGCCTTCGTGCGGTTGAAGCCGTTCGACGAGCGCAAGAGCCCCGCCGTCGCGGCGTCCGCCGTCGCCGGCCGCGCGATGGCCGCGCTGCACGTCCGCGACGCGATGGTGTTCACCCTCAACCCGCCCGCGATCCAGGGCATGGGCAACTCCGGCGGCTTCAGCACCTATCTCCAGGACATGACCGGCGCCGGCCACGAGAAGCTGATGGCGGCGCGCAACCAGCTGCTCGGCATGGCAGCGCAGGATCCACGGCTCATCGCCACCCGGCCGAACGGCCTGGAGGACGAGCCGCAGTTCGTCGTCGACATCGATCAGGAGAAGGCGAGCGCCCTCGGTGTTTCGCTGGCCGACATCAACGAGACGCTGACGGCCGCCTGGGGCAGTTCGTACGTGAACGACTTCCTCGACCGCGGCCGGGTGAAGAAGGTCTACATCCAGTCGGCCGCCGACTTCCGCATGCAGCCGGAAGACCTCGAGAAATGGGAGGTGCGCAATTCCGAGGGCGCGATGGTGCCCTTCGCCTCCTTCGCGTCGACGCGCTGGACCTATGGCTCGCCCCGCCTGGAACGCTTCAACGGCGCATCTGCCGTCGAGATCCAGGGACAGGCGGCACCGGGCATTTCCTCGGGCGTGGCGATGGACGCGATCGACGAGATCGTCGCCAAGCTGCCGCCCGGCCTCGATCACGAATGGACCGGCCTGTCGCATCAGGAACGGCTTTCGTCCAATCAGGCAACGGCCCTCTACGCCATCTCCTTGCTCGTCGTCTTCCTCTGCCTCGCCGCCCTCTATGAGAGCTGGTCGATCCCGTTCGCCGTGCTGCTGTCGGTGCCGATCGGCATCTTCGGTGCCGTTCTAGCAGCGACGCTGTTCGGCCAGAGCAACGACGTCTACTTCAAGGTCGGCCTGCTCACGACGATCGGCCTCGCGGCGAAGAACGCCATCCTGATCGTCGAGTTCGCCCTCGAGCGGCAAGCGCACGGGGCGGGCCTCGTCGAGGCGACGCTCGATGCCGCGCGCCAGCGCCTGCGCCCGATCCTGATGACGTCGCTTGCCTTCATCCTCGGGGTTACGCCGCTCGCCATCGCCAGCGGCGCGGGCTCCGGGGCGCAGAACGCCATCGGCATCGGCGTGATGGGCGGCATGATCGCTGCCACCGTGCTCGGCATCTTCTTCGTGCCGCTGCTGTTCATCACCGTCCGCCGCATTTTCCCCGGCGCAGCCGCCAAGAAGGCCGCGGAGACGGGCGTGGAGGCACCCACCACGCCTGTCGCAGCGGAGGTGCAGCATGCTGCACCTCCCGGCTGATCCGCTTCCCCGCGCCCTGCCCCCTTCCTGCCCGTCAGGTGACCCGATGCCGACCCCGACCGCCTCCCGCTCCCGCCGGGCGCCCCGTTTCGCGAGCACGATCCTGCTCACCGCGCTGCTCGGCGGCTGTGCGGTCGGCCCCGACTACCTCGCGCCCAACCTGCAGATGCCGGCCAAATGGGGCGCCGCCTCTCCCGCCGTTTCGGTCAATGGCGAGGAGCCGGACAATCGCCCGCCAGAGCTCGCCCACTGGTGGGAGCGGCTCGGCGACAAGACATTGAACCAGCTCGTCGACCAGGCCGTGGCGGGCAATCTCGATGTCGCGACCGCAAAGGCGCGCGTGCGGCAGGCTCGCGCCACCCGGCAGCAGGCGGTCGGCGCGCTCGCCCCCTCGGTCACCGGCTCGGGTGACTACACCCGCGCTGGCAACGGCAGCGACGTCTCCAGTGCTGGCGACAAGACCGTTTCCGGCCCGTTCGATTCCTTCTCCCTCGGGGCGAATGCGAGCTGGGAGCTCGACCTGTTCGGCGAGAACCGGCGCGGCGCGGAAGCGGCGACCTACGGGCTCGACGCCGCCGAGGAGACGCTGCGCAACACGCTGCTCACCCTCATCGGCGATGTCGCGACCTATTATGTCGAGGCGCGCGGCTACCAGGCCCGCGCCGCGCTCGCCCGACGCACCGCCGCCTCGCAGCGCGAGACGGCCGCGCTCACCCGCACCAAGCTGCAGGCGGGATCGGCCTCGGCGGTCGATGTCGCCAATGCCGAGGGGCAGGCGGCGAGCACCGAGGCCAACATTCCCGAGCTCGAGTCGAGCTACCAGCAGACGGTGCACCAGCTCGCCGTGCTGCTCGGCCAGCCACCGAGCGCGCTGAACGAGGTGATGAAGCGGCGCGCGCCCATCCCCAATCCGGTGAAGGCGATCCCGCGCGGCGTGCCGGCCAATCTGCTGCGGTCGCGCCCCGATGTGCGGCTGGCCGAGCGCCAGTACGCGCAGTACACGGCGAAGATCGGCCAGGCCGAGGCGGCGCTCTACCCTGACGTCAGCCTGGCCGGTGAGGTGACGACGTCGGCGACCAAGGCGGGCGATCTCGCCAAGAGCTCCACCATCAGCTGGAGCTTCGGGCCGAGCATCAGCATCCCGATCTTCAACGCGGGCCAGCTGAAGGCCGCCGTGGACTTCGCCAAGGCGCAGCGTGACGAGTATTTCCTCGCCTATCGCGCCGCCGTGCTGACGGCGCTGCAGGACGTGGAGAACGCCAGCGTTGCCCTGCAGCAGGAGCGGCTCAAGTACCGCAGCCTCGATGCCTCCGCAGCATCCTACCGGCAGGCGGTGTCGCTCGCCCGCACGCTCTACCAGAGCGGCTCGTCCAGCTTCCTCGACGTGCTCGATGCCGAACGATCGGCCTATTCGGCCGATGACGCCGTGCTGACCAGCCGCGTCGCCATCGCCACCGACTATGTCGCGCTGAACAAGGCACTGGGCGGCGGCTGGACCGGGGCGGTGGACACCCGCACACCGGTGGTGGTGGACAAGCAGATGGCGCCGCGCATCGTCTCCCACCTCAAGACCGGGCTGCAGCCGCGCGACCCGGAGAACCAGGGCCTCAGCCAGGCATTCGCCCAATAGTCCGCCGGCAATCGGGACGAGAGCGCCGGACATCACGAAAAGCCACCGTCGCTCACTCGTCGCCGGGCACACCGTAGGAGGGGGCGACGGTGGGGTCGAGGGCGCGCATGACGTAGGCGTCGGCCTGGGGCTGGTAGACCCGCCAGGCGCGGTCGAGCGTCGCGACCGGGCAGCCGTCATCGAGCCAGTCGATGCGCAAGTCCGCGAAGGGCCAGCGCTGACGGTGCACCACGAGCAGGCCGGCGGAGCGGACGGGGCCGGCTTCGCCACCGGCCGCAACGGCCGCGGCCATGGCCGCCATCAGGCGGTCACCGAGCGATCCGCCGGTGGTCTCGAAAGCCGCGATCATCACGGCCGGAACCTCATCGCTGGCGAGGAGGTTGCCGCCCGCGGCGCAGTCTTTGCCCTGGGCGGCCGTCCAGAGGCCGAGGGCGCGAGCGCCGGAGTGGACGGCCGTCGTGCCGGCGGCGTCGATCGCGAGGAGCTGGCGGTAGTCCGGAAAGCGGTCGGAGTCGCGCGCTGCCGCGACGGCAGAATCGGCGCTGTCCCCGGCCGTCAGCCGGTCGAGCATCAGCGGGCCGAGGGCGGGATTGGTGACATTCTGCGTCGCCACCGCCCCGATGCCGGCGCGGGCATGGGCGCAGCGCGCCGCGACGGCCGGCGACGAGGAGGAGATGGCGACGCCGAACTGGCCGGAGCGCGCGCAGCGCGCGACGATGGAGAAGGTCATCTGTCCTCACGATGGCTGGAACCGAGCCGCGGGGCCTCCCGTGGGAGGCGTCGGTCGCGGCGACACGGAACGCCGGCGTCGTCGGAGCACCCGCCGAAGCGGATCCGCTCTCAGTCCGGGATCATCGCGGTAGCGTCGATCTCGACCAGCCAGTCCGGCCGCGCCAGGCAGGTCACGACGATGCCGGTCGACACCGGGTGCACGCCCTTGATGTACTCGCCCATGGTCCGGTAGACGGCCTCGCGGTGGCGGACGTCAGTGAGGTACACCACCACCTTGCACAGGTGCTCCATCTGGCCGCCGGCCTCTTCGATCAGCTGGCGGATGTTCTGCATCACCTTGTGGGTCTGCTCGACGGGATCGTGACTGTCGAGGTTCTTCGCGGTGTCGAGGTCCTGCGGGCACTGGCCGCGCAGGAAGATCATCGTGCCGCGCGCCACCACCGCCTGGCATAGGTCGTTATCGAGCTTCTGCTCCGGATAGGTGTCCTTGGTGTTGAACTTGCGGATGCGGGTGTGGGCCATTGGTATGTCTCGATTTTTAGCGGAGTATGGATCAGCGCGCGGTCGGCGCTAGCCGCAACTCCGCCGGCCTGTAGGCGAGGTAGGCGCGCTGCTTGGCGATGTGGTCGGCGATGTAGCGCGCGTCGTGCCAGACGCCCCAGATGAAGGACGAGCCGCGCCGCGTCTGCCAGGGCAGGCCGAGGAAATAGAGGCCGGGCTCGGTCGCGACGCCGCGCTGGTGCTTCGGCCGCCCCTCCGCGTCGAGGGCATCGAGCTTCAGCCAGGAATAGTCGGAGGAATAGCCGGTCGCCCAGATCACGGTCGTGATGCCGGCGGCGGCGAGGTCGAGCTCGCGGATCGGGTCTCTGACGCAGGCCGGATCGGGCAGCATCGCGCGGGCCGCAGGCTCCTCGGGCAGTTCGAGCCCGTTGCGGGCGACATAGGCGTCGGCCTCGTCGAGCACCGCGAGATAGTCCGCGTCGCCCTTGGCGATGTTGCGGGCGAGATCGGGGGCGATCTGCAGTCGGCCACCCTCGAAGGCGTCCGTCCGGCCGAGCAGGATCATGCCGCTCGCCGCGAAGCGCCGGAGGTCGACGGTGCGCCCGCCGTGGGCGCCGCTGACGGCGATCGTGGTGTGCTCGACGCCTGGCACCGCCTCGGCGTCCCACTTGTTGAGCACGCCGAGCCACCAGCAGAAGTCCTGGCCGCGATAGCTGCGCGGCGGCCGTCCGTGTGGGCCAACCGAAAGATAGACCTGGCGACCGGCCTCCTGCAGTTCCTCGGCGATCTGGGCGCCCGAGGAGCCGGAGCCGACCACCAGCACGGCGCCGTCCGGCAGCTGTGCCGGATTGCGGTAGGCGGCGGAGTGGATCTGCAGGAGCCCGGCGGTGTCCGGGATGAGCGGCGGGATCACCGGGGTCTGGAAGGCACCGGTCGCGGCGATCACGCAGCCGGCGTGATAGGTGCCGGCCGACGTCTCCACCCGAAAGCCCGGCCGGCCGGTGAGCCGCGTCACCGAATGGACCTCGACGCCGGTGCGGATCGGCGCCGCGATCTTCGCGGCGTAGGCGACGAAATAGTCGGCCACCTCCTCCTTGCCGGGGAAGCCGTCGGCGGCGCTCGAAAACTCCATGTTCGGGAAGCGGTCGTGCCAGGCCGGGCCGTTGGCGACGAGGGAATCCCAGCGGCCGCTGCGCCAGCGTTCGGCGATGCGGTCACGTTCGAGGACGACGTGGTCGATGCCGTAGCCGTGGAGATGTTCACTCATGGCGATGCCGGCCTGGCCGGCGCCGACCACCAGGACGGAGACCTTTTCTGCGGACATCGATCCGTCCCCTCCCCCCATTGTCGTCTGCTCTTCCGGCAGACCTCGCATGTCGGTCATGGCGCGAGCTCCGCCAGTTCGCGCCGGAACGGCAGGGCGTCGCCGATATCCGGCGCGTCGAGCTCCTCGGCGTAACGCCGCCCCGCATAGGTCGCCCAGGCGATCGGTCCGGGCGCGGCCGCGTCGCCGATCACCTTCAGCGAGCGGATGCCGGCCGCCGCCCAGTCGCGGTCGCGGAGCTCGAGATAGAGCGCGTCGTTCGGGGTGCGGCTGGAGACCAGCACCACCGCATCCGCGGGCAGCGACGCCTCGGCGCCCGTCCACGTGCAGCCGAGGGTCACCGCGCCGTCGCCGATCGCCTCCGGCGCCTTGGACGGAATGACGTGGACGCCAATCTCGAGCAGCCGTCGCATGATCACCGCCTGCTCGAGCGTGTTCTGCGCCCACTCAGCCACCTTGGTCGAGGGCGTGACGAAGTCGACCCGGCAGCCGCGTGCGACCAGCACCTCGGCGATCACCGAGCCCATGTAGAAGTGGTCGTCGTCATAGAGCAGCACGCGACCTCCGGCCGGGCCGCCGCCGGCCATCACGTCGTCCGGGGTGAACAGCGGCATCGCCGGGTCGGTCGGGATCGGCGCGAGATGCAGGCGCGCCACCACGTCCCGCCGCCAGGTCGCACCGGTGGCGATGGCGACGTGCTCGAAGCCCATCTCCAGCACGTCGTCGGCCGTGAGGCGGCTGTCGAGATAGGTCTCGACGTTCGCCATCGGGGCGATCTGGCCGGTGCGGTAGTCGGCGACGCGGCCCCAGGCGGAGAGGCCCGGCAGCTGGCGCTCGCGCGCCACCCGGCCGCCGAGCGTCGTCGTGGCTTCCGCGAGGGCCACCCGGTAACCGCGCTTGCCGAGCTGCAGCGCCGCCTCGAGCCCGGTCGGCCCGGCGCCGACGATCAGCACCGACTCCGATGCCCCCTTGGGCCGCGCGCGCTCGGGGTGCCAGCCCTTGCGCCACTCCTCCATGAAGGCGGTGTTCTGGGTGCAGCGACTGATCGCGCCGGTCATGTCGCCACTGACGCAGATGTTGCAGCCGATGCACTCGCGGATGTCGTCGAAGCGGCCCTCCTCGATCTTGCGCGGCAGGAACGGGTCGGCGATCGAGGGACGCGCTGCACCGATGAAGTCGAGGATGCCCTGGCGGACCTGCCGCACCATCGCGTCGGCAGAGGTGAAGCGGCCGACGCCGACGACGGGCTTCGGCGTCAGCGCCTTGATGCCCGCGACGAGGTCTTCCTGCGCCCCCTCGCCGACGAAGCGCGACGTGCCGGAGCAGTTCTCCCAGGTGCCGTGGGCGAGGTCCCAGAGGTCCGGCAGATCGCTGTTGATCGCAATGAACTCGCGCAGCTCGGCGTTCGAGAGACCGAGCGCGCCGGCCTCGTGCAACGACAGGCGGAGTGTCACCGCCATCTCGCCCTGCATCTCCTCGCGCAGTTCGGCGATCACCTCGCGCACGAAGCGGGAGCGGTTGTCGAGGCTGCCGCCGTACTCGTCGGCGCGCTGGTTGGTGGCGCGCGACAGGAAGTGCTGGAAGATGCCGAAGCCGTGCGCGCCATAGAGGCAGACGAGGTCGAAGCCGGCGGTGCGTGCCCGCCGCACGGCGTTGCGGAACCAGCGGCGGATGTTGCGGATATCCTCGCGGTCGATGGTGCGCGCCTGCACCGGGTCAGCGGTGAAGGTGAGGATCGGCCCGCCCGTCACGGCGAGCGGCACCTCGCGGCTGTAGAGATTCGGGCCGTTGATCCCGGAATAGGCGAGCTGGATGCCGGCGAGAGCGCCGTGCGACTTCATCGCGTCCGCCATGCGGGCGAGCGCCGGGATCTCGCGGTCGTCCCACAGCCGCTGCTCGATGAACGGCGTGATCTCCGAGGTCTGGTGGATCTCCGTCTGCTCGGTGAAGATGACGCCCCAGCCGCCCTCCGCTTTGGTGCGGCGCATCTCGGCGACGGCCGACGGATCGCGGTAGCCGCCGCCGTTGCAGTGGGGCACCTGGTAGAAGCGGTTCTTGGCGATCTTCGGCCCGATGCGCACCGGCTCGAAGAGGACGTCGTAACGGGCGGGACGGGCTGTCGTGTCCATGGCTCACTCGACGGGTCGGAAATCGCGGCCCTGCGTCGACAGGCGCGCAGGGTCGGCCGGCAGGAGATCGGCGATCAGCAGCGCGGGCCCGGGACCGGCCATCGCCAGCACGGTGGCGTCGGCCGAGACGATGCAGGACCCGCCGGTGTAAGTGAGATCGCCCTCGCTGCCGCAGTGGTTGGCGTAGGCGATCGCCACGCCGTGGATGACCGCCTGCGCCGGCACCGTCACCGATGGCACGTGCGTGAACGGCTGCATGTTCGCGGTCGGGCAGAGGACGAGCTGGACGCCGCGGTCGGCGAGCGTCCTCAGGAGTTGCGGGAACTCGACGTCGTAGCAGATCAGGAGCGCCGTGCTGGTGCCGGCGAGATCGAAGGTCGCGAGCCGGTCGCCGGGCATGAAGAAGTGCTTCTCGCGCGGCCCGTAGAGCTGCGTCTTGCGGTAGAGCGCCAGCCGCCGGCCGTCGGCGCCCCAGACCATCGCGGCGTTGTAGAGCGCCGCGCCGTCGCGCTCGGCGAGGCCGATGGCAAGCGCGCAGCCGGCCGCGGCGGCGAGCGGG
>Ga0209902_101002_pt1 | contig 18099 bp, 15 predicted proteins | sample FECB27metaG_FD_188304 | JGI IMG/M metagenome (GOLD analysis project Ga0209902, IMG submission 188304) | Cyanobacterial communities from the Joint Genome Institute, California, USA - FECB-27 (SPAdes) (version 2) | ecosystem: Environmental > Aquatic > Thermal springs > Hot (42-90C) > Microbial mats...
GGCGGCGCTGGCCGAGCGGCGCTACCGGGCGCGCTTCGACACCGATGCGGCGGCGGCGTCCGGCCGGCCGGCGCTCTGGTGGTTGGAGGTGGCGACCGGCCGGCTCGCCGACCCGGGGGGCGAGGCGACGCCGCTCTGCCCGGCCGACCTGCGGCTCGTCGCGGCGGACGCCGTTGCGGTGGCGGAGGTGGAGCCGTGGGCGCTGCAGCGTCTCAACGGCGATCATCGCGACCTGCTGGCGCTGATCGCCATGCGCCTCTGTCACGGCGGGGCCGGCGCGTGGACAGTCACCGGCGTCGATGCGGACGGCCTCGATCTCGCGCGAGAAGACGGCCTCCAGGTCCGTCGGCTGGTCTTCTCGACGCCGGTGAAGGACGGCCCGACGCTTCGCGCCATGCTGGTCCGCCTTGCCGAGGAGGCCCGGGCGGTGCCCGTCGCGCCGGCGCGCGCCGCCGCGCCGATGCGCTGAGAGCGGCGGCCGCCGATCCGATGATCTGGGCGGTGGTCGGGCGGCCCGTCGTGCGGCGGACCATCGTCTTCTGCAGGCGCGTGAGCGGGTGAATCTGCAGGCGAATCTGCCCGCAAATCGGGCCGGCCTCGGCCACGGCCCACGCCGGCCCGTCCACGCGCTGCCATTCGCAATCACCGAAAATGTGGCGCCGCAGGCTTGACAGACGTCGGCGTCGAGTCTTGGATAACAGCGTTACCTAACGCCATTATCACAAGGCGAGGGAGTGGGCGCGTGCGGTTGGGATTGATCGTCGAGAACGGAACGCCGGCGCTGGTCGCCGAACGGGATGGCGAGATCGTCTCGCTTTCGGGAACGGGCCTGCCGGCTGATCCGCTGGCGATCATCGCCGACGAGGCGCTGTCGGCGAAGGCGGCCACCGCCATCCGGTCGGCCCCGGTGCTCGATGCGGCGAGCGTCACCTTCGCGCCGCCGCTGGCGAAGATCGGCAAGCTCATCTGCGTCGGCCTCAACTATGCCGACCACGCCGCCGAGAGCCCCTACAAGAAGCCCGATTATCCGGTCTACTTCCTGCGCGTCGCCACCAGCCTGCTCGGCCACGGCGGGGCGATCGTCCGCCCGCACGTCTCTGCCGAGCTCGACTGGGAGGGCGAGCTCGTCGCCATCATCGGCAAGGGCGGCCGCTACATCCCGCAGGAGACGGCGCTCGACCACGTCGCCGCCTACACGCTCTTCAACGACGCCTCGCTGCGCGACTACCAGTTCAAGGGTCCGCAGTGGACGCTCGGCAAGAACTTCGACGCCACCGGGCCGTTCGGCCCGTATCTGGTGCCGGCGAAGGCGCTGCCGAAGGGCGCGGCGGGCCTCGCCATCCAGACCCGCCTCAACGGCCAGGTCGTCCAGGAGAGCAACACGTCGGACCTCCTGTTCGCGGTCGACGTGCTGATCGCCCGCGTCAGCGAGGCGATGACGCTGGAGCCCGGCGACGCCATCATCACCGGCACGCCGGCCGGCGTCGGCTTCGCCCGCAAGCCGCCCCTGTTCATGAAGCCCGGCGACGTCGTCGAGGTCGAGGTCGAGGGCGTCGGCATCCTGCGCAATCCGGTTGTCGGCGAGGCGGCATCGGGCGGGGCTGCCACGTGACCGGCCCGTCGCTGCGCGTCGCCGCCGACGTCGGCGGCACCTTCACCGACGTCGCCGTCTTCGACGAGGCGACCGGCCGTATCCGCCTCGGCAAGACGCTGACGACGCCCGCTCGGCTGATCGAGGGGATGAGCCACGGCGTTGAGAAGGCCGGCTCGGTCTTCGCCGACGCCCATTTGTTCCTGCACGGAACGACGGTCGCCATCAACGCGCTGCTCGAGCGCAAGGGCGCCCGCACGGCGCTGGTGACGACCAAGGGCTTCCGCGACATCTATGAGATCGGCCGGATCAACCGACCGGAGGCCTACAACCTGTTCTTCCGCCGCCACCGGCCGCTGGTCGAGCGGGCGCTCCGGATCGAGGTGGACGAGCGGCTCGACGCGGCCGGTGAGATCATCCGCCCGCTCGACGATGCGGAACTCGTCGGCGTCGCCGAGCGGCTGAAGGCGGAGGGCGTCGAGGCGGTGGCGGTGCTGTTCCTGCACTCCTACCGCAATCCCGACCATGAGATCCGAGCCCGCGACTTCCTGCAAGGAGCGCTGCCCGGCGTCTTCGTCACCGCCTCGCACGAGCTGTCCCAGGAGTATCGCGAGTTCGAGCGTACCTCGACGGTGGCGGCGAACGCCTTCATCGGCCCGACCGTGCAGCGCTATCTCAGGCAGACCGACGAGTTCCTCGGCGACGCCAGCTTTCCCGGCAAGTTCCTGATCGTGCAGTCGACCGGCGGGCTCTACGACGCCGCGCAGGCGAGCCGCGAGTGCATCCGCATGCTGGAATCCGGCCCCGCCGCCGGCGTCGTCGGCACGCGCGAGCTGTGCGCCGCGATCGGGCTGAAGAACGCCATCGCCTTCGACATGGGCGGCACCACGGCCAAGGCCGGCGTCATCCTCGACGGCGTCGAGCTCACCGCCAACCAGGTGATGATCGGCGGCTACGCCGAGGGCCTGCCGGTGCAGATCCCGATGATCGACATCGAGGAGGTCGGCACCGGCGGCGGCTCGATCGCGCGCCTGGTCGCCGGCGGCGCGCTGCGCGTCGGGCCGGAGAGCGCCGGCGCCGTGCCGGGGCCGGTCTGCTATCGCGGCGGCGGCACCGAGCCGACCGTGACGGACGCGAACCTGTTGCTCGGTCGCCTTGCGCCGGACCTCTTCCTCGGCGGCGAGATGCAGCTCGACCTCGCCGGCGCCGAAAGCGCCATGCAGGAGAAGATCGCCGGCCCGCTCGGCCTATCGGTGAGTGCCGCCGCCGACGGCGTCGTGCGCATCGCCGTCACCCAGATGGCGAATGTGGTGAAGCGGGTCACCACCGAGCGCGGCCTCGACGCCCGCGACTTCGCGATGGTCGCCTATGGCGGCGCGGGACCGCTGCACGCGGTGCTGGTCGCCCGCGAACTGCAGATCCCGCGCGTGCTGATCCCAAACGCGCCCGGCCATTTCTCCGCCTACGGCATGCTCGTTTCGGACCTCCGCCGTGATTTCGTCCGCACGCTGTTCACCCGGCTGAAGGATGCGCCGTTCGACACCTTCGACGCGATGTTCGCCGAGATGGAGGCACGCGGCCGCGACGAGATCCGCGCCGCGGCGCCGGATGCGGTGGAGGCGGTCATCAAGCACGCCGCCGACATGCGCTATGTCGGCCAGGAACACGCCGTCACCGTCGAGGTGCCGGGCGACCTGTTCGCCGCCCGCGACATCGCCGGCATCAAGGCGCGCTTCGATGCCGTGCACGTGCAGCGCTACGGCTACGCCTCGCCGGACGAGGCGGCCGAGATCGTCAGCCTGCGCCTGTCGGTGACCGGCGTCATCGCCAAGCCCGAGCTCGCGCCGATCCCCGTGAGCGACGGGGCGAACGCCGACGCGGCGCTGATCGGCGTGCGGCCGGTGGAGTTCGGCGTCCTCGGCGGCCGCCGCGACACGCCGGTCTACGACCGGGCGAAGCTCGCCGCCGGCCACCACGTCGAGGGGCCGGCGCTCATCCAGGAATACGCGTCGACGACCGTGCTGCCGCCGGGCGACCGGCTGGTGGTCGACGGCCTCGGCAATCTCGACATCGCGGTGGAGGTGGGCCGGTGACCGCGCATCAGGACACGACGAATAACGACACGACGCAACACGACGGTCCGACGGCTGCGGGGGCGGACCCCGTCGTCACCGAGATCATCCGCAACGGGTTCATCGCCGCCACCGAGGAGATGAAGTCGAACCTGATGCGCACCGCCTACAACATGATCATCTACGAGGCGCTCGACTTCACCGTCGGGTTGTTCGATCGCGACGGCAACACCGTCTCGATCGGCATCGGCCTGCCGATGTTCATCCGCGGCATGAGCGAGACCATCAAGGCGAAGATCGCCCGCTTCGGCCACGAGGGCCTCGAGCCCGGCGACGTGCTGCTCACCAACGACGCCTACACGACCGGCAGCCACCTGAACCACATGACGTTCTCGGTGCCGATCTTCCACAAGGGCGACCTCGTCGGCTTCTCCGCCTGCATGGCGCACTGGCAGGACATCGGCGGCACGCTCGACGGCATGACCACCGACATCTACTCCGAAGGCCTGCAGGTGCCGATCGTCAAGGCGTGGCGGGCGGGGGTGCCGAACGACGAGATCCTGTCGATCATCCGCATGAACGTGCGGCTGCCCGAGCGCGCCATGGGCGACCTCAAGGCCCAGGTCGCGGCGGTGAAGACCGGCGAGAAGCGCTTCCTCGAGCTCATCGCCAAGAACGGCCGCGGCGCCGTGCTGTCGGCGATCGAGGCGATCTTCGACCAGTCGGAGGCGACGGCGCGGGCCTCCGTCGCCCGCATCCCCGACGGCGTCTACGAGGCCGAGAGCTTCATGGACGATGACGGCATCGACATCGGCCGCCGCGTGCCGCTGCGCGTCAAGGTGACGGTCAAGGGCGAGGCGATGACGATCGACCTCACCGGCGTCGCCGAGCAGGTGAAGGGCTTCTACAATTCCGGCGAGACGGCCGGCCGCTCGGCCGCCCAGGTCGCCTACAAGTGCCTGACCTCCGGCCTCGACCTGCCGATCAACGACGGCACCTTCCGGGCGCTCGAGATCATCCTGCCGCCGGGCAAGGTCGTCAGCGCCCAGCGCCCGGCGCCGATGCGCTGGTGGATGACCTACCCGATGACGATCGTCGACACGGTGTTCAAGGCGCTGGCGCCGGCGGTGCCGACCCGCGTCATCGCCGGCCACCACGCCGACCTCGTCATCGCGTCGATCAACGGACGGCACCCGCGCGACGGCAACCTGTTCCTCTATCTCGGCGGCCTGATCGGCGGCGGCTGGGGCGCCAAGCACGGCGAGGACGGCATGAGCGCCACCATCGCCATCAACGACGGCGACACCCACAACGGCCCGAGCGAGCAGGTCGAGGCGAAGTTCCCGCTGATCGTCGAGCGCTACGCGCTGCGCGAGGATTCCGGTGGGGCCGGACGCAACCGCGGCGGCCTCGGCACCGAGCAGGTGGTGAAGGCGCGCGGCGACATCATGTTCAACGCCCAGATCGACCGCGTCGACTGCCGGCCGTGGGGACTGTTCGGCGGCCTGTCGGCGCTCGGCAACGAGGTGGCGCTGATCCGCGGTGGCGAAGAGGAGCGCTTCCCGACCGGCAAGGTGCTCGCCCAGAAGATCGAAGCCGGCGACACCTACATCGTCCGCTCCGGCGGCGGCGGCGGCTTCGGCCCGCCGCTCGAGCGCAAGCTCGACGACGTCGAGAACGACGTCCGCCAGGGCTACGTCACCGCCCATTCCGCCCACGAGTTCTACGGCGCCGTCGTCGACCCCGACACCGGCCGCGTCGACCGCCCGGCGAGCGAGGCGCTCCGGGCCAGCATGAAGTGGCGCGGGCTGCCGAAGGACCGGCCGTTCGCCAGCGAGGACAGCTCCGACTGGGGCGGCTGCCCCTACTGCAATCGTCTCTTGACGCCGCATCCCGACGCCGTCTCGCTGGCCCACCAGAGCGCGGCGGCCGGCCTCAGCCGCTGGCGCTGCTGCTGAGCGCGGGCGGAAACAGGAGAAGACGGTGCCGGAACACTCGATCGACTCGATGGCGCGACTGGCGGAGCGACCCGGCGACGACACCATCGTCTCGGTCGACCGGGCCTTCCTGATCGTCGAGATGCTCGCCGACGCGCCGGAGGGGGCGAGCCTCGCCGACATCGCCCGCCAGCTCGACGTCAACAAGGCGATCGCGGTGAAGCTGCTCAACACGCTGGAGCGGCTGGAGATCGTATGGCGCGACGACCGGCTGCAGCGCTTCTTCCTGACCTACCGCGTCAGCAACCTCGGCCTCAGGCACCTGCAGACGAGCCGGTTGCTCGACCAGTGCGCGGCGGTGCTGAAGAGCCTCGCCGAGGAGAGCGGCGAACTCGTCCGCCTCGCCGTCGTCGAGCCCGGTGGCGAGCGGCTCACCTGGGTGCACGTCGTCGCCGGCACCAAGCGGACGCTGCAGATCGACCCGAACTATTCGCTGGCGATCAGCTTGCACACCCACGCCATTGCCAAGGCGTGGCTGATGACGATGGACCCCGACCGGGCAATCGAGCTGATCCTGCGCCAGGGCGTCGCGCCACTGACGAAGCACACCAAGACCGCCATCGAGGCGATCCGCGACGACCTGCGCGATGCGAAGCGCCGCGGCTTCGCTGCGAGCTTCGAGGAGAACGAGATCGGCATCAGCGCCATCGCCGCCCCGATCTTCGCCTCCAACCTCACCGGCGAGACCGAGTGCGTCGGCGCCGTCAGCCTCGCCGCGCCGACCAACCGGATGAGCGGCGAGGCGCTGGAGGCGTGGGGGCCGCAGCTGATGCGCACCACCGATCATCTCGGCCGGATCTGGCCGCTCGAGGCGCGCGCCCGCAGCGGCCCGCTGCCGCGCCGGCCCTGAGACCAAGAACGGGAGGACCGCCGATGCCTCGCTTCGACAACGACCTGCCGGCCGGCGTCATTCCGGCGGTGCTGCTCCCGTTCCACGACGACCTGTCGATCGACGAGGCGTCGTTCGCGAGCCATCTGCGGGACGTCGCGGCGGTGCCCGGCGTGACGGCGCTCACCGTCAATGCCCATTCCACCGAGGTCGCCTCCTGCAGCTTCGACGAGCAGCGGCGGGTGATGGAGGTGGCCGTCGAGACGGTCGGCGACCGGCTGCCGCTGGTGCACGGCATCTGGGCCGACGGCAGCCTGGAGGCGGCGCGCATCGCCAAGGCCGCGACGGCGGGCGGCGCGGCGGCGCTGCTGGTCTTCCCGCCGGCGCCGTTCACCCTCGGCCAGACGGCGGAGATGGTGATCGCCCACTATTCGCGGATCGCCGACGCCACCGACCTGCCGCTGATCGTCTTCCAGTACCCGCTCGCCACGGGCCAGGGCTATCCGCTCGCCACCCTCGAAAAGCTCGCCGACGCGGTCCCGTCCGTGCGCGCCATCAAGGACTGGAGCGGCAACCCGGTGCTGCACGAGGACCACGTGCGGACGCTCCAGAGCCGGCCGCGGCCGGTGAACGTGCTGTCGACGCACAGCGCCTGGCTGTTCTCCTCGCTGGTGCTCGGCGCCAACGGGCTTTTGTCGGGCAGCGGCAGCGTCATCGCCGACCTGCAGGCGCGGCTGTTCGAGGCCGTCCAGGCCGACGATCTCGGCGCCGCCCGCGCCATCAACGAGCGCATCGTGCCGCTCGCGCGGGTGTTCTACGCCGACCCGTTCGTCGACATGCACAACCGGATGAAGGAGGCGCTGGTGCTGCTCGGCAAGCTGCCGCGCGCCGTCGTCCGCCCGCCGCTGGTCAAGCTCGGCGCCGCCGAGATCGACCGCATCCGCGCGGCGCTCGTCGCCGGCGGGCTCCTCGACAAGGAGCACCGCCGCACCGCCGCCTGAACGCCCGATCGCCTGCCAACCGCGGAACCGGAGCCAATCCGGCCGCACTCGAACGCGCCCGCCCGGTCAGGGCTCGCGCGAGGAAACGAAAACGGAGGAGCGAGACCATGAAGAAGCGGACGACGCTGAGCGGCGTCGCCCTCGCAACGGCTTGTGCCGTCGCGACGGGCAGCGCCATCGCCCCCGGGGCTCTCGCCCAGGATGCGCCGATCAAGATCGGCGTGGTGACGGAGCTCACCGGCCCGTGGTCGTTCTTCGGAACGAGCTGCGTCGCCGGGCTGAAGCTCGCCGAGCCGCTGGTCAACCCGCCGGGCAAGCGGAAGATCGAGTTCGTCATCACCGACAACCAGACCAACCCGGCCCAGGCCGTCGCCGCGGCGCGCAGCCTCGACGTGCAGGACCAGGTGCTGGCGCTGACCGGCCCGACGAGCTCCGACACCGGCCTCGCCCTCTACGGCTATGCCGAGCAGAACAAGGTGCCCTACGTGGTGCCGGTCGCCGCCTTCCCGCAGCTGACCAAGCCCGGCACCAAGTACACCTTCCGCCTCGAGCCGAACGCCGCCGGCTGGGGCTACGCCATCGCCAACTTCATCGCCGAGCAGAAGCCCGGCGCCAAGGTGGCGCTCGTCTATTCCGACTACGCGCTGATGCGGGCGATCGCCGCCGGCCTCAAGTACCAGGCGCCGAAGTCGGGCATCAGCATCGAGCCGGAGATCGTCTTCCCGCAGGGCGCCAACGACGCCACCGTGCAGGCGGCGCAGGTGCTCGCGGCCGCCCCCGACTGGGTGGTGGTGAGCGGCGCCGGCGGCTTCGACAACACGCTGACCAACCAGCTGCTCGACATCGGCATCCGGCCCGACCAGATCATCCACCCGTTCGGCATCACCAACCAGGTGCTGAACTGGGGCGAGCGCAGCGTCGGCTCCTACTACGGCACGTTCTTCGATTCGAACCTCGAGGGCCTCACCACCGAGGGCAAGACCTTCGTCGAGACCTTCACCCGCGAGAACGAGCGGCCGCCGTCCTATGTGGAGAACTTCTGCTACGTGACGGCGAACCTCATCCGCGAGGTGATCGACGCCAACCCGGCCGCCGCCGACGACCGCGAGGCCTTCCGCGCCGCCGTCTCCGCGGTGAAGTCGAAGGAGCCGACCTCGGGCATCCCGATCGAGTTCGACCAGAACGGCGCCCGCATGGAATACATCTATTTCATGCAGATAGAGAGCGTCGACGGCAAGAAGAACTACGACGCCAAGCAGGTCTTCTACACCGAGTGGAACCCGGAAGTCATCCCGGTCTACGACCTGGTGAAGTGATCCTGCCGTTGCAGACGTCGGTGTACCTGCCGGCGTGACCGGCGCGCCCGTCCGCCCCGCGCGGACGGGTCGTCCCGCCCACCCGACATTTCTGTCGAGCGCGAGTTCCGCATGTCCGACGCCACCCTGATCATCCTGCTTTCGACGCTGTCGACCGGACTGATCCTCGGCTCGATCTTCGCTCTCGTCGCCTCCGGGGTGACGATCGTCTACGGCAGCATCTGGATGCCGAACGCCGCCAACGGCCAGTTCTTCCTGCTGGCGGCGCTGTTCGGCTGGACGCTGACGGTCGGCTGGGGCGTCCACCCGGCGATCGCCGCGCTGCTCGTCATCGGCCTCAGCGTGCCGTTGTCGTGGCTGCTCGAGATCGTGCTGATCCGCCGCTTCTACGACGTGCCGGACCGCAACATCTCCTACTTCGTGCTGAGCCTCGGCATCACGCAGATCCTCGCCGGCGTCTTCTCGATCACCTACGGCCGCTGGAGCGACCAGTTCCAGCTGCCGCCGTTGTTGCCGGGCATCACCTTCGTCGGGCCGTTCCCGATCGCCAACAACCGGCTGGCGGCGCTCGCCATCGCGCTCGCGCTTCTCGCCGGCCTGTTCGCGCTCCTGCGCTTCCACCGCTACGGCCGCTCACTCAGGGCGGTGTTCCAGAACCGCGACGCGGCGGCGCTGCGCGGCGTCGACGTGCGCCGCGTCTACCTGTTGTCGTTCATCCTCGGCAACGCCGTGGTGTTCGCCGGCGGCATCCTGTTCGCCATCGCCTACTCCTTCGACATCACGGTCGCCTGGACGATGTCGGTGACGGCCTTCGCCATCATGATCATCGGCGGCCCAGGCTCCGTGCTCGGCGCGGTCGTCGTCGGCATGGTGTTCGGCTTCACCCAGGCGATCGTCTCGATCTTCGCCAGCCCCACCATCGCCGCCTTCTCCTATCTCGGCGCGATGCTGGTCATCCTCCTCTTCAAGCCCTCGGGACTGTTCGCGCGATGACGAACAAAACCTCGGCCTTCAACTGGGTGGGGCCGGTGGCCTTCGCGCTCGCGGCCTTCGCCGTGCCGCTGGCGCTCGCCGACCACCGCTACTTCGCCTTCATCGCCGGCATGACGCTGATCCACATCCTGTGGGCGTCCGGCATGAACCTGCTCTACGGCTTCACCGGCCTGATGCCGCTGATGTTCGCCGGCATCGCCGGCATCTCCGCCTACACCGTCGTCGGTATGACGAGCGCCGGCTGGTCGTTCTGGGCGGCGCTGCCGGTCGGCGCGCTGTTCGCGGCGGTGGTCGGCGTGGTGCTCGGGCTGCCGTCGCTCCGGCTGCGCGGCTTCTACTTCACGCTCTGCTCGCTCGTCATCCAGACGGTGATCACGCTCGGCTTCGTCTACTTCTCGCAGTTCACCAACGGCGACACCGGCATCTCGCAGATCCCGCTGCCGTCGATCCCCGGCGGCGGCGTGCTCTCCGGCCTCGCCTACGACCTGGTGCTGGCGGCCGTCGCCGTGATCGGCGTCGTCGTGCTGATCTGGCTCACCTCGTCCGACTTCGGCCGCCGCCTCGTCGCCATCCGCGAGGACGACGGCCTCGCCGAGATGCTCGGCATCAACGTCACGCGCCGCAAGCTGATGGCCTTCTTCATCGGCTCGCTCTACGCCGCCGTCGGCGGGGCGCTCTACGCCCCCTATGTCGGCTTCATCTCGCCGCGCAGCTTCGACGTGCTGATCAGCCTCAACATCTGGCTGATGGTGGCGTTCGGCGGCCGCGGCACGATCTGGGGGCCGGTGATCGGCGCCGTGCTGCTCGCGCCGATCCCCTATCTGCTGCAGGACTATTATACCGTGAAGGACATCCTCTACGGCCTGCTGATCATCGTCGTCATCGTGCTGATGCCCGGCGGCGTCGCCAGCGGCTGGCGCAAGTGGGCGGCCCGCAAGGCCACGCCACCGTCGACCGCGCCGGCACCCGCCCTGCAGCGGGGGGCTCGGCCATGACCGGCTACCTCCTCGACGCCACCGGCGTGTCGAAGCGCTTCGGCGGCGTCATCGCGCTGAAGGACGTCGACGTCCGCCAGCGCGCCGGCGAGACGCTCGGCATGATCGGCCCGAACGGCTCCGGCAAGACCACCTTCGTCAATCTCGTCACCGGCCACCTGTCGGCGAGCGGCGGCTCGGTCACCTTCGACGGCCGGCCGATCCTCGGCGCCAAGCCCTACCAGATCGCCGGGGCCGGGCTGACGCGCACCTACCAGGCGGTGCGCGTGTTCGGGCAGCTCAGCGTGCGCGAGAACGTCGCCACGGCGATGGTCGACGCGCGCGACCCGGTCGGCCCGGACGGGCTCGCCGAGATCGCCGACTGGCTGTCGATCGGCCACCGCTTCGACGCCCGCGCGGGCTCGCTGACGCTCGACGAGCAGCGCCGCGTCGAGCTCCTGATGCGGCTCGTGCAGCGGCCCAAGCTCGTCATGCTCGACGAGCCGGTCGGCGGCCTTTCCGCCCACGAGGTCAGGGCGATGATCCAGCTGTTGTCGGAGCTGAAGGCGCGCTGCTCGCTGTTCGTCATCGAGCACACGATGAAGGTGATCCGCGAGCTCGCCGACAAGGTGGTGGTGCTGCTCGCCGGCGAGAAGCTCGCCGAGGGGCCGCCGGCCGAAATCCTCGCCGACGCCCGCGTGGTGGAGAAATATCTGGGCAGCGCCGATGCTTGAGGTCGAGAAACTCGTCATCCGCTACGGCCCGTTCCTCGCCGTCGACGACGTCTCGATCGAGATCGGGGCGGGCGAGATCGTCGGCGTCGTCGGCCCGAACGGCGCCGGCAAGTCGTCGATCGTCAAGGCGATCGGCGGCCTCGTCGGGCCGGTGAGCGGCAGCATCGTCTTCGACGGCAGGCCGCTCGCCGGCGTGCCGGTCCACCGCCGCGTCACCGCCGGGCTGTCGATCGTGCCCGAGGGCCGGGGCCTCTTCCCGCGCATGTCGGTGGAGGAGAACCTGACGATGGGCGGAGACCCGCTGGAGGACGCCGGCCGCCGCAAGGCCAACATCGACCGGTCGTTTTCGATGTTTCCGATCCTCGCCGAGCGGCGCTGGCAGGCGGCCGGCACGCTGTCGGGCGGTCAGCAGCAGATGCTGGCGATCGCCGTCGGGCTGATGCCGGACCCGAAGCTTTTGGTGCTCGACGAGCCATCGCTCGGCCTCGCGCCGATCGTCATCGGTGAGATCGGCCGCATCCTGCGGGGCCTCAAGGGTAGCGGCCTGACGGTGGCGGTGTTCGAGCAGAACGCCAAGCTCACCTGCTCGGTCGCCGATCGCATCTACATCCTGGCGAGCGGCGCCGTGCAGCACCACGACGCCGCCTCTGAGATCCTCGCCAATGCCGAGCTCCTCGACCACCTGATGTGAGCGGCCGCCGGCGCGAGCCGGCAACGGGCCAGCGGGGCACCACCCCGCCGGCCCTTGCCGCCGCGCCGTCGACGGCGCGGCGCCGTCACGTCGTTAGTGCGGGGCCATCGGTGCGTGGTCGCACGAGACGTCCGGGTTCATGTCGGCGAACGTCCCCTTCGGGTTGGGTCGCCACGCCCAGACGTGCAACTCGTAGAACGGCGGCAGGCCGTAGCGGTTGGGCGACCCGGAGTAGCTGAACAGCTGGCCTCCGAGCGAGGCCGGCCCCGTCGTCGCGATGTACTCGACGGCGACGAGCGACAGGCTGCCATCGCTCGCCGGCTCGTACATCACCGCCTCCGGATGGGCGATGTCGACGACGCCGTCCTTCAGGAGGGCGCCGTTGACGTAGTGGATCCCCATCGCCCCGCCGTCGACGCCGCTGGTGCAGGGGATCGCCGCATAGCCTTCGCGCACGGCCACCGCGACGTCCGCGAAGCGTGCATTGGCGGTGCGCACCGCCTCCTCCAACGGCCCGGCGGGCTCTGCGGAGAGAGGCCCCGCCCACAGCAGGAGAGCCGGCAGGGCCAGGGGCCAGGTGGCCGAACGGGATGTCGGCATCGCCATCACGCCTCACCGCGCCGCCGTCTGCGGGCCGATGATGTTGGCGACTTCCGTGACCTTGTTGGCCGGAAAGCCGCCTTCGCGGGCATGGCGCTCGACGTCGGCGGCGCTCTCGGCCGCGTGGACGCAGTAGAGCTTGTCGCCGGCGACGTAGCTGGTGATCCAGGTGTAGGGCACGCCCAGGCCAGCGACGACGTCGTTCGACTTCGCCGCGATGTCGCGCAGCTCGTCCGCGCTCAGCGTGTTGGCCCCGGGAATGTCGCGCTCGATGATGTAGGTCGGCATTGCAATCTGTCCTTGCTGCTTGAGTGCGAAGTGCCTCAGTGCGAGGACAAGGAAATCGGCCGACGTTGGACCGAACGCGGCCGTGGCGCCGCCGGCGGTGCCGGCGTGTCCAACGACCCGTCACACGGTCGCCGCGCGTGTGTCCCGCGACCGTGACGCGGGTGGAGAGACTTCCATGTCGGGCTGGGCGATCAGGCTGCTGGGCGAGCCTGCGATCTTCGATGCGACCGGTCATGAACAGCCGGTCCGCGGCCATCAGGCGTGGGCGTTGCTGGCCCGTGTCCTGCTGACGCCCCGCCCGATCGAGCGGCGCAGCCTGGCGATGGAGCTGTTCCCCGACGTGGCCGATCCGCTCGGCGCCCTGCGCTGGTGCCTCGCCTCGCTGCGCAAGGCGCTCGGCTGCCCGACCTGCCTGACCGGCGACCCGGTCGTGTTCGGCTTCCCCGACACCATCGCCGTCGACGTCTGGCGGCTGGCCGACGAGGGCTTTGACGTCGCCGCGGCCGGCCCGCTCCTCGATGGTGCCGAGCCGCGCTGCAGCCCGGAGTTTGCCACCTGGCTGATGGTCGAGCGCGAGCGCATCGCGGGTATCGTCGAATCACGACTCCGCCAGGAGACCATCCAGGCGCTGTCGATGAACGCGCTCGGCCGCGCCGTCCGCCTGGCCGAACTCGGCGCCCGGCTTTCGCCGTTCGACGAGCGTTGCCACATCCTGCTGGTCAAGAGCCTGGCGCTCGCCGGTCGTCACGATGCCGCGCTCGAGCATATCGAGCGGACCGAGCGCCTGTTCGTCGCCGAGCTTGGCGAGAAACCCTCGTCGGCCCTGCGCGCCGCGGCCAGGCGAACGGTCGGGCTGCCCGCCGGCGTCGCCCCCGGCGCCTCCGTCGCCGGCCTCATCGCGGCGGGCCTCGCGGCGGTGTCGGCCGGCGCCGCCGATGCCGGGATCGACTGCCTGCGGCAGGGGGTCGCCGAGGCGCAGACGATCCGGGACGGGCCGCTCCTCGCCCGCGCCACGCTGGAGCTCGGCACGGCGCTCGTCCACGCCGTGCGCGGCTATGACGACGAAGGTGCGGTCCACCTGCACCACTCGATCGCCTTGGCGCAGGCGGCGGGCGACGGCCGGACCGCGGCCGCCGCCCTGTGCGAACTCGGCTATGTCGAAGCGATGGCCGGCCGCCGGCCGGCGGCAGCGGGCTATCTCGCCGACGCCCTCGCCGCGACCGAGGACGGCAGCGACCTCGCCAGGATCCACGGCGTCATCGCCTTCAACCTCGTCGACTGGGGACGCGTCGACGAGGCCTTCGCCCACTACGGCCTGTCGCTCGACCACGCCCGCGCGGTCGGCAACCGGCGCCGTGAGATCTGGTCGCTCGGCCTCGGGGGCTGGGGCCACGTCGTCGCCGGCCGGTTCGACGAGGCCGGGGCCTGGCTCGGCGACTGCCTCGATCTCGTCGACAAGCAGAACTGGATCGCCTTCCGCCCGTGGCCGGAGGCGGTGCTCGCCGAGGTGCGGCTGCACCAGCAGCGCAGGCCGGCCGACCTTCGACCGGCCCTCGAGGTGGCGTTCGCGCTGAGCTGCCAGATCGCCGACCCGTGCTGGGAGGGCGCCGTCGCGCGGTCGCTGGCGCTCACCTGCGCGGCCGAGGACGACCTCGGGGGCGCGCTCGAATGGTTGGGCGAAGCCCGCCGCCGTGTCGTCCGCGACATCGACGGCTACGTCGCCCTGCAGGTCGAGATCCGCGCGAGCGAGGCGCAGATCCATCGCCGCGCCGGCCATGGCGACATCGCCGATGCGCTCGGCCGCGAATGGCTGGCTCTGGCCGCCCGCACCCACATGGACCGGCACGTCGCGCTCGCCGCCGCCTTCATCGCCGCCGCGTGACCGAAGGCCGGCCGCGCACGCCGCGCGGCCGGATGCGTGCCCGGAACGACAGGCCGCCGGCCGCTACGAGCCCCTCTCCGGCAGCGCGTAGGCGATGACGTAGTCGCCGGCCGTGGTGCCGAGCGAGCCGTGGCCGCCGGCGACGTGGACGACATATTGCCGGCCGTCCACCGCGTAGGTCATCGGCGTCGACTGGCCACCGGCCGGCAGCCGGTGCGACCACAGTTGCGCACCGGTGTCGAGGTCGTAGGCGCGCAGATAGTCGTCGATCGTGGCGCCGAGGAAGGCGACGCCGCCGGCGGTGATGATCGGCCCGCCGATGCCGGGAACGCCGAGCTTCAAGGGCGGCAGCGGCACGCTGGCTGCGTCCTGGATGGTGCCGCTCTTGTGCTGCCAGGCGATATCGCCGGTGGCGAGGTCGGCGCCCGCCACGTAGCCCCACGGGGGCTCCTGGCAGGGCAGGCCCAACGGCGAGTTGAACGGCCCCATGATGACGCCGTAGTCGCCGCCCTCGTTCATGTTGAGCCCCTGCTCGCCGGCATTGACCGTCTGGTTCGGGCCGATCTCCGTGTGCGGGACGAGCTGGACGGTGAAGGCGAGATAGGTCGGCATGCCGAACATCACCCCGCGCGTCGGATCGACCGCCACCGAGCCCCAGTTGAAGACGCCGAAATTGCCGGGATAGACGAGCGTGCCTTCGAGGGACGGCGGCGTGTACTGGCCCTCGTAGCGCAGCGAGTGGAAGCGGATGCGGCAGTAGAGCTGGTCGATGAGACTGACGCCCCACATGTCCGCGCCGGTGAGCGGCTGCGGGCGGAAGGTGAGGTCCGTGATCGGCTGCGTCGGCGCGGTGAAGTCGCCGGGGACGACGGCGCCCTGCGGCGCCGGCAGCTCGCGGATCGGCAGGATCGGCTCGCCGGTGCGCCTGTCGAGGACGTAAATCTCGCCCTGCTTGGTTGGCTGCACTAGCGCCGGCACGATGCCGTCCGCGGTGGCGAGGTCGAGGAGCGACGGCTGCGCCGGAACGTCCATGTCCCAGAGGTCGTGATGGACGGTCTGACGGACCCAGCGCACGGCCCCGGTATCGATGTCGAGCGCGACGACCGACGAGGAAAAGCGCTCCACCGCCTCGCTGCGGCCGACGCCGATCTGATCCGGAGTGGCATTGCCGAGCGGGATGTAGACGAGGCCAAGAGCCTGGTCGGCGCTGGAGACGGTCCAGCTGTTCGGCGAGTTCTCGGTGTAGGTCTCGCCCGGGCCGAGCGGCTCGGTGCGGTCGGGATTTCCGGAATCCCAGGCCCAGACGAGATCCCCGCTCATCGCGTCGTAGGCGCGGATGACGCCCGACGGCGACTCGACGTCATAGTTGTCGTTGACGGCGCCGCCGATGATGACGAGGCCGCGCGCCACCACGGGCGGCGAGGTCGAGTAGTAGAAGCCGCTCTTCTGGTTGGGCATGTTGGCCCACAGGTCGACCGTCCCGGCCTCACCGAAGTCCGGGCACGGCTCGCCGGTCTCCGCGTCGAGGGCGATCAGGCGGGCGTCCGACGTCGGCAGGAACACCCGCTGCGGGCACGACGCTGCAGCGGTGACCACGGGGGCGGGGCCGGGCTGCGGTGTCGGCGCTGGATCGGGAGTTGTGGGAGCTGCGGCGGCGGGGTCGTCGGCCGGCGGCAACGGTGCGGCAGCGGGGGTCTCCGGCGCGAGCTCAGGGGTGGCGGGGACACGGACGGCACCGGCTCCCGCATCGAAATAGGCGAGGCCGCGGCAGGTCTGGTGCTGGCGATCCTCCTCGAAGCCGCCTTGCGGGTCGAAGCGCCAGCGCTCCGCCCCGGTCTTCGGGTCGAGGGCGATGGCGACGCTGTGTGCCGTGCAGAGATAGAGGAAGTCGCCGATCTTGATCGGCGTCACCTGGTAGGTGGTCTCGACGACGTCGCGGGGACCGCGCACCTCGCCGGTCTGGTAGGTCCAGGCGACCTCCAGCTGGCCGACATTGGCGGTGGTGATCTGGTCGAGCGACGAGTAGCGCTGGCCGGCGAGCGTGCCGCCATAGTGCGGCCAGTTCTCGCCGGCGACGTTGCCGGCGGGCGCCGCCGCCGCGGCCGAGCCAGCGCGTGCCAGCGTGCCGGGCCGATCGTGCGGGTCGTTCAGCAGCGAGGCGCCGGCGACGCCGAAGGCGATCAGCAGCGCGATCGCCAGCATGCGGCCGCCGGGCGTCCACACCGGCCGGCGGCCGATCGCCCACGGCGTCAGCAGCCACAGGCCGAGCAGCACGATGAGGCCGCCGCGCGTGCCGAGCGGCCACCAGTCGAGGCCCGCCTCCCACAGCGCCCAGCCGAGCGAGCCGATCAACAGCAGCGCGTAGACCCAGCGGGCGCGGGTGTCGCGCCGCCACACCAGCAAGGCCGCGAAGCCGAGCGCGAGACCGGCGAGGAGGTAGAACCAACTGCCGCCGAGGGCCGCGAGCCAAACGCCTCCTGCGATGAGCACGAGACCGATGAGGCCGAAGACGATCGCGGTCACGATGTGCATGGAAATCTCCTCGATGGGCGCCTTGCGCCGGGTCGGTTTGAACGACCCGCTGGCCGCATCGACTGGATCGACTGGGGTGCGAGGGCGCGCCCGTCGGCGTGCACCTGTCCGCCCATCCCCGGTTCGCCAATCTCCTTCCGCGGAAATGGTTCCCGCACGGCCCGGCTTTCCCGGTGGAACCAGCTCTCCGGTCCTCCGTTGTCGCGAGAGCGCGGGGCGACAGCGTCCCGCCCTGCAGTCAGCGAAGGAGATGTCCGTGGAGCCTGCGATGTTCGACGTCAGCGGCGCGGAAGGATCGTTCTACGTCGCCGGCCTGCCCGACCCGACGATGCGATACGTCACCAAGGAGGCAGCGTTCGAGGCGGCGGTCTCAGCCGCGGGGACGGCGATCAAGGAGGGCCGCTCCGTCATCATCCGCGTGCGCGGCAGCGACGGGAGCGAGAGCGCCCTCGGCGACGTCCACACGGCTTGAGGGCCGGCGCCTGCGGAGAGTGCAGCCGGCAGGGTCAAAGCACCTGCAACGAGACACCGAGCATCGCGATGGTGCTCGGAGGCCTATGGCGTCGGCGGACTTCCGAACCGGCCGACCGCCACGCCGG
>Ga0209902_101003_pt1 | contig 18060 bp, 12 predicted proteins | sample FECB27metaG_FD_188304 | JGI IMG/M metagenome (GOLD analysis project Ga0209902, IMG submission 188304) | Cyanobacterial communities from the Joint Genome Institute, California, USA - FECB-27 (SPAdes) (version 2) | ecosystem: Environmental > Aquatic > Thermal springs > Hot (42-90C) > Microbial mats...
CGGAAAAAGAAGAAGAAGCGGGATCCCCGCTTTCGCGGGGATGACACGGTTAGGTATTTGGTCAGTCGACCTATGCTTCGCACTCAGCGGATCCAACAAAAAAGGCCCCGGCTTTCGCCAGGGCCTCCTTTTCAGATCCGCTCGAACTTAGCGGTCGCCGACGGCGACATAATCGCGCTGCGTCGGGCCGGTGTAGAGCTGGCGCGGACGGCCGATCTTCTGCTCGGGATCCGAGATCATCTCGTTCCACTGCGCGACCCAGCCGACGGTGCGGGCGAGCGCGAAGAGCACGGTGAACATCGTCGTCGGGAAGCCGATCGCCGACAGGATCACGCCCGAATAGAAATCGACGTTCGGATAGAGCTTCTTCGAGACGAAATAATCGTCCTTGAGCGCGATCTGCTCCAGTTCGCGCGCGACGTCAAAGATCGGATCGGTGACGCCCAGCTTGTCGAGCACCTCGTTCGCGGTCTTCTGCATCACCTTCGCGCGGGGATCGTAATTCTTGTACACGCGGTGGCCGAAGCCCATCAGGCGGAACGGATCGTCCTTGTTCTTGGCGCGCGCGATATATTCGGGGATGCGATCGGGATGGCCGATCTCGCGCAGCATGTTGAGCGCGGCCTCGTTGGCGCCGCCGTGCGCGGGACCCCACAGGCAGGCGATGCCGGCCGCGATGCACGCGAACGGATTGGCGCCCGACGAACCGGCGAGACGGACCGTGGAGGTCGACGCGTTCTGTTCGTGATCGGCATGGAGGATGAAGATCTTGTCCATCGCCGCTTCGACGACGGGATCCACCTCGTACTTCTCCGCGGGCACGCCGAAGGTCATGCGCAGGAAATTGCCGGTGTAGGACAGCTCGTTGTCCGGATAGAGGAAGGGCTGGCCGACCGAATATTTATACGCCATCGCCGCGATCGTCGGCATCTTCGCGATCAGCCGGTGGCTGGCGATCATGCGCTGACGCGGGTCGGTGATGTCGGTGGAGTCGTGATAAAAGGCCGAAAGCGCACCGACGACGCCGCACATGATCGCCATCGGGTGCGCATCGCGCCGGAAGCCGCGATAGAAGGTGGCGAGCTGCTCGTGCAGCATGGTGTGGCGCGTGATGGTATAGCTGAACTTGTCCAGCTCCGCCTTGCTCGGCAGTTCGCCGTTCAGCAGCAGATAGCTGACTTCCATGAAGTTCGACTGTTCGGCGAGCTGATCGATCGGATAGCCGCGATGGAGCAGGATGCCCTGGTCGCCATCGATATAGGTCAGGCCGGATTCGCAGCTAGCGGTCGACGTGAAGCCCGGATCATAGGTGAACATGCCCGTCTGGCCGTAAAGCTTGCGGATATCGATCACATCCGGCCCGACGGATCCGGCGAGCACAGGATAGTCGTGATCCTGGCCTCCAGCCACCAGCTTCGCGTTTCCGGTCATAGTCGTCCTTCCTGCCTTACTCGGCCTGCTTGATCTGATCAGAGATGCGGCCGAGCGCTTCGTCGCGACCCAGCAGCACCAATACGTCGAATATCCCCGGCGAGGTGGCGCGCCCGGTCAGCGCTGCCCGCAAGGGCTGGGCGATCTTGCCCAAACCGATCCCTGCATCCTCGGCAACCTGCCGTACCGCCTCTTCGAGCGCGGGCACGGTCCAGTCGGCAACTCCCTGAAGTGCTCCACCCGTCTTTTCCAGCAGCGCGGTCGCGTCGCCACCTAGCAGAGTTGCCGCCTTTTCGTCGAGTGAAAGCGGGCGTGTCTCAAAGAGGAACAATGCACCCTCGGCAAGCTCGTCGAGCGTCTTCGCGCGGGGCTTGAGCGCGGCCATCGCTGCGGTCAGCAGTGTTCTGGCGTCATCGTCCAGAACGGTATCGAGGCGGGTCTCGACGCGCGGCGCGACAAGCGCCGCCAGGCGCGAATCGTCTGCTTCGCGGATATAGTGCGCGTTCAGATTCTCGAGCTTCTTGAAATCGAAGCGAGAGGGCGACCGGCCGACATTGCCCAGATCGAACCATTCGATCGCCTGATCACGGCTGATGATCTCCGCATCGCCATGGCCCCAGCCGAGACGCAGCAGGTAATTGCACACCGCCTCGGGCAGCAGGCCCATCTCGTCGCGATAGGCGTCGACGCCCAGCGCGCCGTGGCGCTTGGACAGCTTGGCCCCGTCGGCGCCGTGGATCAGCGGCACATGCGCATAGACCGGTTCGGGCCAACCCATCGCCTTGATGATGCCGAGTTGGCGGAAAGCGTTGTTGAGATGGTCGTCGCCACGGATCACGTGGGTGACGCCCATGTCCTGATCGTCGACGACGACCGCGAGCATATAAGTGGGCGTACCGTCCGACCGCAGCAGGATCATGTCGTCGAGCTCGGCGTTGCGCACGACGACGCGGCCCTGCACGCGATCCTCGATCACCGATTCGCCTTCGCGCTCGGCCTTCAGCCGGATGACGAAGGGCGTGCCTTCGGGCGCTTCGGCGGGGTCGCGATCGCGCCAGCGGCCGTCATAACGCATCGGCAGCTTGGCCGCGCGCTGCTGCTCGCGCAGCTCGGCAAGCTCCTCGGGCGTTGCGAAGCATTTATAGGCGTCGCCCTGTTCAAGCAGCTGATACGCCACCTCCGCATGTCGCTTGGCGCGCGAGAACTGAAAGACGGTCTCGTCGTCCCAATCGAGCCCCAGCCAGCGCAGGCCGTCGAGAATCGCCTCGATCGCGGGTTCGGTCGAGCGCGCGCGATCGGTATCCTCGATGCGCAGCAGGAACTTGCCGCCGTGATGGCGCGAGAACAGCCAGTTGAACAATGCGGTGCGGGCACCGCCGATATGCAGGAATCCCGTCGGGGACGGGGCAAAGCGCGTGACGACAGGACGGTTTTCTTCGCTTGCGCCCACGCGCGGGTTCTCCAGTATCGAACAATGGCCAGAACGACCGGCGACGCCCCTAGCATGGCTTCTTCGCAGCTGCAAAATGCCATGCGTGCAATGCCTGTTGCGTTGCGCGATCGTGTCGAATCGTGGCTGGAGGCCGAACGCGACCAACTCGCACTCTGGGTGCCTGTTTCGCTCGGCACCGGCGTCGCTGCCTGGTTCGCGCTGGCTCCAGCCAGTCAATGGGCCGCATTCCTGCTGCTTTCGCTGTCCTGCGCGATCGGCGGAGCGGCGATCGGGCTCGGCACGCGTGCGGGGCGGGCGCTGGGCTGGTTCGGGCTGCTGGCCGCCGCCGGCATGGTGCTGATCTGGTGGCGGGCCGAGCGGGTTGCGGCGCCTGTCCTGCAGAGGCCCGTCGTCGCCAGCTTCGAGGCGCGAATCGCCGATGTCGACAAGCTGCCCGCGCGCGAGCTCGTCCGGTTGCTCGTGCAGCCGCGCGATGCGCCGTCGCTACCGACCAATATCCGCGTCAACGTGCGCGACGCCGACGCGCATGAAGGGTTGCGCGTGGGCGCCGTCATTTCACTGCGCGCCCGGCTGATGCCGCCGCCCGAGGCTGCGGTGCCGGGTGCTTACGACTTTGCGAGGCTCGCCTGGTTTCAGGGGATCGGCGCGACGGGCCGGGCGCTGGGGCCGGTGACGATCGTCGCGCCGGGCAAGCCGCCGGTTCTTGCCGAGGCGCGTCAACGCCTGTCCGCGCATATCCAGTCGCGGCTGGCGGGCGGCGAGGGTGCGATCGCGAACGCGCTGGCGACGGGAGATCAGGGCGCGATCCCCGAGGCGGATGCGGAGGCGATGCGCCGTGCCGGCCTGTCGCACCTGTTGTCGATCAGCGGGTTGCACGTCACCGCGCTGGTCGGCGCGACAATGCTGCTTCTGTTGCGGCTGCTCGCGCTGAGCCCCAGGCTGGCCCTGGCCTGGCCGCTCGTCCTGATCGCCGCAGGCGGCGGCGCGCTGGCCGCGATCGGCTATACGCTGCTGACCGGCGCGGAAGTGCCTACGATACGGTCATGCGTCGCGGCGATCCTGGTGCTGATCGGCATCGCGATCGGGCGCGATGCGATCACGCTGCGTCTCGTCGCGGCGGGCGCGGCCTTCGTCCTGCTGCTCTGGCCCGAATCGCTCGCCGGGCCGAGCTTCCAGCTCAGTTTCGCAGCGGTGACCGCGATCATGGCGCTGGTGGAGCATCCCAGGATCAAGGCATTGCTCGCGCGCCGCGACGAAGGCTGGATGATGGGGACGGGCCGGATCCTGCTCGGCCTGCTGCTCACCGGATTGTTGGTCGAGGTCGCGCTGGCCCCCATTGCGATCCACCATTTCCACAAGGCCGGGCTCTATGGCGCGCTCGCCAATATCGTGGCGATCCCGCTCACCACCTTCATCGTCATGCCACTGGAGGCTGCGGCCTTGCTGCTCGACATCGTCGGACTGGGCGCCCCCTTCTGGTGGCTGACCGGACAGGCCCTGTCGCTGCTGCTGTGGATCGCGCACAGCGTCGCGGCGATGCCCGGCGCGGTCGCGGCGCTGCCGGTGGTGCCCGACGCCGCCTTTGCGCTGATGGTCGTGGGCGGGCTCTGGATCGCGCTCTGGCGGACCCGGGCGCGCTGGCTGGGGCTGGCGCCCGTGATGGCAGGGGCGATCTGGGCGCTCGGCACCGCGCCGCCCGATCTGCTTGTTACGGGCGACGGCCGGCATCTGGCCGTGCGTGTCGATGGCGATCGCTACGCGCTGCTGCGCTCGCGCGCGGGCGACTATGTGCGCGACATGCTGTCCGAAAGCGCCGGTTTCGAAGGGGAACTGGCCGATCTGGAAACGGTTCGCGGCGCGAAATGCAGCCGCGACGCGTGCACGATCGAATTGATCCGGGGCACGAAGCGCTGGCGTCTGCTCGCGACGCGCAGCACCTATTTCGTCGATCCCGCGCAATTGCGCGCGGCCTGTCGCGATGCCGATATCGTCGTCAGCGAGCGCTGGCTGCCCGACTGGTGCATGCCGCGATGGATCAAGGCCGATCGGACGTTGCTGACGAAAACCGGCGGACTGACCGTCGATCTGGCGGCGGGGCGGATCGAGACGGTCAAGCGGGCTGGGGACGATCACCCATGGATCGATCCGCCGAGACCGGCGGAGCCGCCGCCCAGGTTCCGGGCGGGCGGGTCGTGACTGTTGCGGGCACCAGAGAGGTCAACCGCCTTCTTCGTCATTGCGAAAAGCGTAGCGACGAAGCAATCCAGCGTCTGATGCATTCCTGGATTGCTTCGCTTCGCTCGCAATGACGAAGCGTTGTTGGTCGAGCCCTCAATAGCGCCGCAGCAGCCCTGCCAGCTTGCCCTGGACCCGGATCTGATCCGGCCGATAGCGCTGCGGATCATAGGCGCGGTTGGCGGGATCGAGCCGGACCATCGCACCTTCGCGGCGGAAATATTTGAGCGTCGCTTCGCTTTCGTCGACCAGTGCCACGACGATCTCGCCATCGCGCGCGACATCGGTGCGACGGATCAGCGCATAGTCGCCATCGAGGATGCCGGCCTCGACCATCGAGTCACCGGAAACCTCAAGCGCATAATGCTCGCCGGAGCCGAGCAGCGCGGCCGGGACCGAGAGCATGCTCTGGCCCTCCATCGCCTCGATCGGCATACCGGCGGCGATGCGGCCGTGGAGAGGGATCTCCAGCACATCGTTGGCGGCGATGGGAATATGGCGCGGGATCGACGGAACCGCGGCGGGCTTCTTCGCCGGTTTCGCGGCGGCACGCTCGGGCTGCTTCAGCACCTCCAGCGCGCGGGCGCGGTTGGGCAGGCGACGGATGAAGCCGCGTTCCTCGAGCGCGCTGATCAGGCGGTGGACGCCCGATTTGGACTTGAGGTCCAGCGCTTCCTTCATCTCCTCGAACGAGGGCGACACGCCGGTCTCTTCCAGCCGGTCGCTGATGAAGCAGATCAATTCATGTTGCTTGCGCGTGAGCATCGCATGTTCTCCGAGGGAACGAACGAAGAACGTGTAGGAAACATCTTGGATGCCGTCAAGCCAGGCCGACGATTTCCGCCATTTCTCCGGCCTGGGCGGCCGGCGCTCCGGCTGCGCGGACGATCAGGGCGTTGGCCGACGCCAGCGAGACCATCGCTGCGCTGTCCTGTTCGATGGCCTGGACGACATCGCCGTCGCTCCATATGCCGCGCAGATATTCGCTGCGGCTGCCGCACGCCGGCAACGGCGCGCCCAGCTTCACCCGATAGGTGGGCGGCAGAGGATCCACTGCCCCCTGCAGCGCACGGACCAGCGGCAACAGGAACAATGTCGCCGTCACGAAGGTAGAGACGGGATTGCCTGGCAGGCCGAGCACGATCGACTTGCCCAGCGTGCCGGCGAGCAGCGGCTTGCCCGGCTTCATCGCGATCTTCCAGAAATCGAGCGTGCCGCCGATCGTGTCGAGTACGGGGCGGACCAGATCATGGTCGCCCACCGAAGCGCCGCCCGAGGTGACGATGATGTCGGCATCGCGCGCTGCGTCGAAGGCGGCGGCGAGAGTATCGAAATCATCGCGCGCGATGCCGAGGTCGTCGACGATCGCACCACAGGGTGCGAGCATCGTGCGCAGCATGATCGCGTTCGACGCGGGCAATTGCACGCCGGAGACCGGCGCGCCTGGCGGCACGAGCTCGTCACCCGTCGAAATCAGCGCGACGCGCGGGCGTCGCCCGACCGGCAGCAGCCCATGGCCGCCCATGGCGGCCAGCCCGATCCGCGCGGGCGTCAATCGCGCGCCTGCGGCGACGAGCCGTTCGCCATGTGCGAAGTCGCTGTCGGCGGGGCGGACATGCTGCCCTTGCCGGCGCGGGCCCTCGCCTGTCAGAACCAATAAATCGCCGTCGCGCGTCGCCTCTTCCTGGATCAGGATCGCGTCCGCGCCGGCGGGAAGGGGGGCGCCGGTGAAGATGCGCATCGCTTCCCCGCCCGAGATCGCGCGACCGGGCAGCGTACCCGGAACGCTTTCGCCGACGACGCGCCAAGGCCCAGGCATGTCCGCAAAGGCGATGGCATAGCCGTCCATGGCCGAAAGGTCGGCGGCCGGCTGGCCGCGCATCGCCGCGCAATCCTCGGCCAGATAACGGCCGGCGGCTTCGGCCAACGGCAGGGTTTCGGCGGGAAGCGGTGTCGCGAGTGCGAGCAGGCGGGCCTGGGCTTCGGCGACAGGGAGGAGGGCGCTCACGCCCGGTAATCGCCCGATTTGCCGCCGGTCTTCGAAACCAGGCCGATCGCGCCGATCTCCATGGCTTTGTCGAGCGCTTTCGCCATGTCGTAGATCGTCAGCAACGCGACCGACACCGCGGTCAGCGCCTCCATCTCGACGCCGGTCTGTCCGGTGGTCTTCGCCGTCGCGACGGCGTCGACGCCGCTGGCATCCGGCACCAGCTCGATCGAGACCGAAGAGAGCGGCAGGGGATGGCACAGCGGGATCAGGTCGCTGGTCCGCTTGGCGGCCATGATTCCGGCGACCCTTGCCACCGCAAGCACGTCGCCCTTCTTGACCAGGCCGTCGCGGATCGCGGTGGCCGCCTCGGCGGACATCGAGATGCGGCCCTTCGCGACGGCTTCGCGCGCGGTAACCGCCTTGTCCGATACGTCGACCATCCGCGCCGCGCCGTCCGCGTCGAGATGCGTCAGCCCGCTCATGCGGCGCCCAGCAGCCGGCGGGTAGCGGCCTCGACATCGGCCTCGCGCATCAGCGCCTCGCCGACCAGGAAGCAATGGACGCCATGTTCGGCCATCGCGTCGAGATCCGCGCTGGATGTCAGGCCGCTTTCGGCGACGAAGGTGCAGCCGGCCGGCGCACGGCCGACCAGTTCATAGGTGCGCGCGAAATCGACCGAGAAATCGCGCAGGTCGCGATTGTTGACGCCGATAAGCCGCGATTGCAGCGCCAGCGCGCGATCCAGTTCGTCGGCGTCGTGCACTTCGACCAATGCGTCCATGCCCAGCCGGATCGCCTCCGCTTCGATCTCCGCCATCTGCCGGTCGTCCAATGCGGCGACGATGATCAGGATCGCGTCGGCGCCCAGCGCGCGCGCCTCCGCCACCTGCCAGGGATCGACCATGAAATCCTTGCGCAGGCACGGGATCGAGACGGCGCCGCGCGCCGCGACCAGATAGCTGTCGTCGCCCTGGAAATAGGGGACGTCGGTCAGCACTGAGAGGCAGGCCGCGCCCGCCGCCTCATAGGCGCGGGCGTGGGCGGGCGGATCGAAATCGGGACGGATCAGCCCCTTGGATGGGCTCGCCTTCTTGATCTCGGCGATCAGCGCATGGGCGGTCTGCGCCTTGGCGTCGAGCGCGGCGCGGAAACCGCGCGGCGGCGTCTGTGCGGCGGCGCGCGCCTCGATCTCGGCGCGCGGCGTCGTGACCTTGCGCCGGGCGACTTCCTCGCGCTTCGCGTCGCAGATCTCGATCAGCTTGTTCATCAATAGGCGATCCAGCAGTCGAGCAGCGCGTTGGCAAGCCCGTTGTCGAGCACTTCGCCGGCTTCCTCCGCGCCTTCGCGCAAGGTGGCGGCGCGTCCCGCGATCACCAGCGCGGCGGCGGCGTTGAGCAGCACGGCGTCGCGATAGGGGCCGGTCTCGCCCTGAAGCAGCCGCCGCAGCGCCGCAGCATTATAAGCGACGTCTCCGCCCCGGATCGCGCTGGTGGGCGAGCGCGGCAATCCGGCATCCTCGGGTGCGATCATGTCGCCGACGGCGACGTCGCCGATACGGAAGACTTGGCTGGGGCCGGCGCCCGACAATTCGTCCAGCCCTTCCTCACCCGAGACGACGAGCGCGGATTCGGCGCCGAGCTGCGCCAGCGCGGTGCCGTAGATCGGCACATAATCGGGCCGGGCGATGCCGATGAGCTGGCGGGAGACGCGCGCCGGATTGGCCAACGGCCCCATCAGGTTGAAGATCGTCCGTCGGCCGATCGCTTTGCGGATCGGATGGATGCGCTTGAGCGCGGGGTGATGATTGACCGCGAACAGGAAGCAGATGCCGATCTCGTTCAGCGTCTCTTCGGCGGTCTCGCTGACGCGGTTGAGGTCGAGGCCGAGCGCTTCCAGCGTGTCGGCGGCGCCCGCCTTGCTGGATGCGGCGCGATTGCCGTGCTTGGCGACGGGCACGCCGCACGCGGCGATCACGATCGCAACCGCGGTCGAGACGTTCAGGCTATGATGCCCGTCGCCGCCGGTGCCGCACACGTCGACCGCGCCGGCGGGCGCGTCGATCGCGATCATGCGGTCGCGCAATGCCTGTGCGGCGGCGGCGATCTCGACGCTGGTTTCGCCGCGTTCGGTCAGCGCGATCAGGAATTCGGCGATCTCCTCGTCGGAGACGCGCTGGTCGAGCAGGTCGGAAAAGGCCTGGGCGGCGGTCGCGGCGTCGAACGGCTCGCGCGGATCCGGCAGGCGAAGCGTCACCGTCATGTGCGTTCCTTCGCCTTCAGCCCCGCCAGCGCCATGAAATTGGCGAGCAGCGCATGGCCATGTTCGGTCGCGATGCTTTCGGGGTGAAACTGGACGCCGTGGATCGGCAGGGTGGCGTGACGGAAGCCCATCACCGTGCCGTCGGGTGCGCGGGCGTTGACCCGGAGCGCGGGCGGCAGCCCGTCCTCGGGCACGACCAGCGAATGATAGCGGGTCGCGGTGAAGGGGGACGGCAGTCCGGCGAAAACGCCGCTGTCGTCATGGGTGACGGGCGATGTCTTGCCATGCATCAGCTCGGACGCGCGCACGACGCGCCCGCCGAAATACTGGCCGATTGACTGATGGCCCAGGCAGACGCCGAGCAGCGGCTTGCCCGCATCCGCGCAGGCCGCGACCAGGTCGAGCGAGACACCCGCTTCATTCGGTGTGCGCGGTCCCGGCGATATCAGGAAGGCGTCCGCGCCTGACGACAGCGCCTGCCCCGCGGAAATGGCGTCGTTGCGGACGACTTCGACCTTTGCCCCCAATTCCATCAGATAATGGACGAGGTTCCAGGTGAAGCTGTCGTAATTGTCGATAACAAGGATCATGGCGGATCGGCCTTATCGGCTGATCGCGCCGTGGGGAAGCGTCGGGATGACGATCGTTCGACGGAATCGGGTCGGCGGCGCCCGTTGCCGGAAAACGCATGGCTTCACCATTCGACACCCACGAGATTTTTCGCGACCATCGATGTTGGCCATCTGTCTATGTCGAATTGAAGTCCATTTCGATAGTAATAAAGTAGAGCGATAAATCGAGCTCAAAGCTTGATTTGAAAGATCTAAATTGATGAAAGCATCCAAAACGGATATTTTATCCCAACCGTAATGGTGTGTGTTACTGGTGACAGGATGTAGCGTTAAAATTCCTCTTAACCTCTCATATACGACAATAAACTGAAGATAGGCGCATGTCCAAAGGGGGTATGTGACATGCGGGGTGATGGTGGGGCGACTCAGAATTCCGAAGTGAAAGACAACAAATCGACCAATGTCTGTATGACGATTCCATTCAAGGGGCGTCGTGGACTGGTCAACAGCTTGCGAATTGCAACCGCGATCGTAATGATCGGCGGCGGCGCAAGTCAGGCGGGTGCGCAGACTTCGGTCGTCAGCGCCTGCAGCGGTGTCAGTCTGCCGCGATCGGTGGTCACCGATATCGCAGGACAGATCCTTGTTCCCGTGCTCGGTACGGTCGAGGATACGCTGAATCTCGTCCCGCTTATCAGTGTCGATCTCGGTCTGGCATCGGCAATCAGCAATGCGTCGAAGGGGGCTCCGATCGCGCTCAATGTCATCGGCATCGACGGCAAGGCGATCGACCTGATCGCCAATCCGAATTGCCAGACGACCGCGGATTCCTTTTCGCTCGACACGCCGGCGGGCATCGCGTTCGGCGGCAACCAGATCACCGGCCTCGGTGCGACGGGGCAGACCGCGAGCGCGGGCGACCTCAGCGCGATCGCGATCGGCAACAAGGCGGCAACCGGTGCGGGAGCCGTCGGCGCGATCGCGATCGGCCAGAATGCGAGCGTGACGCATATCGGCTCCAGCGTGGCGCTGGGCGCCGGATCCACCGCGACCGGCGCGACGCTCGGCAATCAGGCTTATCTTGTCGGCGGAACCGCCGCGGCCGAGGTCAATATCGGCGACCGCCGTCTGACCGGGCTTGCCGCGGGTTCGGCCGACACCGACGCGGTCAATGTCGCGCAGTTGAAGGCGGCGACAACGGGCGCGTTGGGTGATGCGCTGCTCTATGATGCGGGCGTTTCGGCCTATGACGCCGAACGGTCCGGCGCGCCGACTAGGATCACCAACGTCGCCGCCGGCACGCTGAGTGTCGCGAGCGACGATGCGGTCAACGGATCGCAGCTTTTCGCGACCAACGCGCAGGTGTCGACCAACACCACCAACATCACCAATCTGGGTGACGCGGTGACGACGCTCCAGGGCGATGCGTTGCAGTATAATGCGGCGATCACCGCATATGACGCGGCACGCGGAGGAATCGCGACCAAGGTCGCGAACGTCGCGGCGGGCCCGCTCGATGCGACGTCGACCGACGCGGTGAACGGCGGGCAGCTCTTCGCGACGAACGGACAGGTCTCGATCAACACCACCAAGATCGCGGGCAACACGATGTCGATCGGGACGATCGAGGTCGAACTCGATGCGCTGAGCGCGCTGGCGGTCAAATACGATACCGCCGGGCTCGACGTGGTGACGTTCCAGGGCGCGTCCGGCACCCGGCTGACCGGCGTGGCGGACGGCACGCTGGGCGTGGGCAGTAGCGACGCGGTCAACGGATCGCAGCTCTTCGCGACGAATACGCAGGTCAGCACGAACACCACCAACATCGCCAATCTCGATCTGGATGTGAATGCCCTTCAGGGCAGCGCATTGCAGTTCAACGCCGGCATCGGCGCCTATGACGCGGCGCGCGGCGGCGTGGCGACGAAGATCGCCAATGTCGCGGCGGGCACGCTGGACGCGGCGAGCAACGACGCGGTCAATGGCGCGCAGCTTTATGCCACCAACCAGCAGGTCGACATCAACACGACCAACATCGCGCTGATCAACAGCAAGATGGGCACCATCGACGCCCTGGCCGTCACCTATGACGACACCTCGCGCACCGGCCTGACCCTGCTCGGCGCCGGCGGGACGACGATCGGCAACGTCGCCGCGGGCGTCGCCGACGACGATGCCGTCAATGTCGCGCAGCTCAACGCCGCGACGGCCGGCGCCGTTGCCGATGCGCTGCAATTCGATGCGGGCCTCGGCGCCTATAGCGCGCAGCGCGGCGGTGCGCCGACCAGGGTCACCAATGTCGGCGCAGGCGCGCTGAACGCGGCGAGCAGCGATGCCGTCAACGGTGCGCAATTGTTCGCCACCAATGCGCAGGTCGCGACCAACACGGCGAATATCCAGACGAACACGACCAACATCGCCGGCCACACGACGGAGATCGCGAACCTGACAATCGATGTCGGCGCGCTGCAGGACGACGCGCTGATGTTCAACTCGGCGATCGCGGCCTATGACGCTTCGCACGGCGGCAAGGCGGTCCGGATCGCCAATGTTGCGGCCGGCACGATCGGCGCGGCGAGCATGGATGCCGTGAACGGATCGCAGCTCCACGCGACCAACCAGCAGGTCTCGATCAACACCACCAATATCGCGCTGCTCAACAGCAAGATCGGCGCGGTCGACGCACTGGCCGTGCAATATGACGACGCATCGCGCACCGGCCTGACCCTGCTCGGCGCCGGCGGGACGAGGGTCGGCAATCTGGCGGCGGGCGTCGCCGATGACGACGCGGTCAATGTCGCCCAGCTCGATGGCGTGGCGGACAGCGTGACGGCGCTGCGTGACGATGCGCTGACGTTCGATGCCGCGGCCAATGCCTATAATGCGCGACGGGCCGGCGTCGCGCAGCGCATCACCGGCGTCGCTGCAGGAGCGCTTGCAGCGAACAGCACCGATGCGGTCAACGGCGCGCAGCTCTTCGAGACCAATCAGGCGCTGGCCTCGCTCAGCGGTACGGTGGGCCAGATGGGCGCCCTGGCTGTCCAGTATGACGACGCCAGCCGGACGAAGCTGACGCTTGGCGGCGGCGCGGGCGGCACGCGCGTCACCAATGTGGCGGCGGGCACAGTCGCGGCGGGCTCCACAGACGCGGTCAATGGCGGTCAGCTTGCCGCGACCAACCAGGCGGTCGGAGAGGTCGATCAAAGGGTCGGCAGATTGGCGGCGAGCACCGCAGCGCATCTCGGCGGCGGCGCCACCGCCAATGCCGATGGATCGGTGACCGCGCCCAGCTATGTGCTGGCGGGCGTCGATGCGAACGGCAATGCCGTCACGCAGACGCACGACAATGTCGGATCGGCGCTGACCGGGCTGAGCGACAGCCTGGCGAACGTCAATGGCCGCGTCGATGCGATCGCGGTGGTAAGCGATCGGGCCGTGACCTATGACAGCGGCACGAAGGACGCCATCACCCTTGCCGGAGCGGCCGGGACACGCATTTCCAACCTGGCCTATGGCGACGTAAGCGCGGATTCATCGGATGCGGTCACCGGCGGACAGCTTTATGCCGTCGGACAGCAGGTCGCGACCAACACGACGAACATCAACAACCTTCAGACGCAGGTCGCCAATATCCAGCTTGCCGGCACCGCCTATGTCCAGGTAAACAACACGGCCGGAAACCCGCGTGCGTCGGCCGCTGGTGCCAATGCGATGGCCATTGGCGCCGGCGCGGCGGCATCTGGCGCCGGCAGCGCGGCGATCGGCACCAACGCTTCGGCGCTTGCCGAGAACAGCGTTGCGCTCGGCACGTCATCGGTCGCCGATCGGGCGAATTCGGTATCGGTCGGCTTTGCCGGCGGCGAACGGCAGATCACCAATGTCGCCGCGGGCGTCTCGTCGACCGATGCGGTCAATCTGGGGCAGCTCAATGCCAGCCTGAACCAGGCGGTCGGGGTATCGAACGCCTATACCGACGCCAAGATTTCGCTGCTCTCGTTCGATCTCGGTCGCGTGCGCCGCGACGCGGAGGGCGGAACCGCCGCCGCGATGGCGCTGACCGCGATGCCGCAGGCGTTCGGCCCGGGCATGAGCATGTTCGGCATGGGCGTCAGCACCTGGCAGGGCGAAAGCGCGGTCGCTTTCGGCATGTCGAAGGCGACGCCGGGCGGCAAGGTCGTCGTCAAGGCCGGGGCGACATACAATACCCGCGGACAGGGCGGCGCGAACGCCGGCGTGGGCGTGGTTTTCTGACCTGAGGCGAAAGGGGGCGGCGGGGCTTTCCTTCCGCGCTTCGGTGAGAGGGGATGGCGGGGCGCCCGGCGCTCCGCCATCGATCCATTCCTAGCCCTGAAGCCGTTCGAGTAGCGCGGCGGCGCCATTTTCCGGCAGGCGGACCGTGGCGATGCCGGTGGCCGACGCCTTGGCCAGTTTCTTGCCGGCGGCGAGCTGGTCGTTGACCATCTCGACGCTCAGATGTGCGCGGGCGGCGGGCAGATGCAGCATGCTCGCCGAGACGCCGAGCAGCGGGAAGAAGCGCTCGTGCCCGAACCGGTCGATCGCCATGATCCCGCCCGCAGCGCGGTCCGCCGGGGAATAGAGGCTTTCGGCGTCGCTGGCGAATTTGGCGCATAATCCGCGCACGATCCCGGCGCTGACCGTTTCCTCGTTCGCCATGCTGACGAAGAAGTCGTCGCCGCCGACATGTCCGACGAACGACGTCTTCGCCTGCGCCTTGCGCAGCAGATCCGCGAACATCATCAGCGCGCGGTCGCCGGCGGCAAAGCCATAGCTGTCGTTGAACGCCTTGAAATTGTTGAAGTCCAGAAAGACGAGCGTCTGCGGGCCGGTCCGCGACAGCACATCCTCGATATGGTGCGCGATGCTGCGATTGCCGGGAAGATGGGTCAGCGGATTCTGCTCCCGCGCCGTCGAGACCGCCGCTTCGGAGGCGAGGCGCAGGACCGCATGGTTGCTCAGATAGCCGGCATAACAGCCTTCATTGGCGAGGATCAGGCCGCAGGCGCTTTCCGCGTCGACATAGCTGTTCACGATCGCTTCGACGCTGGCGGTGGCGTCGCCGATCGGGAATTTCCGCACCAGCTTTTCCAGCCGGGGCGCAGCGCCCTTGTTGGCCAGCAGGGACGGCCCGAAATCGCTGAGCAGATACCGCCGGATATCCTCTTCCGCCAAGGCGCCGAGCACATAGCCCGCCTGATCGACCACCGGGATGATCCTGAGGTCCGGGGCGGCCTTGAATGCGTTCGCGGCGTCGATCAACGGCGCGTCGATCACCAGCGGGGTGATCGGGTTCAGCAATTTGGCGACGCGCGCGTTCATCCGCGGGCGCTGGGCGCCGCGCAGCGTGCCGGCATATGACATCGCCAGATCGCCGAGCCGCGTCGTCGGATGCGCGATCCCGAAACCCTGCGCCAGATCGCAGCCAAGGTCGCGCGCCATGCGGAAATCGGATTCGTTCTCGACGCCCTCCGCGACGGTCATGAACCCCAGCGCATGGGCAAGCCCGCAAAGCTTTGCGACGATCGCCTGCTTGCGCGGGTTCCTGGCGATCTGATCGATGAAGGTCCGATCGATTTTGACGTAGTCGGGCTCGATGGTCATCAGCATGTGAAGGCCGGACATGCCGATGCCGAAATCGTCGAGCGCGATCCGCACGCCCATGCCACTGAGCAGTTCGACTGCGCGCAACAGGTTTTCCGCGGATCGAACCTGATCCCGTTCCGAAATCTCGAGACACAGATTGCCGGCGCTGAGGCCGGAATTGCTGAATATGTCCCGGATGCCTTCGATCGTCGGCGTCGATCCCTCGTAACTGCGGTTGTCGACATTGCAGAACAGACGCGTCGCCCCCGCAGCCTCGAAGCCGGCGAATTTCGCAATGGCGCTTCGCAGCAGCGACAGGTCCATCGCCCGCAGATTGCCGGCCTCCGCGGCCAGGTCGAGCAGGTCGCAGATCGCCAATGCTCCCTCCGGCAGTCGCGCCAGCGCTTCGAAGCCGTGGACGCGAAGCGACGAAGTGCTGATGATCGGCTGATAGGCGAAGTCTGCCAAAGCGAGTTGCGACGCAAGGATCATACCGCCTTCGTGGCCGGAAGCGTGGCTCGCCAGGCGCATGATTTCAGCCATGGAATCGGGTCTTCATGACAGGGACTGTTAGACGCGAGTGGTGAAAGACCCCTTAGCTACCTTGTCATAAGATCGTCACAAACGGCGGAAATATCGGGTTTTTGGATCGACAGGGTCCGGCAGGATCAATGCTCCGCCAGTAGCCGCGCCAGATCCGCTTTCCAGAACTTCGCCCATGTGTGCGTACCGTGCCCCTTGGTCTCCGCGCTCGCCGGGATCAGGATGAAGCGCGCACGCGGCATGCGCTTCGCCGCCGCATCGGTGATGCCGTAGCCCGGCGGGTTGATGAAATCGTCGGCGGAGTTGATCCACAGCAACGGCACGGCGATCTTCTCCAGCCCCGGGGCGGGATCATAGGTTCGCGACGCGTCGATCTGATAGATCAGATCGTTGGCGTCGCGGCCCGAGGCGGTGCGCGCATAGGCCTGAGCCAGATAGGTCTCAGCCGCGTCGCGCGTCGGATATTGCGCCTGGAGCGCCAGCGGATTGGCGCCCGCGACGAACAACAGGCTGGCGGCGGTGCGCAAGCCCTGTTCGGGCTGCGCTGCATAATTGCCGTTCTGCCACGCCGGATCCGCCTTGATCGCGTCGATCGACAATTTCCGCCACATCCGGTTCTGTCCGGCGATCGGCACAGGCAGGCATGCGAACGGCGCCAGGCGGCGCGCGAATCCGGGATTCGTCTCACCCCAGACGAAGGCATGCATGCAGCCCATCGACGTGCCCAGGATCAGTTCGAGCCGCTTCACGCCCAGACCCTCGACCAGCATGCGACGCTGCGCCTCGACCATGTCGGCATAGTCGTATTTCGGGAATGCCATCTTCATGCCGTCGCTCGGCTTGGACGATGCGCCATGGCCGATATTGTCGGGCATGATCACATACCAGCGCGTGATGTCGAGCGGCTGGCCGGGGCCGTAGAGTTCGTCCGCGAATTGCGGCGACAGGAACTGCTTGCCCGACCCGCCGGTGCCGTGAAGCACCATCACTGCATTCTCGATCTCTCCGTCCTTCCCGCGCCGTGGCGTGCCGAGCGTGGTGTAATGCATCCGGAGCGTCTTCATCGTCTCGCCCGATGCGAAGCGGAAATCGGCGAGCGCGACGTCTCCCTCCTTTGCGGGCCAGGGCTGCGCCGCGGCGGGGAGGGGGAGCAGGGCGAGCAGGGCCGAAGCCAGCAGGGTCAGGATGCGCATGGCCCGACGCTAAGGCGCAACGCGCCGGGGTCAACTCCCTGCACATCCTTGCCGCCCCGTCATGGCGCTGCGATATGCGGATCGAAAATCGACCCGAGGGGATGAGGGATGGACGACAGGATCGAGGCGGCTTCCGATCTGCTGTACGCGCACTGGATGAACGGCACGCGCATCGACGGACTTCCGGAGGCGCTTCGCCCGGCCGACGAAGCGCAGGGCTATGCCATCCAGCAACGGATCGAGCGCCACAGCGCGGATTCGCTGTTCGGCTGGAAGGTCGCGGCGACCAGCGCGGCGGGACAGGCGCATATCCAGGTGACCGGGCCGCTTGCCGGCCGGTTGCTTGCGGAGCGCGTGCTGCACGATGGCGGCACCTGCATCCTCGGCGCCAACCTGATGCGCGTCGCCGAACTCGAATTCGCGTTCCGCATGGGCGATACGCTGCCGCCGCGCGCTGATCCCTATACGACGCAGGACGTGCTCGACCGCGTCGAGACGCTGCATCCCGCCATCGAGATCCCCGACAGCCGGTTCGATCATTTCGAGCGGGTGGGCGCGGCGCAGATCGCCGCCGACAATGCCTGTGCCCATTATTTCATGCTCGGCGCCGCTTCGCCGCCCGATTGGCGTGAGATCGACCTTGCCGAACATGTGGTGACCGGCACGATCAACGAAACCGAAGTCCATCATGGCATCGGCCGCAACGTGCTGGGCGACCCCCGCATCGCGCTTGCCTGGCTGGCCAATCGGCTGTCCAGCCTCGATATCGCGCTCGAGGCGGGG
>Ga0209902_101004_pt1 | contig 18058 bp, 19 predicted proteins | sample FECB27metaG_FD_188304 | JGI IMG/M metagenome (GOLD analysis project Ga0209902, IMG submission 188304) | Cyanobacterial communities from the Joint Genome Institute, California, USA - FECB-27 (SPAdes) (version 2) | ecosystem: Environmental > Aquatic > Thermal springs > Hot (42-90C) > Microbial mats...
CGGCGCAATGCCCGATTGCAGCGGAACAATCCCGCCGGCAGGCCCAGCCCGCGTGCGTGACCCAACCCGCAGCCGCCCCACACAACCTGCACCTCGCCCCCAAACCCCGCCGAAGGCAGCGCGCTTGCGGGCGCCCTCGGCTGGGGACCCGGCGGCGCTGGTCGAAACCGAAGTGTGAGCGGCCCCGAACCGCGCCCGTTACTTGCGATGAGTGCCCGGCGCTTCGGCACAGGAGACAACAAGCCTGGACAAATCTCGCGCGGAACAGCCAAGAGAGGCCCGTCCTGGTTCATAGGATGGCGGTGAGTTTGGCCTCCAGGGACTCCGAGGGCCTTTCGCAAGGCGCAGCCAGAGAAGGGCCTGCCCACACATGAGCGCAATGATCGAAGCCGGGAAGCCGGTCCCGCCAGCTGTCGCCTGGATTACCCTGGGCGGCTGCGGTTTGGCAGCCGTCCTGGCCGGTCTCTCCCTGCAGGCGCACGTGCTCGCCGCCAACGATTTGGGCGGGAGCCTGGGCCTGTCCGCCGACGAGGCATCGTGGATCCTGACGGCGGGTGTCGCCGCGGAAGGAGCGGCCGTGCTCATCGCGGCGCCGCTGACGGCGTCTTTGGGTGTGCGCCGTGTGATCGCGGGAGCCGCGGTCGCGACGGGCGGCCTTGCGTGCTTGGCGCAGTTCCTTCCGGCAGCGTTGACGGTGATCCGTTTCGCGCAGGCATTCGCCTGCGCCCTCCTGCCGGTCGTGATGATGGTCTGGGCGATGCGCGCCTTCCCGCCCGGCCGCCGAGGCCTGCCGCTCATGCTGTTCGCATTCGCCTCCTCGTTCCCGAGCGCCATCGCCGCCCTCGCGGCAGGTTCAGCCACCGCCCACTGGGGAGGAGCGGGCCTCTTCATCGCCGACCTGATCTGGGCCCCCGCCGTGGCGCTGCTCGCCATGGCCCTGCTGCCCCGGGAGCCCCTGCAGCTGCAGCGACTTGCGGCGCTGGACTGGTGGGGCTACGCCGTGCTGGCCGCGGGCATCATGCTCATCCTCGTGGCCCTCAACCAAGGGGAGCGGCGGTTCTGGATGGAGAGCCACTGGATGGCCCCCGTCGTCGCGGCGGGCACCGCGCTGTTGGCCTTGGCCGTCGCCCGTCTCCTGACCGCCTCCAACCCGTACCTCGACCTGTCGCTGCTCAGGCAGCCGACATTCGCCATCGGGATGGCCGAAGCGCTCTGCCTGCGCTTTGGCGTGCTCATGGCTGGATTCGCCGTCCCGCAGGCCCTTGCCCGTCTCCAGGGTTTCCGTGTCGAGCAGGCGGGGGAAGCCGTGGTCTGGCTGGCGGTCGGCCAGATCATCGGCTTCCCGTTGGCCTATCACTGGCTGGAGCGTCTGGACGGCCGATGCTCAATGGCCGCCGGCTTGGCGATCTTCGCTGCGGCCGCCCTCTGGGCCTCCCTGATCAACCCCTTCTGGCAGGTGGAGCAGTTTGCCGGTCCGATGATTCTGGCAGGGGTGGGCCAGGGCCTTTTTCTGACCAGCATCATGACCTTTGCGACGTGGAATGTTGCGCCGGCCGGCGGCGCCACCGCCGCCGGCCTCTTCAACCTGACGCGCGTCCTCGGCACTGCGGGTGCGACCGCCGCCCTCAGCTACGGCCTGCGCATCCGGGAGAACGAGCATTCGAGTCGCATCGTCGAGGGCCTCACCACGGCCAACGAGGCCGCGCTCGCGCGCTTGGATGACGCCGCGCGGACCCTCGCCGCGATCACCCCTGACGCCGGTGCCGCACAGGGCTTGGCCACAGCGGCCCTGGCCCGGTCCGCGACCGCCCAGGCCTTCACACTGGCGTTCGCCGACGTCTTCCTGGTCATCGCCTGCATCCTGGCCGGCTTCGCGCTCCTGGTGCCCCTGCTGCCGCGCATCGGAGCGGCGCCTCCGAACCAAGGCCGACCAACATGAGACGTAGCCCCGAGCCCGCCTGCACGGCCCGTCTGAACACCTTGGACGACGCCACCACGGACAGGCGTGGAGAAGCCTGATGAGTGCGATCCGCCGCTTTCTGGTCACCTTGTGCTTGGTCGTCGCGTTCGGGGCCGCTGCCTGGTACGGGTGGTGGGAGTGGGACTTGCGCGGCGATGTGCAAACGACCCAGGACGCCTATGTGCACGGCGAGATCACCACCCTCTCGCCCCGCGTCGCCGGGTACGCGGTCGCGGTGCTGGCCGACGACAATGAGCAGGTCCAGGCGAAGCAGGTGATCGTGCGCGTCGACCCGCGCGACTACAAGGCCGCGGTGGACAGGGCCCAGGCGGCCCTGCAGCAATCCCAGGCGGCCCTTGAGCAAGCCAGGGCCAAGCTTGTCCTTCAAGGTTCGTTGATCGAAGTGGCGGACGCGGGCGTCAAGGCCGCAGAGGCCCAGGCGGAGAACGCCAGGGCCACGCTGCAGCGCGCTCAAGAGCTCCTGGCGCGCGGCGCCGGCACACAGGCCGCATTCGACCAGGCCACCGCCGCCGATGTGTCCGCCCGCGCGTCCGTGGCGCAGGCCCGGGCGCAACTGGATCTTCAGCGCCAGCAGGTCGGCGTGCTGCAGGCGGACGTGCGCGCGGCGCAGTCCAGGGTCACGGACGGGGAGGTGGCGCGCAACACGGCGCGGCTCGCCTTGGAGGATACCGAGGTGTGGGCTCCGATCGCCGGCACGGTCGCAAACCGCAGGACCCGCGTCGGCGAGTACGTCACGGTGGGAACCCGGATGCTGTCGATCGTGCCCCGGGACGGTTTATGGGTCGAGGCAAATTTCCGCGAGACGCAGCTGGCCAGCATGAAGCCGGGGCAGCCCGTCGCGATTGCGCTGGACACCTATGGCGGCGAACGCGTTTGCGGGTACGTCGAGGCCATCGGGCCTGCGGCCGGCTCGGAGTTCGCGCTGGTCCCGCCCGACAACGCCACCGGCAACTTCACGAAAATCGTCCGGCGCTTCCCCGTGCGGATCCGCGCCAACCTGACCGACGCCAACCAGCACCTCCTCAAGCCCGGCATGTCGACCACGGTGCGCGTCGCGGTGGCCGGCGCGGATAGTCAGGGGTGCCGCTTCGACCCCGCCAAGGACCGCCAACCCAGATCGGTTCCGAGGCTGCCATCCCACCCCGGGCTCAACCTGGGCGGCCAGGGCGGGCCGTCGATGACGACTGTCGTCGAACCGGCGACGGCGAATGGTGTCCCGCCATGACCTCGAGGTCCCGCGTCCCGGCTTGCGCTCAGGTACCGAGGCTTTGCGCCCACCGTGTTTGGCATCGTGAACGGCCCGCGCCCGGAGCATCAAGGTGCGACCGTCAAGCGCGATCACTACGACAGCCATGATCAGTTGGGCTGCACCTCGGCGACTTCATCTCCAGCCTACAACTTCGACCGTAATTTCAAGACCCTGAAGGGCCTTACCCCTTATGAACCAATCGGCAAAACCTGGACAGCCGGGACTGAACACGTCAGCAGCTTCTACCGGACGATCGTGGAGCCCCGCATCGACAAGTACCCGCCGGATCGCCTGCAGGAGATCCGGCGACCTTCGGGCTAGCGGACAAGGAGGAGGGCGCCGAACCATGACCTGGCGCCTGGTCAGAGGAGGCGCACCCTTCGGCACGCAGGGCGCCAGGAGCCTCGTCACCCGCAGGCTCGCGAGAGAGCCCTCGTGACGAAGAGGGTCACCGCATAGGCCCGGGGCGTCATCCATCCTTGCGCCGGAGGCGCTGCCCCGTCGACGTCTTGCCTTCGAGAAGCGGCGAAAGGGATTGGACCGTCTTGCCGATGTGGTCGTCCATGATCTTGACCGCGACGTCGGCGTTACGGCTGAGGCAGGCGTCAAGCAGCGCCTTGTGTTCCTTGTCGATCTCCCGCGACGGGCGGCGGTGGATCAGGGACAGGCGGCGGTAACGCTCGTGCTGGGCGTAGAACAGCTTTTGCAGGCGCAGAAGCCATTCCGAATCACAGCTTGAGGTCAATGCCTCATGGAAATCGCGGTTGCGCTCCTCCCACTCGGAAAGCGCCGCGGCATCGGGAGCATCGGCGACACGCTGGTCGGCCTTCTGCAGGCGGTAATACGCAGCGACGATGCGGGACTCCCACGCCTCGTCGCCGACTTCGATCGAGCGGCGGAGGGCCAGGTTCTCGATCATCTGGCGCAGCTCCGACAACTCCTTCAGTTCCTTGGCGCTCACCGGAGCGACCGCGAAGCCACGTTGCCCTTCGAATACCACCAAGTACGCCGCCGAGAGCCGCGCCAAAGCCTCCCGCAACGGGCTGGCGCCGACATCGTAGCGCTCCACCATATCGGCCACCTTCAGCTTTTCGCCGGGCTTGAGTGTCCCCGAAATGATGTCCTCGCGCACCCGCTGGTACGCCAGATCAGACATGGTTTTCACGGTCATCTCAGGATCCTGCATCGGGTGGGTGTCTGCGGCGGCTGACACCACCGATATATCGATTTTTTCGCTTGTGTCTGAAGTATGACCTAAAAAACGATAAAATCAGCAAATTGTTCACGCGTAAGCACAATTTCCGGTGCATCGGGCGCGAACCATGGGCTGGCGGTCGGCACGGCGGCTCGTGTCTTTGCGGGATCCTGGCCGATGGAGCATGTGAGACCCAAGTCTCGGTCCTCGCCCGTGGATGGCTGGGGTCTATTTTGGGCGTGCGCGCATCCGGCGGAGCATCGTGGCGTGATACGGAACGCCGCCAGGCTTGAGTGCGGAGTGTGCGTTCGGCCTCGACGCTGAGCCGCATCAGGGACCTAACGCGGCGTGCCCGATGCGGGCTGCCGATCGGCCAAAAGGTCAAGGGCCACGTCAACGATCATGTCCTCTTGGCCCCCGACCATCCGCCTCCGTCCGAGCTCGACAAGGATGTCACGGACATCGACACCGTAGGTCTTCGACGCTGTTTCCGCGTGCCGCAGGAAGCTCGAATACACGCCGGCGTAGCCGATCGACAGGGTCTCCCGGTCGACCCGCACCGGACGGTCCTGGAGCGGGCGCACGATGTCGTCCGCCGCGTCCATCAGGGCGAACAGGTCGCATCCATGCTGCCATCCGAGCCTGTCGGCCACGGCGATGAACACCTCGAGCGGCGTGTTGCCGGCTCCGGCCCCCATGCCGGCAAGGGAGGCGTCGACCCGGTGCGCCCCCTCCTCGACCGCCACCACGGCGTTGGCCACGCCGAGCGCAAGGTTGTGGTGCGCGTGGATCCCCACCTGCGTCTCCGGCCTGAGCGCCTGCCGCAGCGCCCGGACACGCTCGCGCACGCCGTCCATGGTAAGGGCGCCGGCCGAGTCGGTGACATAGACGCAATGGGCACCACAGGCTTCCATCAGCCGCGCCTGCTGCGCCAGTCCCTCCGGGCTGTTCATGTGCGCCATCATCAGGAAGCCGGCCACGTCGAGGTCAAGCGCCCGGGCCGCCTCGATGTGCTGCTTGGCCACGTCGGCCTCGGTGGAATGCGTGGCGATGCGGACCGAGCCGACCCCGAGCGCCGCCGCCTCCTTCAGGTCATGCACCGTGCCGATCCCGGGCAGCAGCAGCGTCGTGCACTTGGCGTGCTCGAGCACATCGGCAACCGCAGCGATCCACTCAAGGTCATGGTGGCTTCCGAAGCCGTAGTTGAAGCTGGTGCCGGACAGGCCGTCGCCATGGCCGATCTCCACGGCCGCCACGTTCGCCTGGTCAAGGGCGCGCGCGATCGCCACGACGGCATCGATGCCGTACTGGTGCCGCACCGCATGCATGCCGTCACGCAAGGTGACATCCTGGACATAAATCGTGGTCATCAGACGACCTCCGGGGCGAGGGTGCGGGCCAGACGCTCGGCCGCCGCGAGCGCGGCCGAGGTCATGATGTCGAGGTTGCCGGCGTAGCCGGGCAGGTAATGGCCCGCGCCCTCCACCTCCAGGAAGACGGAGACCTTGAGGGCCGGGCCGTCACCGTCGAACCCGGCGATGCGGCTGTCGCGGATGGGCTCGAACTGCACCTCCTGCTTCAGGCGGTAGCCGGGCACGTAGCCGCGCACCTGCTCCACCATCTGATGGATGGACCGCCGTACAGCCTCGTCGTCCTGGGTCAGCGCGAGGCAATAGACCGTGTCGCGCATGACGAGGGGCGGCTCGGCCGGGTTGAGCACGATGATCGCCTTGCCCCGCCGCGCGCCGCCGACGATCTCGATGGCGGCGGCGGTCGTCTCCGTGAACTCGTCGATGTTCGCCCGGGTGCCGGGCCCGGCGGAACGGGAGGCGATCGAAGCGACGATCTCGGCATAGGCGACCGGGGCCACGCGCGAGACCGCGGCGACGATGGGGATGGTCGCCTGTCCGCCGCAGGTCACCATGTTGACGTTCGGCGCGTCCAGGTTCGCCTCCAGGTTCACGACCGGCACGACGTAAGGGCCGACCGCCGCCGGGGTGAGGTCGATGGTCCTTTTGCCGTCCCGCCGCAGCGGCGCGGCGTGGGCCACATGGGCTTTGGCCGAGGTGGCGTCGAAAACGATGTCGACATCCTGGTAGACCGGGCTGCGGCGCAGCCCCTCCAGCCCCTCGTGGGTCGTGAACACCCCGAGCCGCCGCGCGCGCTCCAGCCCGTCGGAGGCCGGGTCCACGCCGACCAGCGCCGCGACCTCGACCGCGGCTCCGGCACGCAGGATCTTGATCATGAGATCCGTTCCGATGTTGCCCGAGCCTATGATGGCCGCCTTCACACGTTTCATCGCTCCCTCCGTCACGTCCTGCTCATTCCGGCGGGCGGAGCAGGTGTGCGACAACCACGCCGCAGGCCTCCTCCGCCACCGCCGCGTCCTCGTCCGGCGTCGCACCTCCGACCCCCACCGCGCCGACGGCCACATCGTCCAGCATGATGGGAACGCCGCCGGCGAGCGGCAGCGCCTCGGGCACCGCCAGCAGCCCACCCGCCCCCGCCGCGACGGCCTTGGCCAGCGTGGCGGTGGGACGGCGGAACCATGCGGCGGTGCGCGCCTTCGCGGCCGCCGTGACGGGCCCTGCGGGCCCGACCTGCTCCATGCGTTTCAGGACGAGGAGATGGCCGCCGTCATCCACCACCGCGACCGTCACCGCGAGCCCCCGGGCCGCGGCCGCGGCAAGGCCATGGTCGGCGGCGAGCTCAGCGAGCGCCAGGCTCAGAACTGGCCTCAGGGGAAGTGGGGAGGGGATCATGCGGCGCTCCGTTCGTAGCCCAGGAACCCGGCTGCCTTCGCGGCGTCCGGCCAGGACTCGCACACCGACCCGGTCAGCTGCGTCCGCAGGCACAGGCTGGTCGGGCAGCAGCAGACGCGGATGTCGGCCGGGCGGCGCCCCGCTGCCTTCGTGACCCAGTCGGGGTCGGCAAACAGGGGCCGCGCGAGACCGACCGCATCGGCCTCGCGCGCTGCGAGCACCCTGTCGACCGCCTCCGGCGTGTCGATTCGCCCGTTCGTGAACACCGGAACGCCAACGGCCTTCTTGATCGCGGCCGCCTCCCGGTGCTGGAAGAACGGGGTGCCCATGAGCCCTGCGTTCTCCGGGGCCTTGAGCGTCTCGAAGGTCGAGACGACCGGCATGATGAAGCTCGCCCCGGCCTCCTGGAGCAGCCGCGAGAGCCGAATGGCCTCGTCGAGCATCCATCCTCCCGGAGCCAGTTCGTCGCTCATGAGGTGCACGCCGACGATGAACGTCGATGCCACGGACCCGCGGACGTGGTGCAGGACATCCATCAGAAGCCGGATCCTGTTCTCGAACGCTCCGCCCCACTGGTCCGTGCGTCGGTTCATCCGTGGTGACAGGAACGACGAGAGCAGGAAGCCCTGCGCCGCGTGGAGCTCGATCCCGTCGAAGCCCGACCGTTCAGCCAGTCGGGCCGTCGTGACGAACTCGTCGAGGACCTGCTCGATCTCCTCCACGGTGATCTCGTCGGGAGTGGCCATCTTGCCCGGGAGAAGCGGGAAGGGGACCGCCGACGGCGCGAGCCGCCGCGCGCGCTCATAGGCGTCCCAAGGTCCGGCGTAGCGGCCAGCATGGACGACCTGCATGACGGCCAGGGCGCCGTGACGCCGGATCTCCTCCGCCACCGCGGCGAAGGCCGGCACCGCGTGCCGGTCGGCCAGCATCGGCTGTTGAGGCATCTGGCGGCCGGCGAGGCTGACGGCGACGTTCTCCGTGATCACCATGCCGACGCCACCCAAGGCCCGTCGGCCGTAATGCTCGGCCATGGCCTGGGTCGGGACGCCGGCCCGGTTGGCATAGCCGACCGACATCGGCGCGTGGACGATCCGGTTGCGCATGGTGCGTCCCCCGACATCAAGGGGGCTCATCATGCGGTCAGGAGAAACAGTCATGGCATGCTCCCTTCCGCTGGCGTCAATCGAGGAAGTCCGCGGGCGGGGCGACGCCCCACAGGTTCGCGGCATAGACCCCCGGCTGCCAAACCTTGGGCCGCTGCGGCCGGTCCTCGTGCCAGGGACGCGGCTCGAAATAGCCGAGCTCCTCGTCGTTGATCTGGTCGAGTTCCGTGAACAGCTCGATGATCTGCCCGTCCGGGTCGCGGTGGTAGGTGTAGATGTTGTGGCCCATGCCATGGCGGCCGGGTCCCCAGACCAGCGGGTGGCCGCTGCGGCCGAGGATGTCGCACGCCGTCTGCACGTGGCTCCAGTCCCGCAGCTCGAAGGCGATGTGGTGCATCTTCGTCCGGGCGCCCCGGACGAAGTTCACCGTGTGGTGGTCGGGCCCGCAGCGGAGGAAGGCGAAGAAGTCGCCCATCCAGTCCGATTCCCGGAAGCCGAGGACCTGCACGTACCAGTCGACGATCTGCTTGACGTTCTCCACGCTGAACGCCACATGGCCGAGCTTCAGGGGGACGACCCCGCGCTGGGCGTAGTCCTGCTGCGTGAAGTCCCGCTCGGCGTAGACCTCGATCGCCGTGCCTTTCGGGTCCGTGAACGAGAGGAGCGCCGGGATCCCGGGCTCCGGGTCGGACCGTCGTTCGGCCCGAACACCGTTTCCGGCCAGCTGGCGCACGTATTCGTCGAGGTCTGTGCCCGGCGCCACCTGGAACGACAGCTTGGTGCACCGCGCGGCGTCGCCGCGCGTGAGCACGACGGAATGGCGGTCCAGCGTGCTCGCCAGGTAGGCGTGGTCCTTCTCCCGCTCGACGAGCGTCAGGCCGAGCACCTCGGTGTAATAGGCGACCTGGCGCTCCAGGTCAGGTGTCTCAAAGGTGGCATGGCCGATCTTCTTCACACGGATCATGGCGCGTTTCCTCTGTGTTGGTGTCACTGCATGGGGTTTTCGAGGGCGCCCAGGCCCTCAATCTCGACGCGGACGATGTCGCCCGCGCGCAGAGCCTCTCGCGGACGTCGGCCGAATCCGACGCCGGCGGGCGTTCCGGTCGCGACCACGTCCCCCGGCTCCAGGGTCATGATGGCCGTGAGATGCGCGATGATCTCCCGCACGCCGAAGATCATCTGGCTGGTGCTCGACTCCTGCTTCACGATGCCGTTCACCAGGCAGCGCACGCCAAGGTTCTGCGGGTCCGGGACGAGGGCCGCGGGCGTCAGCCATGGTCCGGTCGGCTGGAAGCCGTCCCAGGCCTTCTGCATGACCCAATCCACGCCGACGAATGGCCGGTTGTCGATCCAGTCGCGGGCCGAGATGTCGTTGACCACCGTGTACCCCGCGACGATGCCGAGGGCGTCCTCCCGCGGCACATGGCGGGCGCGGCGCCCGACCACAAAGGCGAGCTCCGCCTCCCAGTCGATCATCTGCGGCCAGTCCGGCATGGGCACAGCCTTGCCATGGCCGTTGAGGCAGCCCACCGGCCGCAAGAACGCATAGGGGAAGGCAGGCTCCTCCACCACGCGCATCTCGGCAAGATGATCGCGGTAGTTCGTGCCGATGCACACAACCTTGCCTGGGCGCTCAATGGGCGGCAGCCAGTCGATGGCGGCTTCGTCCAGTGGCTCGGCCCGGTCCTCCCAGGCGCCGGCCACAGCCTTCTGGAGCTGCGGGAACACCTCGTCCCACCGCTCAAGAAGAGCGTCCAACAACATGTCGCGCCAGAGCCCCCCCTCCAGAACGTCCGCCGCCCTGTAGGCGCGGCCATTGAGAGCCAGCAAAAGGGCTTTGTGTCCGTCCACCCGTCCTGAGCCCAACCTGAACGTTTGCATGGGATCCTCACTGAGCCGGGAGCCAGCCCGACGATCACCATAATGCCGCGATCAAATCGACAGTCAACGAAAAATCGATATTTACATTTTCAAATATTTTCTTTCTATTATCGACGAATGCGGTGCAGCCGATAATTCAGAGGGTCACGGCCACCGCAGGACAGGTCCGTTCCAACAGGGGAGGAAAACGATGACGGCACTCACGACGACGGCCGCGCAGGCGGCTCTGGGGGTCCCGCCCCCCGACACGGCACGCTACGACCGCGTCATCCAGCGGATCGAGCGGCTCCCGACGTCGCGATGGCATGTGCGGGCGCGCGTCATCATCGGCACGGCAACGTTCTTCGACGCCTTCGATGTCCTGGCGCTCGCCATCGTGTTGCCGGTCCTCGCTGCGATGTGGCAACTGACGCCCCAGCAGATCGGGTTCCTGGTATCCATCGGCTTCGTCGGGCAGCTTTTCGGCGCACTGTTCTTCGGCTGGCTCGCCGAGCGGATCGGCAGGGTGCGGACCACCGCCCTGACGGTGTTCCTCTTCGCCACGGTAAGCCTGGCTTGCGCCTTTGCCTGGAGCTACACCTCGCTGCTGGTCCTGAGGTTCGTGCAGGGGCTTGGGCTGGGCGGCGAAGTGCCGGTGGCTGCGGCCTACATCAACGAGCTGTCGAAGGCCAAGGGCCGCGGACGGTTCTTCCTCCTGTACGAGCTCATCTTCCCGATCGGGATTGTGGGCGCGAGCCTCTTCGGCACCTGGGCCGTGCCGAACCTCGGGTGGCAGGCGATGTTCGTCGCCGGCGCCCTGCCGGCGCTTCTGGCGATCTACCTTCGGCGCCTCCTGCCGGAATCGCCGCGCTGGCTGGCGCAGAAGGGTCGTCTGGCGGAGGCCGAGGCCGCCGTCGAGCGCATCGAGCGCGAGAGCGGCGCCGCTCCGGCGGTCGAGACCCTTGAAGCGGCATCGAAGGCTGGTCCTGGGGAGCCCGAGCGGGCAGGATGGTCGGAGCTCTTCTCGGGTCGGTACCTCGGTCGGACCCTGGTGGTCTGGACCATGTGGTTCACCTGCTTCTTTGTCACATTCGGCCTCTCGTCCTGGCTCCCGACGGTGTACAGCCGGGTCTACAACCTGCCGCTGTCCCAGGCGCTCCAATACGGTCTCGTGGCCAACGTGGCCGGCCTCGTCAGCGCCGCTGCCTGCGCCCTCCTCATCGACCGGATCGGACGCCGGCGCTGGCTTTGGGGCGCCTTCCTGGTGGCAGGCGCCGCCCTTGCCGGACTTTACGCCTGGGGCGTGGAGGACGTGAGGCGTGTCTTGGCGCTGAGTTCGCTCGCCTACGCCGCCGCCTCGTCGATCGCCGTGGTCGTCTACCTCTACACGCCGGAGGTCTACCCGACGCGGATCCGGGCCCTTGGCACCGGCACCGCCGCCGCGTGGCGCTGCCTCGCCTCGGCGCTGGGGCCGACGATCGTGGGCTACCTGCTGGCGAGCCTCGGCCTGGCCAGCGTCTTCCTCTCGTTCGCCTTCGCCGCCGCCGTCGGGGCGGTGGTGGTGGCGCTGTTCGCGATCGAAACCAGCGAGCGGGTCCTGGAGGACATCGCGCCGTGACGGCTGCGGCACGACACCGGGCGCAAGGTGCCCCCGGTGTCGTGCCCGGCGCCGGATTCTGCAACCAAAGGAAAGGGTCTCCACCATGACCGCCTACGCTCTTGCCCTCGACGCGGCGGGTCCTCAGCGCGTCCGCAACTTCATCGACGGGGCCGCCGTGACGGACGGCGTCCGGTCGACGTTCGACAACATCAACCCGGCGACCGGCGAGCTCGTCTCGCTGGTCGAGGAAGCGACGCGAGACGATGTCGACCGCGCCGTCACGGCGGCCAGACGGGCCTTGAGCGGACCATGGGGTCGCCTGTCGCATGACGAGCGGGCCAAGCTCCTGCGCCGGGTCGCCGACGGCATCGAGGCCCGGTTCGAGGCGTTCCTGGCAGCGGAGGTGGCTGACACCGGCAAGCCGGTCGGAATGGCCTCGCACTTGGACATCCCCCGCGGCGCGGCGAATTTCAGGGCCTTCGCCGACATCCTGCACCGCCACGCCGGCGAGCTCTTCACGACCGTGACGCCGGACGGGGGCGATGCCATCAACTACACCATCCGGGCGCCCAAGGGGGTCATCGCCGTCGTCTGCCCCTGGAATTTGCCGCTCCTGCTGATGACCTGGAAGGTCGCGCCGGCCTTGGCCTGCGGCAACACCGTCGTCGTCAAGCCCTCGGAAGAGACGCCGAGCACCGCGGCCCTGCTGGGGGAGGTGATGCGCGACGCCGGCGTGCCGGACGGGGTCTACAACGTGGTGCACGGGTTCGGGCCCGACTCCGCCGGCGAATGGCTGACCCGGCACCCGGGGGTCGACGCCATCACCTTCACCGGGGAGACCCGGACGGGCACCGCCATCATGAAGGCGGCGGCCGAGGGCGTCCGTCCGGTGTCGTTCGAGCTGGGCGGGAAGAACGCGGGGCTCGTCTTCGCCGACTGCGACATCGCCAAGGCGGTGGAGCAGACCGCGCGCGCGGCGTTCCTGAACGCGGGGCAGATCTGCCTGCAGACGGAGCGCGTCTACGTCGAGCGCCCGATCTTCGACCAGTTCGTCGCCGGGCTGTCCGAGGCCGCCGGGAAGCTCGTCGCGGGCGATCCCCGCGATCCGAAGACCACCTTCGGGCCCCTCATCAGCCTCGGCCACCGCGACAAGGTCATGTCCTACTACGAGGCCGCCCGGCGCGATGGCGCCACGGTGGTGACCGGCGGCACCGCGCTCGACCTGCCCGGCGCCCTGCGCGGCGGCGCCTGGATCGCTCCGACCGTCTGGACCGGCTTGCCGGAAACGTCGGCGGTGTTGCGGGAGGAGATCTTCGGCCCCTGCGTCCATGTGCAGCCCTTCGAGGACGAGGACGAGGCCGTGGCGCGCGCGAACGACACCGAGTACGGGCTCGCGTCGATGGTCTGGACCCGCGATCTCAGCCGCGCCCACCGCGTCGCCCAGCGCCTGCAGGCCGGCATCGTGTGGGTCAACAGCTGGTTCCTGCGCGACCTGCGGACCGCGTTCGGCGGCTCGAAGCAGTCCGGCATCGGGCGCGAGGGCGGTGTCCATTCCCTGGAATTCTACACCGAGCTGAAAAACGTCTGCATCAGGCTTTGAGAACGGGAGGACGACATGCTGGCCAAGAACGACTCAACCCAGACCATCGCCGACGCGCTCTGTCTCGCCGAGGCCGAGACATCGCCGATCAGACCGATCCGCGAGATCCTTGCGGAGGGGGACATCGAGGCCGCCTACGCCGTGCAGGAAGCCAACACGGACCGGGCGCTCCGCACCGGCCGGCGCCTCATCGGACGCAAGATTGGGCTGACCTCCAAGGCTGTGCAGCGGCAGCTCGGGGTCGATCAGCCCGACTTCGGCATGCTGTTCGCCGACATGGAGGTGGAGAACGGGGGCGAGGTCCCGCGGGGCAGGCTGATCGCCCCCAAGGTCGAGGCCGAGGTGGCCTTCGTCATCGGCCGCGACCTGACCAGCCCGCAGCCGACGGCCGCCGACGTGATGCGCGCGGTGGAGTTCGTGCTGCCGGCGCTGGAGATCGTCGACAGCCGCATCGCCAACTGGGACATCCGGATCGTGGACACCGTCGCCGACAATGCCTCGTCGGGTCGGTTCGTCCTGGGCTCCGTGCCGCGCCGCCTGGAGGGGCTTGATCTGCGCCTCGCAGGCATGGTGCTCGAGCACAACGGTGAGCCGGCCTCCACGGGGGCCGGCGCGGCGTGCCTCGGGAACCCTCTGATCGCGTTGCAGTGGCTTGCGCGCAAGATGGCCGAGGTCGGCCGGCCGCTGCAGGAGGGCGACGTCGTGCTCTCCGGCGCGCTCGGCCCGATGGTCCCGGCGGCGCCGGCCAGCTTCTTCCAGGCCCGCATCTCCGGGCTCGGCTCGGTGGCCGCCTCGTTTCCCCCCGCATGACAGGAGATCTCCACATGTCCATCGCGCAGCATGCCGAACGTGTCGATGGCGCGGCCCACGAGGCCCGCGCGATTCCGCAGTTTCCCGACGGCTCCATGGATCCCGACATGGCCTATGCGATCCAGGCCGCGTCCGTCGCCCGCCGGCTCCGGCGCGGCGAGCGCCTGGCCGGGGTGAAGATGGGTTTTACGAGCCGGGCCAAGATGGCCCAGATGGGGATCGACCAGATGATCTGGGGGCGCCTGACCTCTGGCATGCTGGTCGAGGAGGGCGGGGACGTGGATCTGGCCCGCTATGTGCATCCCCGGGTGGAGCCGGAGGTCGCCTTCCTCCTCGGCCGGCCGCTGACCGGGCGGGTCACGCCGGCCGAGGCGCAGGCGGCGCTCGCCGGCGTCGCGCCGGCGCTCGAGATCATCGACAGCCGCTACGACAACTTCCGCTTTTCGCTTCCGGACGTGATCGCCGACAACAGCTCGTCGTCCGGCTTCGTTGTCGGCCCGTGGAGCCCGCCGGACACCGACGTGTCGACGCTCGGGATGGTCATGAGCTTCGACGGCCAGCCGGTCGCGGTCGGCGCTTCCGCGGCCATCCTCGGCCATCCCCTGCGCTCCCTCGTCGCCGCCGCGGCGCTGGCGGGCGAGGCCGGCCTCACGCTCGAGCCCGGCTTCATCGTCCTGGCCGGGGGCGCCACCGCGGCGGAGCCGCTGCGGCCGGGTGCTCGCGTCACCCTTGAGGTCGAGCGGCTCGGCTCCGTGTCGTTCCGCGTCCGGGGAGCCGCGTGATGCCGGTCGTCACCATCAAGATGCTGGAAGGACGCTCGCGCGAGCAGAAGGCCGCCGTCATGCGGGAGGTCGCCGTGGCGGTCGCGGCCAACCTGGAGGTGGCCCTGCCGGCGGTCCGCGTCCTGATCGAGGAAGTCCCGCCGGAGCACTGGAGCGTCGGTGGCGTGAGCAAGGCCGAGGCCGTGCCCGCCACGGACGGGGTTCGTCACACAGGAGCTGTGCCATGATCGCGATCGAGAAGCTGAGGTATGTCCGACTTGGAACGGGGGATCTGCCCGGGGCGGTTGATTTCGCCCAGCGCGTGCTCGGGCTGCAGCTGGTCGACCGGACGCCCGAGACCGCCTACTTCCGCTCGGACCACCGCGACCACACGCTGGTCTACCACCAGGGCGATCCGGACGAGCAGGCGGTCGGCCTTGAGGTGCGGGATCCGCAGGTTCTGCAGCAGGCTCTGACCGCCCTGAGGAGCCGCGGCCTGGACGTTCAAGAGGGAACGGAGGAGGGCTGCGCCCTGCGGAAGGTCAAGGCGTATGGCTCGTTCCGTGACGCGAGCGGCAACCTGATCGAGCTCGTCGTGCGGCCGCTCCATTCCGGCTGGCGGTACCATGGGCCCCGCGACGCGGGCATCACGGGGCTGGAGGGCGTCGCCTTGCGGGGCGAGGCCAGCGGGGCCGACGAGAGGCTGTGGACGGAGCTGTTCAACGGCCGGGTCAGCGATTGGGTGGGTCAGGCGGCCTACATCCGCTTCGATGACGCGCACCACCGCCTCGCCGTCCACCCCTCGACGAAGCCTGGTGTCCTGAGCATCGAGTTCGGGGTCGAGAGCGTCGACCAGATCATGCAGAACAACTACCACCTGCAGGCTAACCAGGTGCGGATCACGCACGGGCCCGGGCGCCGTCCGACCTCCAACCAGGTGTTCCTGACATTCCAGGGGCCCGACGGAATCCATTTCTCCTACGTCGCGGAAGGAGACCGCGTCGAGGATGAAGGCCGGCACCGGCCGCGTCAGTTCCCGCATCAGCCGCTGTCGTTCTGCGCCTGGGGCAGCCACAGCGACGCGCCCGAGTTCAACTGACATGCCCGGCCCGCACGCAGGGTGCGGGTGGGACCCCGAGGAACAGCAACGAGGCGCGCGGCGGAAGATGCGAGCGGCCCCAAGCAGGAGACCGGAATCATGATCAATCTAGTGGACGTCGCGTATGTCAGGCTGGGAACACGGGACCTCGAGGGGGCTACGACCTTCGCCACCGAGTTCCTTGGCCTTGAGGTGGCCGAGCGGACCGGCAAGTCTGTCTACTTCAAGTCGGACGAGCGCGAGCACACCCTCTGCTACACCGAGGGCGACCCGGCGGAGCAGGCAGCCGCGTTCGAGGTGCGGCATCGCTCTGACCTCGACGAGGCCGCCGCGACGCTCGAAAGCCTGGGGCACCAGGTGCGCCGCGGATCCAGCGAGGAGGCCGACCTGCGGAAGGTCGCCGACTTCATCGCCTTCCGCGACCCGACCGGCAATCCGATCGAGCTCGTCTGGCGGCCGGCCTACAGCGGCCAGCGCTACCACGGCACGCGTGACGCGGGCATCACGAGCTTCAGCCACATCGGCCTTTGCACGACCGATCCGGCGCGTGACGAGCTGTTCTGGACCCAGGTGTGCAACGCCCGTGTCAGCGACCGCATCGGGGACGCCCCCCTCCTGCGCATCGACGAGGTCCACCACTCGATTGCCCTGTTCCCGACGAACCGCTCCGGGATCCAGCACATCAACCATCAGGTTGAGACCGGCGACGACATCATGCGGTCCTTCAACTTCCTTCGCGACCGCCAGGTGAACATGGTGTTCGGGCCGGGCCGCCACCCGACCTCGTCCGCCAAGTTCCTCTACTTCGAGGGTCCCGATGGCATGGTGTTCGAGTACTCCTCGGGCGTCCGCTCCATCGCCGACGAGCTCCTGTACCGGGAGCGGCAGTTCCCGTTCGAGGCGCGTGGGTTCTGCCAATGGGGAGCCAAGCCCGAGATCCGGGAGTTCAAATGACGGCGGGTCTGGAGACGGCGGCCGCGTGGATCAGGGTCGCGGGCCGGGCGCTCGCCCGCAGCGGTCTGGTCCACGCCTATGGCCACTGCAGCATCCGCCTCGACGGCGGTTCCATGCTGGTGTCGCCGGCCAAGCCCCTTGGTCTGGTCGCCGTCGGCGAGGAATGCACGGTCGTGCCACTCGATGGCGCCTTGCCGGACGGCGTCCTGGGAGAGGTCCGGATCCATCGGGAGATCTACCGCCGCCGCGCCGACGTGGGGGCCGTCGTCCGCTCCATGCCGCCCCACCTGATGAGCCTGGGCACCTTGGCGCGGACGCCGCGCGCGCGGCACGGTTTCGGCAGCTATTTCCATCCCGCGCCACCGCTGTGGGACGACCCGCAATTGCTGAGGTCGGACGACCAGGCCGTCGCGCTTGCCGTGGCGCTCGGGTCCGCGCCGGGGATCCTGATGCGAGGCAACGGCTTCGTCGCGGCGGGGCAGGACCTGGCGCAGGCCGTCGTGCTCACCTGGTACGCGGAGGACGCGGCCCGCGTCGAGCTCGACTGCCTCAAGGCGCTGCCCGAGGAGCACCACAGGCTGTTGAGCGCGGAGGAGGCCCTCCAGCGCGCCACCTGGTCGGGGCGGATCCTGGAACGCATGTGGGCCTACCTTGCGGCCGGTGACCCCGAGCTCGCGCTCCTTGGCGAAAGCGGCGGGTAGGCCGGAGCCAGGTTGGCTGATCTGAGCGGGCTGCCCATGTCGGATCGTCGCGCACAGCGGCCATCAACAGGCCCAACATGCGGTGGCTGCTTGGGCCTTCACCGGAGGCAGCGGTGGGGAACCGGGTGGCGGAGCACATCGTCCCCTACTGGTCCGCGTGGAGGAACGGTGTTCCGGCCTTGCCCAGGCAGTAGCCTCAGGCGCCTCCCACGGGACGCTGCCCTGCCTCAGCCGGCCCGAGCTCTCGAAGCTTCATAACATTGTGCTGGTGGACCTGCTCGTAGGGCGGGTGGGCGTGAACGTGTGCCTTGGCGAGATCGTCTCCGATCCAGTCGCGGAGCGGGGCTCGCGCGAGTTCCGGCTCCGACCGGCAGCGAAGGAGC
>Ga0209902_101005_pt1 | contig 18058 bp, 12 predicted proteins | sample FECB27metaG_FD_188304 | JGI IMG/M metagenome (GOLD analysis project Ga0209902, IMG submission 188304) | Cyanobacterial communities from the Joint Genome Institute, California, USA - FECB-27 (SPAdes) (version 2) | ecosystem: Environmental > Aquatic > Thermal springs > Hot (42-90C) > Microbial mats...
TCGCCGCTGCCGCCCGATGTGCAGCGCTGGGGCACCGCGCAATTCGCGGCGATGGGCCGGCCGGATATCTGGTGGTGCAACGTCAGCGGCGGCACGGAGATCGCTGCCGCCTTCATGGCCGGCAATCCCGAACTGCCCGACACGCCCGGACGGCTGCAATGCCGCCACCTCGGCGCCGCGATCGAGGCCTGGGACGAACGTGGCGAGCCGGTGATCGGCGAGGTCGGCGAACTGGTCTGCACCCGCCCCTTCCCCAGCATGCCGCTCTATTTCTGGGGGGACGAGGATGGCAGCCGCTATCGCGACGCCTATTTCGCGGAATGGCCGGGCGTCTGGCGCCATGGCGACTGGCTGACGATCGGCACCGATGGCGGCTGCACGATTTCGGGCCGCAGCGACGCGACGATCAACCGGCACGGGCTGCGCATGGGCACGGCGGAGATCTATTCGGCGGTCGAACGGCTTCCCGCCATCGCCGATACGATGATCATCGATGTGGAGCGCGCCGATGGCGACAGCCAGTTGATCATGTTCGTCGTGCCCGCCGAGGGGCACAGGCTGGATGCGGCGATGGAGGCCGATGTGGCGGGCGCCATCCGCGCCAGCCTGTCGCCGCGCTTCGTGCCCGACCGGCTGATCGCCGCGCCGGGCATTCCGCGCACGCTTTCGGGCAAGAAGCAGGAATTGCCGATCAAGCGGCTGTTCGCGGGATGGCCGGTCGCGAAAGTGATCAACCCCGATGCGACCGCCACGCCGGAGGTGCTGCCCTGGTATATCGACCGGGCACGGATCTGGCGGGAGGAGGATGCGGCGATGGGCGCGGGAGAGGCATTATGACGACGGGCGGCGTCGACGCGGGCGCGCGCGCATCGGGCAATCGCGGCCTGGTGCTCGGCATGTTGTGTTTCGTCTATGTGCTGAACTTCCTCGATCGCCAGCTCGTCTCGATCCTGGCCAAGCCGATCCAGGACGGGTTGCAGATCACCGACAGCCAGCTTGGCCGCATCACCGGTTTCTATTTCGCGCTCTTCTATTGCTTCATCGCCATTCCGGTCGGCTGGCTGGCGGACCGGACGAACCGCGTGAAAGTGCTTTCGATCGCCTGCGGCCTGTGGAGCGCCGCGACCGCCGCCTGCGGCATGGCCGGAACCTATGGCCAGCTGGTGGCCGCGCGCATGGCGGTGGGCATCGGCGAAGCGGGCGGGGTGCCGCCATCCTATGCGATCATCTCCGACACATTTCCGCGCGCACAGCGCGGCACGGCGATGGGCATATTCAATCTCGGCCCGCCGCTCGGATCGGCGCTGGGCGTCGCGTTCGGCGCATCGCTCGCCGCCGCCTATGACTGGCGGGTGCCATTCTATGTCGTCGGCGCGATCGGCGTGCTCACCGCGGTGATCGTCTATCTCGTCGTGCCCGAGCCCGCGCGCGGACGGTTCGATCCGGCGCCGGTTTCCGACATCGCGTCCGAACAGGGCGAAAGCTTCGGACGGGCGATCCGCGGCTTCTTCGGCAACCGGATCCTGGCGGTCGCGGCCTTGGCCAGCGGCGCGGCCAATTTCATCACCTATGGCCTCAGCAATTTCGCCACTCTGTTCCTGATGCGCGAAAAGGGCATGGCGCTGGAACAGGTCGCGATCTGGTATGCGCTGGCCGTCGGCATCGGCATGGGCGGCGGGATCTTCGTCGCCGGCCGGCTGATCGATCGCTTCAGCGCCACGAACAAGGCGGCATACGCCACCATTCCCGCGCTCTCGCTGATCCTTGCCCTGCCCTTCTTCCTTGGCTTCGCCGCCGCGGATCGCTGGGAAACGGCGCTCGCGCTGCTGTGCGTGCCTTTGTTCCTCAATTCCTTCTTCCTTCCCGCGACGGTCACGTTCGTCCAGGGCGAAGTCGATCCGCGGGCGCGGGTGATCTCGGGCGCGCTGCTGCTGCTCGTCATGAACCTGATCGGGCTGGGCCTGGGGCCGACATTCGTCGGCATGGCGAGCGACTATTTCCGTGCCGATTATGGCGATCATGCGCTGCGGATGGGATTCTATGCGCTGTCGCCCATGTACCTGATCGCGGCACTGCTGTTCCTGTGGCTCGCCCGGCTGATCAGGCAATCCGCCCGCGATGCTTGATCGGATGCGCGCCTTGGTCACTGTTGGGAAATCGGAATTGCGGAGAAGATCGATGCACCGGAAACATGTCGCCATCGCCGCGGCGGCGCTCATGGCGGCGACGATCGCGCCGGCCAAAGCGGCTCCCGACAGCGCGCCGGATGCGATGGCTGCGCGCTGCCAGGCGCTCGGGGGGCTGCGCCTTGCCGACACGCAGATCGCCAGCGCGACACTGGTTCCCGCCAAGGCGACCGAGACGACGGTCGCGGGGGAGGCACCGGGCCATCGCAGCTTCTGCCGCGTCGTCGCGCGCGTGCGGTCCGCGCCCGAGTCCGATATCGGGGTGGAGATCTGGCTGCCCGTCGAGGGATGGGCCGGCGTGTTCCACGGCAACGGCAATGGCGGCTTTGCCGGCGTCCTCGCCGGCGGCTATTCGGGCATGGCCGACGGGCTGCGGCGCGGCTTCGCGACCGCGACGACCGACACCGGCACTGCGCCGGCCACCCCGCTGGAGGGCGACGCGCTGATCGGCCAGCCGCGCAAGTGGCGCGACTGGGGGCGCCTTTCCACCCATGTGATGACGACGACCGGCAAGGCGATCACCAAGGCCTTTTACGGGCGGGACGCAAAGCGATCCTATTATACCGGTTGTTCGACTGGCGGGCAGCAGGGCCTGATCGAATCGCTTTATTACCCGACCGATTATGACGGAATCCTGGTCGGCGCGCCGGTTATGAACCGGACATGGGGGCACGCCGCCGTGCTATGGGATTATGCGGCGGCGCACCGCGCGCCGGGCGTGCCTCTTTCACCCCCCAAGCTGAAATTGCTCAACACCGCCGCCATCGCCACCTGCTGGCGGCAGGGCCATGGACTGGCCGGGGATCCCTTCGTTTCGGATCCGCTGAGCTGCAAATTCGATCCCGCCATATTGCAATGCAAGGGCGCCGCCGCCGACACCTGCCTGACCGAAGGCGAAGTCGCGACCGCGCGCGCCTTTTATTCGGGACCGACCGGCCGCGACGGCAAGCCGCGCTATTTCGGCTGGCTGCCGGGCAGCGAGATGGCCGATATCTTCGGCTGGTCGTTCCTGCAGACGCCGATCAACGGCCAGCCGCCCTTCGGCGGCCTGTTCAAATGGGTGTTCGGCGCCGACTGGGACTGGAAGGGGTTCGATTTCGATCGCGACATGCCTGCGGTGCAGGCGAAGCTGGACGGCATCGTCAACGACGCGACGCGCGGCAGCCTCGAGGCCTTCGCGGATCGCGGCGGCAAGCTGATCATCTATCACGGGCTGGCCGACACGCTGGTGGCGCCCGCCCAGTCGGTGGCCTTTTACGAACGTCAGACGGCCGCGCTCGGCGGCGGCGGAAAGATCGCGGACACTGCGCGCCTGTTCCTGGCGCCGGGCATGATGCATTGCGGCGGCGGCGCCGGCCCCGATTCCTTCAACGCAACGCTCGGCATCCCGCCCCGGCCGCCGGTGGACGACGCCCGGCACGACATCTTCTCCGCGCTGATCGCATGGACCGAGACAGGCGCCGCGCCCGACCGCATCGTCGCGACCAAATTCTCGACCGAGGACAAGAGCGAGATCCGGATGCAGCGGCCGATCTGCCCCTATCCGAAAAAAGCCGTCTATCGCGGATCGGGCTCGACGCGATCGGCGGAGAATTTCGAATGCGCGGCGCCGGAGCGCTGACGGTCGGGGTTTGGTTCAGAGCTTGAGCCTCCAAGAACTCTCCTCCCCATCAAAGATGGGGAGGGGGACCACGACGCAAAGCGGCGTGGTGGAGGGGAAGTACGATGCGTCCGTTTCGCGCTGCCTTCGAACCAGATTTTCTAAGGATTTCCGCCAGATCCGGCGCTGGATGCGCCATCGCCTTTCCCCTCCACCACGCGACTACGTCGCGCGGTCCCCCTCCCCATCGAAGATGGGGAGGAGAGTTAACGCGGCCCGGTTCGGCTCCATGCGCCGATCAACGTCGTCCGAAGGTATAAGTGAGCGAGAGGCCGCCGCTGAACTGATCGGCCGAACCATAGGTCCGCACGATCGGCGAGCCCGCCGCGTCGCCGACCAGCCGGTCGTATTTGGCATAACCGTAAATCCCCCAGCGCGGGGAGAATTGCTTGATGAAGCCCGCGGTCAGGCCCACGGCCTGGACGCCGCCGCCAGCCGAATAGACGGGCAGGCCCGAAGTCGCCGAGCTGGCCGGCGTCACCGAATAATAGGCGCGATGATAGTCCTTGTCCGCGAGCGTCACGCGCGGGCCGATCGAAACCAGCCATTCGTCGCCCTGGCGCGCGACCAGATCGGCGCTGATATTCGCGATCAGCCCCTTATGGCCGCCAATCCCCTTGCGGACCTCCGCCCGCAACCGCGCATTCTCCGAAAAGGCATATTGGACGAAGCCGCCGGCCTCGAAGGTGAAGCCGACCTTCGGCAGGGCGGCGCCGACATCCTTGGCGCTACGATTTCCCTCGAAGCCCAGGGCGGGGCCGAACGCGAAGCCGCCGCCATGCACTATGGCAAGGTCGAAGCTCTCGTCCGGCGCCTCGAACTCGAAGACTTCGTCGCCGCGCGCCCTGGCGACGTCAACCAGGGGCCGGATGCTGAACCTGTCCGCGCCGGGATAGCTGGGGACAAGTTGAGCGCCGAGGCCGACGCGAGTGCGGCGGGGCTCGTCGCGATCCTCCTGCGCGGCGGCGGGCGTGCCGATCGCGGCAAGGGCGACCACCGCCAGCGGCGCGGTGCGCCAGGCATGGACGCGCCGTCCGGCGACGAAGCGGGTGGAGGAGGAGGGGAGAATGTTCATCGGCCGCAAACGCTATATGGCGCCACATGTTCCGCTCGCGCAACATCGACGAAAGGAGGGCGCCGCGGACGCGAAGCCGGTCGCCAGGGGCTCGGTTCGTGATATGCGATGAAGATGCCGTCATTCGGAGGTCGGGATGCGTTCATCGGTCGCAGCATTGCCAGTCGCGGGATTGCTTGCGCTCACCCTGGCGCTCTCCGCGCGTGCGCACGCCGCCGATCTCAAAGGGCCGGCGCGGTTCTGCGGATATTCCCCGATCATCGACCTGTTGCCGGGGGAGACGGTGACGACGCTGGCGGGCGGGATGCATGCCGGTTCCTTCCGCTGGCAGGGCGCGTTCGGCACGCTCCAAGTCAACGGCATCGGCTGGGCCAGCCGCCCCAAAGGCCGGATCGCCAGGCCCCTGTCCGCTTCGCGCCCGGCGCGATTTGCCCAGCGGCGCGACGACGGCAGCTATCAGGTGGCGATCTGGAACGGCGCGCACGGCGCCGCCTATTTCACATCGCCACGCCCCCTTTCGGCCGCGCAACTGACCGCGATCGACCGCGTGACCCTGTTCGAAGAGGGGCAGGACCCGTCCGGCTGCGATCTGCGGACGGTCTTTTCGTGGGAGTGAGCGGCAGACATTGGAGCAGATAATCAAACATTTCATGTTTGGTGCGAAGATCGCTGAATGAGAAATACTGCATCGTTCGTCATGATAGCGATCGCATTGGCGGCATGTACTGTCCGCGACGATCATGTTCGCAAAGCGGCCGCGCCGGTCTATCCGCCGCATTGGGGGATCTATTACAACACTGGCGATGGCTTCATGGCAGTCACGGGCTATTTCACGCCCGCTCAAATAAGAAAACAGAGCCTCTTCAAACATCTGAGCACGAACAGACCCGTCGGTTGCGAAGGGCAGACGCCGTTGCGATACGATGTGCGTTGGCTCGACGGTCCGCCGCCGGGCGAAAAGCGCTGCGCAATGGTCATCTACAGCTTCACCTGTGCGCCCGGCTCGCCACGTCGCGGGCCTTCATCGCTGGTGTATGAACGCAAACAGGCTCTTCTCGACGAAGTGCCGCACCCGGTCGATATCGATTGCGGCCAGGGCAAGCAGCAACCGAGCGCTCCCCGGGAGAACGGCGACTTGCTGGCGATGCAGGAACTCGAACGGAAGGTGACCTTTCCGGGCACCGAGTGCGCGGGCGACGATGCTTATCTCGGGAAAATGCGGATAAGAAATGCGACCCGCTTCTTTATCGAAACGCGTGTATCGCCGGACTTCCCGACAAGGCCCTTCGAACAGATCCTGGAGGAGCCCGCGGATATTCTGAAGCGCGCCGCGACCGAAGAACGGAAGGTTCACGTCCTGACATCGGCGACGCCATTGGCCGACGATGGCGCGAACATATTGATCACCCAGTCCTTCGCGCCGATCGGGGCGGACGGCTACTGCATCACGCTCAGGGCCAGGCAAGGCGACGCTCTTTGGCAGAGGACCATCCGGCGGCCACATGCCTCAACCGACGCCAGCTTCTCATGGTATCGGCATGGCCCGCCCGACCCGGAAAAGTGGAGCCCGAGAGGCGATCAGCACTTCCTTGCGGAGTATCTGGCCATGTCGCTTGGACTCAAGCTTCCGCCCACCCACCAGCACATTCCCGATCCGCCACTTCGATAAGCCGCGGCTCCGGATATTATGGCGACAGGTGCAAAAAGCCCTGAATGCTCGCGCCGGTCCGTCGGCGACATCCAGGCCGTTTGCACCTGTCGCAATCGCGTTATTTCGTCTGGAAGCGCACGCCGATACGGAACGCCCGACCCAGAAAGTCGCTCTGCTGATTGTTGGCCTGGATATCGCCGACCGGGATCAGGATCGGATCCCGATCCAGCAGGTTGGTGACGTTGAAGAACACTTCGCCCTTTGCCCGGCCGACTTCGATCTTGGACGTGAGATTGAGGTCGGCATAGAAGGCGCCTGCCACCCTGTTGTTGTCGACGGTCTGGAACTGGGTGGTCGTCACCGGGCAGCCGCTCTCGCACTCGATATTGGTATTCAGGTACACGCCGGCCCCGACGCCGCGGCCGGTGGCCGTGACCGAGAAGCGCGGCGTGTCCACGGTCGCGGACACGCGGTACAGCCATTTTGGCGTGGCGGGCGAGTTCTGTGCGGTGCTGCCGAGCGCGCCGACGGAATTGATCGGCACGAGGCCCGGAATCCCGGTGTTCAGGATATTGTCGATGTTGCGGGTGGTCAGCGCACGCAGGACCAACATGCTGTCGGACCCGATCATCGTGCGATAGCTCAGCTCGAAGTCGACGCCCCTGACGAGCTGGCTGGCAAGGTTGAACGGCTTGGTGCGGAACAGGAGCTGTGCGGGGTTCGACGGATCGACATTGTAGGCCGCGCAGAATTCCTGCTGCCCCTGGAAACACAGGTTGATGATATCCTGCGGTCCGAAGCTGCCGATCGCGTTCTTGAGATCGATCCGGAAATAATCGACCGAAGCGGAGAGACCGGGCAGGAAGCGCGGCTGGAACACCACGCCCAGATTGAGCGACTGCGCAACCTCCGGCTTCAGGTCCGTATTGCCCGTGGTCGTCGAAAGCACGGGAACGCTCAACAGCGGCGGAGCGCCGGTGATCGGGTTGTTGCGGAACGGATCGTTGATGACGGTCGTCTGGGTCCGGCCCGCCGCGAAGAACTCGGCCAGGTTCGGCGCGCGGATATCGCGTGAGCGGGTGACGCGGAACCGGATGTCGGGAATCGGCTGCCAGGTTGCGCCCACTTTCCAGGTGGTGACGTTGCCGGATGTCGAATAGTCGGTGGCGCGGACCGCGCCGTTCAGCTCCAGGCCCAGCCCGACCGGCACGACCGTCTCCAGATAGGCTTCCTTGACCTGATAGCCGCCGATATTGGGCAGGTAGTTGCCAACACCCCAGCCGCTCTGGAATTCCGTCGGAACGAAGCCGGTGATCTGTTCCTTGCGATATTCGGCGCCGACGGCGACGCTGACGTCGCCGGCCCAGGTGGCGAACGGCGTGACGGACAGATTGACGCCCGTGACGGTCTGTTCGATCTTCTGTTGGCGGTACGGATCGCCCAGCACGTAATTGATCGCCGCCTGACTGGCGACGCCCGTGCCGAGCTGGTTGAGCGGCTGACAGCCATTGCCCGGCGCGGTCAGCGACGAACGGCAGACGATCGTGCCCGCGGGAACGCCCAGCGCGTTTCCGACGGGTGCGAACACCGCGTCCGCGGCAAGCGCCAGCCTGGCGGTGTTGGTGATGTCGTACAGCTGCTCGCGCGTGTCGGCGCGGCCGTACTGACCGTAAACGTCCCACTTCGCGGGCTTGCCGAACAGTTCGAACTCGCCTTCGGCGCCGATCAGGTAGCGCTGCGTTTCGCGATGATTGTTGCTCATGCGCACGCCGAGATCGTAATTGCTCGTGCCGATCGTGACGGTGTTGATGCCGACCAGCCGTGCCGCGCCCAATGCGTTGCGGAGATAGGCGTTATCGCTGCGCAGCGTGACCGACGCACCCGCCGTCACCGTGCCGTTGCCGCTGCCGACCGAGAACAGGGTTTTCTGGGTGTTGTAGGATGCCTGGGCGAATATCGAGATCGCCGGCGACAGTTCGAAACTGACCCGGCCGAATACGCCGCCGCGATCCTCCTGCGCATCGAGGCCGACGTTGCGCGTCGAATCGTTCAGTGCCCAGTCCCCACCGACGGTGCGGACGCCGTCGTTGATGCTGCCATAGGTGTATTGATTGACCGAACCGCCCGCGCCGAAATAAATGCCGCGCAGGCTGTTCGCGGCGACGCCCGAGCCGGCGATCGCCGTCGAACTGTTGATGATGCCGCCCGGCAACGCGTTCGACACGCCGGCGCCATAGCGCTGCAGGAACTGGGGCTGACCGTTACCGGCGACATAGGCCGGATTGGCGACCAGACGGAGACCGCGCTGATTCCACGCCCGATCGGTCTGGAAGATGCCGTCGCGATGCGCCCATTCGGCGCTCAGCAGGACATGGCCCCGCCCCTCGGCGAACGATATGCCCGCGGCCCCGTTGATGGAGTAATTGAAACCATCGCCTCGTTCGGTGATCCCCGTGTCCGCCGACAGCTTCAGGCCCTTGAATTTCTTGTCGAGAACGAAGTTCACGACGCCGGCCACGGCGTCCGAACCATAGGCTGCCGAGGCGCCGCCGGTCACCACCTGAACGCTGCTGACCAGCGCCTGGGGAAAGGTGTTCACGTCGACGAGCCCGCGTTCGTTCGAGACCACCGAACGACGGCCGTCGAGCAGCACCAGGGTCCGGGCGGTGACGCCGTCGAGGTTGCGAAGATTGATCGTGTTGATGCCCGCAATGCCGTTGCTGAGCGCGGCGCGCGAATTGCTTGGCCGAACGCTGTTCGCGACGGACGGAAGCTGATTGACGAAATCCGCGAGATTGTTGGTGGGTGAGGAGTTCTGAATGTCCTGCGCCGTCAGCACCGTCAGCGGCGTGGGCGACTTGTATCCGTCGCGGACGACGCGCGTGCCGGTGACGACGATGTCCGAATTCCCCTCGCCTTTCGCCGCTTCCTGGCCGCTTTCGGCATCCTGGGCCGCTGCGACGTCGGACTGTGCGAACGCCGCCTGTGCGACCAGCAGGCTTGCGATCAGTGCCACGCCGCTGACCCCCGAACGGAATGCGCCACCTGCGTTGAATTTCGAGACGTTCATAAGCTCCCTTTCGTGAGTTCATCGATCGCCTTTTCCGGCGATTTTCGATGTTGATTTGCTTGCCGGAACCGCGTGGACCGCGACCGGACGGATGCGCTTGCCTGAAGGCCTGCTCGCTAGCTGTTCGGCCGATCCGTCTTGCCCGAGCCGCCAGCGCCCGGGCCGATCGCCTTACAGGTCGGCGACGGATGAAAATCATGGCAGTGCCGGTGCACCATCGCTTGCGATCCCCCATGGCGTGCCACGCGAAATCCGGTGACGATTCGACGGTAGGGGCCGTCCGGCCTCAAACAATTGATTAGTTTGAACACGTCGCTTCGAAGCTATTGAACTGAACCGATATCCTGGGCCCGTTCATGCCGAACCGGGATTGTCCCGCGACGACCGGTTACTTGACGCTGGGCCTGCCGCGTCGCACAAAAATACCTGGCCGGCGAGGGGAGATGCGGCGTGGCGCCCAATCGAACCGCGACGATTCCGCACTGAAGATCGCTTATCAACCCTAGGGAATCTCATGAAAATCAATTTCGACATGGATCTCCTCAGGACCTTGATCGCGTTCGCGGACACCGGCAGCTTCAAGGGTGCGTCGCAGCTTATTTCGCGCACCCAACCCACGGTGAGCACGCAGATGAAGCGGCTCGAGGAGATCGTGGGCGTGGAATTGTTCGTGAAGCGAGGGCGCGACCTCGCCTTCACCGAAAAGGGCAGTCGCTTTGCACTTCAGGCGCGGCAGATATTGGCGCTTCACGACAAGGTGGTCGACGAATGGCATCATGAGAAGGTGACCGGCGAGGTGCGCCTGGGCATGCCCGACGATTATGCGCCCGTCGTCCTGCCGAAAGTCCTGCAGAACTTCGCGGCAAAATATCACACCGTCTCACTGGACATATCGACGAACACGTCACCCGTGCTGATCAGGATGCTGAACGACGGCCAGATCGACATCGCCGTCGTCGCGACCACTGCCCCGCTCGAGGACGATGTGGTCCTGCGGCGCGAGGAGATCGTCTGGGTCGCATCGCCGGATCACGAAACGCACAAACAATCGCCGCTCGCGCTGGCGCTGTTCTCCGACGAATCGCCGATCTACCGCGCGACGCTGGCCGCGTTGCAACGCTTCCCAGACCGCGAGGACGGCAGCCCGCTGCAGTTTCGCGTCGGCGTCACCAGCAAGAGCTGCGTCGTGCTGACGACGGTCGCCAGACAGGGATATGCGGTCGCGACAATGGCGCGCAGCGTCGTACCGGAAGGATTGCGCATCCTGACCGAAGCGGATGGCTTTCCCCAGCTCGGGCAGATCGCGCTCGTGCTGCGCGGCACGCCCGACAGCCAGTCGCTGGCCACATCACACCTTGCCCAGGAGATACTGGATTTCTTCAAGGCCGTACCGCCGGCCGAATAGAGCCGGCGCGGAGACATGGCTTTCAGTCGCAGCCGCACCTCTCCTCCCTATCGAAGATGGGGAGGGGGACCGCCACGGCATAGCCGTGGCGGTGGAGGGGAAATGCGATGGACCACCCAGCGTCGTAACCTGTCGAAATCCTGATAGAATCTGGTTCAAAGACAGCGCGAAGCGGAAGCATCCCATTTCCCCTCCACCACGCCGCTTCGCGCCGCGGTCCCCCTCCCCACGCTGCGCGCAGGGAGGAGAATTCTTGCCGTCTCACGCTTCCAACGAAACCCCGGACACCGCTGCGTTTTCACGGGAACGACATCAGTTTTCCACCGCCTGCTAGGCCGCGGTCATGCTCTGCACGAACGCCGTCGACTTGACCCCGGATCCCGACAGCAGGACCACGGTGATCTCGCCCGGTCGAATCTCGCCCGATGCGAGCAGGGAGCGGAACGCGGCGTGCGCCACCGCCGATGTCGGCTCGACGAACAGCCCCATTCCGGCCAGCTCGAACAGCGCGGTCGAGATCTCGTCTTCGGAAACCGCCAGCATTCGGCCGTCCGATCGACGAACCGCCTCCAGCACCTGGCGCAGACGGACCGGGAACCGGATCGACGCCCCCTCGGCAATGGTCGGGGCCACGACGATATCGACCGGATCGAAGCTGTTGGCGCCATAGGAAGCCGCGATCGGCGCGCAATGTGCCGGCTGCGCACCGAACAGGCGCGGCAGGCGATCGATCTGGCCCGCCGCTAGCAGCTCCGAAAAGCCGATATCGCAGCCAAGGACATTGCTTCCCGCGCCGGTGGTGATGATGATGTTGTCCGGCGCGCGGAACCCGAGATCCTCCCAGATCTCGTACGCGGTCATCTTCGTGCCCTGAAGGAAGAAGGGATGCCAGTTGTGACTGGCGTAGAAGATCTCCTCGGCCTGGCGCAGCGCTTCACGCTCGGACGCGTCGCGCGGTCCGGGGACCAGTTGAACCTCGGCGCCGAACACGCGCATCTGCGCGATCTTCGCGGGCGACGCGCTCTCCGGCGCAAGGACCCTGACCTTCATGCCGGCGGCCGCGCCATAGGCGGCGATCGCCGCGCCGCCATTGCCCGAGCTGTCCTCGAGAATGGCCGGGATGCCGAGCTGACGGAGGAAGGACACCATGACCGCGGCGCCCTTGTCCTTGAAACTGCATGTCGGTGAGAACCATTCCAGCTTGAACAGCGTGTCGCACCCGCCGACGGTCCGCTCGACCATCGGCGTGCAGCCCTCGCCGAGCGAGACGGGTTTGGCGATCTCGACGGGCAGCGCGGCGGCATAGCGCCACAAGGTGCGCGACGACCGGTCGATATCGTCGCGAGAAATGCCCGGCAGCGATTCGATCATCAGCGGTGAGCCACTTTCGGCGCGCCAGCGGGGCTGCGCCATATCGAATGTCTGCCCCGTCGTCGGATCGATGAACTTCGCTCGGCTCACTGTCATTTCTTACCCCGGATATGCTGTGCGCGGACGCTTCGCATTTGAACCCGCTCGCTGTGTCGCGCCCCGAAAGGGCTTTCAATTTAGTAATGTCGAAGCGACGCATTCAAAGTTCGAAATCATGGAAGAATTCGGGCGCTTCCACGATCGCATGTACAAATATCGTCGCCACGCGATCTTTCCCTGCCACCGGACCCACATCCGCCATCAACGCGTTACACCGTTCACGGCCGCACCCAGCGCGCCGGGGGAGACATTCATGACCGACGCGACCGCCGAAACGCCGACCGAGCCCGTGAGCAACGACAAGACCGCGCTGACCGACGATTTCCGCAAGCATTTTTCGGGCGATGCGCCGCTGGCGGACAAGGCGAAGAGTTTCGCGAAGGCGCGGCCGTGGACGAGCGCGGCGTTTGTCGGCGTCGCCGCGATCGCGCTGCTCAACACGCTTCGCGGCCGGCGCTGAGCGGCCGGCCCCGGGGGGAACCGCCCCGGGTGCCTTCCCACCTCAGCGCGCCGGCACCAGCGGCAGCCAGATCGCGCTGGCGTCCGCGCCCGCGCGCATGATGCTGACCGTCGCCTTGCGATAATCGCCCGGCTTCGCCTTTTGCACATTGGCGACGAAGCTCTGCGGGTTGCGATCGTAGAGCGGGAACAGGGTGGACTGGATCTGCACCCTGATCCGGTGGCCCGGCAGGAAGGTGTAGTTCTGCGGCGGCAGGGCGAAGCGATAGGTCTGCGCCTTGTTGGCCGGGATCGCGCTCGGCCGTTCGAAGCTGTCGCGATAGCGACCGCGGAAGATGTCGGTCGCCACGGGAAGCTGATAGCCGCCAAGTTCGGGCTGGTTGGGATATTCGGACGGATAGACGTCGATCAGGCGGACGACGAAATCGCCGTCGGTGCCGGTGGTCTTCGCCACGATCTCCGCAATGGCGGCGCCCTCTATCTTCACCGCCTTGGTCAGCGGCGCCGTCTGATAGCTGAGCACATCGGTGCGGCCGTCGACATAGCGCTGATCCTGGATCAGCCATGTCCGCCAGGTCTTGCCATCCTCCAGCCGGACCGGCCGGGGCAGATGCGGCACCGGCTTGGTCGGATCCGACACATAGGAATCGCTGCCCTGCCCGGCCGGCTTGTCGAACGACAGGCCGAAACGATCGTCGAGATACAGCGGCGTCAGCTTCGCCTTGCACCCGTCCGGACAGGCGCTGGGCCAGTCGTCGAAGCGTTCCCAGCGGTTCTCCGCCGGGTTGTAGATGGTGGCGCGCGCCATGCCCGTCGGCTTGCCGCCGCGCAGATGTTCCTCGAAAAACGGCACGACGATGTCGCGGCGATATTCGCGCGAGGTGTCTCCGTTCCAGCGGAAGGGGCCAAGTTCGCGACCCTCGAGCGATTGCTGGCTGTGCGACCAGGGGCCGAGCACGATCCAGTTATTGGCGGTGCGGCCGGCGGCGCGGAGCGCGGCGAAGGCGGCGGAGGGGCCGTAAATATCCTCCTGATCCCACAGGCCGCCGACCCACAGGGTCGGGACGCTCGACGGGCGCTTCGCCAGCAATTTGTCGAACGCCTGCTCCTGCCAATAGGCGTCGTAATCGGGATGGGCGAGGATCTTGCGCCAATAGGGGAGCTGATCGAGCCCCCTGGCGGTGGCGTAGTCGGCGGCCGAACCGGCGGCCAGGAACGCCTCGTAATCGTCATAGGCGGTGCGCGGCACGCCGCCGCCCGCACCCTTCTGACCGGTCTGCGTCATCAGATAGTCGAAGATCGGCTGACGGAAGGCGCCGTAGTGGAAGATGTCGTCGCCCATCCACAGGTCGATCGCCGGGCATTCGGGCACCACGGCCTTCAGCGCGGGATGCGGATCGAGCAGCGCGGCGGCGGCGGTGAAACCGCCATAGGAGGATCCGATCATGCCGACATTGCCGTTGGATTCGGGCACGTTCTTGACCAGCCAGTCGATCGTATCCCACGCGTCGGTGGTGTTGTCCGTGCCGGTGGCGTTGAGCGGCCCCAGCGGCGGGCGATCCATCTCGTACGTGCCTTCGGATCCGTATTTGCCGCGAACGTCCTGATAGACGCGGATGAAGCCTGCGCGCACGAAATCCTCGTCGGATTGTTGCACGCGCGCGAGCAAGGACGGGCTTTCGTTGCGGTGCACGCGCGCCGCCGCATTGTACGGCGTGCGCGTGAAGATCATCGGCGCGTTCGCCGTCCCCCTGGACATGACGATGAAGGTCTTCAGCTTCACCCCGTCGCGCATTGGGATCATTACCGATCGCTCGATATAGTCGCCGCCCGTGTCGGGGCGCTGGAAATCGGCCGGAATGTCGGTGCCGGGCGCGGGGCGGCCCGCCATCTGCGCGGCGGGCGCGGTCTGGGTCTGGGCCGCATCGACGGAGATGGCCGCGACCAGAAAGGCGCAGGCCGAGGCGGCGACGGCCAGCCCCCTGAACAATTTCATCGAACGATTCCCCCATCTGCCCAAGGCCGAGCTCGCAGCTTGCCCTGTTCCGCCGCGCACGCCAACAGGGTTCGCTGCGTACGGTGTGCGGGAGATCAGTCGCGCGCGGATCCGGCGCCGGCGCTGGTCAGGCGGTCCTTCAGGAAACGAGCCATCAGCGCATTGGCCTGATCGGTTTCGGGGATCGGCAGATACGCCCAGAAGGCATGTGGCAGCCCGTCGAACACCACCAGCCGCGCGTCCACGCCGCGTTCGAGCAGCGCGCGGCCGAAGATCGAGGTGCCGCTGAGCAGGAAATCGCGCGTGCTGCTGACCAGCAATGTCGGGGGAAAGCGCGACAGGTCGCCATGGATGGGCGAGAGGATCGGATCCTTGCGATCGGCCTTGCCGATATAGGCCGCCACCATATCGGCCACCGTCGCGCCGCCGGGCAGCGGCATCCAGCTTTCGGAATCGCCGGCGACGGACAGATCGGCGCTGCCGGAGAAGAAGCCGAGCGCGGCGGGCATCGGCCGCTTCGACGCGGCGAGCCTGGCGACGAGCTGGGCGCCCAGCCCCGCACCCGCCGAGGTGCCGTAGACAGCGATGCGCGACGCGCGGCGATCCTTCTCCAGCGCCTGATAGACCGCCAGCGCATCGTCGACCGCGGCGGGAAAGGGATGTTCCGGCGCCATGCGATACAGGACGGAGACGACGGGAATGCCGGTCAGCGCCGCAATGGGAATGGTTTCGGTCAGCGATCCGGAATCGACCTGGAATCCGCCTCCGTGGAGATTGAGCAGCACGCGATCGCCGAGCGCGGTCACGCCCTTGGGATAGATCAGGCGCACCGGCACGCCCGCGACCGTCGCGGCTTCGACGCGGACGTCGTAGCGCTTGGCGAGCTGTGCACCCATCGCATCCTGCATCGCATCGATCATCCGGCGCTGATCCGCGACGGGCGGCAGCGGATCGGGAACGGGCATCTTCGCGATCGCCCCGGCGGCGGCGCGCCCTTCAGGACTGAGCGTCTCGGGCAGCGGCCAGGTGGCGATATTGTTCTGGGCAACCGCGGGTGTGCCGACGATCAGCAAGGCGGGAAACAGGGCGCGGAGAAGGTTGGCGGTCTTCATGGATTGGACTCCGGCGAACGGCGCGGCCAGGCGGCAACGACGCCAAGGGCAGCCAGCAAGGCCATGGCGAGATAGGCGGCCGCGACGCCGTGGGACCAGAGCAGCCCCGAACCCGCGGTGACGAGCGCGAGCGCGACGCCGAGCAGCACGGCGTTCAGCCCCTGTGCGGTGGCGCTCAACTGGACGGGAACGCGCTGCGCGATGACGAGCATCACGCCCAGGATCGCGCCGGTCGATGTGATGCCGTGCAGCATCTGCGCCGCGAAAGTGACGGCCAGCCCGGGATCGAGCGCCATGACGCACCAGCGCACCACCGCGACCGCCGATGCGATGCAGATCAGCAGGGTGGGATCGCGTTTTCCGAGCAGCTTCGCGCCGAACCAGAAGGCGACGATCTCGACACTGACCGCCACCGCCTGAAGCGTGCCGATCATGCCGGTCGACACGCCCTTCGCCGCCCATTGGATCGCGGCGAAGCTGGTCAGCACGCCGTGGCTGCCCATGATCAGCGCCGATGCGATCAGCGCGCGCATCAGCCGGCGATCGGCGATCACGTCGCGCCACCGGCCCGTCGGCCCCGCCTCCGCCGCGGCCATCGTCCGGTCGGACGGCAGGAACGGCGCGACGATCGCGGGCAGCAGCAGCAGCGCCGCGATCAGCAGCGGCAGCACCTCTATCCCTGTCATGCCGATCACCCAGCCCGCCGAGCCGGTCGACACCACCACCGCGATCGATCCCCAGACGCGGACGCGGCCGAAATCCACGCCGTGGCTGCGCACCGCCATCACCGCATAGGCATCGGTCAGCACGGGCAACTGATCCCACATGATCGAAAAGGCGAGCACCACCGCGACCCGCCCGGCATGGTCGGGATCGAACAGCAGGAGCAGGATCAGCGCGGCGGAGAGGATCGCGGTGACCGTGACCGAATCGCGCACCCGGCCCCGCCGCCCCGCCCAGGCGGAGAAGGGCGCGACCGTCAGCAGGCGCAGGACCAGCGGAATGGCGAGCAGCACGCCGATCTCCGCAGCCGACGCGCCCATCGTCTTCAGCCACAGCGGGATGAAGGTGAAATAGCCGTAGTGGAGGTAGAGCGCGAGATAGAGCCCCGAAACGCCGATGGTCAGACGCCGCGTCTCCGCATCGCGCACCATCACCGGCGCACCGCCCGGATTCGCCAAATCGGTCGCCGCCGTCATTTCATCCCTCCCGCTCTTGCTTTATCGCGATCTTCGTTTGATATCGATGTCATAAACCGGAGAGGATCGCCATGCTTGATCGTGATATCGCCGCACTGGTCGGCACGCCCGCGCCGATGCCGCCCCTGACGGCGGAGATCATCCCGATGATGCGCGCCGGCATGGCGCAGATGGGCGCCGCGCTGACCGGACCCGAACTCGCCGATGTGCGCGATCTGGATGCGGACGGCGTGCCCGTGCGCCTTTATCGCCCGGCCGGTGACGCGCCCCTGCCGTTGCTGGTGTTCGTCCATGGCGGCGGCTGGATGTTCGGCGATCTCGGCACGCATGACGGGATGCACCGCATCCTGGCCGAGCGCGCGAACTGCGCGGTGCTCGCGGTCGGATATCGCCTGGCGCCCGAGCATCCCTTTCCCGCCGGGCTGGATGATGCGGCCGCCGCATTCGCCTGGGCACGGCGCGAAGCCGCGGCGCTGGGGTGCGACGCCACGCGGATCGCGCTGGGCGGCGAGAGCGCCGGTGGCAATTTCACCGCGGCACTGACGCTCAGGCTGCGCGACGCGGGCGATGCGCAGCCGCTGTTCCAGTTGCTGATCCATCCGGTCACCGATCTGGAATTCGATTTCCCGTCGATGCGCGAGGTGGAGGCGCCCGGCCTGACGCGCGGTTATCTGGAGGATGCGCGGGCGCTCTACACCGCGGGCGCGGATCATCGCGATCCGGCGATCTCCCCCCTGCGCGCCGCGGATCATGCGGGCCTGGCCCAGGCGATCGT
>Ga0209902_101006_pt1 | contig 18035 bp, 16 predicted proteins | sample FECB27metaG_FD_188304 | JGI IMG/M metagenome (GOLD analysis project Ga0209902, IMG submission 188304) | Cyanobacterial communities from the Joint Genome Institute, California, USA - FECB-27 (SPAdes) (version 2) | ecosystem: Environmental > Aquatic > Thermal springs > Hot (42-90C) > Microbial mats...
AGGGGGGCCGCCGCGAGTTCGGCGTTTGCCGCCGCGGGCTCGACTGCTCGAGTTTCCGCTCGAAACCCGCGACGTGATATCGGCCCCTACCCGCCGCCCTTCAGCGCGTCCGCCAGGCTGTGGGTCGCCGAGCCGGGCTTCAGCGGCTTCGGCTGGCTCTCGTGCGGGGCCCAGCCGGACAGCGAGACGACGTCGAGCGTCGCCCGCACGCGGCCGTCGGGATCGGCGAAGCGCTCAGCGTAGATCTCCGCCGCCCGCAGCAGCACCGCGCGCCGCAGCGGCGTGCGCGGCCGGTCGGCGAGCGGGCTCGTGGCCCCGGCCTCGCGGAGGTCGCGGGCGAGCGAGAACAGGCCGTCGTAGCGCACGGTGAGGCGGTCGACGTCGGCGACCGGCAGGGCGAAGCCCGCCCGTTGCAGCAGGCCGGCGAGATCCTGCAGGCCGGCGAAGGGCGCGACGCGCGGCGCCGCCCCGCCGGTGAGCTCGGCCTCGGCGGCGATCAGCGCGGTGCGCAGTTCGGTGAGGGTGTCGCCGCCGAGGAGGGCCGCGAGGAACAGGCCGTCGGGCTTCAGCGCGCGGCGGATCTGGATGAGCGCGCCCGGCAGGTCGTTGACCGCCTGCAGCGTCAGCGTCGCCACCACGAGGTCGAAGCTCGCGGCCGCGAATGGCAGCGCCTCCTCGTCGAGGACGACGTCCGGCTCGCCCCCGCCCGGCTCGGCGGCGAGCACGTCGGCGCGCACCACCTCGGGCACGCCGCGGGCCCGCAGCACCGCCGCCAGCCGGCCGCCGCTGCCGAGGTCGAGGGCGCGGGAGAAATCGCGCTTCACCGCCGAAAGCCGATCGGCGAGGTCGTCCGCCACGGCGTCGCGCAGGAAGCCGGCGCCGTCGGGATGGCGCGCCAGCGCGCGGCGCCGGCGGGCGGCGAGAAGGGCACGGTCGAAGGGCGCGGCGGTCTGCATTCCCGATGCGCTAACACCGAATTGTGGCGGGGTCGATGGCAGCCCGGCGTCGAGGCGCGGCCCGGCCGCCCGTCGCCCGCGTCGTTCGCTACCCTGGTGTCGGCCCACACACCGGTCACCCGCATCGGCGGACCGCATCGGTGGCGCGGGTGCCGTTTACACCGCCGTTGCGCCGGGGCAGGGTCCGGGCACGGGCCGGCGTGACGATCGGCCGACGGGAGGCGGGACGCGGCGATGATGGTTCTCCGGGCGAGGTGGCGGACGGCGTCCGGGGTGGTCCCAGGATCCGGGGTGGTCCAAAGAATCGTGCGCGGCCGATGACCGACGGCACCCGGACGGTCTATGGGCCCGACAAGCGGCCGCCGCTCGGCCTCCTGGTCGGCAGCGCCGCCCAGCACGTCGGCGTGCTGACGGCCATCAACATCGCCTTCCCGGTGATCGTGCTGAACGCCCTGCCGGCCGGCAGCGTCGACGGCGAGCGCTTCATCGGCCTCGCCTTCCTGGTGCTCGGCATCGGCACGCTCCTGCAGTGCCGCGGCCTCGGGCCGCTCGGCTCGCGGCTGCTGGTGCCGACCACCTTCACCGCCGCCTACATGCCGCCCGTGCTGCTGGCGGTGGAGAAGGGCGGCCTGCCGCTGATGGCGGGCATGCTGATGATCGCTGCCGTCGTCGAGATCGGCTTCGGGCTCATCCTGCGGCGCATCCGCCACTTCGTCTCGGTGGAGCTCGCCGGCGTCGTCATCGTCACCATCGGCATCCTGCTCGGCATGGTCGGCTTCCGTCTGATCTTCTCTCTCGACCCGCACGGGGCGGCGATCGACCGCGCCGCCTCGCCGGGCTTGGGCGGGCTGACGGTGATCGTGATGATCTTCGCCGCCGTCTACCTGCCGGGCTCGCTGAAGACGCTCGCCGCCCTCGTCGGCCTCGTCGCAGGCCTCGTCGCCGCGCCGTTCTTCGGCGAGTTCGACCTCGCCCGCCTGCCGGACTGGCACCAGATCGGCCTGATCGACCTGCCGATGCCGTTCTTCCCCATGCCGACCTTCGACCTCGCGCTGCTGCCGGGCTTCGTCATCGCCGGCCTCGCCTGCGCGCTGCGCACCGCCGGCGACGTGACGACGGCGCAGCGTGCCGCCACCCCCGGCTGGCGGCGGCCGGACTACCGGCAGATCGCCCGCGGCATCCTGTCGGACGGCGTCTCGACGCTGACCTCGGCGATCCTCGGCTCGCTCGGCACCAATTCGTTCTCCGGAAGCGTGGGCCTGTCGGTGGCGGCGGGGGTGCTGTCGCGCGCGGTCGGCATCCTCGCCGGCCTGATCCTGATCACCATGAGCCTGCTGCCGCCGGTGCGCGCCGTAGCCCTCATGGTGCCGCAGGAGATCTCCGGCGCGGTGCTGCTGTTCTCGGCCGCCTTCATCATCATGAACGGCCTGTTCGTCATCGCCTCGCGCGCCCTCGACAACCGCCGCATCCTCGTCGTCGGCCTGTCGCTGCTCCTGGTGATGGCGCATGACGCCTATCCCGGCTTCTTCTCCGGCCTGCCGCCGGCGCTCGCGGCGCTGACGCGCTCCAGCCTGACGGTGGCGATCGTCTGTGCCGTCGTTCTGACCCTGGTGCTCGGGCTCGGCCAGCGCCGCAAGCGCGCCCGCGCCTTCACCGCAGCGGACCTGCCGGAGATGACCAACTTCGTCCGCGACGCCACCGCCCGCCTCGGCATGGCCCGCGACGTCGCCGGCATGATGGTGCTGGCGGCGGAGGAGGTCGCCGACCTCGTGCGCCGCGAGGGCGGCGGCGAGGGCGTCGACCTGACGGTGGAGGCGACCGACGCGATGGCGGCACTGACGGCGATGCTGCCGGCCGGCGTCAGCCTCGAGAAGATGCCGCCGCCGACGCCGCCGGCGAGCCTCGACGACATCGACGACGTCGACGCCTACATGCAGGCCGTGCAGCGCCGCCTCGTGCTCGACCGGGCCGACTGCTCGGAGGTGCAGGACCACGGCGGGCGGCGGCGCCTGCGCATCGTCTTCGACCAGTAGCGGGGCTCCCTCGGCGGGCGCGCGACCGCTCGCCGCAGAGCGGGCTCCGCGCTAGGATGCGGCCCATGAGCGAATGGCTGCCCGAGGGGACGGCGGCGGAGCCGGCCGTGCGGCGGCCGGTGGCCCTCGGCGCGCGCCTTCGCGCCGCCGGTCGCACGACGCTGCGCCTCGGCCGCGCCGTCCTCGACACCGCCTTGCCGCCCGTCTGCCTCGCCTGCCGCCGCCCGGTCGCCGACGACCATGCGCTGTGCGTGACGTGCTGGGGCGGGCTCGCGCCGATCGAGCGGCCGTTCTGCGAGCGCCTCGGCACGCCGTTCTCCTTCGATCTCGGCGAGGGGGCGCTGTCGGCCGCCGCCATCGCCGACCCGCCGCCCTATGACCGCGCCCGTGCCGCCGTGCGCTATGGCGACGTCGCCGGTCAACTCGTGCACGCGCTGAAGTACCGCGACCGCGGCGAGGTGGCGGCGCTGATGGGCAAGATGGCGGCGCGGGCCGGCCGCGATCTCCTCGGCGACGCCGACGTGCTGGTGCCGGTGCCGCTGCATCCGCGGCGGCTGTGGACGCGGCGCTTCAACCAGGCGGCGGCGATCGCGGGCGTCGTCGGCCGCAGCGCCGGCGTGGCGGTGGACCCGTTCGCGCTCACGCGGGTGCGGCCGACGCCGCACCAGGTCGGCCTCGACAAGGGGGAGCGCGCCGACAACGTCCGCGGCGCCTTCCGCGTCCCGGCCGAGCGGCGGGTCGCGGTCGAGGGACGGCGACTGGTGCTCGTCGACGACGTGCTGACGTCGGGTGCCACCGTGGCGGCGGCGACGCGGGCGCTGAAGCGGGCCGGCGCCGCCCGGGTCGACGTGCTCGTCTTCGCCCGCGTCGTGCAGGGCGAGGGCATCTGAGGCAGCGCCGTCACCGTGCCGAGGAGCGGATCCCGTGCCGCGTCGACGCCCGGATCTCGGCCGACCTTGCCAGACCCCAGTCCCCTCACCTACTTAGGCTGATCTGAACTTTCCGCGACGCCGGGACGTTGCGAGGGCATCATGGCAAAGGTCGTCATCTACACGCGTCAAGCCTGCGGCTACTGCTCGGCGGCCAAGAGCCTGCTCGAGAAGAAGGGCGCCGCGTTCCAGGAAATCGACGCGACTGGGCGGCCGGAACTGCGGGCCGAGATGATTGAGCGCTCCGGCCGGGCCACCTATCCGCAGATCTTCGTCGGCGACACCCATGTCGGCGGCTGCGACGACCTGTACGCCCTCGACGGCGCCGGCAAGCTCGACCCGCTGCTCGCGGCCTGACCGGGACAGTCGCCCTGAAGGAGACAGCCATGGCGTCCGAGACCTTCCGCGTCGCCTGCGCGCAGATGCGCTCCGGGCGCACCGTCGCCGACAACATCGCGGCCGCCGAGGCGCTGATCCGCGAGGCGGCGGCCGGCGGCGCGCGCTACGTGCTGACGCCGGAGATGACCAACCTCCTCGAGCGCGACCGCGCCGCCGTGCTGGCCAAGGTCGCCTCGGAGGCCGACGACACCACCCTCACCCGCCTCAGCGCGGTGGCCGCCGAGCTCGGCATCGTCGTGCACATCGGCTCGCTCGCCATCCACACCCCGGACGGCCTCGCCAACCGCGCCTTCGTCATCGGGCCCGACGGCGCGGTGATCGCCAAGTACGACAAGATCCACATGTTCGACGTCGACCTCGCCAATGGCGAGAGCTGGCGGGAATCGAACACCTACCAGCCGGGCGAGCAGGCGACCGTCGTCGACCTGCCGGGCGGCGGCGACGCGGGCGCCGACCTCAGGCTCGGCCTCGCCATCTGCTACGACCTGCGCTTCCCGCAGCTTTTCCGCGCGCTCGCCAAGGCCGGCTCCGGCCTGCTCGCCGTGCCGGCGGCGTTCACCCGCCAGACCGGCGAGGCGCACTGGCACATCCTGTTGCGCGCCCGCGCCATCGAGTGCGGCGCCTATGTCGTCGCCGCCGCCCAGGGCGGCACCCACGAGGACGGCCGCGAAACCTACGGCCACAGCCTGATCGTCGACCCGTGGGGCGTCGTCGTCGCCGAGGCCGGCACCGAACCCGGCGTCATCTTCGCCGACATCGACCCGGCGAAGGTCGCCGAGGCGCGCCAGCGTATTCCGGCACTGAAGAACGACCGGCTGTTCGCCGTCCCGGACGCCCCGCCCGTCGCCGCGACGGGCCGGAGGGCCGCCTCTTGATCCGCTACGCGCTGGAGTGTGGCGAGGAGCACGGTTTCGAAGCCTGGTTCCGGTCCTCGGACGATTTCGAGCGTCAGGCGGCGGCTGAGCTGCTGTCCTGCCCGGTCTGCGGTTCCCACGCGGTGACGCGGGCGCTGATGGCGCCGGCGGTGTCGACGTCGCGCAAGCGCGCCGAGATCGCCGCGACGATCGCCGCCGCCACGCCCGGCGCCGCCACGTCTGCTGGCCAGTCCGCCGCCGCGCCGGCGGCCGCTGGTTCGGCGGCGGCCGTGTCCGCCTTGGTGCCGACGGCCGAACCGGTGCCGGCGGTGATGGCCGACCCGCGGGCGCAGGCGCTCGCCGAGATGCTCAGGCAGCTGCGCCGCCACGTCGAGGAGAACGCCGAGAACGTCGGCGGCAACTTCCCCGAGGAGGCGCGCAAGATCCACTATGGCGAGACGGACGCCCGCGGCATCTACGGCCAGGCCTCGCGCGACGAGGTCGAGGCGCTCGTCGAGGAGGGCATCGAGGTGCATGCCCTGCCGATCCTGCCGGAAGACCGCAACTGACGACGCCGCGCGGCCGGCTGCCTTGCTCACCGACCGGCGCGGCCGCCAGCTTCCGGCTGCGGCGAACCTGCGGCTCGGCTCAGCCGCGGCCGGCGAGCAGCATGTAGTTGACGTCGGTGTCACCAGACGTCTGCCAGCGGTCGCGCAGCGGGTCGTAGACGACGCCGATCGTCTCCTGCACCAGCAGCCCCGCCTCGGTCACCGCCGTCGAAAGCTCCGACGGGCGCACCAGCTTGTCGTAGGAGTGGGTGCCGCGCGGCAGCCAGCGCAGCACGTATTCGGCGCCGACGATGGCGAGCATGAACGCCTTCGGCGTGCGGTTGATGGTGGCCGACACGAACAGCCCGCCCGGCTTCACCATCGACGCGCAGGCGCCGATGAAGGCCGGCACGTCGGCGACGTGCTCCACCACCTCCATCGCCAGCACCACGTCGAAGCGCTCGCCGGCGGCCGCGATCTCCTCCGCCGTGGTGGCGCGGTAGTCCACAGTGACGCCGGCGCGCTCGGCGTGCAGGCGGGCGACGGCGACGTTCTCCTCGGCCGGATCGAGGCCGGTGACGCGGGCACCCAGGCGGGCGAGCGGCTCCGACAAGAGCCCGCCGCCGCAGCCGACGTCGAGGATCGTGAGGCCCGCCAGCGCCTTGCTGTCCTTCGGATCGCGGGCGAAGCGGCGCGCCGCGGCGTCCTTGATGTACTGGAGGCGGACCGGATTGAGGCGGTGCAGCGGCGCGAGTTTTCCGCGCGGGTCCCACCATTCCTGCGCCAGTGCCGCGAAGCGGGCGACCTCGGCGGGGTCGACCGTGGTCGCGCCCGTCGTCTTGCCGGTCGCCGTTCCCGCGGGTCCGATGGTGTCGCTCGCCGTCATCGCTCGCTCCTTGTCCCCGCGATAGGTCGCGCGGGCGGCTGCGATGTCAATGCGACGACCGCGACCGGCGCGCGCGGCTCCGGCTTGACGCCCCTTCTTGTGCGGTGCGACAGAGGGACATGCGATCGATCAACAGCGTCTGCGTCTATTGCGGCTCCGCACCAGGCCGCGACCCCAACTATGCCGCGGTGGCCGATGCGCTCGGCCGCACGCTGGCGGAGGCCGGCGTGCGCCTCGTCTATGGCGGCGGCTCCGTCGGGCTGATGGGGCGCATCGCCCGCTCCGTGCTCGAGCACGGCGGCGCCGTCACCGGCATCATCCCGCAGTTCCTGGCCGACCGCGAGGTCATGCTGAAGGACGCCGACGACCTCGTCGTCACCGCCGACATGCACGAGCGCAAGCGCATGATGTTCGAGCGCTCGGACGCCTTCGTGGCGATGCCGGGCGGCATCGGCACGCTGGAGGAGGTCGTCGAGATGATGACCTGGGCTCAGCTCGGCCAGCACGACAAGCCGATCGCGCTGCTCGACGTCGGCGGCTTCTGGCGGCCGCTGGTCGACCTTCTCGACCACATGCGCGCCGAGGCCTTCATCCGCCCCGGCTACGAGCTGCGCTACGAGGTGGTGGCCGACGTCGCCGAGCTGCTGCCGCGGCTGGAGGAGTGCCACCGCGCCGCCTCCGGCCGCCGCGAGGACGCCGCGCTGCTCCGGCGGATGTGAGGGGCGGGGTCATTCGCGCCGAGTTCGCGGCGGCCCCCCCTCCCTACCCTCCCCCGCAAGGGGGGAGGGTTCCCACCGCGATTCTGGCAAATGGCCCATCCAACATCTTCGACGCGAACCCTCCCCCCCTCGCGGGGGAGGTGGCCGGCGAAGCCGGTCGGAGGGGGGGGCGCCGCGGGTTCGGCGCCGCGAGGTACGCAGGCGCCGCCGCGAAGAACGCAAACACTGCCGGCGAATTGACACCCGCGCCGCGCCCGGCGATGACGATTGGGCCCCGATGAAGGCGACCCGCATGTCCCGCGCCTACCTGCCCTCGCCGCTCACCATGATCGCCACGCTCGCGGCCTTCGCGGCCGCGCTCGCCGTCGCCGCGGCGGCGCGCTACGGGCTCGTCGAGAACACGCCGCTCGGCCACGCCTGCGAGGCGGGGGCGACGTCGCTCGCCTGCACCGTGCGCTATGCCGTCAACGAGGGCTTCCGCACGCTGGTGCCGGGGCTGGTGGCCGTGGCCCTCGGGCTCTGGTGCCTGTGGCGGCCGGGACCGCTGCCGCTGGTGCTGACGGCGCTCGCCGCCGGGCTCGGGCTGATGCTCTTCAACGCCTGGCCGGCGGCGCTGGCCCTCACGCTGGCGCTTTTGACGCTCGCACGCCCCGCCAGGGCCTGAGGGCGAGGGCGAACAGCAGCCCTTCCGCGGCAAACAGCAGCGCCTGCCAGTTCTGCGCCCCCTCGCGGACGATGACGCCGATGGCGACCGCGGCGATCAGCGGCGCCAGCACCCGCTCCGGCCGCGTCGAGGCGACACCCGCCGGCACCGCCAGGAAGGCCGCCACCGGCACCGCGAAGGCGGCGATCGGGAAGTCGCGGTAGCGCGGATCGACCAGCATCGCCAGAAGCCCGGCCGACAGCAGCAGCACGGTCGCGAGCAGCATCCAGCCGAGCATGGCGGCGAGCAGGCCCGGCGGGCCGGAGCGGTCGCCGCCGAGAACGACGGAAAGCCGCGGCCAGCGCAGGTCGCGGGCGAGCGCCAGCGGCACCGCCGCCATCAGGATCAGCGTCAGCCCGAGGGTGGCGAAGGCGAAGGCCCAGTCCCACCCGTCGAGGCTGACGAGCGGCATCTCGACCAGCCACCACGGCAGCGCCACGCCGGCGACGACGGCGGCGAAGCCGAGCCTGAGCGGCTCGGTGGCGAGCGCCCGCCGGCCGATCACCAGCATTCCCGTGGCGGCGAGCACGCCGAGCAGCCCCTGCCAGAGCCAGTAGGGCCGGTCGAGCAGCGGCTGCCCCCAGATGAACTTCAGCCCGAGCGCATCGTCGAAGACGCCCCAGTGGCCGCCGACCGTGCCCTCGAGCTGGCGCTTCCACGGCTGGTCCTTCGCCTCGATGAGGTTGTAGTCCCAGCCGTTCTCCTTCGACAGCGCGATGATGTCGGAGAGGTAGCGCGCCTGGTTCGCCGGCGACGGCAGCGCGTCCTCGCGCATCCGCCCGGCGCTCGGCCAGCCGGTCTCGCCGATGAGGATCTCCTTGCCCGGAAACAGCGTGCCGACGTGGCGGCGGATGTCGGCGACGTGCGCCTTGGCGTGGTCGACGCCGACCGGGTCGTCCTCCCAGTAGGGCAGGATGTGGACCGTGACGAAGTCGATGCCGTCGGCGAGGGGGACGTTGCGCTCCCAGAACTCCCAGACGTCGGCATAGGTGACCGGCACGCCGGCGTTCTCGCGCACCTCGGCGATCGCCGCGGCGAGCTCCTCGACCGGCAGGTCGCGGCGGAGCAGCACCTCGTTGCCGACGACGATCGCCCGGATGACGTCGGGGTACTCCTTGCCGAGCTCGATCGCCCTCTTGATCTCGGCGGCGTTGTCGGCGCGGTTGCGGCCGAGCCAGATGCCCATCAGGAGCTTCAGCCCGTGCTTGCGGGCGAGTGCCGGCGCGGCGTCGAGGCCCTGGCCGACGGAGTAGGTGCGCAGGCACCCGGTCGACAGGGCGAGCGCCTGGAACTGGCGATCGATCTGGTCGGGCGGGATCACGAGCCCCACCTGGAACGGCGACTGCGTGCCCTCATAGGGCGCATAGGAGAGGCAGGCGACCTTCTCGCCCGCCGCCAGCGGCGACGGCGGCAGCGCGGAGGGGCGGCCGAGGGCCCACCAGGCGAACGCCACCAGAAGCGGCACGGCGACCATGACGGCGAGACCGAGCAGGCCGGTGCGGCCAGGACGGGGAGACGCGGTGAGCGGCGTCGGCATGCCCGGGGGAACCCTCTGAAACGACCGTCGGACGCGCGGTCGGGGCGCCCGCCTCTTCCGTTCCGGCCGTGCTTCGGCCATATAGACCGCAGGGCGACCGTGCAACCGATCGACTGCGGCACCGGCCGCGTCGCGGCGTCGCCCGCCCCGACAGTCAGGACACCCGGACAGGCCGGAACCAGCGATGGGCGACCGCCTCCCCGTCTTCAAGATGAACGGCATCGGCAACCGCATCGCGGTCGTCGACCTGCGCGCCCACCTTCGCGCCGGCGGCGCGCCGCTCACCGAGGCCGAGGCGCGGACGCTGGCCGGCCCGTCCCACGGGCTCGGCTTCGACCAGCTGATGGCGCTGCACCCCGGCCGCGACGGCGCCGACGTCGTCATCGCCATCCACAATTCCGACGGCTCGCCCGCCGGCGCCTGCGGCAACGGCATGCGCTGCGTCGCCGACGTGCTGTTCGCCGAGACCGATGCGGACCGTCTGGTGGCGGAAACGACCGCCGGCGCGCTCGCGATGACCCGCGGGCCCCGGCCGCTGACCTACACGATCGACATGGGCCCTGCCCGCTTCGGCTGGGCCGACGTGCCGCTCGCCCACGCCGTCGCCGACACCGGCGCGGTTGATGTGGCGATCGGCAGCGACGACGCCGCCGAGCTCGGCCCCGCCGCCTGTGCCAGCATGGGCAACCCGCACGCGGTGTTCTGGGTGAGCGACCCGCAGGCGATCGACCTGTCCCGGCTCGGGCCGCTCGTCGAGACGAACCCGCTGTTCCCGGACCGCGTCAACGTCTCCTTCGTGCACGTCGACGGGCCGGACGCGGTGACGGCGCGCGTGTGGGAGCGCGGTGCCGGGGCGACGCTCGCCTGCGGCTCGGCCGCCTGCGCCATCGCCGCGCTCGCCGCCCGCAGCGGCCGCACCGGAGCGGCCGTGCGGGTGTCGCTGCCCGGCGGCAACCTCGACATCGAGATCCGCGAAGCCGACGGCCACGTCCTGATGACCGGCCTCGTCGAGACGGAGGCGGTCGGCGGCATCGACCGCGACACGCTCGCCGTCGACCTCGGCCGGGCGGCGGCATGACCGGCGTCTCCGTCCTCACCTTCGGCTGCCGGCTCAACGCGGCGGAGTCGGAAGTCATCCGCCGCGAGGCGGAGGCGGCCGGCATCGGTGAGGCGATCGTCGTCAACACCTGCGCCGTCACCGGCGAGGCGGTCCGCCAGGCGCGCCAGGCGATCCGCCGCGCCCGCCGGGAAAATCCCAACGCCCGCATCGTCGTCACCGGCTGCGCGGCGCAGATCGAGCCCGCCACTTTCGCCGGCATGGACGAGGTCGACCTCGTGCTCGGCAACGCCGAGAAGCTGTCGGGCGCGTCGTGGCGGAAGGTGGCGGGACCGGACTTCGGGCTCAGCGGCGCCGAGAAGGTGCTCGTCGACGACATCATGAGCGTGCGCGAGACCGCCGCCCACCTGATCGACGGCCTCGACGGGCGGACGCGCGCGTTCGTGCAGGTGCAGAACGGCTGCGACCACCGCTGCACCTTCTGCATCATCCCGTTCGGCCGCGGCCCGTCGCGCTCGGTGCCGATGGGCGCCGTCATCGACGAGGTGCGCCGCATCGCCCACGCCGGCACGGCCGAGGTGGTGCTGACCGGCGTCGACCTCACCGCCTATGGATCGGACCTGCCGGGCACGCCGCGGCTCGGCGATCTCGTCGCGAAGATCCTCAAGCTCGTGCCGGAGCTGCCGCGGCTCAGGATCTCCTCGATCGATTCCGTCGAGGCCGACCCGGCGCTGCTCAAGGCGATCGCCGACGAGGAGCGGCTGATGCCGCATCTGCATCTGTCGCTGCAGGCCGGCGACGACCTCGTGCTGAAGCGCATGAAGCGCCGCCACCTCACCGCCGATGCGGTGCGGTTCTGCGACGAGGCGCGGCGGCTGCGCCCCGACATGGTGTTCGGCGCCGATCTGATCGCAGGCTTCCCGACCGAGACGGAGGCGATGTTCGAGAACACGCTCGCCCACGTCGACGATTGCGGGCTGACCTTCCTGCACGTCTTCCCGTTTTCGGCGCGGCCGGGCGTGCCGGCCTCGCGGATGCCGCAGGTGGCGGGCGACGTCGCCCGCGAGCGGGCCCGGCGGCTGCGCGATCGTGGCGCCGAGCGGCTGTCCGCCCACCTCGCCGGCGAGGTCGGTCACCGCCGGCAGGTGCTGGTGGAGACCGACGGCGTCGGCCGGACGGAACATTTCGCGCCGACCCTCATTCCCGGCGGGCGCGCCGGCGAGATCCTCGCCGCCCGCATCACCGGCCACGGTGGCGGCCGGCTGATCGCCGAGGCCCTCCTGGCCGAAGCCGCCTGAAGGTATCCATGAGCGAACCGCGCAAGCCCGGCCTGTTCGGCCGCCTGTTCGGCTTCGGCGAGACGCCGCCGCCGCCGGCCCCCGAGACGCCCGCGCCGGAGACGACGAAGGCGGAACCGGCGGTCCCGGCCGCGGAGACGCCGGTCCCCGAAACGCCGCTGGCCGCGCCGGAGCCTGCCGCCGTCCCGTTGGCGGCTGACGAGCCGGCACCGGGCGCAGCCCCGCCGGCGGAGCCCGCCCCGCCCTCTCCCCCGATCGCGCCGCCCGCCGCTCCCGCCCGGCCGTTCTTCGCGGCCCCCGCCCCACCGCCGGCGCCGGCGCCCGAGGCGCCGAAGGAGAGCTGGATCGCCCGCCTCGGCAAGGGGCTGAGGCGCTCGTCCTCGGCGTTCGGCGACAAGCTCGGGGCGCTGTTCACCAAGCGCAAGCTCGACACCACGACGCTCGAGGACCTCGAGGACCTCTTGATCGAGAGCGACCTCGGCGTCGACACCGCGGCGGCGATCGTCGCCCGCGTCTCCGCCAGCCGCTACGAGAAGGGCATCGGCGAGGACGAGGTGCGCGCCATCCTCGCCGAGGAGGTGGCCGCCCGCCTCGCCCCGGTGGCGAAGCCGCTGGTCATCGACCCGGCGCGCAAGCCGCACGTGGTGCTGGTCGTCGGCGTCAACGGCTCGGGCAAGACGACGACGATCGGCAAGGTCGCAGCCCGGCTGCGCCGCGAGGGCAAGTCGGTGATGCTCGCCGCCGGCGACACCTTCCGCGCCGCGGCGATCGAGCAGCTGAAGATCTGGGGCGAGCGCACCGGCGCCACCGTGATCGCCCGGCCCCAGGGCTCGGACGCCTCGGCGCTGGTCTTCGACGCCTTCCGGGAGGCGACGGCGGCAGGCGTCGACGTGCTCCTGATCGACACCGCCGGGCGGCTGCAGAACCGCACGGAGCTGATGGCCGAGCTCGAGAAGGTGATCCGCGTCATCCGCAAGCAGGACGCCTCGGCCCCGCACGACGTGCTGCTCGTGCTCGACGCCACCACCGGCCAGAACGCCCTGCAGCAGGTGGAGATCTTCGGCCGCATGGCCGGCGTCACCGGCCTCGCCATGACCAAGCTCGACGGCACCGCGCGCGGCGGCATCCTCGTCGCCATCGCCACCAAGCACAAAATCCCGGTGCACTTCATCGGCGTCGGCGAGGGTGTCGACGACCTCGCCCCCTTCGACGCCACCGACTTCGCCCGCGCCATCGCCGGCGTCGAGAAGTAGGCGCGCTGCCGCCGCACGGACCCACCCGTCGCCGGCACCGCCGGCGGGACCGGCGATTGACGGCGGTCGCGGCCGGGCGCAGCCTCACCCCTGGACAGAAGGCCGCAGCGGCACGCACCGCCGGTCGCGGCCCGTCAGTCGCCCCTGGAAGGGCGTGGGGAGGAGCGCCGTGGCGTCGTCCGACAGAGCCGTCTTCATCACCGGTGGAGCCCTCGGCATCGGCGCGGCCACGGTTGCCGCCTTCGTCCGCGATGGCCACAAGGTCGGCGTGGTCGACACCAACATCGGCGCGGGCAAAGCCTTGGAGGAGCGCTTCGGGCGCGACACCTGCCGCTTCTTCGCCGGCGACGTCCGCCGCGGCGCCGACATCGGCGCGGCGGTCAGGGCGACCGAGGCGGCGTTCGGGCCACTCGGCGTCGTCTTCGCCAACGCAGGCGTCCACCGCTTCAACTCGATCCTCGACGTCACGGAGGCCGACCTCGACCTCCTCGTCGACATCAACATCAAGGGCACGGTGCGGACGCTCGCCGAAGCGGTGCCGCGGCTCGTGGCGGCCGGCGGCGGCGCCGTCGTCATCAACGCCTCCGACCAGGCGCTGATCGGCAAGCGCAATTCGCTCGTCTACGGCCTCACCAAGGGCGCCCTCGGTCAGATGGCGAAGAGCCTGGCGCTCGACCTCGCGCCGCACGGCATCCGCGTCAACGCCGTCTGCCCCGGCACCACCCGCACGGCGCTGACGGAGGCGATCTTCGACCGCCTGCCCGATCCCGCCGCCGCGTGGGCGGCGGAGGCGGCGACCTACCCGGCGGGCCGCGTCGGCACGGCCGAGGACGTCGCCGAGCTCGTCGTGTTCCTCGCCTCCGACCGCGCCTCCTTCATCACCGGCTCGCTGCACTCCGTCGACGGCGGCCTCACCGCCGGCTGAGCCGCGGTCGAGGCGTCAGGCCGGCACGACGGTGCCGGCGGCGACGGTGAAGCGCTGCGACGGGGCGCCGACGAGGTCGAACAGGGCGGTGTCGGTGCCGGTCATGAAGGTCTGGGCGCCCAAGCGGGCGAGGCGGGCGAACAGGCCGCCGCGCCGGCGGGCGTCGAGATGGGCGGCGACCTCGTCGAGCAGCAGCAGAGGCGTGCGGCCGGTGAGGGCGGCGACGAGTTCGGCGTGGGCGAGCACCAGCCCGATCAAGAGCGCCTTCTGCTCGCCGGTCGACGACAGCGCCGCCGGCATCGCCTTCTCGCGGTGGTGAACCACGAGATCCGAGCGGTGCGGGCCGTCGAGGGTGCGGCCGGCGGCGCGGTCGCGGGCGCGGCCGTCGCGCAGGGCCGCCCGCAGGCCGTCCTCGACAGCGGTGGCGGGGCGCGTGGCGAGGTCGTCCTCGACGGCGCCGGCGAGCGCCAGCGCTGCCACGGGAAAGTCGCCACCGTCGGCCGCGGCCGCCAGCCGCTCCAGGCAGCCGACGACCTCGCGGCGGGCGGCGGCGACGGCGACGCCGGTCTCGGCGAGCTGGGTTTCCACCGCGTCGAGCCAGCGGGCCTCGCCGCCCTGCTCGAGCAGGCGGTTGCGCTCGGTCATCGCCCGCTCGTAGGCGGCGACGCGGGCGGCGTGGCCGGCGTCGACGGCGAGCACGAGGCGGTCGAGGAAGCGGCGGCGGTCGCCGGGCGGGCCGGTGAACAGGCCGTCCATCGCCGGCGTCAGCCAGAGCACGGAGAGGAGGCGCGACAGCGTCTCGGCGGTGGCGTCCTGGCCGTCGATGCGGACGCGACGCGCCCGGCCGAGGTCGCCCTCTGCGAGGCCGGTGCCGATCGCCGTGGTGTCGTCGGTGGTCGTGAGCGTCGCCGCCACCGCCCAGGCGCCGGACGAGCCGCGCCGCGCCACCGCCTCGTTGGCGGCGCGGCGGAAGCCGCGGCCGGGCGACAGGAAGGAGACGGCCTCGAGCAGGTTGGTCTTGCCGGCGCCGTTGTCGCCGACGAGCACCACCGCACCGGCGCCGGGCGCCAGCACCAGCAGGGGATAGTTGCGGAAGTCGGTGAGCCGCAGCGTCGACAGGTACGGCGCCGAGGCGCCGGACCGGGCGCCCTCGCTCACACCCGCATCGGCATGAGCACGAAGAGCGCGCTCTCGTCGCCGCCATCCTGGATCAGTGTCGGCGAGCCCGGGTCGGCGAGGCGGAAGCGCATCGTGCCGCTGCCGATCTGGTCGGCGATGTCGAGCAGGTACTTGGCGTTGAAGCCGATCTCGAGCGCCTCGTCCTCGTAGTCGGCCGGCAGCTCCTCGCTGGCGGAGCCGGAGTCCGGATTGTTGACGGCCAGCACCAGCTTGCCCTCGGAGATCGACAGCTTCACCGCCCGGCCGCGCTCGCTCGACACCGTCGAGACGCGGTCGACGGCGGTCTTGAAGTCGTCGCGCTCGACGGCGAGCTCCTTGTCGTTGCCCTGCGGGATGACGCGGGCATAGTCGGGGAAGGTGCCGTCGATCAGCTTCGAGGTCAGCACGACGGTGCCGATCGAGACGCGCAGCTTCGCCTCCGACAGCTCCACGATCGCGGTCGCCTCGGGATCGTCGATGAGGTTCTTGATCTCGCCGACCGTCTTGCGCGGCACGATGACGCCCGGCATGCCGGCCGAGCCATCGGGTGCGGCGATGTCGGCTTGGGCGAGGCGGTGGCCGTCGGTGGCGACGGCGCGCAGCGTCGGGCCGCCGCGGCCGTCGAGCGTGTGCAGGTAGATGCCGTTCAGGTAGTAGCGCGTCTCCTCGGTGGAGATGGCGAACTGGGTGCGGTCGATGAGGCGGCGGAGGTCGGCCGCCTTCATCTCGAAGCGGTGGGTGAACGGCCCGGAGGTGATGTCGGGGAAATCCGTCTCCGGCAGCATCTGCAGGCTGAAGCGCGAGCGGCCGGAGCGGATCGACAGGTTCGCCCCATCCGGCGCCGTCTCGAGCGACACCTGGGCGCCGTCCGGCAGCTTGCGGACGATGTCGTGCAGGAGGTGCGCCGGCACGGTGGTGGCGCCGGGCTGCTCGACCACCGCCGGCGTCGTCTCGGTGATCTCGAGGTCGAGGTCGGTCGCCTTCAGGCGGACCTCGCCGCCGTCGGCGCGCACCAGCACGTTGGAGAGGATCGGGATGGTGTTGCGACGCTCGACGACACGGTGCACGTGCGACAGCGTCTTCAGCAGGTGAGCCCGCTCCAGGGTCGCGCGCATCGATGTCGGTCCGTCTTCTGGGTCAAGAAAAGGGACCGGCGCCGAGGACCAGCGCCGGGGGTGCCGAACCTGCCCGCTGACGGCGCCGGATGCAAGGGCGGCGTGACAGCTAACGGGCCGGCAACCCCCGCTTCGGGTCGCAAACCGGCGCTCAGCGCGACGGTTCGTCCTCGATCTGCCGCTTCAGGAGCTCGATGTCGTCGGCGAGACGGCTGTCCGTCTTGGCGAGTTCGTCGATCTTGCGCACGGCGTGCAGCACCGTCGTGTGGTCGCGGCCGCCGAAGCGCCGGCCGATCTCGGGCAGCGAGCGCGGCGTCATCACCTTGGCGAGGTACATGGCGATCTGCCGGGGACGGACGATCGCCTGGGTGCGCCGGGCGGAGACGAGGTCGGTCTTCGGGATCGAGTAGTGGCGGGCGACGACGCGCTGGATGTCCTCGATGCGGACGCGTCGGGCCTCGCGCTGCTTCAGCAGGTCGCGCAGCACCGTCTCGGCCATCTCGATGGAGATCGGCGCGCCGGTCAGCTGGTTGTGGGCGACCAGGCGGTTCGCCGCCCCCTCGAGATCGCGTCCGTTGGTGGCGACGGCGCGGGCGACGAAGTCGATCACCGTCTCCGGCACCTCGACGCCGGGGAAGGCGACGCGCTGGGCGGCGAGGCGCTGGGCGAGGATGCGGCGGCGCAGTTCCACGTCCGGCGGCATCAGTTCCACCAGCAGACCGCCGGAGAGGCGCGAGCGGACGCGGGCGTCCAGCGATTCCAGCTCGCTCGGCGGCCGGTCGCCGGCCACCACCACCTGCCGCGCGCCGTCGATCAGCGCGTTGAGGGTGTGGCAGAACTCGGCCTGGCTGCGGTCGCCCTGCAGGAACTGCATGTCGTCGATGATCAGGAGGTCGATCTCGCGCAGCGCGTCCTTGAAGTTGAGCGCGGTGTGCGCCTGCAGCGCCGCGACGAAGCGGTACACGAAGTGCTCGGCGGTGAGGTAGAGCACCCGCCGGCCGCCGTTGCGCTGCGCCTCGCCGGCGATCGCCTGCAGGAGGTGCGTCTTGCCGAAGCCGACCGGGGCCTGGACGAACAGCGGGTTGAACGGCACCGCCTCGCCCGGCCGGGCGCCGGCGACCTGCCGGGCGGCGGCGAGCGGCAGCGCGTTGGTGCGGCCCTCCAGGAAGGTGTCGAAGGTGAAGCGCGGGTCGAGCGGCGAGCCGGCGAGCGCGGACTCGCGGCCCCCCTCGTTGCGGCCGCTGTCGGAACGGGGGGCGGGCCGCGCATGGGTGTTGCCGGCGGCGCTGGCGTGGCCGGTCGTGGGCCGGCGCTGGCCGTCCGCGCGGCGCGGCTCGGACGCCGGGGCGGGCGTGGCGCGCACCGCCACCGCCGCCGTCGGCGCGGCGACGGCGCGGGCACGACCGGCGGTGCGGACGGCGATGTCGACGCGGCGCTGGTCGCCGTTCTCGGCCCGCCACAGCGCCGTCACCCGGTCGCCGTAGTTGCCGTGGATCCACTGCTTGAGGAAGCGTGTCGGCACCGACAGGCGCAAGGCGGCGGCGTCGCAGGCCTCGAAGTCGAGGCGGGCGAACCAGCTCGAGAACACCGCCTCGCCGAACTCGGCGCGCAGCCGCGCCTTGACGCGGCTCCAGACGTCGGCGGCCGGCTCGGCGTCGGCCGGCA
>Ga0209902_101007_pt1 | contig 17981 bp, 16 predicted proteins | sample FECB27metaG_FD_188304 | JGI IMG/M metagenome (GOLD analysis project Ga0209902, IMG submission 188304) | Cyanobacterial communities from the Joint Genome Institute, California, USA - FECB-27 (SPAdes) (version 2) | ecosystem: Environmental > Aquatic > Thermal springs > Hot (42-90C) > Microbial mats...
CTTGATCACATCGACGAGGCCAAAGGACTTCTTGATGTTCTTGAGTTCGATATGCGCCATGGAATTAGCCCTTTACGCCGCCGGCGGTCAGGCCGGAAATGATCTTGCGCTGGAAGATGAGGACGAGGACGACCAGCGGTACGGTGACGATCACCGATGCCGCCATGATGTTGCCCCACGGGATTTCGTACTGGCTGCCGCCCGACAGCAGCGCGATGGCCACCGGCACGGTACGGGTCGCGTTCGACGAGGTGAAGGTCAAGGCGAACAGGAACTCGTTCCAGGCCGCGATGAAGGCGAGCAGGCCCGTCGTCACCAGCGCCGGCCACAGCAGCGGCAGGAAGACGCGCCAGATGATGATCCACGGCGTCGCCCCATCGACGATGGCCGCCTCTTCGATCTCGATCGGCAGGTCGCGCATGAAGGTGGTGAGCACCCACACGGTGAACGGCAGCGTGAAGATGGTGTAGGAAAAGATCAGCGCCCACGGCGTGTTGTAGATGCCGAGGAAGCGGATCACTTCGAACAGGCCCGCCAGCACCGCGATCTGCGGGAACATCGAGACCGCGAGGATGGTCATCAGCAACAGCCCCCTGCCCCGGAACCGCACGCGGCTCAAGGCGAAGGACGCGGTGATGGCGAGGAACAGCGCGGCCAGCACCGTCACCGCGGCGACGAACACCGAGTTCAAGAGGTTCCGCGGGAAGCTGCCGGTGGTCAACACCGACATGTAGTTGTCGAGCGAGAACGAGGTCGGCCAGTAGGTGACCCGGAACAGGTCGGTGCCTGATTTGAAGCTGGTGAGGATCGCGTAGTAGAACGGGAAGATCGACACCACGACGATGAAGATCACCAGCGCGTAGAACGCCACCCGCTTGGTGATGTGCCAGAGGTCCAGAGTCATCAGCGGTCTCCCCCGTCGAACCGGACCTTGCCCAGCCAGATATAGAGCCCCGTCATCACGGCGATCATCAGGAACAGGAAGGTTGATTGCGCCGAGCCGTAGGCGAACTTGTCGAAATCGAAGAGGTTCTCGCGTGAGATCACCGACATGGTCTTGGTCGCCGCGCTGTTGGGCGTCAGCACATAGATCAGGTCGAAGATGCGCATCGCATCGAGCAGGCGGAAGATCACCGCCACCATCAGCGCCGGCCGCACCAGCGGCAGCGTCACCTTGAAGAACACCTTCACCGGATGCACGCCGTCGATCTCGGCCGCCTCATAGATGTCCTTGGGGATCATCTGCAGGCCGGCGAGGATCAGCAGCGCCATGAACGGCGTGGTCTTCCAGATATCGACGATCAGCACGGCGGTCATCGCCGTATCGGCGCTGGCGGTCCAGGCGATCTTGTGGCTGATCAGCCCCAGCTTCATGAACAGGTCGTTGATGATGCCGAACTGGTCGTTCAGCATCCACGACCACATCTTGGCCGAGACGATCGTGGGGATGGCCCACGGGATCAGGATGGCGGCGCGGACGATGCCGCGGCCCTTGAATTCGGCGTTGAGCACCAGCGCCACGACCATGCCGAGCACGGTCTCGAGCGTCACCGAAATGACGGCGAAGCGCAGCGTGTTGCCCACGGCGTTCCACCAGGCCGGATCGACCAGGAGGCCCGAGAACACGGTGCGGCCGCTCTTCAGCGTGGTCCAGCTCAGGTAGTTCTTGAAGCCTACGAACTCAGCCTCATAGAGGTTGGTCAGCGAGGCATTGGTCAAGGAGAAGTAGATCGTTCGAAGCAGCGGCCACCCGGCCACCACGGCGAGCGCCGCGAGCATCGGGAGCAGGAACCACATCGCCGCGCCGACGCGCGACTTGAGCAGTTCGGACTCGATCTTGGGCTGGGTTCGGACGGCTTGCCCTGCCGTGGCTTCAACAGTCATCTGGCGCTTCCCCTGCTGCAGGACCGGAGCGCTTTCAGGAGAAGTCGTGAGACTTTTCCGGTTCGAAAGCGCGACCAAATCAAAGACTTGGAGCATTTTGTCGATTCAACGAAGCGACGAATGCTCCAGACGGTGCGGGCCCCCGAAGGCTGCCCGCACCGAACGTCAGCTGAGGCTTACCAGGCGTCGCCCTTGAGCTCGGTCAGCTTGGCTTCGAGCAGCTCGAGGTTCTCGGCAGCAGTGCCGTTACCCGACAGCGTGTCGTGCACGGCCGACCAGAACAGCGAGGAGACCTCGTTGTACTTCACCTTGGTCGGAGCCGAAGGACGCGGCACGGCGTTCTGGAACACTTCCTTCCAGTTCGGGATGATCGGCTGGGCAGCCGCCACGTCGGCGTCGTCATAGAGCGAAACGATCGTCGGCAGGTTGGACTGCTTGATCGCGCGTTCCTTCTGCACTTCGGTCGACGACAGGAACAGGGCGAGCTTGATCGCCTCTTCCGGAGCCTTGGAGTACTTCGACACGGCAACGTTCCAGCCACCGAGCGTCGCAGCCGAACGAGCACCCTCGCCGTCGCCCATCGGCAGCGGCACCACGTCGAACTTGCCCTTCACGGCGGAGTCGTCGCCATTGCCGAGCTGGTAGGCATACGGCCAGTTGCGCATGAACACGGCATTGCCGAGCTGCCACACGCCGCGGCTCTCTTCTTCCTGGTAGGCGAGGACGCCCTGCGGGGAGATCGTGCCGACCCAGCCCTTGACCATATCGATCGCCGCAGCGGCCTTCTCGTTGTTGATCGAGATGGTGCCATCGGGCTCGACGATCTGGCCGCCGCCGTTCGACATCACCCACTCGAGCGCATTACAGGTCAGGCCTTCATAGGCGTTGCCCTGGAACACGAAGCCCTGCATGTCGGGGTTGCCGGCAGCGCGCTCCTTGTCCTGGATCTCCTGCGCGGTGGCAGTCAGCTCGGCCCAGGTCTTGGGCGGCGTCTTGCCGTACTTCTCGAGCAGGTCCTTGCGGTAGTAGAGCGCCGGAGCGTCGGTGAAAGCCGGCAGCGCGACGAGCTTGCCGTTCACCGTCTGCGACTCGATGATCGAGGGGAAGTGGTTCGCCGCCACGTCCTTGGCCGCATCGGTCAGGTCGAGGAACTGGTCCGCCAGCTGCGGCGCCCAGATCACGTCGGTCTGGTACACGTCGATGTCGGAGTTGCCGGCGGCGAGCCACAGCTTGTACTGGCCGAACTGGTCGGTGGTCGAGGACGGCATCGGGACCACGGTCACCTTGTTGCCGGTCTCGGCCTCGAAGCGATCGAGCTGCGAGCGCAGGAACTCGAGACCATTGCCGGTGTCGCCCGAAACGATCGAGAGATCGGCGGCCTGCGCGGCCATGACGCCGAGCGTGGCGCTGGCGAGCAGGGCGGCGATCAGGGACTTCATTCTCATTATTCTTCCTCCCAAAGGACAGACATGACCGGGAGGCAGCCAAACGCGATCGACGCCTCGCGGCGCAGATCGGCAGTCAGTTCCTCCCACCAAAACGCCAGGACCGAGGGCGATCCGCCCCGCAAAAGTCATCCAAAGCGCTTTGGATCGAAACTAGCCAGAGCCATGAAATACTGTCAAGCGAGATTCGCCATCCATTCCTTAACGCCACAATTGGCGCGCCGAATCATCGTGCAATATCAATGTGTTGAGTGAGGCGACCTGTTAACGTCCGCAAACCACTGCATTTCGACCTGAGGTACGAACGTCAGAAATGTTAGTGCCGCCCCGCCGCTTCCGTGCCCCTTGCGTTTGCTTTCCAAATCGCTTTGAATGCGGCACTTGGTGAGGAGGGCGTCCGGCTGTAAGCTCCGCTTCGGGGCTTGGTTCGCGAGTGGAACACCACCGCGCGCCGTTGACGGGCGCAGACGAATTTGGTGATGAAACTCAAAGACTTGGCCGCGGAGCTGGGGCTGTCGCAGACGACGGTCAGTCGTGCCTTGAACGGCTTTCCGGAGGTCAACGAGGCGACCCGCGAGCGCGTCAGCGAGGCGGCGCGCCGGCTCGGTTATCGGGCCAATGTCAGCGCCCGCCGCCTCGCCACTGGCCGCTCCGGCGCCATCGGCGTCACCCTGCCCTTGCAGCGCTCGCTGCATTTCGGCCCGCACACCTCGGAATTTCTCTCCGGCATCAGCGAGCGCATGGCGCAGCACGATATCGATATCGTGGTGACGCCGATCGACGCCGACGACGAAATACCGGTCTTCCGCCGTCTCGTCGCCAGCAAGCGCGTCGACGCCCTGGTGCTTTCGGCTCCGACACCGAACGACGAACGCATCGCCGCGCTCACCGAACTCGGCATGCCGTTCCTGATGCATGGGCGCGCCGACAACGTGAAGATCCCGCATGCCTGGCTCGATATAGACAACGAGGGCGCCTTCCGCCGCGCCACCAGCCATCTGCTCGACCTCGGGCACACCCGCATCGCCATGATCAACGGGCCGGAGGACCAGACCTTCGCCATTCATCGCGACCGCGGCTTCCGCAGCGCCATGCTGGCGCGCGGGCTGACCCCCGATCCGCAGCTGATCGGCGGCGGCCGCTTCACCGACGAGAACGGCTTCCGCCTGGCGCAGGCCTTCCTCGAGCGGCGCCCGCGCCCCACGGCCTTCCTCGCCGGCTCGATGATGACGGCGCTCGGGGTGTTCCGCGCCATCAGGCTGGCTGGGCTGGAGCTGGGCAAGGACGTCTCGATGATCGCCCACGACGACGTCTTCCCCTATCTCAACGCCGACAACATGGTCCCCTCCATGTCGACCACCCGCTCCTCGATCCGCGCCGCCGGCGCCCGCATCGCCGAGCTCCTGCTGCAGATGCAGGACGGCAAACCCCCAGGCTCGATCCATGAACTGTGGCCGGTGGAACTGGTGCTGCGGGAATCGACGGGACCTGCGCCGAAGTAGGTGTCCGGGCTCGCGCAGAACGTGCAGTCGGGTCCCTCTCCCACCTGCGGGGGAGGGTGCGCCGACTGCGTCGTTTGTGGCCCCCCTCACCCCGACGGCATCAGCCCCATCCCCGGATTATCCACCTGCCACACCACCACCGTCGCGCTGTCGGTGCCGCCCAGCCGGTGCACCTCCGCCAGCATCGAGGAGATCGCCCCCGACACCCCCGCCGGCGACAGCAGCTCCCGGCTGACCCGCGCCGGGTCCTCGAACGGCCGGTCGCCGACCTCGAGCAACCCGTCGGTCACCAGCGCGATGGTGTTGATCCCCTGCCGCAACTGCCGGATGCCCGTGGAAAAGCACGGCACCTCGAGCGTCAGGCTGCTGCGCTCTCCGATCCACTCAAAATAGTTGCGCACCGTAAGGGTGAACTGCCCCAGCCGCTGCAGCTCGGGATGCAGCAGGTAAAGCTGGTTGTCGCCGATCGACAGCCACATCAGGTAGCCGCCTTGCTGATAGCAGACGAGGCAAGCCGTCTCGCCGCGCACCCGCGCCATCTGCGTCGCCCCGCCGAGCAGCAGGCGCGTCACCGCGGCCTGCACCGCAATATGCGACGCCTCCGGCTGCTCGATCAGCGCCAGCAGCTCCGGCCTCCCCGCCTCAAACAGCTCGAGCACCGCGTCGGCGCTTTCCGAGCCGGCATGCGCATCGAGGATCACGGCGAAGACCCAATCCTCGCCGGCCCACACCAAAGCCGCGTCCTCGTTCTTCTTTGCGCCGAACGCGGCGTTACCGCCGCAAATCCCGATGGCGACCCGACCCGCCGTGTGGATGCGCGGCCCGTCGAGGCACGGATCGACACTGCCGCTCCAGACGAACTCCTGCATCGACGCCTCCTGCCCCTCAGCCCGCCATAGGTAATACCCTATCGCCCGCAGTTCGCCTCCAGCTTCGGCGCCAGCCATTCCAGCGCCGGGACGATCTGCTGCTGCCAGGTGTCCCAGTAGTGCCGGCCGTGGGTCACCCGCAGCGTCGTGTCGATGCCGAGCTGCGTCAGCCCGTTGTGATACTCGGCCGAAGCGAGGATCAGGTCGGGGAAATCGGCATCGCCGATGGCGAAGTAGAAGGCCGGCTTGTCGGCGGCGCGCCTGAGTTTCGGCATCAATGTGAAGGGGTTGGCGGCGTTGAAGCGGGCGCGGTCGAACGGCGCGCCGAAGACGTTCTGGTAGAGCCCGGGGATCCAGCCGCTGCGCTGGTCGTTCTGTTCCAGCGGCTTGTGCAGCGCCCCGGCAAAACTCATCACCGCGCCATAGACATCCGGGTGGTTGATCGCCTGCAGCACGGCGCCGACCCCGCCCATCGACACCCCACCGATCGCCCGTCCGGCGCGGCATTTCGCTGTCGGGTACTTCGCATCGATCGCCGCAACGAGATCGGTGGCGAGGGCGGTATCGATCAGCCCGAAGCCCCCGGCATCAGGGTTGTCGACATACCAGCTGTCCCCTGCCCCCGGCGCCACCACCATCAGCGGCGGAATGCGGCCATCGGCCAGTGCCCGGTCGAGGATCGGGCCGAGATTACCCCAGGTGAACCAGTCGCCATCCGCCCCGGTCAGCCCGTGCAGCAGATAGACCACCGGCCACCGCTCTCCCTCGGCCGGCGCCGGAAACGGCGTGTAGACCGCATAAGGGATCGGCCGGCCAAGCGTCGGGCTTTCCTCCTGTAACCCGAACTCGACAATCCCCGCCGCCAGCGCCATCGAATTGGCAAGCACCATCGCGGCCGCGCCCAGCGCAGCCAGAAGTTTCAATCTCAATCTGTCCCCCTCGGATCGCCGGTTACGGCGAGTTCAATATGCAAAGTAGGTTTGGGAAAACGTTTTCCTGGTTGGCATGGTATTGCGGTTGGGAGGGTTGGGCAACTAGCCAGAAGGCGGTGCTGGTTGCGTGGCACAGTCGGTGCAACGAGCGTCCCCTCGCCCCTCTGGGGAGAGGGTTAGGGGTGAGGGGCGCCAAGCACACCGGACGCGCCTGCAATTGATGGAAATCTGGGCTCGGCAAAGCGCGCTTGGCGCCCCTCACCCTCGCCCCCTCCCCAGAGGGGCGAGGGGGCGGTGTGGCACGGCCGGCGCACCTCATCCCCCGCCTGGATCAACCCTCGCCCCCCTACCCCCGCGTCTCCTTCAGCAAACCATCCAGCAGCCACTGCCCCGCCGGCCCTGGCGGATTACTCCGCGACCACAGCGCATCGACCGGCAGTTGCCGCGGCCAGCCGCGGGGTGTCAGCTCGGTGAGCGTGTCGCCGGCATACTGGCGTACCAGCCAGTCGGGCAGTTCGGCCCAGCCAAAACCTTGTTGTGTCAGTTCCAGCAGCATCAGGTAGCTCGGCGCCGACCAGGCGAGGCCGAGCGGCCGGGCGCCGCCGCCGACATAGCTGTTGAGGTAGATCTGCCGCGTCGCCGCGAGCTGCTCGGCACTGGGGCTGCCGGCCGCCGCCAGTGGATGCGCACGTGCCACAAACACCCCCATGCGGGTCGGTTCCGCCAGCCGGGCCGAGGCGATGCCGCTGGGATAGGATGGCGCCGCCGCGGTGACCGCCAGATGCGCCCGGCCCGCTTGTAAGAGGTCGATGACATCGGGCCCCTCGGCGATCAGGCATTCGAGCTCGATATCGCGATAACGTCGCTCGAACTCCTGCATCAGCTCGAGATGGTCGCTCTGCCCATAAGTGTCGGAGAGGACAATGGTCAGCCGCGGCTCGACCTTGTCGGAGAGCCGCAAGCTCAAAGCCTCGAGCCGGTCGCCGGCAGCCAGAATCTCCTGCACATGCGCCAGCACCCGCCGCCCCGCCGCCGTCAGCACCGGCAGGCGGCTCGAGCGGTCGAACAGCGTCAGGTCGAGATCGGCCTCGAGATTGGCGATCGCCGCGCTGATGGTCGACTGGCTCTTGTGCAGCTGCCGGGCAGCGGCCGAGAACGAGCCGAGCGCCGCCGCCGCGGCGAAGGCCTCCATGGCTTCGGGGGAATATTGCATATATCGATATTCTCGATGGTACCTATCTTGGTATACCTGAAAAATCGATGCTAGGTCCAGCTCACATCAGGGAGCGCTTTCCAGTTCGAAAGCGCGACAAACCAAGACGTTGAAGTGTGAGAACACCATGCAACTCCAGAACCGGTCCTTCCTCGAACGCATCGGCCACGCGGTCGGCTTCGAGGTCATCGCGCTGCTCGTCTGCGCGCCGATTGCCGCCTGGCTGCTCGACCGGCCGCTCAGCCATGTCGGACTGCTGGCCATCCTGCTCTCGACCACCGCCATGGGCTGGAACGTCGTCTACAACCTGGTCTTCGACCGGCTGTGGCCGGTGGCGCGCGTGCCGCGCACCCTTGCCGTCCGGGCGCTGCATGCGCTCGGCTTCGAAGGCGGCCTGGTGCTGGTCGGCGTGCCGCTCGCGGCGTGGCTGCTGAACATCTCGCTGGTCCAGGCCTTCATGCTCGATATCGGCTTCTTCCTGTTCTTCCTGCCCTACGCGTTTGCGTACAACTGGGCGTATGACGGGCTCAGGCAGCTCTGGGTGGAGCGGAAGGTGGCGGGGGTTTAGGAAGGGCTCGGAGCCCGCGCCGATCTCTTCGAAAGAGAATGGGGGCACTCCCTCTCCTCCTCATCCGGCTGTCATCCCAGCGAAAGCTGGGACCCAACTATCAGCCGGCGCGGGCGGTGAGATGGGTCCCAGCTTTCGCTGGGATGACATCGAGTTTGGGGAGCGTGTCGAGCCCTCCAGCACCGACATCCCCACCCTCAAACCGCCTTCAACAACCTCAAATGATTGTCAAAGTTCAGCTCGAACGTCGTGAGCGGCGCCGGCGAGCCGGCGAGCCCGCCCAGCGCCCCTTCGCCGCTCGAAGCCACGAGCCCGACGCTGTCCGGCGCGACGCCGCAGCCGTTTTCGAGCCCGAGGCTGGCGACCACCGTCGCCGTATCGGGGTCGATGGCGAGGATCGTGTTGCCTTCGGGCGAGGAGACGCCGATCAGCCCGCCATCAGCTGAGGCAGCGACCGAGCCAATATAGTTGCGCAATTCCCCGAGCGTCGCGTCGGGCAGCTCGATCAGCCGGATCTCGCCATCGCGCGTGGCATAGCCGACCAGTTGCGGCCGATCGGCCGAGGGCCCGCGGAACTGGCAGCCGAACCAGACCCGGCCCTTATGGTCGAACGCCATGTGGCGGATCGACAGTTGGTGCAGCCCGCCATCGAGCCGCAATTGCCCGATCAGCTTGCCCGAGCGCCGGTCGACGAAGGCGATCGAGGGATCCATGCTGTCGAGGTTGAGCTCGGTCCGCCCGTAATCGGGGTGCGTCTCGATCCCGCCATTGGCGACGACGAAGGTTTCGCCATCGGGCATCAGCAGCATCTCGTGCGGGCCGGTGCCAAAGGTGTCGAACTCGCCGATCCGCTTATAGCCGCCGGCGACGTCATAGATGCCGATCACCCCGCGCGCATTGTCGAAATCATTCTCGGTGGCATAGAGCAGCTTGCCGTCGGGCGAGAAGGCCCCGTGCCCGAAAAAGTGCCGGCCCTCGATGCTGGTCAGCGTCTGCGGCTGGCTTCCTCCCCGGGGGTCGAAGATCACCGCGAAGGTGCCGGGCTGGCGGGCGAACACCACCCCCTGCCCCGTGGTCGGCGAAAAGGTGATGTCGTGCCCACGCTCCGGCAGGTCGACGGTCGAGATCACCGCTCCGGCCTCGTTCACCAGCGCCGCGCCGAACCCGCCTTCGCGCTTCTGGATCGACGAGGCGAAGATCAGTTCCGCCCGCTCCAGCGCTTCGGCGCGCCGCGGCAACAGCGCGGCGGCAAAGCCAACGCCGGCTGCCTTGAGGAATGCCCGCCGCTGCCACATCGTCAGTCTCCGTCAAGCGACGAAAAGCCGACCGACAGGCCGAGCGCCGCCGCGAGGTTCTCGCCCAGAATGGTGTCGAGCGACTGGGTGACGATCACCAGGTAGTCGAGCGCCTTCTTCTGCTTGGGATCATCAAGCGCCTGCTCTACCGGATCGGTCACCACCTTGCCGGCGCGCTCGGCATTGCCGAATTCGAAACTGGCGCTGTTCGACACCCAGAGGTTCTCCGCCGTCGTCGCCTCGGCGATGCGGGATTTCTCGAGTAAGGCGCGCAGCCCGTCGAAATTGGCGTTGATCGAGGGCACCGTCATGCCCGAGCGCCAGAACAGCGCCGATTTCGGCTTCGGCGCCGCGCCGTCGCGCCCGAGGAACGGCAACAGCCGCTGGTCGCGGATCGCCTCGGTGCCGTGCGCCAGGAGCCCGGTCAGCGCCTCGGCCACCTCGCGGAAACTGCGATAATCCGGGTCACTCTCGGAGGGCTCGAGCAGCCGCTTCGAAATGCCCGCGGGGTCGTTCCACTCAGCCGACAAGGTGGCCGCAGTCTCGGCCTGCAGCATCGTGACGGCGTGAGCATAGCGGCAGCGGAAATCGCCTTCGGCGCTGCTCAACTGTTCGGCGCCGGTGCCGAACAGCAGGAACTCGAGCGCCCCCAGCCCCTGCATGGCGACGCTCTTGCTGCCGAGCTTTGCCGGATCCGTCGCATCGGGGTCGGCGTTGGCCAGCACACCCTGCACCTGCTTCAGCGCGATGCCCTTGCGATCGGGCCAGAACAGGATCTTGTCGTAGCGGTTCTCCACCATCAGCGGCCCGAGCCGATAGAGCGCGACCCGCGACCAGGCGATAACGGCGGCCTTGAACTGGGTGCGGGCAATGTCGAGGCTCGCTTCGGATGGCCCGCCGCAGAGGCCCGCGACGTCGCGTTCGAGCGTCGTCGCTGCCTCGGCATACTGCGCAAAGCCCGGCCGGATCACCTCGGTGATCGCCAGCGACACCACCTGCTCCGCCGTGAGCTTTTGTTCCTGCGCCAGCGCAGGCGTCAGGCTCAGCGCCAGGACAACGGCAAGCAACAGACGCATCACAGCGACTCCAGGAAGGCGATCAGATCATCGCGCTCGGATTTCGGCATGTTTGCGAACGCATCGCGCGATTTCTGCGCCTCGCCGCCATGCCAGAGGATCGCCTCGGTGAGATTGCGCGCCCGCCCGTCATGCAAAAACTCGGTGTGGCCGGAGACGGTCTCGGTGAGCCCGATCCCCCACAGCGGCGGGGTCTTCCACTCATAGCCGTCGGCATCGCCCTCGGGGCGGTTGTCGGCAAGGCCCTCGCCCATGTCGTGGAGCAGCAGGTCGGTATAGGGCCAGATCAGCTGGAACTTATGCGCCTCGATCGGTGCCTGGCGCGAGGTCACATACTTTGGCGTGTGGCAGGCGGTGCAATTGGCGTCATAGAACGCTTGCTTGCCGCGCAGCACGTCGGCGTCGCCGACGTTTCGGCGTTGGGGCACGCCCAGGTTCTGCGAATAGAAGGTGACGAGGTCGAGCACCGGGTCGGGCGCCTCGGACGGGCCGAGCCGCTGCTGTTCGCCGGTGGGCGCCGCCACGCACTCGGCCTCCGCCGTGCTGCAATCGCCATGCGGCTTCATCACCAGCGGTGTCGAAATGCCGATATCGCCGGCAAAGGCATCGGCCGATTGCGCCCGGACGCTGGCGGCGCCGGCCTTCCAGCCGAAGCGGCCAAGCGCGCGCTGCCCGCTCACTGCGTCGAGCACCATGTTGGGCCGGCCGGAAATACCGTCGCCGTCGCGATCATCGGGGTCGGCCTGCCTGAGGATATCCTCCTGCGGCACCTGCTCGAGCAGCCCCAGTCCGATCATCTGCGGCGCGACGCGTGGGCTGAGCAGCACATCGTCGGCCATCGCGCCATAGGCGAGGTCGGCGACCGAATAGCTCGGGCGGCGCAGCGTCACGATCGTGCCGTCACCCAGCTTCACCGGATCGTCGGTATAGCTGATCACCATCTTGCCTTCGGGCTTGATCCCCTGGATGGCAAAATCCTGCAACTGGCCGCCATAGGTCGGCTCCTCGATCACCTTGGCGCCAGCGACCAGCGCCGCGTGGTCGGCAGCATCGCGCGGTGGGATCGACAGGCGCAGGAACATCGATACGGCATCGTCGCCATTGCCCGAGGGCGTATGGCCACGCCCGTCCTTCAAATGGCAGTTCTGGCAGCCGCGCGCATTGAACAGCGGCCCCAACCCATCCGACGCCTCGGTCGAGGCCGGCGCCGACACCCAGAGTTTTCTGAACAGCGCGTTGCCGAGCTTGAACTCGGCTTCCTGCTCGAAGCTGATATTGGCCGACGAGAACGAGAAGATGTCCTGGTTGACGCGCTTCTTCACCGTGCCGGCCCCGCCGGGCAGCTGCTCGAAATTCTCGGGCTTGGTGAAATCCGCAGTGGGGGCAGTGACCGCCTGGACCCGCTGCAGATCCCTCGGCGTCAAATCGGAACGGGTCCCGCCGTCGCTGGCGACGGCGAGACCCGCGATAAGGGTTATGACCAGGAAAACGGTCAAGCGCTTGTGCATGTCTCGCACTCTTGGCTTCCCGGCCATGGACCGGGATGAAACGCAGCATCGCGGATTCTGGCAACCCGCGACGCCGACAAAGCTCTGGAAAACCCAGGCCGACGAAGACGCGCCTACTGGAACACGGCGTCCGGGTTGGTCAGGCTGTCGGACTGCTCGATGGTCACCGTGTCGCCCAGCTCCAGCAGCGCCACGGCGCGCTCGATACCACGGGTCTGGGCGATCAGGCCATCGATCGCCGCCTGCACCACCGCGTTGCCTTCGGTGTTCCCCTCGGCGATCATCTGGTCGTATTTTTCGACGGTGTCGCCGCGGGTCTTCATCAGCTCCATCTTGGCGACGGTGTCGGCCAGCAGCGCCTTGAGCTCGGTGTCGACGGTGGCGTCCTTCGAGGCAATCAGCTCCGAGATCGAGGGGCCTTCGACCACCGAGCCATCAACCCGGGTGTATTTGCCCAGGTAAACGTTCTGGATGCCGACCGCGTCATAGAGGTGCGAGATATAGGTGTTGTCCGAGAAGCAGTCATGCTCCTCTTCCGGATCGTGCAGCAGGAGGCCGAGCTTCATGCGCTCGCCTGCCAGCTCGCCGAACGACAGCGACCCCATGCCGGTGAGAATGGTGGCGAGCCCCTGCCCCGCCAGTGCGGTGCGCGCCGCGCCGCCTTCCTGCCAGTTGGCGACCATTTCCTCGAGATCGGTGACGAGGAGGTCGGTCGCTGCATCGAGATACTGGCCGCGCCGCTTGGCATTAGCCTCGGTCGAATAGTCGGTGAACGGCCGCTCACCGGCCCCGGCTTCCGTGCCGTGGAGATCCTGGCCCCAGAGCAGGAACTCGATGGCGTGGTAGCCGGTCGCGACGTTCGCTTCGATACCGCCGGCTTCCTGCAGCGTATCCTGCAAAAACGCCGGGGTGATCTCCGCCGCATCGACTTCGGTGCCGTCGATGGTGATCTTTGAGTTGGCAATGATGTTGGCGGTGTAGAGCCCGTTCTCGTCGCTCTCGGTACCATAAGAGGCATCGACATAGTCGATCAGGCCTTCATCCAGCGGCCAGGCATTCACCTTGCCTTCCCACTCATCGACAACCGGGTTGCCGAAGCGGAACGCCTCGGTCTGCTGGTACGACGGACGCGACGCCCGCCAGGCTTCGCGCGCCGCGGTCAGCGTCTCTTCGCTCGGGTTGGCGATCAGCGTGTCGGTGGCGGCGTCGAGCGCCTTGGCGGTCGCGAGCGCATCCTCGTAACCGGCGAGCGCGATATCGGCGTAGGTCTTGAGGATGGCATCGGCGCTGGGTTCGGCGGCATTGGCAAGGCCGGCGCCCATCGCCGCCATGCCGATCGAGAGGGCAAGCGTGCTGATCTTCATTACTGAAATCTCCTGGAGCAGGCCTGCGCGGGCCCGTTGGTAGCGCCGACTATCAAAGTGGATAGTCGGCTTCAAGAAATATCGACCCAGCTTGGAACGGCTCTAATCTGGCTTTCCTGCCCCCATCTCGACTCGCCCAAGCAAAACGGGCACTGTCACAATTGTCACAATTGACTTCGGAGGGGGTCCGAACGCTGTCTCGCCTGCGCCGCCTGACTTTGTCGGGGCAATGGATCGCCTCGCCTGCCACGGCGCACCTTGGGGGTGTCACGTGGCTGTCACACGGCCAAAATAGGTGAAGCGCGGCTTTAGGGGCTCCTCCCGAGTCAGGACAAGAAGCCAAAATTCCAGGGAGACTTGAGAATGATCGTCAAGAATGCGCTCGTCGCTTCGGTATCGGTCGCGGCACTCGCCGCTTCGACCTTCACCGTTTCGGCGCAGACCGACCTCGCCGCGCTGTATGAAGCCGCGAAAACTGAGGGACAACTGACCACTATCGCCCTGCCGCACGACTGGTGCGGCTATGGCGCCGTGATCGAGGCCTTCAAGGCCAAGTATCCGGGCATCACCATCAACGAGCTGAACCCCGATGCCGGCTCGGCCGACGAAATCGAAGCCATCAAGGCCAACAAGGGCAATACCGGCCCGCAGGCCCCTGATGTGATCGACGTCGGTCTCAGCTTTGGCCCCTCGGCCAAGGCCGAAGGCCTGATTCAGCCGTACAAGGTCTCGACCTGGGATTCGATCCCGGATTCGGCCAAGGACGCTGAAGGCTACTGGTACGGCGATTACTACGGCGTGCTGTCGTTCCTCGTGAACACCGACCTCGTCTCGAAGGTCCCGACCTCGTGGGCCGACCTCAAGGGCGCCGACTATGCCAACGCTGTGGCGCTGGCCGGTGATCCGCGCGCTGCCAACCAGGCCATCCAGGGCGTCTATGGCGCCGGCCTCTCGACCGGTGCTGCCGATGCCAAGGCCGCGGCCGACGCTGGTCTCGCCTACTTCGCCGAGCTCAACAAATCCGGCAACTTCGTGCCGGTGATCGGCAAGGCCGCTTCCACCGCCCAGGGCACCACCCCGATCGTCGTGGCGTGGGACTACAATGCTCTGGCCTGGCGCGATGGCTTTGCCGGCAACCCCAAGGCCGAAGTGGTCGTGCCGTCCGACAGCGTCGTCGCCGGCGTCTACATCCAGGCGATCTCGGCTTTCGCACCGCATCCGAACGCGGCCAAGCTCTGGATGGAATACCTCTACTCCGACGAAGGTCAGCTCGGCTGGCTGGCTGGCTATTGCCACCCGATCCGCTTCAACGACCTCGCTGCCAAGGGCTCGATCCCGCAGGAGCTGCTCGACAAGCTGCCGCCGGCCGAGGCCTATGCCAAGGCCGTGTTCCCGACCCTCGACGAGCAGGCTGCCGCCAAGGAAGTGATCACCGGCCAGTGGGACGCCGTCGTCGGCGCCAACGTCCAGTAATATGACCAATGTCAGCTCTGCGGCTGACACCTCGGCCGGCCCGGTTTCCACCGGGCCGGCCGTGCGCGTCGGTGGTAACCCGTTCCGGTTCTTTTTGAGGCTCCGCCTCGGCGACATCATCGCCATCGCGCCGTTCATCATCTTCGCTTTGCTGTTCCTGTTGATCCCGACGCTCGGCCTCGTGGTCGGCGCCTTCCAGGACCCGCAAGGCAATTTCACCCTGCAGAACGTCATGGATCTGGCGACGCCGCAGATCGCTGCCTCGTTCTGGATTTCGATCCGGGTTTCGGTGACGTCGGCCGTGCTTGGCGCCGCCATCGGGCTCGCCATTGCGCTGGCCATCATCCGGGGCAAGCTCCCCTCCGGCATCCGCTCGGCGGTGATGACCTTTTCCGGCGTCGCCTCGCAGTTCGCCGGCATCCCGCTGTCCTTCGCCTTCCTCGCGACGCTCGGCCGGCTCGGGCTGGTCACCGTGCTGCTGAAGTTCGCCGGGTTCGACCTCTACAAATCCGGCTTCAACCTTTTGAGTTTCTGGGGCCTCACCATCACCTATCTCTACTTCCAGATCCCGCTGATGATCCTGATCATCGCGCCGGCGATCGATGGGCTGAAGAAGGAATGGGGCGAGGCCGCCGCGACGCTGGGCGCCACCAATGGCCAGTTCTGGCGCTATATCGGGCTGCCGGTGCTGTGGCCGAACCTCCTCGGCACCTTGTCGCTGCTGTTCGCCAACGCGTTCGGCGCGATTGCCACCGCCTACGCGCTCACCGGTTCGTCGCTCAACATCGTGCCGATCCTGCTCTATGCGCAGATCCGCGGCGACGTGCTGCACAACCCCGGTCTCGGCGCCGCCCTGGCGCTCGGCATGATCGTCATCACCGCGCTCGCCAACATCGTCTACCTGGTGATCCGCACCCGCGCCGAGAGGTGGCTCAAATGAAGCCAGCCAAGCTCTGGAGCTGGCTCATCTTCGCCTTCGGCGCGGCCTATTTCATCGTGCCGCTGCTCGCCACCTTCGAGTTCTCGCTGCGCATCCGCCGCGAGGGCTACACCTTCGATGCCTATACCTCGGTGTTCTCCGATGGGCGCTTCCAGGCCTCGTTCAGCTACTCGCTGATCGTCGGCGTCTGCGCCATTCTCGCCGGCCTGCTGATCGTCGTGCCCGCCGCCTATTACGTGCGGCTGCGCGCCCCGCACCTCAGGCCGATCATCGAGTTCATCACCCTGTTGCCGCTGGTGATCCCGGCCATCATTTTGGTGTTCGGCTATATCCGCATGTACAACACCTCATCGCCGCTGCCGCTGCTCGGCACCAACCTCGGCACCGATATCCTGTTGACGCTGGCCTATGTGGCGCTGGCCCTGCCCTACATGTATCGGGCGGTCGATACGGGGCTGCGCACCATCGATGTGCAGACCCTCACCGAAGCCGCCAATATCCTCGGCGCCAACCAGGCGACCATCATCGCCAAGGTGATCTTTCCCAACATCATCGTCGCGGTGCTGTCGGGCGCTTTCCTGACCCTCGCCATTGTCATCGGCGAGTTCACCATCGCGAGCCTCCTCAACCGGCAGGTGTTCGGTGTCTACATGCAGAATGTCGGCGCCAACCGGGCGTTCGAGCCTGCCGCGCTCGCCGTCATTTCATTCGTCATCACCTGGGGCGCCATGGGCATGATCCAGCTGCTGGCGCGTTTCGCCCCCAAAACCGCCCGTAGGGACTAGACCATGGCCGAAGAATTTCTGCGCATCGACAAGCTGGTCAAGGCCTTCGGCGGCAACCAGGTCGTCAAGGGCGTCGACCTCTCGTTCAACAAGGGCGAGTTCGTCAGCCTGCTCGGCCCGTCGGGCTGCGGCAAGACCACCATCTTGCGGATGATTGCCGGCTTCGAGCGCCCGGATTCGGGCCGCATTCTGGTCGAGGGCAAGGACATTTCCGGCCTCGCGCCCAACCAGCGCAAGATCGGCATGGTGTTCCAGGCCTATGCGCTGTTCCCCAACATGAACGTCGCCGACAATATCGGCTTCGGGCTGAAAATCGCCGGCATGCCAAAGCCGCAGCGCGAAGCCCGGACCGAGGAGATGCTGCAGCTGATCGGCCTTTCCGGCTACGGCAAGCGCTATCCGTTCGAACTGTCGGGCGGCCAGCAGCAGCGCGTGGCGCTGGCGCGCGCGCTCGCCCCCAGCCCCCGCATGCTGCTGCTCGACGAGCCGCTCTCCGCGCTCGATGCCAAGATCCGCGTCTCGCTGCGCGAGCAGATCCGCCAGATCCAGCGCGAACTGGGGATCACCACGGTGTTCGTGACGCACGACCAGGAAGAGGCGCTGTCGATCTCCGACCGGATCGTCGTGCTCAACACCGGTAATGTCGAGCAGTTCGGCCAGCCGTTCGAGATCTACAACCGGCCGCAGACCAGGTTCGTCGCGACCTTCGTCGGCACGCTCAATACCCTTAATGCCACCGTCGCCGACGCCGGCGCCAAGACCGTGACACTGGGCGGCACCATCGTCACCATCCCGGCTTTGCCCGCTTCTGCACGCAACGGTGAAGCCGTAGCCCTGACTATGCGGCCCGAAGCGGTGTCGCTCGCCAACGGCGCGACGCGCGATATCGTGCTCGATGGCAAGGTCGCTGAAGTCAGCTTCCTCGGCTCGGTGATCCGCCTGAAGGTCGACCTCGGCGACAACGCGGTGAACCTCGACACCTTCAACGACCAACGCACCCCACCCCCGGCGCACGGAGCGCCAGTGCGCATCGGCATCGCCTCCAGTGATGTGCTGGTGCTGGAGCGGTAGGCGCCTGGGAAGCTAGCACTAATGCTGGCAGTCGGCGTCCCTCTCCCGCTTGCGGG
>Ga0209902_101008_pt1 | contig 17859 bp, 20 predicted proteins | sample FECB27metaG_FD_188304 | JGI IMG/M metagenome (GOLD analysis project Ga0209902, IMG submission 188304) | Cyanobacterial communities from the Joint Genome Institute, California, USA - FECB-27 (SPAdes) (version 2) | ecosystem: Environmental > Aquatic > Thermal springs > Hot (42-90C) > Microbial mats...
GCGCGCGAAACGATCGTCGCGCCGGTCGAATCAAGCCCGTTGCATAGCCTGAAATGTGAAGCTAAAGGGAGCGGCCCGCGCGGAACCGCGTGGGTACGGGGCGGGGCTGTAGCTCAGATGGGAGAGCGCTGCAATCGCACTGCAGAGGTCAGGGGTTCGATTCCCCTCAGCTCCACCACCCCTTTCCAAAGCGCGTCTCCGGGCCTAGCTCCGATGCGATGACCAATCCCGAACCGACACCGGCAGCGACGCTGATCCTGTTCCGCGATCGCGACGGCGAACCGCCCGAACTGCTGATCGTCAAGCGCGCCAGCGCGATGAGCTTCGCCGCGGGGGCGCTGGTCTTTCCGGGCGGTCGTGTCGATCCCGGCGATTTCGTCCTGGCCGGCAATGTCGGCGATCCCGACGAGGCCGCCGCACGGATCGCCGCGATCCGCGAAACGCTGGAGGAAAGCGGGATCGCGGTCGGCTTCGATCCGATGCCCGATCCCGACGCCGTCGCGGCGCTGCGCCAGTCGCTGGTCGAGGGCGAGGCTTTCGAGGATGCGGTCGCGCGTGGCGGCTGGCGGCTCGATCTCGACCTGCTGGTCCCTTGGGCGCGCTGGTGCCCCAATTTCCGCGAGACGCGCGCCTATGACACGCGATTCTACATCGCGCGCCTGCCCGAGAACGCACCCGAAGCGACCATCGACGCCAGCGAGAACACGCATGCCTTCTGGGCACACGCCGATGCCGTGCTCGACATGGCACGGCGCGGCGAAGCGCGGATCATCTTTCCGACCTGGCGCAATCTCGAGCGGCTGGCCCTGTTCGCGGATTTCGATGCGGCGGCGGACCATGCCGCGCGCTTCCCGATCCGGCTGATCCGCCCCCGGGTGGAGGATCGTGTGGACGGCCGCTATCTGCTGATTCCCGACGATCTGGGCTATCCCGTGACCGAACAGCCATTGAGCGAGGTTTCGCGGGGCTGATGCGCAAACGCCGGCGGCTGTTGCGAAAGACCCGCCGCCTGCTGCGGGCGCTGGTCGGACTGACGGTCGTCGCGGCGATCGCCCTCGGCCTTTACGTGTTTTCGCGTGCCCGGCCGCAGGACGTACCGTGGACCCCGCTCGACCTGGCCCAACCGATCGGCGCCTTCACCGGCCGCAAGATCGCCGCCCTGACCGACGAGCCCGGCCTGTGCCGCGCGCTGCTGGACCGCGCCGGCGCCCGCCACGACGTGATCCCGCCCTTCGGCGCGGACCGGTGCCTGGTCGAGGACGGGCTGAAGCTTGCCGGCGGCGCGCGGCGCATCACGCTGTTGCCGGACAATCCGCGCATGGCCTGTCCGGTCGCGGCGGGCCTGGCGGTCTGGGAATGGGAAGTCGTCCAGCCCGCGGCGCGACGGATCTTCGGCCGGAACGTCGCGGCGATCGAACATCTCGGCACATGGAATTGCCGGCGGATCGCGGGCAGCCAGAGCTGGAGCCAGCATTCGACCGCCAACGCGATCGACATCGCCGGATTCCGGCTGGCCGACGGCACGGTGATCAGCGTGCGGCGCGACTGGAACGGCGACGCGAAGAAGGCCGAGTTCCTCCGCGCCGTCCGCAACGGCGCCTGCGACCTGTTCTCGACCGTGCTGTCACCCGACTATAATGCCGCGCATGCCGACCATCTGCATATCGATCAGGCCCGGCGCGGTGCGATGAGCAGAAGGCCTTGTCGTTAGGGTTGTCTGGCTCAGGACGAAACAACCTTCCCATGTCATTCCCGCGAAAGCGGGAATCCCGCTTCTTCTTCTTTCTGACGCTTCACGGAATAGCGGGATTCCCGCTTTCGCGGGAATGACAATGTGGGTTTCGGTGTGTTCGAGCCTAGAAAATCCCGCCGCCGAGCATCAGGCGGATCACGCCGATGCCGATCACGACCAGGTTCAGGTTCCGTCCGGCGGTACTGCGCGACAATACGCCGATGCCCGCGCCGATCGCCGCCACCGGGATGATGAACCAGTTGGCCCAGCCAAGCAGCGGGATGAAGGCGAACACGGCGAGGACCAGCGCGACCGCGCCGATCACGAGCGAGACGATATTCAACACTATGCAGTCACTCCCGATTCCGCGCGCGGCAGGAACCAGCGCGCGATGACGAGCCCGCCGACGATCAGCATGGCCGTGTCGCCAACGAACAGATAGATGAAGTGTGCCCAGTCGTGATGATACCAGATCGGCTCGCCCAGGCTCATCAGTACGCCACCGGCGAGCGAGAACAGGATCACCAGCTTCGCGCGCGACGGAAAATCGGGCACGCGCGCGGCCACGGTCAGCAGCGCAAAGCCCATCAGGATCGCGACGATCAGTTCATGCACGAAGCCGGCGATCAGCACGCCGGGATCGGCGACGCCGAATCCGCCCGCATTGTAATGGATCGTCGCGATCGGCCCCTTGCCGTACATCACCGCGCCGTTCGCCGTCGCGGCGGATGGGACGCTGTAGGTGCCCGTGGCCGGCAGATTGGCGGCCAGCGTCTGCTGGATCGCGGCCTGTTGCGTCACATCGGCCGATCCATAGGCCAGATAGGACAGCGGCGTCGCGAAGAAGATGAATCCGGTGATGAACATCGCGACCGCAGCCGCGAGCGAGCCAATCAGCATCCTGGGCATATCGGCCTCCCCATTTGAGCGGGCGAGACTAGGCTGCCACGGACCGCTTGGCTAGAGAACCGATAGGGGGCCGGGACGTTCCCCGACCACGCGCCTCAGTGCATCAGCGAGCGGACGAATCCGATCAGGCCGGTCTGGCGGCTGCGCTTCATACGTTCGGCTTCGAGGATGGTCTTCACCTTCTCGAAGCAACCCTGCGCATCGTCGTTGACCAGGACATAGTCGTAACCGTCCCAGTGCGCGATCTCCGCCGCCGCGCGCGCCATGCGCGCCTCGATCACTTCTTCGCTGTCGGTCGCGCGCCCACGCAGGCGCCGTTCGAGCTCTTCGAGCGAGGGCGGGAAAATGAAGACGCGGACCACGTCGCCGCCCGCGATCTGGTGGAGCTGCTGCGCGCCCTGCCAGTCGATGTCGAACAGCACGTCGCGACCACTGGCCAGCATCTCCTCGACCGGGGCGTGCGGCGTGCCGTAGCGATGACCGAAGACGTGCGCCCATTCGAGGAATTCGTGGTTGGCCACCATTTCCTTGAACTTCGCGACATCGACGAAATGATAGTCGACGCCGTCCTGTTCGCCGGGACGTATCGGCCGGGTGGTGGCGGAAACCGACATGGCAAGGCTCGGATCGGCCTTGAGCAGCTTGCGCGCGATGGTCGACTTGCCCGCGCCCGAGGGGGAGGACAGAACGAAGAGCACGCCCCGACGCTTGAAGCCGTGCGGGTCTGACTGGATGGGATCGGCCATGCCCGCTAGTGACGTGGGGAGCGCGCCGCGTCAATAATGCGCGCGCCGCGTCGGGGGGCATGGAATGGCGATATTCGTTGGACTGATGCGCGCGATCAATGTCGGCAAGCGCCAGATGCCGATGAAGGAACTGCGCGCGCTGGCCGAGGAACTCGGGCACGAAGCACCCGAAACCTATGTGGCGAGCGGCAATCTGATCTTCGGCGCCAAGGACTCCGCGGAGGCCGTCGCGAGCGCGCTCGAAAAGGCCATCGAGAAGCGGTTCGGATTCTTCGCCGAGGTGATCCTGCGCGATGCGCGGCACTGGAAGGCCTATCGCGACGCCAACCCCTTTTCCGGCGATGCGGACGCGATTCCGAAAATGGTCCATCTCTGCCTTGCGCGCGCGCCGCTGAGGCCCGGCCTGATCGACGGACTGCGCGAGCGTGCGCAGGACGGTGAGCGGGTCGAACTGGTCGGCGACGGGCTGTGGGTGGATTTCGGCAGGAACGGCGTGGCGCGATCCAAGCTGACCCCGGCATTGTTCGACAAGCTCGCCGGGTCGACCGTGACCGCGCGCAACTGGAATACGGTGCAGAAGCTGCAGGACATGATCGAGGCGCGAGGATGAACATGGGCATGAAAAGCGGCGCGGTATCGATCCGCGATATCGGCGCACGCCATTGGGCAGCGGTCGCGCTGATCCTGATCGTGACCGCGAGCGTGCTGCTCGGCATGGGGCGCAATCCGATCTGCACCTGCGGTACGGTCGAGCTGTGGCACGGCGCGCTCGACGCGGGCAACAGCCAGCATATCGCGGACTGGTACACGCTCAGCCACATCATCCACGGCTTCCTGTTCTATGGCCTGGGCTGGCTGATCATGCGCAACCGGCCGCCGGGCGAACGGCTGATCCTGGCGGTCGCGATCGAGGCGGCCTGGGAAGTGCTGGAGAATTCGCCGATCATCATCAACCGCTATCGCGAGGCGACGATGGCGCTCGGCTATAGCGGCGACAGCGTGATCAATTCGGTGGCCGACGTCGCATGGATGGCGCTGGGTTTCGCCTTTGCGCGGCGTGTGCCGGCGTGGGTGACGGTTGCGGTCGCCATCGGATTCGAGTTGCTCGCGCTGCTGGTCATCCGTGACAATCTGACGCTGAACGTGCTGATGCTGGCCTGGCCGATCGAGGCGATCAAGGTCTGGCAGGGCGCTGGCTGAAGCGTCCGGCCGCCATGTCCTAGCATATCGTCATAAATCCGGTTTAAGTTCGATTCGATGGCCCATGATCACGCGCATTCGCATGACGGACATTCGCATGGGGGCCACGCCCATGCGCATGGACATGATCATGGACATGCCGGCCATTCGCACGGGCCCGGCCATGTTCACGCCCCCGCCGATTTCGGGCGGGCATTCGCGATCGGCATCACGCTCAACATCCTGTTCGTGACGGCGGAGGCGATCGCCGGCCTCACCACGGGATCGATGGCGCTGCTCGCAGATGCCGGCCACAACCTGTCGGACGTGATCGGCCTGCTCGTCGCATGGGGCGGCGCCACGCTTGCCAAGCGGCCGCCGAGCAAGCGCTTCACCTATGGACTGCGCGGTTCGACGATCCTGGCCGCGATGATCAACGCGCTGCTGCTGCTTGTCGCGATCGGCGCGATCGCGCTGGAGGCTGTGCAGCGCCTTGCCGAACCGCAGCCCGTGGCCGGCGTTCCGGTGATGATCATCGCCGGCATCGGCATCCTGGTGAACGGTGGCACGGCGATGCTGTTCATGAGCGGGCGCAATCACGATCTGAACATCCGTGGCGCCTATCTCCACATGGCGGCCGACGCCGCGGTTTCGGCGGGCGTCGTGATCGCCGGCGCGGCGATCCTGCTGACCGGCGCGGCCTGGATCGACCCGCTGGTCAGCGTGGCGATCTGCTTCGTGATCTTCTGGGGCACCTGGGGCCTGCTGCGCGATTCGGTGACGATGTCGCTGGCCGGGGTTCCCGGAGAGATCGATCGCGACAAGGTGGAGGTCGAACTGCTGATCTCACCCGGCGTCACGCGCGTCCACGATCTCCATATCTGGCCGATGAGCACGACCGAGGTCGCGCTGACCGCGCATATCGTGATCCCCAGCGGCCATCCCGGCGACGCGTTCCTCGAAGAGGTGCGCCACCGGCTCAAGCACAGGTTCGGGATCGATCACGTGACGATCCAGATCGAGACCGGGCACAAGCCGGATTGCCGGGACGCTCACTGCGCCTGACGCGCAGCCCGTTGGATCAGGATCCGGGGTTCGAAGGCGGCACGGATGCCGCTGCGGAGGTTTTGGTCGACCGGCGACGATCCAGCGCCTTCTTCGCCACATAGGCGCCGCCCAGCGCGAGACCGAGAGGTCCCAGCCGGCGAAGTCCGCCGACCGCAAGCGCGCCGATCGCCGCACCCTTCAGACCGCCACGCCCGTCACGCCGGTCGATCTCCCGCCCCACAAGTGCGCCGATGATTTTACCGATCATATATGTCTCCTTCTCAGGGGCGAAAGCACGGGACGGGGCGTTGGTTCCCTCTCCGCCCACGCGCTATGGCCTTATCTTCGCACGGCGGCTAGACAGGTGCGGTGGCGTAACGATCATGCGTTCGCCGCGCGGAGCCGGTTTTGCTCCGTCAGGGGTCGGGTAGTGCGTTCATTCCTGTTCTTGCTGTTGCTGATGCCGGCCGCCATCGTGCCCGCGAACGCCACGCCGATCGCATTCCTGCAGACCCCCGTTCCCGATGGCGCCGACGGACCCAGCCTGGCGGTCGCGCGCGTGGTCGGCGGCATATTGAGCTATACGCGCTGGCCCGTGGAGCCCGGGGCGCTGCGGCTTTGCGTCGCGGGCGCACCGCGCTTTGCCGGCGGACTGGCGACGATGCCGGCGCGTGCCGGGCGGCGCACGGAGATCCAGACCATCACGGGCGCTCCGGCCGTATCGGTCGCGTGCAATGCGCTCTATCTGGGGCACCTCGCCACCGACGCACGTGCGCGCCTGTTGGCGTCGACGCGCGGTCGCCCGATCGTGACCATCGACGAGGATGACGCACTGTGCCGTGCCGGCGCGATGTTCTGTCTGCGCGTCGCCGCCGGCGGCGTGGCGTTCGAACTCAATCTCGACGCGGTTTCGCGTTCGACCGTGCGGGTCGACCCGAAGGTGCTGCTGCTGTCGCGGCCGGGGGGAAGGTCATGAACCTCGACCAGCCGCTTCCGACGCTTCGCCAGGTTCTGGCGAACGTCCATTTCCGGGTGACGTTGTTCGCGGTCGGACTGGCGGGGATCACCGTGCTGCTGACCGGCATGGCGGCGGTCAGCGGCTATGCGCATCACAACCTCCAGCTCGTCGCCCAATCCACCAGCTATACGGTCGAGGCCGCGCTGGTGTTCGGCGACACGGTGGCAGCTAGCGAGGGGATCGCGCCGCTCGCCGCCAACGAGGATGTGGCCGAACTGGCGGTGTACGACACCAACGGCCGGCTGATGGCCGGCTGGCGACGCAATGACCAAGGGGCGGGCGCTCTGGTCGAGCGCGGCGTGGCCGCGATCGTGTTCCCCGCGCCCGTATCGGCCGAGATCCGGCATCAGGGCAGCGTCATCGGCGAGGTTCGGCTTCGCGGCGATGCGCGCGGGCTGGTCCGGTTCGTCCAGCGCGGGCTGGCGGGCATGCTCGCCTGTCTGCTCGTCACCGCGATTGCGGCCTATTTCCTCGCGCGCCGCCTGCAGCAGAAGGTCGTCCATCCGCTCGGCGTGATCGCAAGCACCGCGCATTCCGTCCGCGCCCGCCGCGCATTCGGGCTGCGCGCGCCCCGCGCCGAGATCGCCGAGATCGATTCGCTGGGGCAGGATTTCAACGCACTGCTCGAAGAACTCGAAAGCTGGCAGGCGCATATCCGCTCCGAGCATGAGACGCTGGCCCACCGCGCCACGCACGACGCGCTCACCGGACTGGACAATCGCGCCTCTTTCGAGACGCAGGTCGCGCATGCCGCGGCAGAGGCGACCGCCAGCGAAGGCTGGTTCGCGATCCTCTATCTCGACTTCGACAAGTTCAAGGAGATCAACGACACCCATGGCCATGCCGGCGGCGACGCGGTGCTGGTCGAGGTGGCCGCCCGGATCAAGCGCCGGCTGCGCCCCGGCGACGTGGCCGCGCGCCTGGGCGGCGACGAATTCGCGATCCTGCTCGCATCCTGTGCCGGACGCAGCGAGGCCGAACGCGCGGCGGCGGCGATCGCGATCACCATGGCCGACCCGGTGCAGCTTCCCGATGGCGCGGCCGTGGATGCGGGGCTCAGCATCGGCATCGCCGTCTTCCCCGAAAACGGCCGCAGTGTGGAGGCGCTGATGCGGCACGCGGACGCGGCCATGTACGGCGAGAAGCAGGGCGGGCAACCGCCGAACCCGCCCAATCCGCCCATTCCGATACGGCCCGTCTGAAGCCGGACAGTTCAGAGGATGTAATGCGTAGATATCTTCCCATCCTGGCCGCGCTGACGCTCATGCCGCTTGCCGCCTGCCAGCCCGCCGCCCGCCCTGCCCCGGCCGCGAAGCCCGCCGGGCTCAGCGCCGAACAGGTGGCGGTGCTGCGCGATCAGGGCTTTGCCGAAACCGGGGATGGCTGGGAGTTCGGCATGGCCGATCGCCTGTTGTTCCCGACCGACCGCAGCCGGCTGGTGCCCGCCCAGGCCGAGCGGATTGCCGGTATCGCGCGCGCGCTCCGTACGGTCGACATCCTCCGGCTGCGCGTCGAGGGTCATACCGACGCGACCGGCACCGCCGCTTATAATCAGCGGCTGTCCCACAAGCGCGCCGAGGCCGTCGCCCGCGCACTGATCGCCGGCGGGTTGCCGCGCGACGGCATCGCCACCGCCGGGCTGGGCAAGAGCCAGCCGCTGGAAAGCAACCGCACCGCGGCGGGCCGGGCGGAGAACCGACGTGTCGTGATCATCGTCCCATCGGACTGACGGCGTCTCTGGTCCAAGCGACTGCGACGGGTTAGGAGCGGCGCGAATCCGTTGACGGGAGAATTTCGATGCAGGCGATTGGCGTGATCGGCGCGGGGCAGATGGGGGCGGGCATCGCCCAGGTTTCGGCGCAGGCCGGCTATCACGTCTATCTGGCCGACGCGAAGCTGGAGATCGCCCAAAAGGCGAAGGCCGGCATCGAAAAGCAGCTCAACCGCCTGGTCGACAAGGAGAAGATCGACGGCCAGACCCGCGACCAGGCGCTTGCCCGGATCGAACCGGTGGCCGATTTCGTGCCGATGGCATCGGCCGGCCTGATCATCGAGGCGGCGACCGAGCGCGAGGACGTGAAGCGCGCCATTTTCGACGGCGTCGGCAAGGTGCTGGGCCATCAGGCGGTGCTGGCGTCCAACACCTCGTCGATTCCGATCACGCGCATGGCCCAGGCCTCGCCCGATCCGAAGCGCTTCGTCGGCGTGCATTTCTTCAATCCCGTGCCGCTGATGGGCCTGATCGAACTGATCCGCGGCCTTGCCACCTCCGACGAGACGGTCGGCATCGTCGAACGCTATGCGCAGGCGCTGGGCAAGAAGGTCGTCCACGCCAACGATGCGCCCGGCTTCATCGTCAACCGCATCCTGCTGCCCATGCTCAACGAGGCCTGCTTCGCGCTGGGCGAGGGCGTCGCCAATATCCGCGACATCGACACCGCGGTGCAGTTGGGCCTCAACCACCCCATGGGTCCGCTGACCCTGGCGGATTTTATCGGGCTCGACACCTGTCTCGAGATCTGCCGCGTGCTACATTCCGGCACCGGCGATCCCAAATTCCGCCCAGCGCCGCTGCTCGTCAAATATGTCGAGGCAGGCTGGCTGGGCCGCAAGACCGGCCGCGGCTTCTACGACTATTCGGGCGACGAACCGGTCCCGACGCGCTGAGGCGGATCGCGCCTCCTGCGTCATTCCGCCCCGATGCCGCCTGACGTCGACACCGCTTCGCCCCCTTTTTTCGTTTTGCGCCCGGCCCCCACGCGCTATGCGGGCCAATCGCTCGTCGGGGGGCCGGGAAAGCCATGACCATTTCGATACCGCGTTCGCTGTTCGTCTTTTCCGTCCTCTATGGCGGCATGACCTGCGTGGCGGGCGTGCTCGGCAACAAGCAGGTGAGCGTGGGGCCGCTGGCGGTCGAGGCCGGCATCTTCGCCTTCCTGCTGCTCGTCGTGCTGTCGAGCGCGGTCGCGGAGCTGCACGGCAAGGACAATGCGAACCGGCTGGTGCGCTTCGGTTTCGTACCGCTGATCGTCGCGATCCTGCTGTTCGAACTGGTGCTGGCGCTGCCGGCATCGCCGAGCATGGAGCCGGAACGCCTGGAGGGATTCCAGCTTGTCCTGGCGCAAAGCCCGCGTCTGATGCTGGCGGGGATCGTCGCCTATGGCGTTTCCCAGACCCTGAACGTGACGATCTTCAGTGCGCTGCGCGGCAACGCCGATGGCGCCGCGAGTTCGATGCTCTGGCTGCGCAGCGCCGTCGCCGGCGTGCTCTCTCAGCTCGTCGACTCGGTGATCTTCATCACCCTCGCCTTTTACGGCGTCTTCCCGATCGGCGAATTGCTGCTCGGCCAGATGCTCGCCAAGGCGGCATTGTCGATCGTGCTCGTCCCGATCCTGATCTACGTCTTCGTCGCCATCGGGCGGCGGCTCGATGGAAAGCCTGTTGAATGACCCGTAGCCACGCCCCCGATCCCGCGCTGCTCGCCAAGGCGGAAACGCTGACCGAGGCGCTGCCCTATATGCAGCGTTATGCCGGCCAGACCTTCGTGGTGAAATATGGCGGCCATGCGATGGGCGATCCGGAACTGGCGCGCGACTTCGCCGAGGACGTCGTGCTGCTGAAGGCCGTCGGCATCAATCCCGTCGTGGTCCATGGCGGCGGCCCGCAGATCGGCGCCATGCTCAAGAAACTGGGCGTCGAAAGCCAGTTCGTCGACGGGCTGCGCGTGACCGATGCGGAGACCGCGAAGGTCGCCGAGATGGTCCTGTCCGGCGCGATCAACAAGGAGATCGTGGCCTGGATCGGCGGCGCCGGCGGCCGCGCGGTCGGCATCTCGGGCAAGGATGGCGGTTTCGTGGTGGCGGAGAAGGTGACGCGCACCACGCGCGATCCCGGCAGCAATATCGAAAGCGTCGTCGATCTCGGCTTCGTCGGCGAGCCGGCCGCGATCGACCGTTCTGTGCTCGACACCATATCCAACGCCGGCATGATCCCCGTCGTGGCGCCGATCGGTGTGGGCGCGGATGGCCACACCTATAATATCAACGCCGACACCATGGCCGGCGCGATCGCAGCGGCGCTGGGGGCGACGCGCCTGTTCCTGCTGACCGACGTGGCGGGCGTGCTCGACAAGCAGGGCCAGTTGCTCACCGATCTCGATCCGGCGGCGATCCAGGGCCTGCGCGCGGACGGCACGATCAGCGGCGGCATGATCCCCAAGCTTGAAACCTGCGTCACCGCGGTGGAAGGCGGCGTCGACGCCGCCGTCATCCTGGACGGACGCGTGCCGCATGCGATGCTGATCGAGATCTTCACGAAACAGGGCGCGGGCACGCTGGTCCACCGATAAGCGCGTTCAGCGCTCTATCGCGCCACCGCCGTCAGCAGATAATCGAGCGCTGTGTTCTCCGAGAGGACGAAGCCGCGTCCGGGCGAGACGCTCAGCCCGCGCAGATCGGTCACCGTCAGGCCGGCGGCTTCGAGCAGCCCGGTCAGTTCGTCGGGCGTCAGGAACTTGTTCCAGTCGTGCGTCCCCTTGGGGATCTGACCGATTCCCTCCGCCACCGTCACCATCGCCAGCCGCGAGAGGGTTGTGCGGTTGGGGGTGGACAGGATCATCAGCCCGCCGGGCGCCAATGCGCGCGCCAGACCCGCGACGAAGGCGCCCGCATCCACGACATGCTCGATCACCTCCAGCGAGGTGACGAGGTCGAAGCGCGCACCGCCCAGCGTCTCGAGCTCGCCGGCGCGATAATCGATCGCCAGGCCCTGGCCCGCGGCGTGGAGCCGCGCCGCCGCGACATTCTCGGGCGCAGCATCGACCCCCGTCACCTGCGCGCCGAGTCGCGCAAGCGGCTCGCACAACAGCCCGGCGCCGCAGCCGACGTCGAGCGCGGTCCGGCCTGCCAGCGGCTTCAGTGTCGCCTCGTCGACATGCCAATGGCGATCGATCGCCTCGCGGATATAGGAAAGCCGCACGGGATTGAGTCGGTGGAGCATCGCCGAGCTGCCCTTCGGATCCCACCAATCCTTTGCCAGAGCCCCGAAATGCGCGGCTTCCTGCGGGTCAATCGTCGCCGCGCCTGCGGTTGCACCAGTGCTTGCGTTCGTCATGCCCCCTCATTATCAGGGCCGCGCCCTCGATCCAGAGGGCTTTTCTCTCAACATCGGGAACGCGCAATGGCCCGCATCGTGATGAAGTTCGGCGGTACCTCCATGGCGGGGATCGAGCGAATTCGCGTGGTCGCCGCGCGCGTGAAGCACGAAGTGGAGCTGGGCAACGAGGTCGCGGTGGTCGTTTCGGCAATGGCCGGCGATACCGACCGGCTCGTCGGCTTCTGCCGCGAGGCTTCGTCGCTCTACGATCCCAAGGAATATGACGTCGTCGTCGCCTCCGGCGAGCAGGTGACATCGGGCCTGCTGGCGATCGTGCTGCAGAATATGGGCGTGAAGGCGCGGAGCTGGCTGGGCTGGCAATTGCCCATCCACACCGATTCGGCACATGCCGCCGCGCGAATCGAGACGATCGACACCGACGCGCTGATCGCCGGCATGGCAGCGGGCGAAGTCGCGGTGATCCCCGGTTTCCAGGGCATGGGTTCCGACGGCCGCGTGACCACTTTGGGCCGCGGCGGATCCGACACCTCCGCTGTCGCCGTCGCAGCGGCGGTCAAGGCCGATCGCTGCGATATCTATACCGATGTCGACGGCGTCTACACCACCGACCCCCGCATCGTCCCGCGCGCGCGCAAGCTCGCCAAGGTGACCTATGAGGAGATGCTGGAGCTGGCGAGCGTGGGCGCCAAGGTGCTTCAGACCCGCTCGGTCGGGCTGGCGATGAAGGAACAGGTGCGCGTCCAGGTGCTCTCGTCCTTCGAGCCACCGACGGACAATGTAACCCCCGGCACGCTGATCGTCGGCGAGGACGAGATCGAGGAAAGCGAAATGGAACGGCAACGCATCACCGGCATCGCGCTGGACAAGAACGAAGCGAAGATCACGCTGACCGCAGTGCCGGATCGTCCCGGCGCGGTGGCGTCGATCTTCGGCCCGCTGGCGGAGGCCAACATCAATGTCGACGTGATCGTGCAGAATGTCGCGCACGAAACGGGTTCGACCGACGTCACCTTCACCGTGCCCGGCGCCGAGCTGGCGCGCGCGATGGACGCGCTGACCCGCTCGCGCGACACGATCGGCTATGTCGAGCTGAAGCACGACACCAAGATCTGCAAGGTCTCGGTGGTCGGCGTCGGTATGCGCAGCCATGCGGGCGTCGCCTCCACCATGTTCCAGGCGCTTGCCGGGCGCGGGATCAACATCCAGGCGATCGCCACGTCGGAGATCAAGGTCTCGGTGCTGATCGAAGAGGATTATGCCGAACTCGCGGTGCGCGTGCTGCACACTGCTTATGGGCTCGACGCGCCCGAGGTGATGGAGGGCTGACGGTCAGCGGCTGCGATGCAGCCCGCTGACATCGAGACCGAATATCTGGTTGAGCGTCGGAAGCATATCGACAATTTCGAATAGCGGCTTCGTGTCGATCAACGGCGGCGGGCCGAAACGGCCCATGCACGTCATTGTACGATAATTCATCGCACTCACGACGAGCGTGGCATTGACCAAAAGCGAGACCACGATCGTGAAAAGACCTTGCATGGCGGGCTCCCCGTTCTGCTATCCAGCCTAACATGCCGGCGGGTCCCGCGCATCGGGCCTCTTTTCCATTAACCGCGATTGGGTGAACTGCATGAGCATCGGTCAAGACAGGCTGCAGCGCCGCATGGCGCGGGGCGCCGAATTCCTGGGCTGCGACGTCGCCATTCTCGGCGGCGCGATGAGCTGGGTGTCGGAACGCAATCTCGTCTCCGCCATTTCCAATGCCGGTGGCTTCGGTGTGATCGCGTGCGGCGCGATGACGCCCGCGCTGCTCGACGCGGAGATCGCGGCGACGCGCGCGCTCACCGGCAAGCCGTTCGGCGTCAACCTGATCACCATGCACCCCGACCTGTTCGAGCTGATCGAGGTGTGCAAGCGCCACGACGTCAGCCATGTCGTGCTGGCCGGCGGACTGCCCCCGGCGGGCAGCCTGGATGCGATCAAGGCCAATGGCGCGAAGCTGATCTGCTTCGCGCCTGCCCTCGCCCTTGCCAAGAAGCTGATCCGTTCGGGCATCGACGGGCTGGTGATCGAGGGCATGGAAGCCGGCGGCCATATCGGCCCGGTCTCGACCAGCGTGCTCGCGCAGGAAATGCTGCCCGAGATCGCCGAACAGCTTCCCGTCTTCGTCGCGGGCGGCATCGGCAAGGGCCAGGCGATCGCCGGCTATCTCGACATGGGCGCCGCCGGCGTCCAGCTCGGCACGCGCTTCGTCTGCGCGACGGAGAGCATCGCGCATCCCAATTTCAAGAAGGCGTTCATTCGCGCTTCCGCGCGCGACGCCGTCGCCAGCGTCCAGATCGACGCGCGCCTGCCCGTCATCCCCGTCCGCGCGCTCAAGAACACGGGCACCGAGGCGTTCACCGTCAAGCAGCGCGAAGTCGCGCAGAAGCTGGACGAGGGACAGCTCGAAATGGCCGAGGCGCAGCTCGAGATCGAACATTACTGGGCCGGCGCGCTGCGCCGCGCGGTGATCGACGGCGATGTCGAGAACGGATCGCTGATGGCCGGCCAGTCCGTGGGCATGGTCAAGGACGAGGCGCCCGTCGCCGACATCATCGCGACGCTGATGGCCGAGGCCGCGGCGGCGCTGGAGGCGCGCCCCGCCTGAGCCCCTGCCTGCGGCCCGCCGCATGGTTTACGGGCTCTTAACCATTTGGGTCCAGCATTCCTCCCGTTTCCTGGTGAGACGGAGGACGAGATGCGCATCACGAACGGGCTTATTGCGGCGACCATGTTTGTCGCGGCGCTGGCCGCATGCGGCGGGCGCAGCCGGGTGGCGACCATTCCCGCGCCGACCCGCTCTGTTTCCGTCGATATCGTGACGCGCCCGCAGCCGCCGTTGGGCGCGGCGCGGGGACTGACCATTCCCGCGGTCGGCGCGGATGGCAAACGGATCACGCCCAATCGCGACCTCGGCCCGCGCGAGGCGCTATGGCATGTGCGCATGGCGCTCAACGTCGCGGCACTGTCGTGTCGCAATCCCGAAACGCACGACGCGCTGGTCAATTACAACCGCATGCTCACCGCGCACAGCGCATTGCTGACCGCGACCAACGACGCGATCGACGCGGACTATCGCCGCCGTTTCGGCGCACAGGCAGTTGCCATGCGCGACAGCCATAATACGCGCACCTATAATTTCTTCGCGCTTCCGCCGGTTCAGCCGGCGTTCTGCCGCGCAGCACTCGGCGTCGGCGCGGAGGCCGTCGCAATGGATGCGACCCAGCTGGTCGCCTTTGCCCCGACCGCACTGGCGCGGCTCGAGCGTCCCTTCTTCGCCTTTTTCGACGCCTATGCCGATTATCAGGCGGATAGCGCGCGCTGGCAGGCCGGCCAGAAGGCCAAGGCGGACCAGCGCGTTGCCGCTGCGCCGGCCAAGCCCAAGGCGGAGCCCCAGAAGGTCGCACTGCGCGCCGAGCCCAAGGCGGCGGCGAAGCCCGCACCGAAGATCGCGCCCAAGGCCGAACCAAAGACCGAGCCCAAATCCGAATCCAGGCCGGTCCGGACCGCGGCTGCCGGTAATTTCGTCGTCCAGCTCGGCGCGGTCGCCTCCGACGACGCCGCGCGCACCGCCTGGCAGCAGATGGTGGCCCGCAACGACGAGCTCGACGGGCGGCCGCTGATCCAGACGAAGGCGGAAGCGAACGGCCGCACGCTGCATCGCATCGCGGCCGGCGGGTTCGACACTTCGGCGGAGGCCGCGCGCGTCTGCGCTCAACTGAAAGCAAAGGGCACATCCTGTTTCGTCAGGGCCCGCGACGCCGCCTGAACGGCGCTGGCACGGCCGGCCGCTTTCTGTTAGCCGGTTGAGACATGACACCTTCCGCCACCGCTTCGGCCCGCGAGATCCTGACGCGGCTTCACGACGTTATGGCCGCGCGTTCCAACGCCCAGGCCAAGCTGAACCAGGTCGTCAACATCATCGGCGGCGCGCTGGATAGCGAGGTCTGCTCGATCTACCTGCTGCGCGACGGCGTGCTCGAACTGTTCGCGACGCGCGGCCTGAAGCAGGAGGCCGTCCACGTCACCAAGCTGGCGCTGGGCGAGGGTCTGGTCGGCACGATCGCCGAACATGTCGAGACGTTGAACCTGGACGAGGCGGCGAGCCATCCGGACTTCGCCTATAAGCCCGAAACGGGCGAGGAACTGTTCCACAGCTTTGCGGGCGTGCCGATCGTACGGCGCGAGGCGGCGGTGGGCGTGCTTTCCATCCAGCATGCCGAGCCGCGCAAATATGACGATGTCGTCATCGAGGCGCTGCAGACCGTGGCGATGGTGCTGTCCGAACTGATCGCCAATGCCGGGCTGATCGACGAACACGCCGCCACCGTCGGCCAGGTCAACAATACGCAGGCGATGCGGCTGGGCGGGCTCAAGCTGGTCGAGGGCATGGCCGCGGGCGTCGCGGTCTATCACCAGCCCCGGGTCGTCATCGAACATACCGTGGCGGAAGATACCGAGGCCGAGCGCCACCGCGTCTATTCCGCGTTCGACAAGATGCGCGAACAGATCGACCGCATGGCCAACCAGGCCGAATTCGGCGGCGGCGGCGAGCACCAGGAGGTGCTCGATATGTACCGGATGTTCGCCTATGACGAGGGCTGGAGCCGCCGGATCAACGAGGCGATCGACAGCGGGCTGACCGCGGAGGCGGCGATCGAGCGCGTGCAGCAGCGCACCCGCATGCGCATGCGCCAGATCGACGATCCGTTGCTGCGCGACCGGATGCACGATCTGGAGGATCTGTCCAACCGGCTGCTGCGCATCGTGTCGGGCCAGCTCGGATCGGCGGCCCAACTGGGCCTGCGCAAGGACACGATCCTGATCGCGCGCAACCTGGGCCCGGCCGAACTGCTCGAATATGACCGCCGGCGACTGAAGGGCGTGATCCTGGAGGAAGGATCGCTGACCGCGCACGTGATCATCGTCGCGCGCGCCATGGGCGTTCCCGTGCTCGGCCGCGTCGCCAATGTCCGGCGATTGATCGGCGACGGCGACGTGCTGCTGCTCGATACGACGCAGGGCGAGGTCTATGTCCGTCCGACCGACGAGATGGAGGAGAGTTTCGAGGCGAAGCTGTCGCTCACCCAGAAGCGGCGCGCCGCCTTTGCGGCGCTGCGCAGCGAGCCCTCGATCACCCGGGACGACGTCCATGTCACGCTGATGGTCAATGCCGGGCTGCGCGACGACGTCGCCGCGCTCGACGTCACAGGCGCGGAGGGAATCGGCCTGTTCCGCACCGAGTTCCAGTTCCTGGTCTCCGCCACCCTGCCGCTGCGCCAGCAGCAGCAGCGGCTGTATCGCGACGTGCTCGACGCCGCGGGGGACCGGCCGGTGATCTTCCGCACCGTCGATATCGGCGGCGACAAGGCGCTGCCCTATCTGCGCCAGGACGGCGACGAGGAAGAGGAGAATCCCGCCATGGGCTGGCGCGCGCTGCGCCTTGCCATGGACCGCGACGGATTGATGAAGGTGCAGGCGCGCGCATTGATCGAGGCGGCGTCGGGCCGGACGCTCAACGTGATGTTCCCGATGGTTTCCGAACCCTGGGAGTTCGACGAGGCGCGCGCGCTGTTCGAGGCGCAACGGGCGTGGCTGGCGGCGCAGGGGCGGATGATGCCGCACGCCATCCGCTACGGATCGATGCTGGAGGTGCCGGCGCTGGCCGAGAGCCTCGACATGCTGCTGCCCAGGCTCGATTTCCTCTCGATCGGCACCAACGACCTGACCCAGTTCCTGTTCGCCGCCGACCGGGCGCATCCCAAGCTGGCCGAACGCTACGACTGGCTGAGCCCCGCGATCCTGCGTTTCCTGCGCCGGATCGTCGAGCCCGCGCGCGCCGCCGGCGTGCCGGTCACGGTCTGCGGCGAAATGGGCGGCCGGCCGCTGGAGGCAATGGCGCTGATCGGGCTGGGCATCGAGCGGCTTTCGATCACGCCGGCGGCGATCGGACCGGTCAAGGCGATGCTGCGCTCGCTCGATCGCTCTGCGCTGGCCGGCGAGCTTGCCGCCTGGCTCGACGCGCCGACATCCGACCTGCGCGAGAAGCTGGCGGCCTGGGCGAAGGCGCA
>Ga0209902_101009_pt1 | contig 17830 bp, 16 predicted proteins | sample FECB27metaG_FD_188304 | JGI IMG/M metagenome (GOLD analysis project Ga0209902, IMG submission 188304) | Cyanobacterial communities from the Joint Genome Institute, California, USA - FECB-27 (SPAdes) (version 2) | ecosystem: Environmental > Aquatic > Thermal springs > Hot (42-90C) > Microbial mats...
GCCGCAACCGGTGCCGGCACCGCCGCCCGCGCCTGTCGAGCCGGTTCCTGCTCCGGCGGCGGAAGCGCCCCCGGCCCCCGTGGCACCCGCCGCGCCGGTCGTGGAAGAACCCCCCGTGCCCGCGGCCAAGCCCGTCGCAGCCGCTCCGCCGAAGGCCGCGCGCAAGACGGCAGCTCCCGCAGCAGCGCCGGCTGCGGCCGAGGCACCCGCGGCAGCGCCACCACCCGCGGCGGCTCCCGCGCCGGCACCGGTGGCCGCGCCGGCCGATCCGCAATCGCAGTGCGGCGACCGCAACTTCATCGCCAAGGCCCAGTGCATGGCCGCGCAATGCGCCAAGCCCGAGTTCCGCGGCCACGCGCAGTGCGAGGCGGTGCGGCGCCAGCAGCAGCTCGACGAAGAGAAGCGCAACCCGACGCTTGTGAACTGAGCTTGGTCGGGCTCAGCCCTTCTGCAGCCGCTCGATCGCCATCGCCAGCGCCGCCGGCTTGCCCGACAGCACCAGCGTGTCGCCGTCCGACAGCACGGTGTCCTCGGCCGGCACGCGCGGCTGGCCGTCCTGGCGCCGCAGGCTCGCCACCCGCACGCCCAGGCCCTGCAGCGACAGCCGCTCCAGCGTCTGGCCGATGGCGCGCGCGCCCGGCGTGAGCGTGAAGGTGTTGAGGCGCTCGTGGTCGAGCTCGTCGGCGTTGTCGTCGTCGGCGCCGTGGAAGTAGCCGCGCAGCAGGTTGTAGCGCGCGTCGCGCTGGTCCTGCACCACGCGGATCACGCGCCGCATCGGCACGCCGACCAGCGCCAGCGCATGGCTGGCGAGCATCAGCGAGCCCTCGATGGCCTCGGGCACCACCTCGGTCGCGCCGGCGGCCTGCAGCTTCTCGAGGTCGTGGTCGTCCTGGGTGCGCACGATCACCGGCACCTGCGGCGCATGGGCGCGCGTGTTGGCCAGCACCTTCATCGCGCCGGGCACGTCGAGGTAGGTCACGACCACCGCGCTGGCGCGCGCCAGGCCCGCGGCCATCAGCGCCTGCAGCCGCGCCGCGTCGCCGAACACCACCGAGTCGCCGGCCGCGGCGGCCTGCCGCACGCGGTCGGGATCGAGGTCGAGCGCCATGTAGGGGATGCCCTCGCGCTCGAGGATGCGCGCGAGGTTCTGGCCGCAACGGCCGTAGCCGCAGATGATCACGTGGCGCGCGGTGTTGATCGTCTTGCGCGCGATCGAGGTCATCTGCAGCGACTGCTGCAGCCAGTCGCTGGCCACCAGCTTGCGCACGATCGCGTTGCTGTACATCACGATGAAGGGCGTGGCCAGCATCGACAGCACCATCGAGGCCAGCACCGGGTTGGCCAGCCACGGCGGCAGCAGGCTGCGCTCCTGTGCCAGCGTCAGCAGCACGAAGCCGAACTCGCCGGCCTGCGCCAGGTAGAGGCCGGTGCGCAGCGACACGCCCGAGGTCGCGCCCAGGCTGCGCGCGAGCAGCGTCACCAGGCCGAGCTTGAACAGCAGCGGCACCAGCAGCAGCACCGCCACCAGCAGCCAGCGCTCGACCACGATGTGCCAGTCGAGCGACATGCCCACGGTGATGAAGAACAGGCCCAGCAGCACGTCGTGGAACGGGCGGATGTCGGTCTCGACCTGGTGCTTGTATTCGGTCTCCGAGACCAGCATGCCCGCGATGAAGGCGCCCAGCGCCAGGCTCAGGCCCGCGAGCTCGGTGAGCCAGGCCAGGCCCAGCGTGACCAGCAGCACGTTGAGGATGAACAGCTCCTCGCTGCGCCGGCGCGCCACCAAGGTGAGCCACCAGCGCATTACGCGCGGCCCGCCATAGAGCAGCACGCCGATCAGCAGGCAGGCCTTGAGCAGCGCGAAGCCCAGCGCCTTGGCCAGCGCCTCGGGCGGCGCGCCCAGCGCGGGGATCAGCACCAGCAGCGGCACCACCGCCAAGTCCTGGAACAGCAGCACGCCCATCACGCGCTTGCCATGCTCGCTCTCGAGCTCGAGCCGCTCGGCCATCAGCTTGACCACGATGGCGGTGCTGCTCATGGTGAGCGCGCCCGAGAGCGCGAGCGCGGTCTGCCAGCCCAGGCGCCAGTCGGGCGGCAGGAAGGAGGCGATCAGCAGCGCGCCCACGGTGGCGATCGCCATCGTCAGCAGCACCTGCAGCAGCCCGAGCCCGAACACGTGCTTGCGCATCGCGCGCAGCTTGGGCAGGCTGAACTCGAGCCCGATCACGAACATCAGGAACACCACGCCGAATTCGCCCAGGTGCCGGATGCCTTCGGAGTTCTGCGCCAGCGCCAGCGCATGCGGGCCGATCAGCACGCCGGCCGTCAGGTAGCCGAGCATCGGCGGCAGCTTGAGGAAGCGGCATGCCACCACGCCGATCACCGCGGCCACCAGATACAAGAGCGTGAGATCGAACGAAGACATGGTGGGCGATGCTAGAGCAAGAGCCGTGCGCGCGTGGCGAGGGGCTTACCGGGGGCCGAGGCGCCGCGGGCCCCGCGCGGCGCGGCTTTCGGGCCCATTCCGGGTCGCGGCGTAGGGGCTCGCCGGGAACCGCGGGGCGATGGGGCGCGGCCCGTAAAATCCGCCGATGCCCTCCAGCTCCCCCACGCCCCCCGTGGTCGATCCCGCCGCGATGCTCGCGCGGGCACGCGCCACCTTCGACATCGAAGCCGAAGCCGTGCTCGGCCTCAAGGCGCGCGTGGGCGACAGCTTCGTCGATGCCGTGCGCAAGATCCTCGAGGTGCGCGGCCGCGTGGTCGTGATGGGCATGGGCAAGAGCGGCCACGTCGGCCGCAAGATCGCCGCCACCCTGGCGTCGACCGGCACGCCGGCGATGTTCGTGCACCCGGCCGAGGCCAGCCACGGCGACCTCGGCATGATCAAGGCGGTCGACCTCGTGCTCGCCATCTCCAACAGCGGCGAGGTCGAGGAGCTCACGGTGATCCTGCCGGTGGTCAAGCGCCAGGGCGTGCCGCTGATCGCGATCACGGGCCGCGCCGATTCCACGCTCGCCCGGCACGCCGACATCGTGCTCGACGCCGGCGTCGCCAAGGAAGCCTGCCCGTTGAACCTCGCGCCCACCGCGAGCACCACCGCCCAGATGGCGATGGGCGACGCGCTGGCCGTGGCGCTGCTCGATGCGCGCGGCTTCGGTTCCGAGGACTTCGCGCGCTCGCATCCGGGCGGGGCGCTGGGGCGCAAGCTGCTCACGCATGTGAGCGATCTCATGCGCACCGGCGCCGACGTGCCGCGCGTGGCGCCGGGCGCCAGCTTCAGCGAGCTGATGCGCGAGATGAGTTCCAAGGGCCTGGGCGCCACCGCGGTGGTCGATGCCGAGGGCCGCGCCATCGGCATCTTCACCGACGGCGACCTGCGCCGCAGGGTCGAGACCGGCGGGGACCTGCGCGGCCTCACCGCGGCCGACGTCATGCATCGCGGTCCGCGCACGCTGCGCGCCGACGCGCTGGGCGTCGAGGCGGCCGAGCTGATGGAACAGCACCGCATCACCAGCGTGCTGGTGGTCGACGCCGAGGGCCTGCTGATCGGCGCCCTCAGCATCAACGACCTGATGCGCGCGAAGGTCATCTGATGCCCTTCGAATTCCAGCCAGAGACATTGCTCGCCGCGCAGGACATCCGCATCGCCTTCTTCGACATCGATGGCGTGCTGACCGACGGCGGCGTCTACTTCACCGAGCACGGCGAGACCCTCAAGCGCTTCAGCATCCTCGACGGCTACGGCCTGAAGCTGCTGCGCAAGGCCGGCATCCTGCCCGCGGTGATCACCGGTCGCGATTCCAAGCCGCTGCGCGTGCGGCTCGAGGCGCTCGGCATCGAGCACGTGCGCTACGGCACCGAGGACAAGCTGCCGGCCGCCGAGGCCATGCTGCAGTCGCTGGGCTTCGGCTGGCCGCAGGCCGCGGCCATCGGCGACGACTGGCCCGACCTGCCGGTGCTGGGGCGCGTGGGCTTCGCGGCGGCGCCGGCCAATGCCCACGTCGAGGTGCGCGATGCCGTGCGCTACGTGACCCGCGCGCGCGGCGGCGAAGGCGCGGCGCGCGAATTCTGCGATCTGCTGGTCACGGCCAGCGGACAGTACCGGCGCCTGCTCGACGTCGCACGGAACACCGCCCTATGAAGCAGGCCTGGAACCTTCTGCGCGACGTCCTCGATCGCGTCACCATCTACCTGCCGATCATCCTGACGGCCGCCGTCGCGCTCGGCACCTACTGGCTGGTGCGCAATGCGCCCAAGCTGCTCGAGCCGACCGCCAAGGTCGCGCCCACCCACGAGCCCGACTACTTCATGCGCGGCTTCGTCATCAAGAACTTCCTGCCCAGCGGCGACCTGCGCAGCGAGCTGTTCGGCAAGGAAGGCCGGCACTACCCCGACACCGACACCATCGAGGTCGACGAGGTGCGCATGCGCTCGGTGTCGCCGCAGGGCTTCACCACCCACGCCACCGCCAACCGCGGGCTGTCGAACTCCGACGGCAGCGAGATCCAGCTGTTCGGCAACGCGGTCGTCATCCGCGACGCGGCCGTCGGCGCCAACGGCAAGACCTCGCCGCGCCTGGAGTTCCGCGGCGACTTCCTGCATGCCTTCCTCGACACCGAGCGCGTGCAGTCGAACAAGCCCGTCACGCTGATTCGCGGCACCGACCAGTTCACCGCCGACACGATGGACTACGACAACCTGACCGGCATCGCCAACCTCAACGGCCGCGTGCGCGGCACGATGGTGCCCTCGGCCAAGGCGGCCGGCGCCGCGGGCAAGCGCTGAGCGCCGCGCCATGACCACCGCGCCGTCGCCCCTCGTCTTCATCACCGGCGCCTCCAGCGGCATCGGCCAGGCCCTGGCCGCGCGCTTCTACGACGCGGGCTACCGGCTGGCGCTGGTCGCGCGCCGCACCGGCGAGATCGAAGCCTGGGCCAACGCGCGCGGACTCGACCGCGGCCGCTACCTGATCTACAGCGCCGACGTGGCGCGCACGGACAGCATCGTGGCCGCCGGCGCCGCCTGCATCGAGCGCCAGGGCGTGCCCGACGTGGTGATCGCCAATGCCGGCATCAGCGTGGGCATCGACACGGCGGAGCGCGAGGACCTCGACGTGCTGACGCAGACCTTCGCCACCAACAACGTCGGGCTGGCCGCCACCTTCCATCCCTTCGTGCGCGCGATGGTGCAGCGCGGCAGCGGGCGGCTGGTCGGCATCGCGAGCGTCGCGGCCATCCGCGGACTGCCGGGACACGGCGCCTACTGCGCGAGCAAGGCTGGCGTGGTCGCCTACTGCGAGAGCCTGCGCGGCGAGCTGCACGGCAGCGGCGTCAAGGTCGTGACCCTGCTGCCCGGCTACATCGACACCCCGCTCACGCAGGGCAACCGCTACGGCATGCCGTTCCTGATGAAGCCCGAGGCCTTCGCCGACCGAGCGCTGGGCGCGATCGAGAGCGGTGCCAGCTACCGCGTGATTCCCTGGCAGATGGGCGTGATCGCCAAGATCATGCGCATGCTGCCCAACGCGCTGCTCGATCGCGCGGTGCAGGGACGCGGGCGGAAGAAGCGGCGCGGCGAAGGCTGAACCCGAGGCCGCGCCGACCGCGGCAACGAAAAAGGCTCCCGAAGGAGCCTTTTGTCTTTTTTGGAAAGCGATCAGTAGCCGCTGTTGCCGCCGCCACCGTAGCCGCCGCGACCACCGCCGCCGCCGCCACGCGGGCCGGCGCCGTAGGGGCTGCGGAAACCGCCATCGCCACCACCGCCGCCGCCACCACTGCGGCCACCGCCGCCGTAGCCACCACCGCCGCCGCTGCGACCGCCGCCACCACCACCGCCGTAGCCGCCACCACCGCCGCCGCCGTAGCCACCGCCACCACCGCCGCCATAACCACCACCACCGCCGCCGTAGCCGCCGCCACCACCGCTGCGCGGGGGACGTGCTTCCATCGGACGGGCTTCGTTGACGACCACGCTGCGGCCGCCCAGGGGTTGGCCGTTCATGCCGTTGATGGCGGCCTGTGCTTCCGCTTCACTGCCCATCTCGACGAAGCCGAAGCCCTTCGAGCGGCCGGTATCGCGTTCCATCATGACCTTGGCGCTGGTCACAGCACCGAACTGACCGAATGCCTGCTCCAGATCACCGTCGCGCACCGAGTAAGGCAGGTTGCCGACGTACAGTTTGTTGCCCATCAAGGGACTCCTATAAACACATCAAGAAAAGCGATGGAGTCCCGATTAGCATCACTCAAACGAGAGCCGCCGAGTCGCGCGAAACTGTCCGATCACCCAGTGCCTCCAACCCGAAATGAAAAGGGAGGCTCGTGCATTATGGGTGAAATACAAGAAATGCAAGCAGGAATTTGCTTCTTGCGGTAGCACAGATTTTGGCTCCTGGAGTTAGCGCACGCTTACTAACCAGGCCCCGAACTGGGCCTATGACACTTAAGGGTTAGAATTCGCCCGTCATTGGGGAGTAGCCGCCTTCCGTCTACGAGAAGGGCCCGCGTCAACAGACTTGTCCTGCCCCACACAGGACATGGCGCGGGCAGTGAAGAACAACACCTGGCGAGACCATTGACCGTGCAACTTCGGGAAATTTGGCCGAAGGTGTTGCACGGTCAATTGCGTCCCTTCGGCCAAGGAACCGTTTTTTTCATGGAAGCTTTTCTCGTCGCGACCGGGGTCGTCGCGCTCGCCGAAATGGGCGACAAGACCCAGTTGCTCGCCCTCCTGCTGGCAGCCCGTTTCAGAAAACCCTGGCCGATCGTGGCGGGCATCTTCGCCGCCACCGTCATCAACCACGCGCTCGCGGGCGCGGTCGGCAACTGGATCACCCACTGGCTCGGCCCCGACATCCTGCGCTGGATCCTCGGCGGCTCCTTCATCGCGATGGCGATCTGGATGCTGATCCCCGACAAGCTCGACGACGACGATGCCCCGCGCTCCTCGCACTTCGGCGTCTTCGGCACCACGGTCATCGCCTTCTTCCTCGCCGAGATGGGCGACAAGACGCAGATCGCCACCGTGATGCTCGCGGCGCGCTTCACCGAGGCCTATTTCTGGGTCGTGGTCGGCACCACCTTCGGGATGATGCTGGCCAACGCGCCGGTGGTCTGGCTCGGCGACCGCATCGTCAAGCGCGTGCCGATCAAGCTCGTGCACTCGATCTCGGCCGTCATCTTCCTGGTGCTGGGCGTGGTCGCGCTGATCGGCTGGTAGCGCCGCCGTCCAAAGCCCGGGGCCTGCCGTCCCGGGCCCGCGGCGATATACTGCCGCTCGCGCCGATTTGCTCCAGCTTGCGGGCGCTTGATAAATACAGCTAAAGACGGATGCCGTGACCCGGCTCGTTTTTGGCGAGGCCGGGTTTTTCATTTCATGTCCTCGTTGGTCGTCACTCCCCAGTCGATGCAGTTCGCGGGCCCGCTGGCCCTGCGCAGCGGCGCGACCATCGGCAGCTACACGCTCGCCTACGAAACCTACGGCACGCTCAATGCCGACCGCAGCAATGCGGTGCTCGTGTGCCACGCCCTCAACGCCTCGCACCACGTCGCGGGCGTCTACGAGGGCCAGGCCCGCTCCGCGGGCTGGTGGGACAACATGGTCGGGCCCGGCAAGCCGCTGGACACCGACCGCTTCTTCGTCATCGGCGTCAACAACCTCGGCTCCTGTTTCGGCTCCACCGGGCCGATGCACGTCAACCCCGCGACCGGCCGCGTCTACGGTGCCGACTTCCCGGTGGTCACGGTCGAGGACTGGGTCGACGCCCAGGCCGCGCTGCTCGACGCGCTCGGCATCCGCACGCTCGCGGCGGTGATGGGCGGCAGCCTCGGCGGCATGCAGGCGCTGTCGTGGACGCTGCAGTACCCCGAGCGCGTGCGCCACGCTGTGGTGGTCGCCAGCGCGCCCAACCTCACGGCCGAGAACATCGCCTTCAACGAGGTGGCGCGCCGCGCCATCGTGACCGACCCCGACTTCCACGGCGGCCACTTCTACGAGCACGGCGTGATCCCCAAGCGCGGCCTGCGCATCGCCCGCATGATCGGCCACATCACCTACCTCAGCGACGACGTCATGAACGCGAAGTTCGGGCGCCTGCTGCGCAACGCGGTCGAGGGCGAGGCGGCCCGCGACGACGCGGCCTACCGCTACTCCACGCAGGAGATCGAGTTCCAGATCGAGAGCTACCTGCGCTACCAGGGCGACAAGTTCAGCGAGTACTTCGACGCCAACACCTACCTGCTCATCACGCGCGCGCTCGACTACTTCGATCCCGCGCGCGAGCACGGTGGCAACCTCACGGCCGCGTTCGCGCGCGCCAGCGCCAAGTTCCTGCTCGTGAGCTTCAAGACCGACTGGCGCTTCTCGCCCGCGCGCAGCCGCGAGCTGGTGAAGGCGCTGCTCGACAACCGCCGCAACGTGAGCTACGCCGAGATCGACGCCCCGCACGGCCACGACGCCTTCCTGCTCGACGACGTGCGCTACATGGGCGTGGTGCGTTCCTACTTCGAGCGCGTGGCCCAGGAGATCGCATCGTGAGCGACAACGACATCCAGCGCCACATCGCCGCGCTCGTGCCCGAGGGCTCGCGTGTGCTCGACCTCGGCTGCGGCGACGGCGCCCTGCTCGCGCTGCTGCAGCGAGAACGCGGCTGCACCGGCTACGGCGTCGAGATCGCCGACGGCAACGTGCTGCAGTGCATCCGCCGCGGCGTCGACGTGATCCAGCTCAACCTCGACGAAGGCCTGGCGATGTTCGACGACGCCACCTTCGACGTGGTGCTGCAGATCGACACCCTGCAGCACCTGCGCAATGCCGAGGTGATGCTGCGCGAGACCGCGCGCGTGGGCCGCTTCGGCATCGTGGCCTTCCCCAACTTCGCGCACTGGCCCAACCGCATCAGCGTGGCGCGCGGCCGCATGCCGGTCACGCGGCGGCTGCCCTACCAGTGGTACGACACGCCCAACATCCGCGTGGGCACCTTCAAGGACTTCGAGGTGCTCGCGCGCAAGAACAACCTGCGCGTGCTCGATGCCTTCGGCCTGCAGGACGGTCGCGACGTGCGCTGGCTGCCCAATGCGCGCGCCAGCACCGCGGTGTTCAAGTTCGAGCACGGGGGCTGAAGGCGCCCGCCGCCCATGGCGTTCACGCTCGCCCAGCCGGTCCACAGCGAACTGCTGATCAAGAAGAGCCGCTTCATCGGCTGCGTGCAGTCCGTGCCCGACCGCGAGGCGGCGCTGGCCGTCGTCGCCGCGCTGCGCGCCGAACACCCGGGCGCGGCCCACGTGTGCTGGGCGCTGATGGCCGGCGGCCAGTCGGCCGCCAACGACGATGGCGAGCCGGGCGGCACCGCGGGCCGGCCGATGCTCGAGGTGCTGCGCCACCAGCAGATCGAAGGCGCGCTCGCGACCGTGGTGCGCTACTTCGGCGGCGTGAAGCTCGGCGCGGGCGGGCTGGTGCGCGCCTACACCGACAGCATCGCGCAGGCGCTGGTCGGCGCGCGGCTGGTGCCGCTGGTGCGCCTGCGCACGCTGCGCTGCGAAGTGCCCTATGCGCTCGAGGGCCTGGTGCGGCGCGAGCTGGCCGCGGCCGGCGCGGTGCTCGAATCGGTGGCGCACGCCAGCACGGTGGCCTTCGTCTTCGCGCTGCCCGAGACCGCGGCCGAGGCCTTCATCGCGCGCCTCGACGATGCTGCCCAAGGGCGCGTCGCCTGGCCGCGGGCGTGAGCCGCTTGCGCGGCACGGCGGGCGCGTCTGCCGCGTCGGGCGCCAGCGCCGTCATCGCGAGCACGCCGCGCGCCGCCAGCGGCAAGGCCGCCGCGCCGCCCTCGTCGTCGAAGGGCCGTCGCGCCATCTCGGCCGTCACGATGCCGGTGGGCACCGCGAGCACGCCCCAGCCCAGCAGCATCATCACCGAGGCGATCGCGCGGCCCAGGTCGGTCTTGGGCACCAGGTCGCCGAAGCCCACAGTGGCCATGGTCGAGATCGCCCAGTACACCGCCACCGGGATGCTGGTGAAGCCGTGCTGCGGGCCCTCGACCACGTACATCAGCGTGCCCATCACCAGCACCACCAGCATCACGAAGCCGACGAACACGGTGATCTTGCGGCGGCTGGCCGCCACCGCCGAGACCAGCGCGCGGTATTCGGCCGAATAGCGCGAGAGCTTGAAGATGCGGAACACGCGCAAAAGCCGCAGGATGCGCACGTCGATCAGGTAGGCGAGCTCGGGCGTGAGGATGGCCAGGAAGGTCGGCAGCAGCGCCAGCAGGTCGATCACGCCGTAGAAGCTCAGGGCATAGCGCAGCGGCCGCTTCACGCAGGCCAGGCGGCCCAGGTACTCGAGCGTGAAGAGAGCCGTGAAGAACCATTCGAGCACGCTGAAGGTCGAGCCCCAGCGCTGGTGGATCGGCTGCACGCTGTCGAGGATCACCACCGCCACGCTGGTCACGATCACCGCGATCAGCACCAGGTCGAACAGCCGGCCCGCGCGCGATTCGGATTCGAAGATCACCGAGAACAGCGAGCGGCGCCAGCCGCGCTCGGGCTTGCCGAAGCGCGCGTCGCCGGCCGCGGCCTCGGCCGTGAGGGAAGCGATGGTGTCTCTCGAGAGGAAGGTCGTCATGGTGGCGGGTCGCTGGTGGGCTGCGGCGCATTGTCGATGCGCAGGTGCGCCGTTCGGGTCGGAGGCCGTCGCATGCGGCGCGAACTGCGGGAACTTCCCGCGCTTCGCGCACCCGTGAAAGGACATCGTCCTTTGTGGTTGGCACCGCCAGCGAATCGGGCGATGATGGCGCGCGACCGATTTATTCGGTTACGCCTCTTGCGCAATGAAGTGCAGGAGGCCCCAAGCGCATTCTTACGATAGTCCTTTTCATGAGGAGCTCTCTTTTGGCCACTTCTTCCTCCCCTTTCTTCGGCAAGCGCGAACGCGAAAACGATGCATTGACCTCCAGGCCCGCGCCGCTCGTGGGCTCGGGCACCAACCTCTCGGGCTCCCCTGTCAATCCCTCCTCGTTGACCGCCCAGGCCGGCCTCAATGCCGCCGCCGCCGCACCCGCCGTGAAGGAAGGCGGCAGCAAGCTCACCGTCGGCCCCAACATCAAGCTCAAGGGCGTCGAGATCACCGACTGCGACACGCTCGTGGTCGAAGGCCTGGTCGAGGCCACCATGGACTCGCGCCTGATGCAGATCGCCGAACAGGGCGAGTTCAAGGGCTCGGCCGAGATCGACATCGCCGAGATCCGCGGCGTGTTCGACGGCAACCTCACGGTGCGCGAGAAGCTCGTGATCCATTCGACCGGCAAGGTCACGGGCAAGATCCGCTACGGCAAGATCGTGATCGAGGAAGGCGGCCAGATCTCGGGCGAGATCAGCTTCGGCGCGAAGCCCGCGGTGCAAGCCGCGGCCTGATCCGCCGTTTTCGATCGCAGCGCGGGCCGGGTCAGGCTTTCTTCGAAGCCGTCCCGGTCTTCGCTTTTTTGGCCGCCGTGCCCGCCGCCTTCTTCGCGGCAGCCGGCGGCTTCGGCGTTTTGGGCGCCTTCGGTGCCGCCGCCGGTTCTTCCGCCGGTGCCGGCGCTTCCCAGCCCAGGCGCTTGAGCAATTCCGCCGCCGCTGCCGGTGCGCGCTCCTTCGCGCCGTTGATGAAATAGACGAACACCTCGCGCGGCTTCGCGGTGGTTCCGGCCCAGCCCTGCGCGCGTTCGGCCCAGTCGTCGAGCGCCTTCGCCGCATAGCCGGTCTTCTGCTTCGCGTCGGCCATCATGAGCCGCGCATAGGCGAACTCGCCCTCGGGCTCCTCGAAGGACGGGAACTTGTCGGCGTCGGTGAAGACGGTCGACACCTTGTGCTTTTTCGCGAGCGCCTTGTAGGCCGGCACGATGAAGCTCTCGTGGCGCACGTCCATCACGTGGCGCAGCGGCGTGCTGCCCTCCTTCTTCGGCAGCAGCTCGAGGAAGGCCTCGAAGTCCTCGGCATCGAACTGCTTGGTCGGCATGAACTGCCAGACGATCGGCCCGAGCTTGGGACCGAGCTCGGTCACGCCGCTGTCGATGAAGCGCCGGATCGATTCGCCCGCGGTGGCAAGCAGCTTGCGGTTGGTCGCGAAGCGCGAGGCCTTCATCGAGAACACGAAGCCCTCGGGCGTGTCGTCGCGCCACTTGCGGAAGTTGTCGGGCTTGAAGGTGCTGTAGTAGGTGCCGTTGATCTCGATCGCGCTGACGTGGCGGCTCGCGTAGTTCAGTTCCTTCGCGTGCGCGAGCCCCTTGGGGTAGAAGTTGTCGCGCCAGGGCTCGTAGGTCCAGCCGCCGATGCCCACCTTGATCCGAGTCGTCGATGCCTTGCTCACGTCGCCCTCCAGGTTGATCGACCGCACTCTACGCGCCCGCGGCCATGGGCGCAAAATGCGGCTTTTGGCTTTTGTCTCGCCACCCCACCGCGGAGAACCCCGATGAACGCTCCCCTGCACCGCGAAATTCCCGCCGGCCTGCTCGACGCCGAGCGGGCCCTGTCCGACGTCACCGCCCAGTGGGACGGCGACATCGTGCGCCAGCTCACCGACTACATCGCCATTCCGGCCAAGTCGCCGGGCTTCGACAAGGACTGGTCGGCCCACGGCCACCTCGAGACCGTGCTGCGCAATGCCGCGGCCTGGGTCGAGGCGCAGAAGGTCGAGGGCCTGAAGCTGGAGATCGTGCGTCTCGAGGGCCGCACGCCGGTGCTGTTCTTCGAGGTGCCCGCCACCGGCACCGACATGCGCGAGACCGTGCTGATGTACGGCCACCTCGACAAGCAGCCCGAGTTCACCGGCTGGCGCAACGACCTCGGCCCCTGGACGCCCAAGTACGAGAACGGCCTGCTCTACGGCCGCGGCGGCGCCGACGACGGCTACGCGGTCTACGCGAGCATCGCGGCGCTTCAGGCCATCAAGCGCCAGGGCACGGCCCATCCGCGCATCGTCGGCCTGATCGAAACCTGCGAGGAGAGCGGCTCCTACGACCTGCTGCCCTACGTCGACGCGCTGCGTCCGCGCCTGGGCGAGGTCGAGCTGGTGATCTGCCTCGATTCGGGCGCCGGCAACTACGACCAGCTGTGGCTCACCACCTCGCTGCGCGGCATGGCCAGCGGCACGCTCAAGGTCGAGGTGCTGACCGAGGGTATCCACTCGGGCGATGCCTCGGGGCTCGTGCCCTCGAGCTTCCGCATCATGCGCCAGGTGCTCGACCGCCTCGAGGACAGCGCCACCGGCCGCCTGCTGCCCGCGAGCTTCCATTGCGAGGTGCCGCCCGACCGGCTGGCGCAGGCCAAGGCCACGGCCGCGATCCTCGGCGAGGAGGTCTACAAGCGCTTCCCGTGGGCGCACTACGACTGCGGCGGTTCCACCATGTTCGCGCTGCCGACCACCACCGACCCGGTCGAGGCGCTGCTCAACCGCACCTGGAAGCCGACGCTGTCGGTGACCGGCGCCGAGGGCTTCCCGGCGCTGAAGGACGCGGGCAACGTGCTGCGTCCCTACACCGCCTTCAAGCTGTCGCTGCGGCTGCCGCCGCTGGTCGACGCGGCCGAGGCGGTCGCCAGCCTCAAGACGCTGCTCGAGGACAACGCGCCCTACCAGGCGCGCGTGACCTTCGAAAGCAACGGCGGCGCCACCGGCTGGAACGCGCCCACCATCACGCCGTGGTTCGAGGACGCGCTCAACAAGGCCTCGCGTGCGCATTTCGGCGCCTCCTGCGGCTACATCGGCCAGGGCGGCACGATCCCGCTGATGAACATGCTGAGCGCCGGCTTCCCGACCGCACAGATGATGGTCTGCGGCGTGCTCGGCCCGAAGAGCAATGCCCACGGCCCGAACGAATTCCTGCACGTGCCCTACGCCAAGAAGCTAACGGCCGCCGTGGCCGAGGTGATCGCGGCGCTGCCGGCCGCGCACCGCGCCGCGCAGGAAGCACCGGCGGCCGCGTGAACCCGCGGGCCGCGTTGCCCGAGCCGCAGCGCGTGTCGCTCGCCGCGCCCGGCGGCGAAACGCTGGTGCTGCGCCGCCTGCCCGCGCCCGGCCCGGCGCGCGCCGTGGTCGTGCTGGTGCATGGCCTCGGCGAGCATGCCGGGCGCTACCACGCGCTGGCCGAGCGGCTGCACGGCTGGGGCTTCGCCGTCTGGGCCCATGACCACCATGGCCACGGCGCCTCGAGCGGCGCGCGCGGCGGCTTGCCGAGCGAACTGCGGCTGGTCGACGACCTCGCGCTCGTGATCGACGATGCGCGCGCCGCCAACCCGGGCCTGCCGCTGGTGCTGCTGGGCCACAGCCTGGGCGGGCTGGTCGCGGCGAGCCTGGTATCGCGCGGCGTGCGGTCGGTCGATGGACTGGTGCTCTCGTCGCCGGGGCTCGATCCGGGCCTGAGCGGCTTCCAGAAGCTGCTGCTCGCGGTGCTGCCGCGCATCGCGCCCAACCTGCGCGTGGGCAACGGGCTCGACGACAACTTCCTCTCGCACGACCGCGCCGTGGTCCAGGCCTACCGCGACGATCCGCTGACCCACGACCGCATCGGCAGCCGGCTCGCGCGCTTCCTGGCCTATGAAGGCGAGACCGTGCTGCGCGCGGCGCCGCGATGGCCGGTGCCCACGCTGCTGCTGTACGCGGGCGACGACCGGCTCGTGAAGCCGGCCGCGAGCCGGGCCTTCGCGCAGGCCGCCGCGGCCAGCGGGCAGGTCGAGGCGCATGGCTTCGAGACGCTCTATCACGAGCTCTTCAACGAACTCGAGGCGCAGCCGGTGTTCGACGCGCTCGAGCGCTGGCTGGAGCGGCGCTTTCCCGCCGCGGCCTGAGCGCGGGCGTTCAGGGCACCGGCGCCCACACCGCGCGCTGCAGGTCGCGCTCGACCTCGCTCCACGCGATCGGCGCCACGTCGCCAAGGCAGCGGCCCTCGGCGCCCTCGAGCGCCACGCCCGCCACCGTCTGCTGCGCCTTGGGATCGGCCGCGCCCTGCACGTACCAGCCCTCCTCGACCTGCAGCCAGATCGCCAGGCCTTCGCCCACCGGCTTGCCGAAGCGATGGACCATTCCGCCGTCGCCGACCTCGCGCTGCCAGCCGCGCGCTTCCAGGCCGAGCAGGCCGGCATTCGTCACCGTGCGGCCGGTCCACTGCGGCAGCGCGCGTTGCGTGCGCAGCGCCGGATCGAGCGCGAAGTGCGCCCGCGCGAGCTGCTCGAAGGGCTGCACGATCTCGTAGTCGGCCAGCACCGAGGCCCAGGCGGTCGCCAGCGCGGGGTCGCGCGCCGCGAGCTCGAGCGGGTGCGCGATGCCGATGCGCGCGCCCTCGTCGTCGGGCAGCGCGAAGGGATCGTCGTGGGGATCGACCAGCTCGCCCTCGGCGCTCACGCGGAAGCTCGCTGCGAGTTCACCGCCCTCGTCGAACAGCCCCCACACCAGCTGCCGGACGAACACGCGCATCACCGGATGCCGCACCAGGAAGGCCATGAACTCGCCGTGCGTCCAGCGTCGCTGCTCGCACATCGCGGCCTCGAGCCGGCGCAGCTGCGTGGCCGCGACGGTCTTCGCCAGCTTGCGCAGTTCCTTGAGCTGCTCGGTCGCGGCGGCGGCCAGCGCCGCATCGTCGGCGGCATTGGGCTTGGGCAGCGCCTTCAGCGGCTTGCCTGCGTCGTCGCGCAGCAGCGGCTGCAGGCGGTCGTCCATCTGCAGCGCGAAGCGCCGCGGGCCGAAGTCGAGCGCCAGGCCCGCGCGCGCATCGAGCCCGAGCTCGGGTACCGTGCGGTCGGCCAGCTGCGCCAGGCTCAGGCCGCGCTGCGCCGCCACCTCGTCGAGCAGCGCCGAGGCCCGCGCATTGAGGTCGGCGTAGCGCGTCTGGCGCGCGAGCTCGCTCAGGTGCATCAGCGCGGCGTCGCTGCCGATCTCGCCGAGCATCGCGAACGCGTCGTAGGCGCGCACGCGGTCGAGCGCCGCGCGCCACTGGCGCAGCAGGCCCGCGAGCTGGCGCGCGGTCTCATCGTCGCCGAGCCGGCCCTGCAGCGCGAACATCCAGCGCTCCTTGCCCGGGCGGCCGTTGCCGATCCACCAGGCCAGCAGCGCGCGTGCGAAACGCGCCAGCGCCTCGGGCGCGACCGCGGCCTGCAGCGCCGCGAGCCCCGGGTACGGCGTCTCGGGCTTGCCGAGCGCCATCGTCATCAGCACGTCGGGCAGCAGCGCCGCCGGCAGCGCCCGCGTGGCGTCCGCCGCGAGCACTAGGCGCGGCAGCGTCGACAGCGGCAGTGACTTCGGCAGCACCGGCAGCGTCTCGGGCAGCAGGTGTTCGGGTGCGATGGCGAGCAACTGCGACACGGCCTCGGCCGCGGCCGGGCCGTAGGCCATGGCCTGCGCATGGACCGCATCGGCATGGCCGGCTTCGTGCAGCCAGCGCAGCGCGGCCTGCGCCACATCGCGTGCGATGCCCGGTGCGCCGAGCGCGTCGGGCACCAAGCCGCGCGCGGCGGCCTCGGGATAGCGGGCGAGCCAGGTACAGGCTTCCTGCCGCACCCAACGGTTGCCGTGGAAGCCCTTGGCGATCCAGGACGCGAGCCGGTCCCATTCGATCACCGCGGCCAGCTCGAACATGGCGCGCGAGCCTTGCTTCAGATAGGGCGGCAGGCCCGGCAGCGCGGCCGTGCCGAAGCGATGCAGCAGCGGCCGCAGGTAGCTCGCGTCGCCCATGTAGTGGCTGGCGGGTGGCAGCCGCGCGAACACCGCCATCGCCAGCGGCTCGGGCAATTGCCAGAGTTGGTCGCCGCAGCTCCACGAATCGCCGGGCGGCTTGCCGAAGTCGTCCGTCGACAGGCTGGCGCCGTGGTCGCGGATCGCGTCCTCGATGCGCTCGGCCTTCAGGCCCAGCATCCACAGCGCCTTGCGCGGGCGGTCCCAGGCCCGGGCCTCGGGCGGCGGCTGCGTCGTGTGGTGCGGACGTGGGTACTCGGCCAACTGGCGTTCGCCGCGCTGCTGCGCCTCGCGCACTTCATCGGCCAGCCACTGCGCCGGTTCGCCGCTGACCGGCGGATAGCGCCGCGGCACCGCGTGCTGCCAGTGCAGGCGCGCGGTCCGTTCGACGACCTCGAGCGCCAGCACCGGGATCGCGGGCAGCGCCTGCCGGTTCTTCCAGGGCGGTGCGCGCAGGAAGGCCGGCCACTGCGCGGGTTCGGCATCGGCCAGTCCGCCGCCCTCGTCGGCCTGCAGCCGCGCGAGCGCCTTGCGCCGGGGCTCGTCGCAGGCCGCTTCGAGCGGCGCCTGCCATTCGGGGTGCGCGGCCAGCAGTTCGAGCACCAGCGCCGCGCCGGCCTGGTGGCGCGCCGGGTTGGCGGCCAGCAGTTCGCGCAGCACCAGCAGCGGCCAGCGCTCGGCCTGCTTCGCGAGCGCCGTCTTGCATTCGGGATGCCGGACCTGGCCCGCGAGGAAGCGCACCGCGTCGACGTGATGGATCGCGAGCAGGTCGGCCAGAGCCTCCTTGCGCGGCGCGGGCTCGAGGAACAGCGGCAGCGCCTCGGCGCCATGCAGCTCGAGCACGCGCAGCCTCTGCGGCCGCTGCTGCCAGGCGGGCTGCGGATGGCGGCCGATGTGGTCGAGCTGCTCGTGCAGCGGCTGGGTCTCGGACAGTGTGGTGCCGCACTGGCGGCAGGGCGTGTTGCGGAATTCGGCGAGCGCGCCGCGCATCGCCGCCGTCCAGCGGACCGTGCCATCGGGCAGCGCGCCCGGATCGTCGCCCTGCTTCCCCTTGCGGCCAGCCGCCATCGCCTCTCCCCGTGGTTGATGCGGGCGGGATTGTCGGGGATGGCCGTGACCGATTCAGGCCGCGGTG